>Ga0187780_10002058_pt1 | contig 15149 bp, 10 predicted proteins | sample 1015_Q2_SP10_20__FD_132429 | JGI IMG/M metagenome (GOLD analysis project Ga0187780, IMG submission 132429) | Tropical peat soil microbial communities from peatlands in Department of Meta, Colombia - 1015_Q2_SP10_20_MG | ecosystem: Environmental > Terrestrial > Soil > Wetlands > Peat | place... | reverse complement strand
GTGTTAAGGCGCATCGTGCCTTCGTCCGCGGGCGTTGCCGGGATGCTCGCCGATGCGGCCATTGTCCCGGCTGATCGTGTGTATTCGCGTAGCGCCCGAGCGGTGTGCGACGTTGGATGGCGGGCAACCTGGTCGGGGTCGCCGGTAACGACGATGCTGCCTCCCGCATCGCCGCCTTCGGGCCCCAGGTCGATGACCCAGTCCGACGCGCGGATTACGTCCAGGTTGTGTTCGATGACAATCAACGAATGGCCTGCGGCAAGAAGCTTGCGCAGTGCGCGCATCAGGCGCGCGATATCTTCGAAGTGCAACCCGGTCGTGGGTTCATCAAAGAGCAGCAGCGAGCCGCGCCGGCCATTGCCACGCTTGGACGGTGTGGCTTTGATCGCCTCGGCAAGAAAGGCCGCAATTTTCAGCCGTTGAGCCTCGCCCCCGGAGAGCGTCGGAACTGGCTGACCCAGGCGCAGGTAATCCAGGCCGACGTCGGCCAACGGTGCCAGGTTGCGCACAACCTCGGCGTCGGCGGCAAACAACTGCGCCGCCTCGGCGACCGTGAGCTCCAAAGTGTCTGCGATCGACAGCGATCGTTGCCCGCGCTGCAGCTGCACTTCAAGCACCTCGGGTCGAAAGCGCTTGCCGTTACAGTCGGGACAGCGCAAATACACATCGGAGAGAAACTGCATTTCGACGTGTTCAAAGCCGTTGCCTCCGCAAGTCGGACAGCGGCCGGCTCCGGTGTTAAAGCTAAACGTGCCGGCGGTGTAGTGGCGCTCCTTGGCCAAGGGCGCCTGAGCAAAGAGCCGACGTATCGGGTCGAAGGCGCCGACGACGCTGGCGGGATTCGAGCGCGTGGTCTTGCCGATGGGTGACTGATCGACGAGCGCAACGTCCTCGATCCAGTCGGCTCCAAGGCAGCGATCGTACGCTCCGGGACTGACCGATGCAGCCCCACCGGACTTGCGCAGTGCCTTGCGCAACGCCGGGTACAGGACATCCTGGATAAGGGTGGACTTTCCCGACCCGGAGACGCCGGTCACGGCCACCAGGCGGTTCAGAGGAAACTCGACGTTAATCGACTTTAGATTGTGCTCGCGCACACCTTCGAGCACGATGCGCGGCGTGGCCGCTTGCACTTCAAGTGCGCCCGGAGTCTCGATGCGCCGGCGCCCGCCCAGATATGCGCCGGTGATCGTATCGGCCTGTTGCAACTGCTCTGGCAGGCCCTGAAACACGATCTGCCCGCCGCTCTCGCCGGGACCTGGCCCCATGTCAATAATGCGATCGGCCGCAAGCATGATCTGCGGATCGTGCTCAACGACAACCAGAGAATTGCCGCTCGTGCGCAGCCGCTGCATGACGCCGATGACGCGTTGCATGTCGCGTGGATGCAGCCCGATCGACGGCTCGTCGAGAACAAACAGCGTATTGACCAAGGAGGTGCCAAGCGCCGTCGTCAGGTTGATGCGTTGAACTTCGCCCCCGGAGAGGGTGCGGCTTTGCCGATCCAGCGTCAGATAGCCCAGGCCGACTTCGCACAAAAAACGCAGTCGCGAGCGGATTTCGCCGACCAAAATCTGCGTTGCCGCATCCTGGGCGCCGCTCGAGCTTCTCTGCTCTGGTGCCGGCTTGTCGGCGGCGTCCTCGCGCCACGGATCAAACAGCGCACGCAGGCGCTGCACCGAAATGAGCATGAGCTCGTGCAGCGTGTAGCTCGTCGCAGCCGCGCCTAGGTCAAGGCGCCAGAGCAGCGCATCGGGTTTGAGGCGGGTTCCGGCACAAGCCGGACAGGTCGTGTACGAGCGATAGCGCGACAGCAGCACACGAATATGCATCTTGTAGGCACGCGACTCCAACCACTCAAAGAAGCGGTTTAGTCCGTACCACTGTGTCTTCCAATTTCCGGTCCACTTCGGGTCGCCCGCGAGCACCCAGTGCCGCGCGCGCTCATCGAGCTGCTGCCACGGCGTGTCAAGGTCCACTGCTGCGCGCGCCGCGTACTTCTCCATGTCCTGCTGGCATTCACGAAAACTAGCCGTCTGCCATGGTTTGATGGCGCCCTCGCGCAGCGACTTTTGCGAGTCGGGGATGACCAGCTCGTAATCAATCCCGATGACCCGCCCAAATCCCCTGCAGGTATCGCAGGCGCCCAGCGGGGAGTTAAAGGAAAACGTGCTGGGTGATGGCTCGTTATAGTGGATGTCGCAGTGCGCGCAATGAAGCCCTGAGGAAAAACGCGCCCAGGGTTGCTCGGAAACTGCCGTTGCAAGCGCCGAGTTTTCGCCCGCAGCATCTTCGAGCGCGGTAACCGCGGGCGCCGCGTCGGCTTTTTCAATCCAGGCATCGACCCGGCCGCCGCCCAAACGCAACGCTTCTTCAATCGACTCGAGCAGGCGCTGGCGTTGGTTGGGATCGAGCCGCATGCGGTCGCGCAGCACATCGAGCGTGAGCGCCGCGCCTTCTGCTGCATCTTGGTGCCGTGCATGTACGCGGTTGTAACCTTGCGCACGCAGGTGGTCGCGGATCTCCTCGGGCGTGAAATTCGCGGGAACCCGCACCGGGAAGGTGATGAGAACGCGCAGCTGGCCCACCTCGTCGCATCGACGCAGCAACTCCTCGACGATGCTGGCGGGAGTGTCACGGCGCACTTCGCGGCCGCACTTGCGACAATACAGTTGGCTAGCTCGCGCAAAGAGCAGCTTGAGGTGATCGTTGATCTCGGTCATCGTTCCCACGGTGCTGCGCGACGTGCGAACCGGGTTGGTCTGATCGATCGCAATTGCCGGTGGGACGCCCTCAATACGGTCTACAGCAGGGCGGTCCATCCGGTCGAGGAACTGTCGTGCATACGGCGAGAAAGTCTCGACGTAGCGGCGCTGGCCCTCTGCGTAGAGCGTGTCAAAAACCAGTGAGCTCTTGCCTGACCCGGATACGCCCGTAACAACAATCAGCTCTCCCGTGGGCAGATCCAAGTCGAGATTGCGCAGATTGTTTTGTCGGGCTCCGCGGATGCGGATCCAATGGCAGTCGGGCATAGACGGTTACGATGCGGTGTGGTCGCGATAAAAGTGCAAGTACAGCGGCGGGGCAGGCTCCCGACTCGCCTACTTTGTCGCGCGACGCGTTTGCAGGACCCAATCAAAAAACGCGTCGCCGATTCGACATCGGGTTAGTCGAGGCGTTGCGTCGGTTACGCCAACGGTATCGTATTGGGTTCTTATTGCTGCAACCCATCGAGCGCGTTTGGCCTCGCTCCCGGTACGCAGAAAGCTTTGGGGTCGCATGCGGGCGGGTTTTGGCGATATCCGATGCAACGTAAACTTCATGCCAACCCTCCATGGTGGCATTTGCGGCCCTGGCGGCGGGCACTGCCGACCCTTAGGCATCGCTTAAAAAGCGCTCGACCAGACGCACCCAATAACTTGCTCCGATCGGAATCAGCTCGTCGTTAAAGTCGTAGCTAGCGTTGTGCAATGTGCAAGGGCCGGCGCCGTGACCGGCGGCGCGATGGCTTCCCGTCGTGCCGTTGCCCAGCAGAAGGTAAGCTCCGGGACACTGACGCAGCAGAAAGGAAAAGTCCTCTGCGCCCATCGTCGGCTCCATATCGCGACGAACGTTCGCCGGCCCGAGCACCTCCTCGGCCACCTCCGCGGCAAACCGCGCTTCGCGTGCGTGATTTACGGTAGGCGGATAGTTGCGCTCAAAGCGCAGCTGCGCCTGTGCACCGTGTGCCTGCGCGGTGGACTGCGCGATCCGCCGCATGCCCTCTTCGATCAGGTCAGTGACCGTTTCGTCAAAGGTGCGCACCGTTCCACTGATCGTCGCCGTGTCGGGAATGACGTTCGTGGTATCGCCGGCATGGATCATGGTGATCGACAGCACCGCACGGTCGATAGGACGCTTGACGCGCGTCACCAGCGCCTGCAACCCTTGTACGATTTGTACCGCTACGAAAATCGGATCAACGCCCAGGTCCGGCATCGCCGCATGCGCGCCGCGGCCCTGGACGCGGATTTCGAACTCGCTTGTCGACGCCATCGCGGGCCCATTGCAGATGCCGAGGGTCCCGACGGCTAATCCAGGCCAGTTGTGGATGGCAAAGACGGCATCGCAGGGGAAGCGTTCAAAAAGACCGTCGTCGAGCATCTTTTGTGCCCCGGCCCCGGCTTCTTCTGCTGGTTGAAAGATCAGCACTACGTCGCCAGAAAAATTCGGCGCTTTCGCCAGATAGTGCGCGGCCGCAAGCAGCATTGCGGTGTGTCCGTCGTGCCCGCAAGCATGCATGCGCCCCTCGTACGTGGAGCGGTGAGCAAAATCGTTTGCTTCTTGGATGGGAAGCGCGTCCATGTCCGCACGCAGTCCGATCGTACGCCCCAGTATTGCGCCGGTCGCCCGCGTTGCGTCGGACCCACCGCCACGAATGACGCCGACCACGCCGGTGCCGCCGATTGCGCGGTGGACTTCGACACCCCAACGTCTTAAGTTGGTGGCAATGATTTCGCTAGTGCGGTGTTCCGCAAAACGCAGCTCGGGGTGTGCGTGGATGTCGCGGCGAATCGATTGAATCTGCGGTCTTGCCGCGACAATGTCATCGAGCAGGCGCATGTTGTTTTCCATAACGCTCCCGCGCAGTAGCAAATTTACCGGTTTGCGCGCTGCGCACCGTCCCCCAAGGCCGGCACTAGCGCACGACTTGGTCGATCGTAACGCTGACGGAGTTTGCGCCGACCGCAACCGGTTTGCTAAAACCCTGCAAGTCACCCGGCGCCGCTATCGCGTCGCCCGAGCGTGAAATGCGCGCGCCAACGATGACCGGAGAATACTTGGAGACCGTGAAGTCGGGCATCATCGCCATCGAGTCATCGAGGGCAAATTCAAAGGGCAAGTCTTTGACCTGGCGACGCACCAGTGCCAGCGGAACGCGCGGCCCTTGCGCTGCGCGTGCAAAGACAAAGACCGTGTCGCTGGGCGCTGCCTTGGCAGCGAGGTTGGCGGCCAACGTTACCTTGCCGCGCACCGAACCCGAAACCGGGGCGCTCGCGGGCTCCTTCGCCGTCCCCGGCTTGTCGGTGCCGGAGGCTGGCGCGGCCGACGAGGCTATCGAAGTGGCGCTCGCGCCCGCGAGCCGGCGGGCTTCATCCAGGCTATTGCGCAGGTTCTGCGAGAATTCCGCATCGTTGGGCGCAACCTGCAGCGCGCGTTCCCAATAATCGACGGCTTTGGCGTACTGCTGATGGTCAAAGGCGGCCGTGCCGGCCAGCGCCAGGGCCTTGACCTCCCGTGGATCGATCTGCAACGCGCGTTCGATCAACTTAAGCGGCTCGCCATCTAGGCGCTGACCGTTGGTCATTGCCAGCGCGTCGGCCAGATCGGCCAGCAGATGTGCGTCCTTGGGACGCAAGGCGACGGCTCTGGTGTAAGCGCGCACGGATTCTGCGAACTGGCGTTGATAGGCGTAGGCACGCGCCAGCATCGCCCAGCCATCGGCGTCGCCCGGCGACTGCTTGAGCTTTGCCTCCAGCCCTTCGATCATCTTTTGAATCTGAGCGCTCGTGAGCGGGCGCGCTGCAGTTCGCGCGTTTGCCTGATCGTTGGCACCCGATACCATTCCCGGGATCAACGCATCGGGCGTGCCCAGCGTTGCATATAGCGCCATCGGCACCACAATGACAAACACTCCGATGAGCGTGGCGCTTAGGCGCGCGCGCCGCGGGCCCGAGGCTGGCGCATCAACGTGCGCGACTTCCTCTAATAGATTGTGTTCGATATCGTGCCGGCTTTGCTGGTACTGCGTCTCCTCGATTGCACCGGACTTACGCTCGGCCTCGAGCTCACGCAGTTGATCGCGAAACAGCGCGACAATGGCCCCGGCGCGCCGATTCGGCGAGACTGTGGAGCCCCGCAGCAAGGGCCAGAGCAAGGCCGCGGCACCCGTTGCCAGCAAGATCGCCGCAGCGATCAAAAATCCGGTCATGACAGACCGCCCTCCTCCTCGATCGGTTCATGCAGCAGGCGCTGCGCGCGCGCGGACTCCGCGTCGGCGTCCTGTGGATTGGACTGCGCCGACTCGAGCCGCGCCAGGCGCCGCTTAAGGGCCAGGAACAGTGCCACGAGCCCGGCTAGCAGTACCACGGCAGGCCCGAACCAGAGCAAAAGCGTATTGCTCTTCAAAGGCGGTCGATACAAGACGAAATCCCCATAGCGTGCAACCAGGTACTGCTTGACCTGTTCATCACTTTGGCCCTTGGCAAGTAACTCCCGAATCTGCTGGCGAAGGTCCACGGCCAGTGGTGCGTTGGAATCGGCCAGAGTCTGGTTTTGGCACTGCAGACAGCGCAGCTCCGAGGCGAGCCGCATCATGTGTCGCTCGGCCGCCGGATCATCGCCAACTTCTTGCGCCTCCCGCGCGCTTGCCGGAACCACACTACCGCACGCCAAGGCCGCCAGTGCCAGTGCAAGCGCAGCGAGCATGCGCGTCGCGGCCGATGCGCGCGAACCGCGCAGACGCTCTCCCCGCATGGACTCGTCCATCGGATCAGTCTCCTCGTTCTAGGCGTTTAGTCGCTGGATCAGCGGAATGATCTTCTCGTGCAGCAGCTCCGGGGTGACGGGGCCAATCTGCTTGAATCGCACGACGCCCTGCTTGTCGATAAGAAATGTCTCCGGTACCGCGTAAACGCCAAAGTCGATTCCGACGCGCCCGGCTTCATCAAAGAGCGAGGTGACATATGGATTGCCAAATTGCGCCAACCAGCGCATCCCGTCCACGCGCGTGTCCTTGTAGTTCAAACCGACGATCGGGACCATGGAGCTACGGGCGAATTCGACCAGCACCGGATGCTCCTCGCGGCATGCGACGCACCACGACGCCCAGGCATTTAGCAGCCAGACTTTCCCCAGCATGTCCTTGCGATCGATTTGGCGCCCCGGGTCTTCCAGCGATTCGAGGCGAAATTCCGGTGCCGGCTTGTCGATGAGCGGGGACGGAATCTCGCGAGGATCGAGCCACAAGCCTTTGAGTAAAAACCCGGCGATCGCCAGGAACACGAACAGCGGCAGCAAGAAACGCAGGGACTTGAACAACGCGGACATCAGTGAACCTCTCATGCACCCGAGGCCGCGCCGGCCACGGTAACTTCACTTGCAGTGGCACGCCGCTGGGCGAGGCGGTAGCGCCGATCACTTAACGCGAGCACTCCACCGAGGGCCATTAGCAGGCAACCGCCCCAGATCCAATCGATGAAAGGCTTGTAGTAGACGCGTACAACCCAGGCCGTCTGACTCACGGCTTCACCCAAGGAGATATACAGGTCTCCCGTGATGCCCGGAGAGATTGCGGCATCGGTCATGGGTTCGCCTCGGGCGTTGAACTGGCGCTTCTCAGGATGCATCGTTCGCACCAGCCGCTCACCCTTGAGGATGTCAAACTGGCCGCGCAAGTACACGTAGTTGGGTCCCTCACCCTCCGTGGTGCCGAGAAACTTCGCGGTATAAGGACCGACCGCGACCGTGTCACCCGCATCCATGCGCACGTCCTTTTCCACTTCGTAGCCCTTGACCAGCGTGACTCCGACGATAAAGGCCGCCACCCCGATATGCGCGACCAGCATGCCGACGTACCCGCGCGGCAAGGCCGCGAGCTTGGTGCGTATCTGCCCACCGGCCGTTGGGCGCACGCGCGACCACAGGTTCACGACGCTGGTGCCAAAAATCCAGGCGGCCAGCAAAATGCCTGCCGCAACCAAGGCCGACCAGCGCCCCTCGATCAGTGGCACGAGTACGGCGCAGACCACGCTCACCGCAAAGGCCCACTTGAGCCGGGCGGCAATCTCCGGCAAATTGGCCTTGCGCCAGCGAGCAAGCGGCCCGAGGCCCATCAGGAACAGCGCCGGGGCCATGAGCGGTACAAAGACGGTATCGAAGTACGGCGGGCCGACGGAAATCTTGCCCAGCCCAAGGGCATCGAGTATCAGCGGGTAAAGCGTGCCAAGCAGCACGCAAGCCGCGGCAGCCAGGAACAGTACATTGTTGGTCAACAACATGGACTCGCGCGAAATCATTTCAAAGCGCTCTCCCAGTCCCACTTTTGGCGCGCGCCAAGCAAATAGCGCGAGGGACCCACCGATGACCGTCGCAAGAAACAGCAAGATGAACACCCCGCGGCGCGGGTCCGAAGCAAAGGCGTGCACCGAGGTGAGTACGCCAGAGCGAACCAAAAAAGTGCCCAGCAGCGACAGCGAGAATGCGAAGATCGCTAACAGCACGGTCCAAACCTTGAAGCCGCCGCGCTTTTCCGTTACCGCGAGCGAATGCATCAGCGCCGTGCCCGCAAGCCAGGGCATGAAAGAGGCGTTTTCGACCGGGTCCCAAAACCACCAACCACCCCAGCCCAGCGTGTAGTACGCCCAGGCGCTGCCCATGCAGATGCCGATTGTCAAAAAGGTCCAAGCAACCGTAGTCCACGGGCGCGACCAGCGCGCCCAAGTCGCGTCCAGATTGCCGCCCAAAAGCGCGGCGATGGCAAAGGCAAACGCCACTGAAAAGCCGACATATCCCATGTACAGCATCGGTGGATGAACAACCATCCCCGGGTCCTGCAGCAAGGGATTTAAGTCGTTGCCCTCGGCTGCGGCTGGCAGCAGGCGGTCAAATGGATCGGAGGTGAGGATGATGAAGAGCAAAAACCCAAGGGCCACCAACCCCATAACGCCCAGGATGCGTGCAATCATCTCGCGAGGCAAGTGGGCACTAAAGATGCTTACCGCAAAGATCCAAAAGCTCAGAATCTGCAGCCACAACAGCATCGAGCCTTCGTGGCCACCCCAAAATGCGGCCAACTTGTAGGGCAGCGGCAGCGCATGCGTGGAGTTATTTGCCACGTACACATCGGAGAAGTCATCGTGCAAAAAGCTGGCCACAAGGCACGAGGAGGCCACAACCACGAGCAAGAAAAGCACCCGCGCCGCCGGCCGCGCCAGTTCCATCCAGCGCACGTTGCCGCGGGCTGCGCCGATGATCGGCAGCGTGCCCAGCACGACCGCAACGGCCGTGGCCACCATAAGCGCGAAGTTGCCGATCTCGGGAATCATTGGGTCTTGCCTGCTGCCGCAGGCACCGGCGCTTTTGCGCCGGGCTGAGCGACAATCAGCGTCGAGGTCGAGTCAGGTTGTCCGCCGCGGGCCCGTTTGAGTGCGTCGGCCGCCTCAGGCGGCATGTAGTTTTCATCGTGTTTGGCCAGGACCTCGGAGGCGTGAAACACGCCGTCGGCTTCGAGGCGGCCTTGTGCGACCACCCCCTTGCCTTCGCGAAACAGGTCCGGGAGGATGCCCTCGTAGGTCACCGGAACCGATTTGGCTGTGTCGGTCACGGTGAAATGCACGGTAGTGCCGTCGCGGTGCACACTTCCGTTCTCAACAAGCCCGCCGATTCGAAAAGCCCGGTTTCGGGGCGCTTCGTCTGCGGCGATCTGCGAAGGTGTGAAGAAAAACACCAAATTGCTGCGAAAGGCATTGATGATCAGTGTTACTGCCACACCGGCCGCTGCAAGCCCGGCGAGCACCATGGTCAGTCTCTTGGTTCTGGGTTTCATCGCTACGTAAGCGGGAGCTTCCCGCAGGGGTTCCTGGAACAGCCCAGGCGCCGAGGGGCTTCCCCCGTGCCGGGAACGCGAAAACCGCTATTGTCGCTCAAACGAGGAATGGGCTTTTTAGGGTCTTTGGCGGTCCAGATTTTCGGATGAGCGGCCCTGGGGGTTTAGCCACGCCGCCAAGCAACTATCTGGGACGCAAATAGTAGTTCACATCGTGGCGTTGCGCTGGCTCACTGAAAAAAGGACACTGGTGCTCGCCATGGATCGGTCTCTGCTTATCCAAGCGCCTCCATGGTATGACCCGCCGCACCGACGTGCCGGCCGCAAGCATTGCCGCCATTGGCGTTGCGCAACAATCGCACACGCGTATGCTGGCGCCGTTTGGGGATGTTGGTGGTGAAACAACGATGAATCCGCAAGAGCGCGCATCGGCGTTGGCGCAAGAAGCCTCAGCCGCGCAGCGCCACGTTGTGCAGGCGGCCTGCCCCCACGATTGCCCGGACACTTGTGCCATGCAGGTGAGCGTCGAGCAGCAAGGCGGGCGCCGCGTCGCGGTGCGCATTGCTGGCGATCCGAATCACCCGCCCACGGCTGGGGTGCTGTGTACCAAGGTCAGCCGCTACTTGGAGCGCACCTACCATCCCGAGCGCATCCTCACGCCCCTGCGGCGAATCGGCAAAAAGGGCGCGGGTAAGTTCGAAGCCGTCTCCTGGGATCGCGCGCTGACGGAAATCGCGCAGCGGCTCGGTGAGATCGCCGCGCGCGATCCGCAGTCCATCGTCCCTTACAGCTACGCGGGCACCATGGGACTAGTACAGGGCGAAGCGATGGCGCAGCGCTTTTTTAACCGCCTTGGCGCAAGTCGGCTCGACCGCACGATATGCGCGAGCGCCGGAGGAGAGGCCCTGCAATACACCTTGGGTGGGCGTATCGGCACGGACTTGGAGCAATTTGCCAACAGCCGCCAAATCATTTTCTGGGGTGCCAACGCGGTCGTTTCCAATTTGCACCTATGGAGCCGTGCCCAAGAGGCCAAGCGCCGCGGCGCGCGGCTGATCGCGATCGATCCGTATCGCTCCTTAACGGCGGAGCGCTGCCACGAACACATCGCGCTGTTGCCCGGTACTGATGGCGCGCTGGCGCTAGGCATCATGCACGTGCTGATGCGTGAAGGCTGGCTCGACCGGGACTACATCGAGCGCTATACGCTGGGTTTTGAGGCGCTGGTCGGGCGGGCTCGGGGCTTTGATCCCCAGCGCGTTGCACAGATCTGCGGGATCGGCGCCGAAACAGTCGAGCGCCTGGCCCATGCCTACTGGCATGTGCGCCCTACGGCGATACGTCTGAACTACGGCATGCAGCGCGCGCGCGGCGGCGGCAATGCGGTGCGTGCCATCGCCTGCCTGCCGGCGCTGGCGGGACACTGGCGAGATCCTGCCGGCGGTTTGCTGCTTTCGAGCTCGGACGCCTTCGAGGTCGATCAAGCCGCGTTGACGCGCCCGGACCTGCTGGCCGGCCGCACGCCCAGAACCATCAACATGAGTGCGATCGGCGAGGCCTTAGCCTCGGCGCAGCCAGCCATTGAAGCACTCATCGTCTACAACAGCAACCCTGTTGCCGTCGCCCCCGAGTCGCGCCGGGTGGCCAGCGGATTTGCGCGCACGAACCTTTTCACGGTGGTACTGGAGCACTTTCTCACCGACACGGCCGACTACGCGGATCTGGTTTTGCCTGCGACGACGCAGCTCGAGCACCTGGACGTGCACAAATCCTATGGGCATTTGTACATCGTCGCCAACAACCCTGCCATCGAGCCGCTAGGCGAGTGTCTGCCCAACAGCGAAATCTTTCGCCGGCTGGCCCGTTACATGGGATTTACCGACCAATGCTTTTGCGAAACGGACGAACAAATCGCGTCCCAAGCATTTGTCCGCTGTGGCGCGTCGCGCTATGACTGGGAGCGGGTGCGCCGTGCGGGCTGGCAGCGCTTGGACGTGCCGCCAAAGTACGCGCCCTTTGCGCAGGGCAATTTCCCTACGCCCAGCGGGCGCTGCGAGTTTTCCTCGCTACGCCTCGCGCAAATGGGGAAGGACCCGCTGCCCGATTACGTTGCGCCCTATGAAGGGCCGACGAGCTCGCCAACGTTGGCGCAGAAATATCCCCTGGCGATGATTTCCCCGCCGGCGCGCAATTTCCTGAACTCAACTTTTGTCAACGTGCAGAGTTTGCGGTCAACCGAAGGCGAGCCGCGGCTCGATATCCATCCGCAGGACGCAGCTGCGCGGGCGATCAGCGACGGCGATTTGGTGGAGGTTTTTAACGATCGCGGCCACCTCACCTTGCGCGCGCGTGTGAGCGAGCGCGCGCGCCCGGGTCTTGTCGTGGCCCTGTCGATTTGGTGGAAAAAGCTCGCGGCCGACGGCAAAAACGCCAACGAGCTCACCCATCAGGGCTTGACCGATCTGGGCCGCGCAGCAACCTTTTACGATTGCCTCGTGCAAGTGCGCCGCGCAGCCGCCTGAAGCTGCCCGCGTATCATCCGCATCAAGCGCTGCCAGTTCGGCGTGCTCTTGCGCAGTTCGCATTGAGCACGATCAAACCGAGAAAAGCGCACCAAGGAGATTGCGCAATGGATTTGTCCGAGCGCTTTTGGCTCAAGAACTATCCGCAGGGCATTCCGCCCGAGATCGATCCGACCCGCTACTCCTCCGTGCTCGAATTACTCGAGGAAGCGTTTACGCGCTTTGGTCAGACTTGCGCCTACAGCTGCATGGGTGCGCAGCTGAGCTTTGATGAGCTCGATCGGCGCAGCGCCGCAATTGCCGCCTGGTTGCAGTCGGAAGGAATCAAAAGCGGCGATCGGGTCGCGATCATGCTGCCCAATATATTGCACTTTCCCATCGCCTTTTTCGGCGCCTTGCGCGCCGGCGCCACGGTCGTAAACGTCAACCCGCTATACACGCCGCACGAGCTCGAGTTTCAGCTCAAGGACAGTGGCGCGCAGATCCTGTTCGTCCTAGAAAACTTTGCGCATACGGTCCAGGCTGTACTAGACAAGGTGCCCACCAAGCGCGTCGTCTTATGCTCGATGGGCGAGATGTTCACGGGGTTCAAATCGTGGATCGTCGACTTCGTCGTGCGGCACGTCAAGAAACTCGTGCCCCCCTATCAATTTCCGCACGAAAGGAGCCTGCGCTTCAACCAGGTCCTTGTACAGGGGCGGCAGCAGACGCATCGGCCCGTGCCCGTGGGCCCACAGGACATCGCGCTGCTGCAATACACGGGTGGCACGACCGGCGTGGCCAAGGCTGCGATGCTGCTGCATCGCAACCTCGTCGCCAACATCCTGCAGCTGGACGCCTGGTATCAGCCGGCTTTGTCAAAGGTCGCTAAGGGCGAGCAATCGGTCGTTGTCACCGCGCTACCCCTGTATCACATTTTCGCACTGACTTGTTGTGCATTGATTTCGCTGCGCACCGGCGCACGATGTTTGCTGATTCCCAACGTGCGCGATTTCCCGGCCCTGGTGCGCGCACTAAAGGGCCAGCGCTTTCACGTTTTTCCTGCGGTCAACACGCTGTACAACGCACTGGTGAACAACGAGGAGTTTCGCAAACTCGATTTCTCCGGGCTGGTGCTATCTGGTGGAGGTGGTATGGCCGTACAGCGGCCGGTTGCTGAGCGTTGGCTACAGCTCACCGGCTGCCCGATCTGCGAAGGCTTTGGACTATCCGAGACTTCGCCGGTGGTGTGCTGCAATCCGACCGACACGGATCGATACAGCGGATCGATCGGACTGCCGCTGCCGTCCACGGAAGTCGCGATCCTCGACGATAGCGGAAAGAAATTGCCGCTTGGTACCGCCGGCGAGATCGGTGTTCGTGGGCCTCAGGTCATGGCCGGCTATTGGCAGCGCCCGGATGAGACCGCCAAGGTAATGACAGCCGACGGATTCTTGCGCACGGGTGACGTCGGCGTGATGGACGAGCTTGGCTACACGCGTATCGTCGATCGCAAGAAGGACATGATCTTGGTGTCGGGATTTAACGTCTATCCCAACGAGATCGAGGAAATCGTAGCAGCGCACCCCGGGGTACTTGAGTGCGCGGTGGTTGGCGTGCCCGATGAGCACTCCGGGGAGGCCGTCAAGCTGTTCGTCGTACGCAAGGATCCGGCGCTGACTGTTGAGCAGCTCGCGGATTACTGCCGCGACAACCTCACTGGGTACAAACGTCCCAAGTTCATTGAGTTTCGCGCCGACTTGCCCAAGACCAACGTGGGCAAGATTCTGCGTCGCCAATTGCGAGGCTAGGCGCGTTTGTTGCTCTTAAGCGCCGGCGAGCCCCCCCGCGGCGTGCTTTGTCGGCACCGGCGCGTCGGCGCTGAGCATGTTGCGCTCGATTAGCATATGGCGCAGATAGTGATACACGGAAAGCGCTTCAAACTGATGGCCTGCGCGACTTTTCAGACGGATGTGCATCTCGTCAGCGCCAGCGCGGACGGATACGTCGGTGGCAGCAAGTCGCGGCTGCATTGGCGTGGCACCGAGCGCGATATGCCCGTCGGTGAGCGCCTGAAGGATCTGCTGATGGCGGCCGGCGACGCCAAGCAGCTCGATGAGAACCTCATCGCCTTGTTCGCTTACTCGCATTCGCATTGGCGCCTCCTTTGCTAGAAGGCCGTTGCGCAAGATGCACAACCGCATAAGGCTAGTTGGCCGCAAAATCGCCTCCAACGAAGGGATGAAAATCATGCGCAGGGCTGTCCATATTCGCGCTCGCCGACCCTCAAGTTTTCCAAATCAGTTGGTTGCGGTGATCCCTTGCGATCTGCGCCTCGGATGCTGCATACGCACATTTGAAGCAAATGGCCGGCAGTCAGCGCCAAAGGAGTAGGCCGTGACGTGGCAAGGCATGGGGCAGTACCTGCTTGCTCTGGACCAGGGCACGACGAGCTCACGCGCGATCGTGTTTGATCGCCAAGCGCAGCCCGTCGCGATGCAACAGCGCGAACTGCGCCAGATCTATCCGCGACCAGGCTGGGTGGAGCACGACCCGGAGGAGATCTGGAGCACGCAGCTTGCATGCGCGCGCGCGGTCCTGGAGCAAGCCGGATTAACCGCGCGCGACATGGCCGGCGTTGGAATCACGAACCAGCGCGAAACGACCATCTTGTGGGAGCGCGAGACGGGGCGAGCGCTGGCAAACGCTATCGTATGGCAGGACCGGCGCACCGCCGAAGAATGTGCGCGCTTGCGCGAACAGGGCTTAGAAGAGTCCATTCGGTGCCGCACGGGCCTGGTGCTCGATCCGTATTTTTCGGCAACCAAGCTTGCGTGGTTGCTCGATCAGCTGCCGCACGCGCGCACGCGTGCAGAGCGCGGGGAACTGGCTTTCGGCACGGTCGACGCTTGGCTCTTATGGCGGCTTACGCGCGGAGCGGTGCACGCCACCGATGTCAGCAATGCCGCGCGCACACAACTGCTCGATTTGCAGACCCTGGAGTGGGATCAGCAGTTGCTCGACTGGTTTCGGATTCCACGCGCAGTTTTGCCGCGGATCGT
>Ga0187780_10002057_pt1 | contig 15154 bp, 10 predicted proteins | sample 1015_Q2_SP10_20__FD_132429 | JGI IMG/M metagenome (GOLD analysis project Ga0187780, IMG submission 132429) | Tropical peat soil microbial communities from peatlands in Department of Meta, Colombia - 1015_Q2_SP10_20_MG | ecosystem: Environmental > Terrestrial > Soil > Wetlands > Peat | place... | reverse complement strand
TGCGGATCCGGGAGGCGTCCATAGCGAGGGCAGAAAGATAGCGCTCAGAAGGCGGGAAAGTTGCCGGTCGCCAAGTTGCCGGTGGTCCCGAGTCTCCAGGCTGCGGTTCTCAGAACAGGCTCGGCTCTCCCTCCGCCTCCCACGGCTCCGCGTAGGGCTCCAGGGCCTGGCGATAGGTCGCGAACAGCACGGGCGGCGCCTTCACCCGGCCGCGGTCGAGCATCGCGCGCAGCATCAGCGCGTTGGCCGGGCCCTTGCCCTCGAAGTGGTTGTTCGTGATCACGTAGACGTCCGCCACGCCCTCGCTCGCCGCCAGCGCCCGGATCCGGTCCACCCACGGCGCCAGCTCCTTGGCGGTGTAGAGGTAGTCGTAGCGCTGGGCCGCGTCCTCCTGCTCGCCGAACCAGTGCTCGTAGTTGCGCCCGTGGAAGCGCACGTAGCCCAGCGTGCTGGTGGCGTGCGCCGCCGGCGCGAACGACTGGCCGATCAGCGGCTGGTCGATGTTGGCGACGCCGATGCCGAGGTCCCGGAACAGCGGCAGCTCGTCCTCGCGGGCCCAGCCGCCGTGGCGCACCTCGACCACCAGCGGCCAGCCGCGGAACGCCTCGGCCAGCCGCGCCAACGTCTCGCGGCCCGCGGGCCCGGGCTTGAACGACCACGGGAACTGCGACAGCAGCGCCCCGAGCCGGTCCTCGTCCCGCAGCACCTGCAGGCCCTCGGTGACCTCGCGCAGCTCCTCGGCGGTCCAGGGGGCGGCGCGCTCGTGGGTGAAGCGCTGCCACAGCTTGACCGTGAAGCGGAACCGCGGGTTGTGCGCCACCCGCCGGACCCACGACGCGAACGTGCGCGCAGGCTGCGGGCGGTAGAAGGTGGAGTTGACCTCGATGGTGTCGAAGTACGAGGCCAGGAAGCTCAGGGCGTCGAACCGCGACGGGACGTCGGCCGGGTAGACGTGGCCGGGCGAGTCGGGATACGACCAGCCGGCCGGGCCGATCCGGATCACGGCGCGGCGGCCGGGAAGCGCGGCACGCCCCTCGGCCCGGCCATCGCGCTCGGCCGCGCCGCGCACGGAATCGCCACCGGGCAGCGACGCCCCCTCATCCGCGCCTCCGCGATCGGGGAACGTGAGCGCCAATATCCGGAAACGCGGCGCCCGGCGGAAGGGTGCCGCTCCGCCGGGCGCGCGGCAGTCGGGGGGCCTCTACCGGCCGGCGCCGGCGACGATCCGCCGGTAGCTGTCGGGATTCCACGCCGGCCGCGCCGCGGCGTCGGCGACGGCGAGGCCGAGATAGAAGTCGAGCCGCACGATCCGGGCTTCCTGCTCGGCGTCGATCTTGTCCGGCGAGTCCGAGGCCCGGTGGTAGTCCGCGTGCAGGCCGGTGGTGAAGAACAGGATGGGCACGCCCTTGCGTGCGAAGTTGTAGTGGTCGGAGCGGAAGAACAGGTTCTCGCGGGGCAGGGTGTCGCCCAGGACCCGCATCCGCAGCTCCGGGTGGCTCGCCGCGACGCTGTCCGCCAGCGCGCCCAGCGACGAGTGCTCCTTGCCGATCGCCAGGACGGCGTCGCCGGGGTTGCGGCCGATCATGTCGGTGTTGAGGTCGGCGACCGTGGCCGCGAGCGGGACCGCCGGGTGCTCGACGTACCAGCCGCTGCCCCACAGGCCGCGCTCCTCGCCGGACACCGTCAGGAAGACCAACGAGCGCCGCGGCCGCGGGCTCAGCCGCGCGAACGCCTGCGCCAGCTCCACCACGGCCACCGCCCCGGAGCCGTCGTCGTCGGCGCCGTTGCAGATGGTGTCGGCGCCCATGGCGCGGCATCCCTCGTCCCCGCCGGCCGTGCCGATGTGGTCCATGTGGCCGGTGAAGAAGACGTACTCGCTCCGCAGCACCGGATCGCTGCCCTCGAGCACGCCGATGGTGTTGGGCGCCGAGACCTCGCGCTCGACGAGGCGCCGCACGTCCACCGTGGCGGTCACGCCGGAAAGCGGGTGCACGGCGGGCGCGGCGCCGGGCGCCAGCAGGGCGGCCGGGTCCTCGCCGGAGGCGAGCAGCAGATCCGCCGCGCTGCTGTCCCGCACCTCGTAGATGGAAATGTCGAGCGGGCCGTGCACGGCTCCGCCGACCTCGTACTGCGGCATCAGGGCGCGCTCCGCCAGGGCCCCGAACTCCCGCGCCGAGCGGTTCGAGACGAACAGCCAGGCCTTCACGCCCGCGGCCACGCCGGCCGTCACCAGGGGCACGAGGCCGTTGTTGATCCTCGACGTGTCCAGCACCTGGAGGACGATGGTGCCCGCCATCGGCACGTCGCCGAACGGGCGGGCGGTGTCGGCGGGGACGCCCGCCACCAGGACGACCGGAGCCGTCAGGGGAGCGGCCGGCGGCTGGCCGTAGATGAGTGCGGCCTCGCGGCCGAGCAGCCAGTGGCCGTGGGCCCCGTGGCCCATCGCCATGACGAACGACGCCGAGTCCACCCGCAGCCGGCTGATGCCGTAGCGCTGGATGAAGCCGCCGCTGTCGCCGGCCGGCGACAGGCCCGCGCGCGCGAATTCGCCGGCGACCCACGCCGCGACCTGCTCGAGCTGCGGACTGGGCGTCGCGCGGCCGAGCATCGAGTCGTCGGCGATGATGCCGATGCGGCGGCGGATGTCGGCCTCGGTGATGGATTCGGCGGCACGCCGGACGGCGGCCGCGTCCCCGGCGCGCGCGTTCTGCGCGGCGAGTGGCGGCGTGGCGGCCGCGAGCACGGCGGCGAGCAGGGCAGCGTGGCGACGCATCGGGAGGTCCAGTGTGCGGGTGTGGCGGGCCGGATGCCAAATGCGCCCGGCGTTAGCGTACGCCCGGGCGCATTCGGAAGTTTCGCGCGATGGGGCGCCAGGGCGGCGCCTCCACCGGTCACCCACGCCGTCGCACCAGGGCGGGCGTCGACCTGGGTGCCGGAGCGGCGCGTGGCGCCGCCCGCGCGGCAGGCTCCATGGAGCCGCCGCCTCGAGACGATCCGCCCGGCGCGTACGCCGGCGCCGACTGGGGCGCCTCGCGCGGAGCGTTGTACGAGCCTCCCTTCGGGGCTTCCGCCGCCCCGTAGCCCGGCGCGCCACGGGACTCGGAGCGCGGGGCCTCCTGCGGGATGTACCGCACGCCCTCCCGCGCCTCCGGCCGGCCGGCCGCCGCGGACGGCGCCGCTCCCGCGTCGATGTACACGCCGCGCGGGCGCGGCTGGGTCGGGGCGGCGTCGCTGCGCGGCGCCACCGGCGACGGGCCGACCACGCGGGGATTGGTCTCGGGTTCCGGGATGAAGTCGCGCACCGCGCGGCGCCCCGCGTCCTGCGGTGCCGCGGCGGGCTGCCGTGGCGCGAAGGTGCCGGCGGCCTCGGCGTTCTCGCCGGTCATGACGCGGCGGCCTCCCGAGACCTGATCGGCCCCGCCGATGGTGCGCCGGCCGTTGACCTGGTCCGCGCTCCCCGGGATCGCGCGCCGCCCCCCGGGCGAGGGCACGCTGCCCACGCCGCCGATGTCGACGCCGCGCACCCCGCGGTCGGCGGGCCCGTCACCCCAGCCGTTCCGCCGGTCGCGGTAGACGGTGTAGGGGGCGGCGCCCGGGGCGCGGTTCCGGAACACGAACTGCCGGCCCACGAAGCCGGGGCGCACGTACACGACGTTCACGCCGCGGTAATAGCGGGTCGGATACCAGTAGCTCGGGTAGTAGTAGAAGGGATTGAAGTACACCGCGAGCGAAAACTGCGGGCACCACGCGTCGTACGGGTCCCAGTACGCGTAAGGAGTGTAGGCGTGGCAGTCGTAACACAGGAACCTGGGATAGTCGTAGTGCTGCTCCACGTCGTAGGGCAGCAGGTGCGTGTCGTAGTCCGCGTACCCCGGCGCCATGATCTGCTGCACCAGGCTCTGCAGCGAGGCGTAGGGGTCGCCGTGGACCCGGCCGTCGCTGAGGTTGGCGATCTCCTGGAAGCTCCAGCGGTCGTCGGCCTCGAACGGGTCGTAGGTGAACGGGTCGTCGCTCGCCACCGCGAACACGTACCCGACGCCGGGGGCGTCGTCGACGGTGAAGGCGTACCGGTCGTCCACGCCGGGCACCGTGTACGTCTCGCCGCCGCGCGCGAGGTTGGCGTCGCCGGGATCGCGCGGGAACAGGACCCGCACCCGGCCGTCGGTGTCCACGCGCAGCACCGTCACGTAGGCGTCGTGCTCGGTGCGGAAGAACACCTGCACCCGCTCGCCGCGCCGGTACACCTCGCCGTGGTCGGTCCAGATCCGCACGCCGGGCGGATCGGACAGCACGCGCTCCGCGGCGCGGGCCTGCCGCCCCGCCAGGAGCAATCCTGCGAGCGCGAACGACGCGCTGATCCAGACACGGCTCGACATGGCGACCTCCGGACACGTGGTCCTGCCGCTTGGAAAAGCATAGACCGTGCCAGTTGCCGGTCGGGGGCCAACTGCCAGAGCGTCAAGCACTTGGCGCATTCCACGCGGCTGCCCTACCTTTGGGGCGTGTCCTGTTCCAGTGACAGCCTGTGGCCTCCGCGACCGGCCTGACGCGCGAGCGCCTCGACCTGCTGGATCCGCACGAGGTGAGCGCGCTCGGCGGCATCGAGCTCGTGGCCGAAGGCGTGGTCGAGGGATTCCTCGCGGGGCTGCACCGCTCGCCGTACCGCGGCTTCTCGGTCGAGTTCGCCGAGCACCGGCCGTACCAGCCGGGCGACGAGCTGCGCTACCTCGACTGGAAGGTGGTGGGGCGGCGCGACCGGCTGTACGTGAAGCAGTACGAGGAGGAGACCAACCTCCGCGCCACCCTGGTGCTCGACGTGTCCCGCTCGATGGCCTGGTCGGGAGACCCCGAGCGCCGGCTCACCAAGCTCGACTACGCGACCCGGCTCGCGGCGGCGATCGCGCTGGTCCTGCTGCGGCAACGCGACGCCACCGGTCTCATCGGGTTCGACGACGAGGTGCGCTGCGCGATCGCGCCGCGCGCGCGGCCGGGGCAGTGGCACCTGCTGGCCCGCGCGCTCGCGGACCTCGCTCCCGGCGGCGGCACCGCGGCCGAGACGGCGCTGGCGCGGGTGACGGGCCTGCTGCGCCGCCGCGGCCTGGTGGTGTTCATCTCCGACCTGCTGGTGGACCGCGACCTGGTGCTGCTGGCGCTGCGCTACCTGCGGCACCGCGGCCACCAGGTGCTGGTGTTCCACCTGATGGACCCCGGCGAGATCGAGCTGGACGCGGCGGCGCAGGCGCGGTACGTGGATCCGGAAACCCGCGAGGGCGTGGTCGTGTCGCCGCGGGACCTGCGGCGCGCCTATCGTGCGACCGTGGATGGCGTGGTGACGACGTGGCGCCGGGCGCTCATGAGCGGCGGCATCGCCTACCACCACGTGTCCACCGACACGCCGTTCGGCCACGCGCTGCGCCGCGCGGCGGAGAGGAGGGCCCGGCTGGGCTGATGGTCTTCCTGCAGCCGCTCGCCCTCCTGCTGCTCGGCGCGGCGCTGGTGCCGCCGCTGCTGCACCTGTTCGAGCGCCACCGCCCGCCGGACGTGGTCTTCCCCGCCGTGCGCTACCTGCGCGAGACCGAGCGGGAGGCGCAGCGCACCATCCGTCTGCAGCACCTGCTGCTGTTGCTGCTGCGCGTGGCGGCGGTCGCGCTGCTGGCGCTCGCCGCCGCCCGGCCCGTGGTGCCGGCCCGCTTCGGGGCGGGCCACGAGCCCACGGCGCTGGTCGTCATCCTCGACCACTCGCTGTCGTCGGGCGCGGTGTCGGGCGGCGTGCGCGTGTTCGACGATCTCGAGGCCCGCGCGGCCGAGACGCTGCGGGCCGCGCAGCCGTCGGACGCGCTGTGGCTGATCGGCGCGGACGGCGTGGCGCGGCGCGGCTCGCGCGAGGAGCTGCTCCAGGCGGCCGCGGCGGCGCGGCCGGAGCCCGTGCGCCTCGATCTGTCGGCGGCCGTTGCCACGGCGGCGCGGCTGGTGCGCGCGTCCGGCTACGCGCGCGGCGAGATCCACCTCCTGACCGACGCGCAGCGCACCGCGTTCGACGCGCCCGACAGTGCGGCCGCGGGCCTGCCGCTGGTGATCTACGAGCCCGCGGCGGATCCGCCCGCCAACCGCGCCGTCGTGTCGGCTCGTGCGAGTCCGGCCACCTGGCTGGCGGGCTCGGGCACGGTGGCCGCGGCGATCGGCGGCGCGCCGGAGCCGGCCGGGGGCCGGGTGGCGGTGACGGTGACGCTGCGCGGGCGGGAGGGGGCGCGGGCGCTGGTGGCCCCGCGCGACGTGGCCCTGCTCCCGGTGACGGCGCCGGCCGCCGGGTGGAGCGCGGGCGAGGTGTCGCTCGAGCCGGACGAGCTGCGTGCCGACGACAGCCGCCCGTTCGCGGTCCGCGTCGTCGCGCCGGCGGCGGTGAGCTTCGATTCCGCCGAGACCGGGCCGTTCCTCGCGGTCGCGCTCGGCTCGCTGGTGCGCGCCGGCCAGGCGCGTCCGGGCTCGGCGGGCGCGGTGCGGCTGGGCGACGGCCCGGCGGCGCCGGGCGGGCCCGCGGTCGTCCTCCCTCCGCGCGACCCCGTGCAGCTCGGCAACGTCAATCGCGCGCTCGCGGCGGCGGGCGTGCCGTGGCGCTTCGGCCCGCGCGTCGAGCGCGAGGATACGCTCGCGGCGCCGCTGGTGCCGGACATCTCCGGGGCGCGCGTCACGCGGCGCTACCGACTGGACGTGCCGTCCGGCGTCGAGCCCGCGGGCGTGCTCGCGCGGGCGGGCGGGGATCCCTGGCTGGTGCGCGCCGGGCGCACCGTGCTGGTCGGGAGCCGGCTGGTGCCGGAGGAGACGTCGTTGCCGCTGGCCAGCGGGTTCGTGCCGTTCGTCGGCGACCTGGTGAACCGCTTCGCCCGTGGCGAGGAGGGCATCCTCGAGGCCGCGCCGGGCGCCGCGGTCGCGCTGCCGGACGCCGTGACCGGGCTGGCGGCTCCGGGCGGCGCGGTCCGCCGGATCGGAGCTGAGCGCAGGATCGCGGCGCCCCAGGCGCCGGGCGTCTACTTCCTCCTGGCGAGCGCCGACACCGTGGGCGCGCTGGTGGTCGCGCCGGACCCGCGCGAGTCGGACCTCCGCCGGGCCACCGCGGGCGAGCTGGCGGGCCTGTTTCCGGGCGCACGGGTCAGCGTGGCCGCGAGCGAGCGCGGCTACGCGGCGGTGCGGTTCCGCGGCGCCGGCCGCAGCGAGCTGACGGGCTGGCTGCTCGTCGCCGCGCTGCTGGTGCTCGCGCTCGAGTCCGTGGTGGCGTCGGGCGCGCTCGAGCGGAGTCCATAGCATGCCGCTGCCGCGCCTCGTCTCCCAGTTCGGCTCCCTGTCCGAGGTGCAGTCGCTGCTGTCGGCCCTGCGCGAGCGGCGCGGCACCCGCGCGCTCGCCGCGCTGCCCGGCTCGTCCGACGCGCTGCTCGTGGCGGCGCACGGGCTCGACCGGCCGGACCTGCTGACGGTGGTGGTCGCGGCCGCGCCCGCCGACGCGGAGCGCTGGCTCGCCGACCTGACGGTGCTGCTCGGCGAGGAGGCGGTCGCGCTGTACCCGCAGCGCGAGGGCCTCGGCGAGGACGAGCCGCACTACGAGATCGCCGGCGAGCGCGTGGAGACCCTGGAGCGGCTCAACCGCGGCGCCGCACGGGTGATCGTCACCACGGCCCGGGCGACCGCCGAGCGGACGCTGATCCCCGCGGCGCTCGAGGCCGCGCGGCTCGAGCTGGCGGCGGGCGTCTCGTTCCGCGACGCCGTGGCCCGGCTGGAGCGGATGGGCTACGGCCGCGTGCCGATGGTCACCGACGTGGCGCAGTTCTCGGTGCGCGGCGGCATCGTGGACGTGTACGGCTTCGGCATGGCGCAGCCGGCGCGCGCGGAGTTCTGGGACGACGCCTGCGTGGCCCTGCGCACGTTCGACCTGTCGACGCAGCGCTCGACCGGTCCGGCGGACCGGGTGACCGTGCTCCCCGTGGACCCGCGGGTCACGCTCGGCGAGGTGGAGGGCTCGGTGCGGCGCGGCCTGCTCGAGCTGCTGCCGCCGGGCTCGCTGCTGGTGGAGGACGGCGAGGCGCGGCTCGCGGAGGAGGTGGGCCGCGCCTGGGCCGAGGCCGAGCACCACGCCGCCATCGCCCGGCGGCTCGGCGAGGCGGTGCCGCCGCGCGGGGAGCTGCTGGTGGAGCCGGGGGCGTGGGACGCCGCCCGCGGGCGGTTCCCGCGGCTGGCGCTCGGCGCCGCGGGGGGCGCGCGGCTGCCGGTGGAGCCGCCGCCGGAGGTCGGGCGGGACCTGGCGCGGCTCCGTCCGCCGGAGGGCGTCGAGGCGCTGGTGCTGTGCGACAACGAGGGCCAGCTCGAGCGCCTCGAGGAGCTGCTGGGGGAGGGCGGGAGGTTCCCCGAGCGGCTGCACCTCGCGGTGGGCGCGCTCGACGGAGGGTTCGCGCTGCCCGGGCTCGTGGTGTTCACCGATCACCAGGTGTTCCGGCGCGCGCGGCGCATCCGGCGGCCGCGGCGCTACCGGCAGGCCTCGCCGGTGGGCGCGGTCGCCGCCCTCAAGCCGGGCGACGCGGTGGTGCACCTCGAGCACGGCGTCGGGATCTACCGCGGCATGCAGACCATCGCCGTGGCGGACGGCACGCTGGACGTGGCGGTGGTGGAGTACGAGGGCGGCGACCTGCTGCACGTGCCGCTGCACCGGATCGACCAGCTCGAGCGGTTCCGCGGCGTGGACGACGCGGGCGGCGAGGCGAAGCCGCCCAAGCTCGACCGGCTGAGCGGCAAGCGGTGGGCCCGCGTGCGCCGCCAGGCGGAGGAGGCGGTGCACCGGCTGGCGGCCGAGCTGCTCGACCTGTACGCGCGCCGCCGCCTCGCCCCCGGCCACGCGTTCCCGCCCGACGGCAAGTGGCAGCGCGAGCTGGAGTCGTCGTTCCTCTACGAGGACACGCCGGACCAGCGCAAGGCGACCGAGGAGGTGAAGGCCGACATGGAGGCGCCGCGGCCGATGGACCGCCTGGTCGTGGGCGACGTCGGCTACGGCAAGACGGAGATCGCGGTGCGCGCCGCCTTCAAGGCGGTGACGGCCGGCAAGCAGGTCGCCGTCCTCGCGCCGACGACGATTCTGGCGGAGCAGCACGGCCGCACTTTCGGCGAGCGGCTGGCCGACTACCCGGTGCGGCTGCTCACGCTGTCCCGGTTCCGCACGCCGAAGGAGCAGCGCGCGGCGCTCGCCGACCTCGCGGCGGGGAAGCTGGACGTCGTGATCGGGACCCACCGGCTGCTGTCGCCCGACGTGCAGTTCAAGGACCTCGGCCTGATCGTGGTGGACGAGGAGCACCGCTTCGGCGTGGAGCACAAGGAGCGGCTCAAGCGGCTGCGGCTCGCGGTGGACGTGCTCACGCTGACGGCGACGCCGATCCCGCGCACGCTGCAGCTCTCGCTCGCGGGGCTTCGGGACCTCACGCTGATCGAGACGCCGCCGCGGGACCGCTCGCCGGTGCTCACCTTCGTCGAGCCGTGGGACGACGAGCTGCTCGAGGAGGCGATCGCGCGCGAGCTGGACCGCGGCGGGCAGGTGTACTTCGTGCACAACCGCATCGAGACCATCGAGACGGTGGCCGAGCGGCTGCGCCGCCTGGTGCCGCGGGCCGCGGTGACGGTCGCGCACGGGGAGATGCGCTCGCGGGACCTGGACGAGGTGATGCGGCGGTTCGTGGCGGGCAGGGTCGGGGTGCTGTGCTCCACGATGATCGTCGAGTCGGGGCTCGACGTGCCCAACGCGAACACGATGATCGTCCACCAGGCCCAGCAGCTCGGGCTCGCGCAGCTCTACCAGCTGCGCGGCCGGGTGGGCCGGAGCCACCGGCGCGCCTACTGCTACCTGCTGGTGCCCGACGACGTGGATCGGGCCGCGGAGGCGCGGCTCGAGACGCTGGTGCACTACACCGAGCTGGGCGCGGGCTACCGGATCGCGCTCAAGGACCTCGAGCTCAGGGGGGCGGGCAACATCCTCGGCGCCGAGCAATCGGGATTCGCGATGTCGGTCGGCGTGGACGTGTACCTGCGGATGCTCGAGGACACGGTGCGGAGCCTCAGGGGCGAGGCGCGGGGCGTCGTCTCGGCCCCGCCCGAGGTGCTGCTCGACCGCGCGGCGCTGCTGCCGGACGCGTACGTCCCCGACGACGCGGCCAAGCTCGACCTGTACCGGCGGCTGGCGCGCAGCCAGTCCGGAGGCGAGATTGATCAGTTGCGGGAGGAAATGGTGGACCGGTTCGGCCGGCCTCCCGCCGAGGCCGAGGCGCTCGTGGCGCTCACCCACCTGCGGGTGATCGGCGCGCGTCTCGGCCTCGAAACGGTTCTGGTGCGCTGTGACGAGGCCCGGCTGGTGTTCCGGGCGGGCGCGGTGCCGCGGCTGGCGAACCTCACGGCCGCGATGGACGAGGTGCAGTTCGACGCCGAAGTGCGCCGGGCCGCGCCGCTGGTGATGAAGCTCCGCCGGCTCGGCGGGATGCCGCTCGTCGCGGGGCTGGTGCGCGCGTTGGCGCGCGCCGTGGACGGGACAATCCAATAGGAGAGACGATGGTTCGGCGCCTTGCGGTGGTCTCGCTGTTCGCGCTGGCCGGCTGCTCGAGCCTGCGCGACGCGCTGTCGGCCCACCAGGACGTGGTGGCCCGGGCGGCCGGACAGGAGCTGACGGTCAGCCAGCTCGCCCAGCTCGTGGCGCCGGTCAAGCAGCTCCCGCTGCGGCGGGAGGTGATGCAGCGGCTGGCCGACGACTGGGTGGACTACCAGCTGCTCGCGCGGGCGGTGGCGGGCGGCGACAGCCTGCTCGACAGCGCGACGGTGATCGCGGTGAACTGGCCGGCGGTGATGCAGCGCGTCGCCGACCGGTACCACGACGCGGTGATCGGCAGCCGGGCCGAGCTGACGCCGCACCAGGTGGACAGCGCCTACAACGCCGGCGACGTGCGGTGGCTCGACCACATCCTGGTCCGCGTGTCGCCGGACACGACCCCGGAGCTCAAGTCGGCGAAGCTGCACCAGCTGCAGGGGTACCTCGCGCAGCTGCGCCACGGCGCGGACTTCGCCCGGCTCGCGTCGCAGAAGTCCGACGACCCCGGCAGCGCGAAGGCCGGCGGCTCGCTGGGCCTGGTGGCGCGGGGGACGATGATCAAGGCGTTCGAGGACGCGGCCTGGGGGCTCAGGCCGGGCCAGCTGTCGGACCCGGTGCAGACGCCGTGGGGCTACCACATCATCTGGCGGCCCACGCTCGAGCAGGTGCGCGACTCATTCGCGGCCGGCGTGAAGAACACGCTGGTGGCGCGGCTCGACTCGCTGTACGCGGACAGCGTCAACCGGTCGGCCGACATCAAGGTCAACGGCTCCGCCCCGGCGGCCGCGCGCGCGGCCGCGCAGAACCTGCGGGCGTACCAGACCAGCGGGCGCGTGCTCGCGACGTACCGCGGCGGGTCGCTGACCATGCGCGAGTTCGTCCGCTGGCTCGAGGCGTTCCCGCCGCAGACGCGGGTGGCGGTCTCGCAGGCCCCGGACTCCTCGCTGAGCCAGTTCATGCAGACGGTGGTGCGCAACGAGATCCTGATCGACGCCGCGAAGGCCCGCGGCGTCGGGCTGACGGCCGCGGACCGCGACACGATCCGCACCTTCTACCGGCTCGACCTCGACACGATGGAGGCGCGGCTCGGCGTGGCGCCGGAGTCGCTCAACGCGGACACGGCCGCGCAGCGCAGCCGGACCGACGCCGCCGCCCACCGCGCGGAACGGTACTTCGCGGACCTGGTCTCCGCGCCCACGGCGCACCCGTTCTTCGAGCTGCCGTCGTTCCTGTCCGACCTGCTGCGCTCCCGCTATCCGTCGGACGTCTCGGCCGCGGGCGTGGACCGGGCGCTGGAGAAGGCGACCGAGCTGCGCGGGCCGACGACGCCGCGGGGCGTGCCCGGCGTGCCGCAGATGACCCCGGCGCCGGGCGGGCCGCCGGTCGGCGCCCAGCCGGTGCCGACGCCGGCGCCGAGCCCCTCCAAGCGGGGAGCGAGGTAGGCCGGTGACCGCGCGCCTGCGCGCCGCGCTGCTGGCGGCGCTGCTCGCGCCCGCGCCGCTCGCGGCGCAGCAGGCGCCGCAGCTCGTCGACCGCATCGTCGCGGTCGTGGGCACGGAGCCGATCCTGCTGTCCGACGTCCAGGAGCGGGTGCTGATCCAGCAGTCGCAGAACGGCCTGAAGCTGCCGCCCGACTCGGCCGGCCGGACGGCGCTGCGGCGGCAGATCCTCGAGACCATGATCGACGACGAGGTCCTCTACCAGAAGGCGCGGCGCGACACGTCGCTCACGGTGAGCGACGCCGACGTGCTCAGCAAGGCCGAGGACCAGGCCCGGTCGATCCGCGGCCAGTACCGCAGCGAGGGCGAGTTCCGGGCCGCGATCGCGGCGTCGGGCTTCGGCACCCCCGAGGAATGGCGCCGCTGGCTCACCGAGCAGCAGCGCCGCTCGCAGTACGAGGACGCGTACCTCACCAAGCTGCGCCAGGACGGGAAGCTCAAGCCGGTCAGCGTGACGCAGGCCGACCTGCGCGACGCGTTCCACGACTGGCAGCAGACGCTGGGTCAGCAGAACAAGCGCCCGGCGATGGTGTTCTTCCGGCAGATCGTGGTGGCCCCGCGCGCCACGCCCGAGGCCAGGGCGGCGGCGCTGGAGCGCGCGGACTCGGTCCTGGCGCAGCTCCGCCGCGGCGCGGACTTCGAGACCCTGGCGCGCCGGTTCTCCGACGACCCCGGCACGCGGGAGGTGGGCGGCGACCTCGGCTGGTTCCGGCGCGGGACGATGGTGGACGCGTTCGAGAAGGTCGCGTTCGCGACGCCGGAGGGCGGGCTGGCCGGCCCGGTGGAGACGCCGTTCGGGTACCACATCATCAAGGTCGAGCACGTGCAGCCGGGCGAGATCAAGGCCCGCCACATCCTGTTCATCCCGGCGGTGGACTCGGCCAACCTCGCCCTGGCGCGGGCCCGCGCCGACACCGTGTACGCCGCGCTCAACGCGGGCGCCAGTTTCGACTCGCTCGCCGGCCTCTACGCCGACACGACGGAGCAGGTGCGGGTCGACTCGGTCGAGCGCGCCAAGCTCCCGCCCATCTACGCGGCCGCGTTCGATTCGGCGACCATCGGCAAGCCGATCCCGCCGTTCGCGATGAGCACCGAGACGCTGAACCGGACCAAGTACGTCGTCGCCATTCTCGGCGCGGTGGAGCCGGAGCGGGACTGGACGTTCGACGACGTCCGCGACCGGCTGCGGGTGCAGCTCACCCAGCAGAAGGCGGTCCAGGAGCTGCTGCGCTCGCTGCGGAACCAGACGTACGTCAGCGTCAGGATGTGAGAACGGCAGGACCGTCCTGACGTCTTCGCTCTCCAGACTCCAGTCCAGAGGAAGCGTGCCAGCCTACCGGCCCCGTCTCGCCATCACGGTCGGCGACCCTCGCGGCATCGGCCCCGAGGTCGTCGCGGCGGCGATCGGCACCGCCGACGCCGAGACGACGGTCGTCGGCCCCGACGACGTGATCGCGACCATCGCCGCCGACCACTCGGTCGGCGTGGGGCGCTGGGAGGGCGCGGTGTCGGGCGGCGGCCTCGAGCGGGCGGGCCGCCTCACCGGCCTCGCGGTGGAGGCGGCGGTGCGGCTGTGGAAGGAAGGGCTGGTCGACGCGATCGTGACCGCGCCCGGCGACAAGCAGGCGCTCAACGCCGCCGGCTACCGGTTCCCCGGCCACACCGAGCTGCTGCGCGACCTGACCGGCGCGAAGCAGGTGGCGATGATGCTGGCCTCCGACCGCCTGCGCGTGGTGCTGGTCACCACCCACCTCGCGCTGCGCGAGGCCCTCGCGATCCTGACGCCGGAGCGGATCGTGGACGTCGGCCGCGTGACCCAACGCCACCTGGCGGCGTGGTTCGGCATCCCGGCGCCGCGGCTCGCGCTGTGCGCGCTCAACCCGCACGCGGGCGAGGGCGGCCTGTTCGGTCACGAGGAGGCGCGGGTGCTCGCGCCGGCGGCCCGGACGCTCGGCGTCGCCGGTCCGCTGCCGGCCGACACCGTGTTCGTGCGCGCGATGAAGGGCGAGTTCGACGCCGTGCTGGCGCCGTATCACGACGTCGGGATGACCGCCATCAAGGTCGCGTCGTTCGGCCACGCGGTGAACGTGACGCTGGGCCTGCCGGTGCCCCGCACCTCGCCCGACCACGGAACGGCGATGGACATCGCGGGGAAGGGCGTGGCCGATCCTTCGTCCATGCGGGAGGCGGTGAAGGTGGCGGGGGAGATTGTGGGGCGAGTGAAAAGTGAGAAGTGAGGTCTCACCTCTCACTTGAACGTCTCACCTCTCACCCCTCACCTCTCACGCCCCCGTCTTTGAGGAACTTCGCCTCGCCGACCCTCCGCCCCTCCATCGTCACGATCTCGAACGACCCGCCCTCCACCTGGATGACGTCCCCCTCCTTGGGCAGGCGTCCCAGCCGGCCGAACAGGTAGCCGCCGAGGGTGGTGTAGTCGTCGCTGGCGAGCGACAGGCCGCAGCGCGCGTTGACCTCGGCCAGCGTGAGGCTGCCGGATTGCACGGCGCCGGCCGGGAGCATCGTGCCGCTCGGCCTGAGGCCCGCGGGCCGGTCGTACTCGTCGTAGATCTTCCCGACGATCTCCTCGAGCAGGTCCTCCATCGTCACCAGGCCGGCCGTGCCGCCGAATTCGTCGAGCACGATGACCATGTGCACGCTCTTGAGCTTCATGTCCGCGAGCACGTCCTCGACCTCGCGGGAGCCGGGCACGAAGTGCGCGGGCCGCATCAGCTCCGCGAGCGCGCCCGGCGGCTGCGGGCGCCGCAGGGCCGCGAGCACGTCCTTGGCGTGCACGATGCCCACGATGTCGTCGAGCGAGGCCCCGGTCACCGGGTAGCGGGAGCGTCGGGCGGCGGCGATCCGGTCCGCCGCCTCGGCCAGCGTCGCCGTGGCCGGCAGCGCGGTGATCGCCGTGCGCGGGGTCATCACGTCCCGGGCCGTCTTCTCCGAGAACTCGAACACGCCGGCCAGCAGCCGCGCGTCGGTGCGGTCCAGGCTCCCGGCCTTGGCGCTCTGGTCGACCAGCATCCGCAGCTCCTCGGCCGAGTGC
>Ga0187780_10002056_pt1 | contig 15155 bp, 14 predicted proteins | sample 1015_Q2_SP10_20__FD_132429 | JGI IMG/M metagenome (GOLD analysis project Ga0187780, IMG submission 132429) | Tropical peat soil microbial communities from peatlands in Department of Meta, Colombia - 1015_Q2_SP10_20_MG | ecosystem: Environmental > Terrestrial > Soil > Wetlands > Peat | place... | reverse complement strand
CGGGGATTCACCTCCAGGGCCAGCCCCGCCTCGTTCAGGCCGTGCAGAATCTCCGCGGCACTCTCGAAAAAGAGGTCGCGGAGCTCGGCGGCGCGATCGTCGGAAGGAAGGTTCATTTCGCGCTCTCGATGCGCTGATACGCCGTGGCGCTGTTTTCGTGAATCATGTGGAACTTGGTCGTGAGTCCGAACAGGCTCTCGGCGTGGCCCACGAAGAGAAAGCCGCCCGGATTGAGGCAATGATAGAACTTCTCCACGAGCCGCTTCTGCTCTGCCTCGTCGAAGTAAATCATCACGTTGCGGCAAAAGATCATGTCGTTATGCGGCGGCAGATACTCCGCTTTCAAATTGTGGAAATCGAACTGCACCAGACTCTTGAGCGATTGCTTGACGGCGTAACGGTCACCCACCTTGTCGAAATAGCGCAGGCGGCAGGAATACTCGATCGGCTCCATCTGGGTTTCGGTGTAGAGGCCCTGCTGCGCTGTGAGCAACGCCGAATAGTTGATGTCGGAAGCAAGAATCTCGACTTTCCACGGCGGCGGGATCAGCGGCTTGGGCGTGGGCATATCGAACGGCAACGGGTTGCGAAGGTAGTAGTAGGCGAGCGCGTCGCAGACCAGGATCGCCAGGGTGTAGGGCTCCTGGCCGGTGGAGCAGCCCGCGCTCCAAATGCGCAGCGACCAATCGCGCCGTTCTTGCTTGCGCCTCAAGATTTCCTCGAGAACGCTTTTTTGAAACAGGTCCAGTTGCGGCCGGATACGGAAAAAGCTGGTCTCGTTGACGGTCAGGTTCTCCACCAGCGCGTGAAGTTCCTGCTTGCCTTCCCGGCTGGTGAGGAGCCGGTAGTAGTTGTAAAAGGAGTCTATCTGGCACGCCTTGAGGCGGCGTTGCAGGCGGTCCCGCAGGAAGTGGGTGCGGCGCTCATCGAAGTGCATGCCGCATTCCTGGTACACCAGGGTTTGGAGGAGTTTAAGTTCCGCGTCGGTAAGGGGTACCTGGGCCGGGGCTGTGGTGGACATGGGTTTATTGTCAGCTCTCTTCGAACCGTTCTAGAGACTTCATCCTGCGCTGGCGACAGGTACGCCCGCTGCCAGGGCCGCTGCTTCATCTAGTTGGGGAAGCTCCCCGCGCTGGAGGATGCGATGAAGGTCCAGCAGCAGGACGAGCCGTCCCTTAAGTTTGCCCACGCCCGTGATGTAGTCGAGCTCGCCTTCCTGGAAGACGTTGTGGGGCTGCTCAATATCCGCAGGGGCGATGCGCAGCACCTCCGAGGCCGAATTGACGATCAGGCCGATGGCCCGTCTCTCCAACTCGACCACTACCACGCGGTTCTTTTTGTCTGGCTCGAAGGACTGTTCGCCGAAGCGTTTCCGTAAGTCCACTACGGGGATGATGCGTCCTCGCAAGTTGATGACGCCTTCGATGTAGTCCGCAGCGTTGGGCACGGAAGTGATTTCCGGAACGCGGATGATTTCGCGCACCATGGAAATCGGCAGCCCGAACGTCTCTCGCCCAATGCGGAAACCTACGACTTGAAGTTCCTTGTCCATGGCTCGGGCCTGTCCTCAGGAACGGACGAGTTCAGCGTATTCGGCCGGAGCGTTTCGCTCCTGGGCCACCCAACCCTGCGCCCGCCGGTTATCTGCCATTCCTTGGTCGAGCGAGAAACGGTCCATGGCGTCTATCAGGCCGCGGGAGAGCTTGGACATCTGCTCCGCTGTGGCGGCGAGCTCGGTGGAACTGGAGCTCGATTGCTGCACAAGTTCGCGCATCCGCTCCATGGCCCGCACGACGGCTTGCGCGCCCGACGCCTGTTCCTCAACCGCCGAGCTGATTTCCTGCGTAATCTCGGTGAGGCGCGAGGTGGCCTTGGCGATCTGGGTAGAGCCGTTGGACTGTTCCAGCGTGGCCCCGCCGATTTCCTGAGAGAACTTGTAAACCTCGGAAACCACCTCGGTGATCTTCTCCAGAGCCGTGCGCAGGTCGTTGTTCTGCTCCTGACCCTCCTGCACCATGGCGACACTTTTCTCCATGTTTTCGACCGCTTCGCGGGCCTCGGTCTGAATTCCCTGGATGAGTTCGGAGATTTCCTTGGTGGACTGAGTGGACTTTTCGGCGAGCTTGCGAACCTCTTCCGCCACCACGGCGAATCCCAGGCCATGCTCGCCGGCGCGGGCGGCTTCAATGGCGGCGTTGAGCGCCAGGAGATTGGTCTGCTCGGCCAGGTCGTCAATCACTTCAATGATCTTGCCGATGTCATCGGCGCGGCGGCCGAGCACGTCAATGATCTGGGCGGAAGATTGGATGGCCTCGCTGGAGCGGCCCAGTCCTTCGGAGACCCGGCGCATGGTGGTCATGCCGGCTTCGGCTTGTTCCCGGGACCGGTGAGAGATTTCGACCAAGTGCCTGGCGGTGTCGGCCACGCGCTGGATGGAGGCTACCATCTGGTCAATCGAGGCGGAGGTCTCGGATACGCTCGAGGCCTGCACCTGGGTGTTCTTCACCACGTTCTGCACGTTGATGCTCATCTCGTGCATCGTGCTGGTGACTTCATCAATCGCCGAGGCCGCCTGCACACTGACCTTGGCCGATTCGTCGGAAGCGCCGGCCATCTGCCCGGCGCCGCTGGCTACCTGGGTGGCGCTGTCGCGAACCTGGCGGACGATCTGCCGCAGCCCATGGGTCATCTGGGCGAAGGCTTTCGCCAGCGTGTCCTGCTGCGACCGTGGCTGCACGGCTACGGACAACCGGCCTTCCGCGATGGCCGCGGAGACCGCCGCCATCTCCTTCAGGTGGAGGATCATCTTGTTAAAGTGCTGGGCCAGAACACCCACCTCGTCGCCGCGGTGGATTTCAATCGTCTGATCCAGATTCCCGGTATCCCCGATGCGTCGCGCCACTTCAATCAGGTGGTTCAGCGGCTCCGTGATGGACTTGGCGGTGTAGAACGCAACCCAGCCTCCCAGGACTACGGCCAGCAAGGTACCCACGATGGTGATAATCGTGTTGATTTCCGTGGCCAGGGCCGAGGATGCGTTGGAGTCCTCCTGCGCCTTGTGCACGGAACGGCTGGCATCGTCCAGGATGGCTGTGGATTTGTTCGCCCAGGACGCTGGATCGCGTTGCAGGTAGAAGATTTGCAGGTCGGCGACGGTGGCGTTTCCATCGTCCACCTGATGCCGCTTGGCGATCATATCCTTGGCAAAGCCATCCGCCCAATTGCGCTCGCTCTCCTCGACCTGCGGAAGTGCGGCGCGCAGTGCGGAATCGTTGGCCTTCAATTCGGTCTGTTTTAGGAGCTCCTGGACGTCGGCGATCCCTTTCTTGGTCTTCTCTTCATCGCGCAGATCACCGCTCAGAAGGTAGTTGCTGAGCGTAAAGCGGCTCTCGATGATTTTCGACCGGATAGTGGCAATGGCCTGTACGTCGGAGAGAGTCGCGTCGGCGGCCGCGCGCGCGCTGTACTGTTTCATGGTGCTGAAGATGGTGATGAGGAACAGGAACAGTATGATCGCGAGGACCGCGCCAAACCCGTAATACAGCTTCTTAGCAATCGTCATTCTGACCGACCTCCCCTCCCTGCCTGCCGGACGCACCGCCGCCACATGCGGGCGGTGTCGCCCCCCGTCACTTGAAATCAAATTCCACGAGTTCGACCGAGTCCTTGGCCGCCGGCTCAAAGCGCCACTTCTTCACGGCCTCAACGGCGGCGTTGATCAGCAGAGGGCTTCCGCCCACCACCTTCGTATCCAACACCCGGCCATCCGCGGAAACAGTCGCTTCGATCCTTACTTTCCCCGCGATGTTCATCTGTCGGGCCAACGCTGGGTAATCCGGTAAAACTTTGGTGCGCACCTTACGTTTGCTGGTGTCGGTGGAGGCATCCTGAGCAGCCGCCTTCGGTGGTAAGCCCGCTTTCCCCACCAACATCAGCGCCGCTGATAGCCCTAGAAGTGCAAGCTTTCTTTTCATGGTTCTCCCTTTTCTCCCTTAGGACTAGCCCATGTGGACAATGCAAGGGTGATGCCACGGGCGCCGCCCTCTGCTGAACGCGCGCACCATGGCGCATTTCTTTACAACTGGCTGATTCATTGGGAGTTGGTATGAGGCAGTTCCTGCCGCGGAGCAGCGCGGAATCTTCGCGCCTGTCTCAAACGTCCCTGCGCGCGAGTCTTCCAGTCTCAGCTTGCGACGAAACTTGGATTACCGTTTACAGCAACCCCCCACCCCGCGTCTGTTGACTCAAATTGAGATTCCACCGTAACGTCGTTTCTATAGGCGGCGCACACGGCCCCCTTGACCTTCCGTGCGTGCACTGAAACGAGTCCGAGAAACCTCTGTCCGTCCTGAGGGCTCCTTCGAGAGCCTGCTGGTGCAGTTCTCTGCGGCCACACTAGAGCTCCGGCCATCGCTTGACGCGTCCGAGTTTGCAGCGCGTCTTACTGCCTGCGCCGCCGAGATGCTCGCTGCGCGGGTGGCCGTGCTCGCCCTGGAAAACGAGGGAGGATGGACCATCGCCTCGCTCGCCGGACCCGCGCGCCATTGGGATCCTTCTGTCCAGCACCGGCTGGCGAAGGCACTCTGCGAACAAGCCGGCATTCCTGAGCATCAATTGTGTTCCGGCAGCACTTCCCGCCTCTTCGGGCGCCCGCTCGCGGAAGACCTGGGATGGAACGATGTTGTCCTGGCGCCGCTGGCGGGCAGCGACGGATCACTTCTCGGCGTGCTGTGCCTCGCGGATCTGCGGCGCCCGCTTTCGATCTGGGAGAACCGGCTATTGGAAGCCCTGGCCAGCCATGCGTCGGTAGCGCTGGAGAACGCGCGTTTGTTCTCTCAACTCGAATGGTCGCGGAAACAGTGGGTGGAGGATTTTGACGCCATCCCCGATCTGATCGTCGTGCACGACTGCCGCGGCCGAGTCTTGCGGCTGAACCACGCGCTGGCGCAGGCGTTGAGAGCATCGCCCGTGGAAGCGATAGGAAGGAACATCGGCGAGCTGGGTCTCCTCGCCGCCTCGGCGCCTCCAGGCGAATGTCCTTTCTGCCGCGGGAGCGAGGCGGCCCGCGAGGAGTTCACGCATACGAAGGGCTCTCGCACTTACCTCGTCTCCACCTCGCGCATCCCGGCCGGCGAACGCGGCGAGGCCCGCACCATCCATGTGCTCAAAGACGTCACCGAGCACCGCGAAGCCGAGCGCCGGTATCGCCGCGAGCGCGATTTCAACCGCAACATTCTGAACAACACGCAGAGCATGATCCTCGTGCTCGACACCGCGGGTCTCGTCAGCTACGCCAACCGCCGCTGCTACACAACTGGATACCGCGAACAGGATCTGCTGGGCCGTCCGCTCACCGACCTGATTCCGCCTACGCAACGCCCGGCGCTTCTGGACGCGCTGGAACGGGCTCTCGCAGGCGCCACCGTAGAAAACCTGGAAATTCCCGTTTACCGCGCAAACGGCGGCGTGGGTCAGTTTTCCCTAAGCTTGAGCCCCATGCGGGACGAAAAGGACGAGATCAATAGCATCGTGGCCGTGATGACCGACATCACCGATGCCGCTACCCTGCAGGCCAAGCTGATGCACTCCGAGAAGATGGCGGCGCTGGGCCAGCTCGTTTCCGGAGTGGCGCATGAAATCAACAACCCCTTAACCGCCATTGTAGGCTTCACGGATCTGCTGCTGGATGACGCCGAAGTTTCTGAACACGCCAAGCAGGAATTGCAGGTGATCCTTCAGGAAGCGCAGCGCACGCGCGTGATCGTGCAGGACCTGCTCAGCTTTGCGCGCCAGGTGCCGGCCCAGCGCGAGCCCGTGCAGGTCAACTCCCTGCTCCAGCAGACTCTCAAGCTCCGCGCGTACAATTTCTCCAGCCACGGCATCGAGGTCCGGGAGAGTTATCAAGAAGATTTGCCGCTGACCATCGCCGACCCGAACCAGCTTCGCCAGGTCTTTCTCAACATTCTGAATAACGCCTATGACGCCATCGGGGAGGGCGGCCGCCCGGGAAAGATTGACATCACCACCTTCCATCTCCATGGAAACATTGAGATCGCTTTCCGCAATGACGGTCCTGCCATTGCCCATCCCGAACGCATCTTCGAGCCGTTTTTTACCACCAAAGAAGTGGGCAAGGGCACTGGCCTCGGGCTCAGCATTTGTTACGGCATTGTGCGCGCGCACGATGGCGAACTGACCGCTCAGAACAATCTCGATGGCCCGGGGTGCACGTTTATCGTGCGCCTGCCGGTGGCCCAGGCGCACGCGGCGGCCTCGGCCGCGCCGGAGGCGATGCGATGACGGTTGCGAATCCTCCGTCGCCGCGCGCCGTTCGAATCCTGCTGATCGAGGATGAACCTTCCGTGACGGCCTTTTTGCGGACGGCGCTCGAGCGCCATGGATACGAGGTCGTGCCTTCTTCGTCCGCAGCCGGGGGTTTGCAGCTGCTGGCGTCCCATGATTTTCACGGCGTGATTTCTGATTTCCGGACGCCCGGAGGCTTGAACGGCGCCGATGTCCACGGCTGGGTCGAGCGGCACCGGCCCGCCCTGGCGAAGCACATCGTATTCATCACGGGGGACACGGCCAGCGCTGAAACCCTCAGGCTGCTCGCGCAATCGGGAACACCGTGCATCGAAAAGCCGTTTCGCGTGCAACAACTGCTCGCGGTGGTCGAGAAAACGATAGGCAAAGCATGAGCCACGAATCGCAGTTGCGTTTACTCGTCGTGGACGACGAACAAAGCATCCGGCGGCTCTGCATGACCGTGGGCCAGGGATTGAACCTTGCCTGCACGGAGGCGGAAACAGCCGAGGCAGCGCTGGAGCTGATGGAGAGCGCTCCCTCGGAACTCATCATCACCGACTTGAAGCTGCCAAACCTCTCCGGTGAGGATCTGCTCCGCAAAATCAAGGAGCTGTCGCCGCGCACCGAGGTCGCCATTATGACCGGACACGGCTCGATCGAGTCCGCCGTCGAGGCTATGCGACAGGGCGCCTACGATTACATCGAGAAGCCCTTCCGCGTCGAGCGGCTGCGCCAGTTACTGAAGCGCATGGGAGAGAAGGTGCGCCTGGTGACAGAAAATCAATTCCTGCGCGAGCGCGTGAGCGCCGACGTGCAGCTCGACGGCATTGTCGGCACTTCCCCCAAAATCCAGGACGTGCTCCGCATGGTGTCGCGGCTCAAGGACACGCGCACTCCCGTGCTGATCACGGGCGAGAGCGGCACAGGCAAGGAACTGATCGCGCGCGCCATTCATTTCCGCGGGCCGCTTGCGCGCATGCCCTTTATTGCCGTAGATTGCGGCGCGCTCGTGCCGACCCTGATGGAAAGCGAGCTCTTCGGACACGAAAAGGGCGCCTTTACGGGCGCGCTGAAGGCAAAGACCGGCCTCTTTCACGCCGCCAACGGCGGTTCCATCTTTCTGGACGAGATCGGAGAACTTCCGCTGGAAATGCAGGCCAAGCTCTTGCGCGTCCTCCAGGAGAAAGAAATCCGGCCCGTAGGAAGCAACGAGCGCGTGCCCGTGGACGTGCGCGTGATCGCCGCCACGAACCGCGACCTCGAAGCCGCCTATCGAGGCGGAACATTTCGCAAAGACCTCTACTTCCGCCTGAACGTGGTGACCCTCCACGTCCCGCCCTTACGCGAGCGGCGCACGGACATCCCCCAACTGGTGCACTATTTTCTCGATCGCTACGCCCCGGGCGAGAACATTCAGGTCACGCCGCCGGCGATGAACAGCCTGCTGCAATATGACTGGCCCGGCAACGTGCGCGAACTCGAAAATTGCATCGCCCGCGCCGTCGCCCTGGGGGACCACAGCGTCATTGATCTCCCGGATCTCCCGCCGGTCATTGCCGGGGCGGAGAACTTCGGAATCACGCGCGAGGCGGCCGCCGATCTATCCTCCACGGCGCTCGCGGATTTGGAACGCATGACCATTGTGCGCGTTTTTGAGCAGGTCGGCGGCGACAAAGCCCTCGCCGGGAAGATGCTCGGTATCAGCCGCGCCACTCTCTACCGGAGGCTCAAGCGCTACAACATTCCCCTGCGCCCCGCGCCCAAGCATCTGGCGGGAACCTCTTCCTAAGGGCGTTCCATCCGACAGTTCGCTCGCTCTTGCCCCAGTTCCTGACGAGTGAGTTGAGACATTTCCGTGTCAGCCTGAGACACCCCGCGCCGCCGGCCTTACTCCAGCCTGGCGAAACCCGAAGCGAGACAAGAAGTTAGCATTCGGCGCCCCCGAAAATCTTTGGCCGCGCTCGTGCAATCTTCTTCGGGCGAGGCATTCCGACTTTCTCCCCCTGTCACGCAAGACGGCCAGGGCAGCCGGGGCAGTCAACCCAGGGAGTGGAGAATTCGGAAGCCGGAGAAAGGAACCGAGACGCCGTGTCCCGTGAAGCCGCCGCCACGCCAATTCGAGCCAGCCACACCTGCGTCGAGAAATTGGCGCAATTGTTTCCCCATGCTTCACCAGTGCGTATTCCCGTGCGGGTCTTGGTGTCCGGCTCCGGCCGTCGCCGGTTGGAGGAGCAGACCGTGATTGAATTCGGCACCGCTCACGAAATTCTTTTTGCCTCCACACTGCCCCTGGAATTCGAGGACCGTATCCGGCTGCTGAACTCCGACGGATCGCTCGACGCCCAGGCCACCGTGGTCGCCGTGCGCTATCACGGGGGACGCAAGGCTGTGGCGGCGCGTTTCGTCGGCGAAGTCGCCAACTGGATTATCAAGCCATGACTCCCAAAGCGCCTGCAGAGACGCTCACTCCACCGCCCGCAGCAAAGAAACGGGCCGCAGCCGTGCCCGGCTCGAACGATCCGGCGGCGCGCTGGACCGAGGCGCGTCTCGTCTATCCCATCTATGCCGCGCTGGCCACGCAATTCAATTTCGCGCCTCTGCCCTACCCTCCGGGCGAACTTCCGCCGGCGCGTCCCACCCGGGCCGCCTACGACCGCGACCTGGCCTGGCTCCGCGCCATTGATGAGAAGGTGCTGGCTTACCAGATTCGTCAGCTTCCCTCGGAAGTTCTCAACGCCAGCGAGGAAAGCCTCCGCGCCCTGGTCCAGCGGCAATTGCGCGCGCCGGAAAAGACGCGGGCCGACCGGGACAAGATTGATTTTCTCCTGGTGCAGTATTTCGCCATGTGCGCGCCCGAGGAGCTGTACCACAAGGACATCAGCCTCGAAGACGTGGCGCGCGTCCTCCAGCCGGTCCTGGCCGGCGCCGAGGCCACGCCGCTCGAATGGTGCCAGCCCCTTGAGGAAATCCTCGCGGGCGTGGCCGAATGCCAAAGTCTGCGCGACATGATGGAAGGCGGCCTGCTCGAGCAAGGCCGCCTGGTGAAGGATTCCGCCGGCCACATGTTTTACGACCCGGCGGCGCTGGTGGCCTTCTGCCGGTTCAATTTCCTGCTGCGGCGCGCTTTCATTCGGATGCCCCACGCGGACTTGAGCGCGATGCGCAAAGCCATCCAGTCGCTCGAAGCCATCGGCGTCAGGACGGTGGACTGCCGGCGAGCTGGATTCTCCGCGGCGGAGCCCATTGCCAACCTGCGGCGTTTCTGTGAGGGCTGGCGGTTGCCGTTTCATCAGGACTACGCAGATAACTCGGTGACCCGTGCGTTGGAGCAACTCATGGGGCTGCGCGCCGATCTCGAAGAAGCGCTGGGAGATTGGCAAGAGCAGGTTCGCGCAGGTTCCTTTTTCGCAGCCGAGGACGACGCGGAGAGCCACGCGGCTGCTCCTGCCGGGAATTCCTCGGCAAAATCGAAATCTGCTGGGCGGACGCCCGGAGCGAAGAGTTCGCCGGCGCCCGCATCCCGGCCGGTTGGGCCGAAGCGCCCGCAATCGTCGGCTGCGGCCATTCCCGACTTTCACGTGGCTCCTGCTGCACCAGCCGCCCGCGAGAAAGCGCAGGAGTCGGCGCCAACTCCTGCAGGCCCCGCGACGTCGCCCGCTGGCACGCATCCCCACAGGCCCGCTGCGCAACGTCCTCATCTTCCCGTGCCGCCCGCCGCGGCCGCAGAGGCTGAGCGATGCCTGGAGGCCATCTGGGAGCAATTGATCGCCGCGCCACCCGCGCACGGCCGGTCCATGTCTACCGTGGTGTTGCAAAACACAAAAATCCTACTTTCCGCCTGGGAAGTCACAGCTTTCGTGAGTGAAGGGGGACAGGAAGCGGAAGACTTGCGCCGCGCCGTGGTGGCTCGCGCGTTGCTCGCGGTCGCTACGGACTTGCGAACCCGTTCCGGCGACGTTGGCTTGCTCGAGTCCGCGCTCTCTCTTGCGCACAACGAAGTTTCCTACTTCCAGGGCCGCGTGGAACAGGCCAAGCGAGCGAAGAACACCGAGGCCGCGGTAAATCTGGGAATCAGCACCAAGCGGCTGCTCTCCTACATCGAGGAAGCCGAAAAGCTGCTTCCCTGAGCCGCGGAGAGGAGCAGAGGAACACTTGAACCACGCCAGCGTCCTGATTATCTCGGACGACCCCGAGTTTGCGCGCACCCTGGCCGCCCGCTGGCAGGCCGAGCGCCAAGCCCCGGAGATCACGCTGGTCACGAGCGACCTGTGGAACCCCTCGGCCGGAACCGGTTGCGAGCTCGTGATTATCGGGCCGGTACGTCCGGGCCAGCAGCAAGCCCTCTTCGCAGCCATCAACGCGGTGCCGTCCCTCGCGGCCGTCTATCTGGCGGAGAACGAAAAGGACATCCCGATGTTGCACGTGGAACATCCACACCTGGCTGTGGTGGCGCGGCGAGACGGCTGGGCGGAGACGCTGGTACTTGTTTCTACGGAAGTTCTGCGCCGCGTAGACGCCGTGTCTCGGGCGCACCGTGCCGAACGCGTGGCCGCGGCCTGCCAGGGAGATGCCATCCTCGGGCGCTACATGCTGGAAATGCGGCCCAGCGTGAATAATGCTCTAACCTCCGTACTCGGAAACGCCGACCTCCTCTTGCTCGAGCCGGGACAACTCTCGCGCCAAGGCCGCGAACAACTTCAAACGCTACACACTATGGCCTTGCGCCTGAACGAGATCATGCAGCGATTCTCATCCCTCGCCAGCGAAATGCGGGCCGGTGAGACGGATTCTCACGCTGAGACGACGGCACTCGCCCGTCCCCTGGGAACCCGGTCATGAGGCTCCCGCCAATGGGCGTTAAGAGCGCCAAATTCAATGGCATAGCGAATATGGCAAGGTCGGGCCGCACAGTGCGACAGGTGGCTGCGCAGTTGCACTTGTCTTTACTGGAGTCGTGCGGGGAGGTGCGGTTGTGCTCAAGAAGGTCCTCGTAGTGGACGATTCGCCGGCGGAAATCCGCCTGCTGCAATCGGTATTGCAGCAAGGCGGATATCAGTCTGTGGGGATCTCCGATCCGAGGAAGATCGAGCAGGCCATTGACGAGGAGCGGCCCTCCATCATTTTGCTCGATGTGGTCATGCCTGAGCGCAACGGCTTTCAGGTCTGCCGGGACCTTAAGAACGAAGAACGCTATGCCAAGATTCCCGTCATTCTGGTCAGTTCGAAGTCCACTCCCAGCGACCGTTACTGGGGCGAGCAGCAGGGGGCGAGCGCGTACGTAACCAAGCCCTTTACGCCCGAAGAACTTCTGAACACCGTGAGGAGGTTTGCCTAATGCCGGGCGAACTGGACATCACCGCCACGCCGCAGGGCCTCGAGAGCGGAGAACTCCTGGAAGGAGAATTCTCGGCAGGTGAGGGACAGCCGCTTCGCCAGTACTGCGTTTTTCGCGCGGGGCGCGAGCGCTTCTGTCTTTCGGTGCTCGAGGTCGAGGAGGTTGTGGACTGGCCGAAAGTGACGCGCATACCCCTTTCGCCTGCATTCTTGATGGGCGTTTTCAATCTTCGCGGGACGATCGTGCCCTTGATTGACATTGCCTTCACCGAGGGACGCCGCCCCGGCGTGCTGCCGAAGCAAGTGGTGGTGGCGGCGCTCAAGGGCGATGCCCATCGTGAGGACGTCCGGCTCGGCATCGCCGCCGACGAAATGATTGGGACCTATTCGGTGACCGAAGAGGCGTTGCTCGACCAGTCGCCCGCCGAAGTGCCTCACTGCCGCGGCATGTTGCGGCACGACGACCGGCTGGCCCTGGTGGTGGACGTGCGGCGCCTGACGGAGGTTTTCGCCGTACCGGTGATTTGAGCCGGGGCGGGTAAAAGGATTTCTTGCAGAGTGCGCTTTTTCCAATTCGGAGAAACGCGCCAGTGCTTGGGAGGAAGTCATGAGAGGACGTTTAAGTTCGACCATCTGGATGCTGATGACCTGGATCTGCCTGGCACTCGTCGGTGTCCTCGGGCTCGCGTATTTCGCCGGCAAGGGGGCCGCGAGTGCGTCTGCGCTCGACGTGTCCGCGTTGCCTCCGAGCGTGACCGGGGCTTTGCTCGGCGCGGGAGTGCTGGCGCTGGTCGCCGTGCTCTCCCTGGCGCTGACCCTGCGCCGGCGCGTGCTGGCGCCGGTCGAGGAGCTGGCGCGCTTTTCCGAGCGCCTGGTCGCCGGCGACGCCCGCACGCGGGCGGAGGTGGCCAGCGAGGATGAGTTCGGCCTGATCGCCGAAAACCTCAATCGCAGCGCCGCCAAGGTGGCGCTTGCGGTGACCAATCAGCAAGCGCAGGACTCGCTCCAGCGCGGCGTCACTGATTTGCTCAACATGTTCACCCAAGTGGGTCGCGGCGATTTGACGGTGCGCGGAAAAGTGACCAACGACGCGCTCGGCAACGTCGTGGACTCCGCCAACTTCATGCTCGACAACTTCACCAAGCTGCTCGAGCGCGTCCGCAAGGCCGCCGTGGACGTCAGCACCAGCGCCAACCAGATTCTCGGCGCCGCCGACGATATGTCCGCAGGCGCCACGCAGCAGGACCAGGAAATCACCAACACCTCCTCCGCTGTCGAAGAGCTCACCGTTTCCATGAAGCAGGTGTCGAACAACGCCGAGGCCAGCGCCGAAGCTGCCCGCCGCGCGCTCGACGCCGCCGAACAGGGAAACCGCGCCGTGAAGGACACACTGGAGGGCATGCAGCGCATCCGGTCTTCCGTGCAGGCTACCGCCAAGAAAATCAAATCGCTCGGTGACCGCTCCCTGGAAATCTCGGAAATCATCAACGTCATCAACGACATTACGGAACAGACCAACCTGCTCGCTTTGAACGCGGCCATCGAGGCGGCCCGCGCCGGGGACGCCGGACGCGGTTTCGCCGTGGTCGCCGACGAGGTTCGCAAGCTCGCCGAGCACTCCCGCAGCGCCACCAAGGACATCGCCGCGCTCATCAAGGCCATTCAGGCCGAGACGAACGAGGCGGTGGTGGTCATGGAGGAAGGCACGCGCGAGGTGGAAGTCGGGGCGGGCCTGGCCGACCAAGCCGGCAAGGCGCTCGAAGCCATCTCCAGTGTGGTGCGCCAGTCCGCCGAACTCGTCCAAGAAATTTCCCTGGCTTCCAAACAGCAGGTGCGCGGCACGGAAGGCGTGGCCAACGCCATGCAAATCATTTCCGGCATTACGCGCCAGACCACGCAGGGCGCCAAGCAAACCTCTGGCACCGTCAACGACATGGTACGGCTGTCCGAGCAATTGAACGAGGCCCTCGCGCAGTTCCGGGGAGCACGGCCCGCGGAAGCGAAGGAGGAGACGCAGCCCGTGCCGGCGGCTGCCTCTCGCTGACGGCGCACGTCCTGCGCCGCCCTCGGCCCGGCCGGAGCTGAACGCCGCCTATGAAAGAGCGCCCGCACACGACCGCGAAGCTCAGCGAATCCGAACTCAACGAGATTCGCGCGCTGATCGAACAGCGCTCGGCGATCCTTTTCGATTCCTCGCGCGAACGCTTCTTTTCGGGCCGCGTGCGCGAACACCTGCGCGGCAAAAGCCTCGCCAGCGGAACCGAGCTTCTGCGGCGCATTCGCTCGTCGCACCTGGAATACGAGGCGTTGCTTGAAGGCCTCCTAACTCAGGAGACCTCTTTTTTTCGCTACCCGGCCGTCTACGAGGCGCTGGAGAAGACCATTCTTCCCGAGTTGCAGGAACGGAAATTCTGGCGGGACCCGCGTACCCTGCGCATCTGGAGCGCGGGGTGCTCTACTGGCGAGGAGCCATATTCCATTGCCATCACGCTGAGTGATGCCCTGAAGTTCGCCGAGGCCTGGGAAATCGAAATTCTCGCGACGGACATCAGCCGGCGCGCCCTGCGCCACGCCGAGCACGGCACGTATCCTCACCGCAGTCTTCAGCATCTTTCCTCGCGCCAGGTGGAGACCTATTTCGCTCCCGCGCGGAGCGGCTTTCAGGTCCGGCCGCGCATCCGGAAAATGATCTCTTTCGCCCAAACCAACCTCGCCGAGCCCATGTATTTCGGGAAGTTCGACTGCATCTTTTGCATGAATGTGCTGATGTACTTTTCCGAGGAGCGCCGACTGGCCATCCTGCGGCACTTTTACGACGCGCTGGAGCCCGGCGGCTACTTTCTCCTGGGCCATTCGGAGACGCTTACTCACACCCCGGTGAAATTCGAGCCTGTCAGGCTCGGCGAGTGCCGGCTGTACCGCAAGCCGGCCGAACAGCTGCGCCCCGTGGTCGCGGTCGCGGAAGGAGCCCTGTGAGCGGCCCCAATCCAGAGGCGATCGAGCTCTTCCTGCAGGAGGCTTCCGACCAGCTCCAGTATCTGCGGGAGTATGCCGCCCTTTTTCAGGAGCCGCAGACCAAGCCGGAAGAGCTCGAGAAGCTCTACATCGCCGCGCACACGCTCGCCGGTACGTCGGGCAGCTACGGATTTCCGCTCTTCTCCGAGGTAGCCGGGAAGGTCGCGCACGTCTTCCAGTACGCCATGAACGCGGCGCTGGCACCGGACGTGGTCGGCCCGCTGACAGAGTTCATCTCCGACGCGATTTCCGTGCTCGAATTCGATCTCCTGCAGATGATTTCCAACGGGACGGAGACCGCGGGCGATATCGCGGCCTTCAAACAACGCTACGCCTTTGCCTTTCCCCCTGCGCCAGCGCCGGAAGAAGCCGGCGGTGAGGCAGTGGGTTCAGAAGTTGCGGAGGACGCGGGCCCGGTGTCGTCGCCGCCAGCGTCGCCCGCTGAGCAACTGCCGCCCGATGGCGAGGTCCCGGAAGAAGTCCTCGAGTTCTTTGTCCCG
>Ga0187780_10002055_pt1 | contig 15156 bp, 14 predicted proteins | sample 1015_Q2_SP10_20__FD_132429 | JGI IMG/M metagenome (GOLD analysis project Ga0187780, IMG submission 132429) | Tropical peat soil microbial communities from peatlands in Department of Meta, Colombia - 1015_Q2_SP10_20_MG | ecosystem: Environmental > Terrestrial > Soil > Wetlands > Peat | place... | reverse complement strand
CGGGATCATGAAGGCGGTCGGCGGGCGCCGGCGGCAGATCGCAGGCGTCTACCTGAAGACCGCATTCCTGCTCGGCGGACTGGGGACCCTCGTCGGGGCCGCGCTCGGGATCGCGCTCGCCTACACCCTGACGCGCTTCTTCGGCGCGAGCTACTTCGCGGCCGATGTCGGCTTCGGCGTGGACTGGCCGGTCGTGCTCGCCAGCGCCCTGGTCGGACTGCTGGCCCCACCGCTGGCGGCGCTCCCGGCGATCCGGCGTGCCACGCGGGTCCCACTGCGCGAAGCGCTCGAAGCGACCGGCTCGGCCGTGGGCAATCAGGACGCCGCCGACCGCCTCCTGCGCCGCATGCGGATTCTGCCCCGCACAGCGCAGATCGGCCTGCGCAGCGTCGGACGCCGGCGGCGCCGGAGCATCTCGACAGCACTCGTGATCGCCCTTGCCGTCGGCACCCTGCTCGCCGTGCTCGGCATGGCCACGGCCGTCTCGAACGCTAGTCGCAGCTCCTGGGGAGACCACGGCGAGGACGTCAAGATCACCGCACAAGGGCAGCGGTTCTTCGATACCCGCGCGGCACGCCTGATCCGGGCCACCCCCGGCGTGGCGACGGTCGAGCCGATGTTCGAGACCGACGCGAAACTCGCCGGCAAGGACGCGATCATCTGGGCCGTCCAAGCGAACACGATGTTCCACTACCGGCTCGCCGCCGGACGCTGGTACACCCCGGCCGACGAGCAGAGACGTGCCCGAGTGGCCGTCATCGAACAGGACATCGCGCGCATCACCGGGACCCGGCTCGGCGGCCTGATCCGCGTCCAAACCGCCGCCGGCCCGGCTGACTTCCGGGTGATCGGGATCTCGACCAACCAGCAACAGAACGGCACCGCCCTGTTCATACCGCTGGCGACCATGCATGCGCTCCTGCCCGGCCTGCCAGTCGACGCCAACGACTACTGGGTGCGCACGACCTCGCACGACCACGCGTTCATCGACCGCACCACCAGGCGCGTCGAGGACACGCTCACAACCCATGGGTACGACGTCGGCTCCGAGATCAAGTATGTCATGCTGGCCAACGAGATCGCCAGCTATCGCACGCTCACCACCACGATCGCGGTGCTCGGCCTCCTGATCGTCGCGATCAGCATGGCCGGCCTTGCCAACGCGCTCACGATGAGCATCCTGGAGCGAACCCGCGAGATCGGCATCCTCCGCTCGATCGGAGCACGCGCCCGTGACATCCGGCGCATCTTCTCGGCCGAGACGCTCACGCTCACCCTAACCGGCTGGCTGATCGGAATCCCCCTCGGCTACCTGCTCGACGTATTCCTCGTCTGGCTGGTGAAACAGGTCGCCAACATCGAGCTCACGCTCGCGTTCCCGGCCGGCAACCTCGCGATCGCGCTGGCTGGCACCGTGCTGCTCGCCCTCCTCGTTACGCTCGTGCCGGTCAGGCGCGCCATTCGGTATCGGCCCGGCGACGCTCTGCGGTGCACCTAGAGCGTCCGCGGCGCCGCGCAGAAAGCCCCGCTCCGGCGGGGCTTTCCCGTCGTTCACGCGAGCGCCCGTGCATGCGGGCGAGACTGGCCTCCCGAAACGGCTACCGGACACTTCGTCCACACCCCTACGAACCTGTGAAATTGCGGCTGACGTGGGCGGTGGCGATTGGACGACGCCGACGCCGATTGTGCGGCCGCATAGGCGCTGCCGTTCACCTGACCCGCGCCGGCCAGCAAGCGCCCCGGAGCTGTCGCTCTCGTGACCGAGCAGGCGCGAACTCGAGCGCACGGTCGCTGCTCGATTCGACGATTTCCATACCTGACAGGGAGCGAGATCACGGTGGTGCCGCTCCGCCTGCGCAAGCAGCAGTCGGCAATGATCGTGCCGGAGCACAGCGGGCACTATCGGTTCCTCACAAATGCGGTCGTGAAGGTCCTCGCTCTCGCTTGGGACGACGAGGAACAGCCCCAGCGGGGACTGTCAGATCCTCGCGACGCAGGAGTACGCCCGGTGTCCGGACTGCCTACCAACCCTGGGCACAGCCGCGCTACCGATCGCCGAGCAAAGCGGCCGCGCAGCCGGCGCAGCCGCTTTACGCGTGAACCAGCAGCACGTGACCACCGGCGCGCCGACCGACCAGCCCTGCATCCGTGCTGGCACGGGCATCGTGAAGCCCGCGCGGCCAGTCTCGCAATGCGCGGAAGGCGCATTGGGCGTCGGCTGTATGCCGTCCTCGTCTCGCAGGAACGCAACCTCTCGTCAGGTGCCCGGTTTGCCGAGATCTACTTATCGATTCAGCTTCTATCCCGAGTGCTGGTTCGGTAGGACGGGCCGATGGCAGGAGCTCGTGGTGGTAAGAGCGTTGGAAGGTGGCGACGCGTCTGAGGAGAAGGTTGGAAAGCGTTGCACTGGCGGTGGCTGAGGCTGTGGCCGCTGAGCCGTCACGTGATGCCGCCGACGGGCATGTGGCGCCCGTATCGGCTGACCCTGTGACTGCTGCGCCGTCGCGTGCTGCCGCCGACGGGCATGTGGCGGCCGTATCAGCTGACGGTGTGACCCGGCGCTACGGCGAGGGTGAGACCGCCGTGGACGCGCTGCGCGGTGTCTCGCTGTCGGTTGCGCGCGGCGAGCTGGTGGCGGTGATGGGCCCGTCGGGCTCGGGCAAGTCGACGTTGCTGCACATCCTCGCGGGGTTGGACAAGGCGACATCAGGCGAGGCATACATCGGGGGCGCGCCGTATCGGGGCTGGACGACGAGGGGCTGACGTCACTGCGCCGGCGGAAGGTGGGGTTCGTGTTCCAGTTCTTCAACCTGCTACCGATGCTGAGCGCCGAGCAGAACGTGGTGCTGCCGCTGAAGCTGGCGGGCGAGCAGATCGACCGCGGCTGGGTGGATGAGGTGATCGGCAAGGTCGGGCTGGGCGACCGGCGAGAGCATCGCCCGGCGGAGCTGTCGGGCGGGCAGCAGCAGCGGGTCGCGATCGGGCGCGCGCTGATCACGCGCCCGTCGATCCTGTTTGCCGATGAGCCGACCGGCAATCTCGATTCGAAGGCGGGCCGGGAGATCCTCGAGCTGCTGCGGTCCTGTGTGGTCGACTACTGGCAGACGATCCTGACGGTTACGCACGAGCCGCGCGTCTCCACGGTCGCCGATCGGATCCTGATCCTCGCGGACGGCCTGATCGTCCGCGAGCTTGACCACGTCTCCAGCGGCGAGGTGAGGAGCGCGATCGACGCGCTCGAGCGATGACCGCGGTCGTCATCGGCGGGTTGCGGATGCGCAAGCTCCCGGCTGTCCTGACCGCGCTCGCGGGGGTGCTCGGGGTGGCGATGATCTCAGGCACCTACGTGCTGGTGGACACCACGACGCACGGGTTCGATAACGTGTTCGCGACTGCGTATTCGAAGGCCGATGCTGTAGTGGTGGGCAGGAGCCCGATTTCCGGCCCCAGTGTGAGCGCACCGCCGGTGCCAGCGTCCGTGGTGGCTCGGATCCGCGCGCTGCCGCAGGTGCAGGGTGTGCAGGGATTCATCCAGGACATGAGGGCGCAGCTGCGAACGGCGCGCGGCGGCGCGATCAGCGGGACGACGGTTGCCGTCGGCGCCCCGGGCGGGACCAGCGCGTTCTACGCCACTCAGGTTGTGGCCGGTCAACGTCCGACCGGGCCGGGTGAGATCGCACTCGATGAGCAGACCGCCAACAGCAACCATCTCGCCGTCGGCTCAACCATAGGACTCGTGTCCCTGCACCCGCTGCAGCGGTTCCGGGTGGTCGGGATCGTGCGCTACGGCGGCGTCAAGGCCCTGGGTTTCCACCTGGTGGATCTCGACCTTCCGGTCGCCCAGCGGCTGTTCAACAAGCACGGTCTCTACGACCAGATCTACGTCTCCTCCCGCGCGGGCGTCGCTCGCAGCAGTTGGTGCGTGCGATCGCGCCGGTGCTGCCAGCCGCCGCCCAGGTGAAGACCCGCGCCGAGCAGGTCCAGGCGCGAGCCAATGACGTCGCTCAAGCCTTCTCGATCCTCCGCATCGTGCTGCTCGCTTTCGGCGGGATCGCGCTGTTCGTCGGGTCGTTCGTGATCTTCAACACCCTGTGGGTGACGGTCGCGCAACGCACCCGCGAGTTCGCGACCTTGCGCACGATCGGCGCCTCGCGCAAGCAGGTGCTCGGCTCGGTCGTCGTCGAGGGGCTGGTGATCGGGGTACTCGGGTCGGTGATCGGCCTGCTGGCGGGGCTGGGCCTGGCCAAGGGGCTCCAGGCGTTGATCTCTGCCAGCGGCACGAAACTCCCCAGCGCCGGCACGGTGTTCGCGACCAGAACGGTGATCGTCAGCCTCGCGGCCGGGATCATCGTGACGCTGGTGGCGAGCGTTGTCCCCGCCGTGCGAGCGACTCGCGTGCCGCCGATCGCCGCGGTCCGCGAGGGCGCGATCCTCCCACCCGGACGGCTCGCGCGCGCCGGCAAGCCGCTGCTGATTGCGGTCGGCGCCGCCGGCGCGACACTGCTGGGAGTTGGCCTGTTCGCCAGCGGCCTGTCGACAGCCCAGCGGCTGCTGCTACTGGCCGGCGGCGCGGCGCTCCTGTTCGTGGGGCTGACCTTCGTCTCGCAGTGGCTGATCGCGCCGCTCGCCGTCGTGATCGGACGGCCGTTCGTGAGAACCGCGGGCGCCACGGGCGAACTCGCCCGCGAGAACACCAGCCGCAACCCCGCCCGCACCGCGATAACCGCCGGCGCGCTGACCGTCGGCGTGGCCGTGGTGACATTCATCGCCATGCTCGGAGCCGAGCTCCGAGCGACAATCAATAGTTCGATCAAACCGCAGCTCACCGCCGACTACGTGATCGGCCCGACCAACGGCACGCCCCTGCCCGTGGCGGTCGGGGACACGCTGCGCGCCGCGGGGATCACGGCCGCCGCCGTCCGCTACGGCCAGATCAAGACTTATGGCAAGACCGAGCCGATCAGCGGCATCGACCCCGCCACGGCGGCGCACTTCTACAACTTCAAATGGACCGCCGGCTCGGGAACAAGCGACCTGGCGACACTCGACCAGTCCGGCGCGATCATCAGCAAGCAATTCGCCGACGACCACCACCTCGCGATCGGCACGAGGCTCCGGTTCGAGACCCAGTCCGGAACCAAGCTCGACCTGACCGTGCGTGGCATCCAGCAGCTTCCGGCAGTTAGCGGGCTACTCGGCCCCGTCGTGATCAGCACGACGCTGTTTGACCGAAGCTTCGCCCAGCCCGGCGATGGTGGCGTGGCCGTCGACACCGCCGGCGGCGCCAGCCCAGCCACGCAGCGGTCGCTCAGCAGACTCCTCGCCGGGTTCCCCGACGCCAAGGTCCAAACGGTCGCCGCGTACATCAAGACCCAGCAGGCATCGATCACGGCGGTGCTCAACGACTTCTACGTGCTGCTCGTACTGGCAATCGTTGTCAGCCTGTTCGGGATCGTCAACACGCTCGTGCTCTCGATCGTCGAACGGACCCGGGAGATCGGCGCGCTGCGCGCAATGGGCATGACGCGCTGTTATCGCCCAGCTCGCTCACCGCTGCCTTGCTTCCACGCCACCTGCTACACGCAACGCTTCAAAAGCGTCTCGGCCAAAAGCTCGGGCACCCCAGGAGGTAGGCATTGACCGACGCTCGAACTTCTTCCTGCTCGGTTCTTGCGTCTTGGAACAACGAGAGCGCACGCGTAGCCATCTCGGGCGTCTGCGAGCGTGTGACCGGGCAGAGCCGGCCCGCCGCGACAGACCAGCGAGTGCGTGCTCGCCAGTCGATTGCCAGCGACGCGCATGAGTCACGACGCAACCACCCGTCGGCTCGAGCAGGTTCGCGAGAGGCGCTGCCGCACGCCGCGTTCGACGCGGACAGGCCAAGGCGGCGTAGATCTGGGGGCCGTCGAGCAACACCTCGATCGCTGCCTACCACGACGGTGTTCGTCCAGCATCCAGTCATCGACACGTCGGCCCGGCGCATGGTCGCCGATGAGCTGTGAGGGAGATGGAGCTTCGTCGTGGATCGAGTCGTTAGGTCGCTGGTGGACCAATACGGGGCGTCCGTGGGCCTTGACGTCGCAGCATCGATTGCGGGCTTCTCCGAGGACAAGGTGCGCGAGCTTCGACGCGTGGGACGTTTCCCGGGTCATCGGGCCGGTACGAAGGTGATGGTCTTCGTTCCGGCGCTCGTGGAGTGGATGCGCAACGGCGGTGAAGCGCAATACGACCCATTGCCAGCCCCGGACGCGCCGCAGGCTCGAAGCCGGCGCCACGGCGCAGACCGTCCCGCTTGGATGGACCGCGTCTACTCACCGCCCACCGGGTGAGGCGGTGCATCAGGTGGTCGCCGTTGCCGGATCGCCCAGCTCGGCGACGTCGGTGTCGGTCAGGTACTCATCGGGCTCGAGCATGCCCTTCGAGAAGTGTGAGCCGTACTTCTCGAGGGTGAACGTCACGGAGTGGTGCCCGAGGAAGCGCTGCAGCTTGGGGGCGAACAGCTCGGAGTGCTGCGAGGCGATCAGCGAAGCGCGACTGTGCCGGAGCACGTGGGGGGTCAGTCCCTTCCGCGAGCGCGATCTGCCGTTGCCGTCCGTGTCGACGAAGCCGGCGCGCCGAAGCATGGGTCGCCATCGGTCGCGGAGGAAGTTCGGCTCTCTGAGGATGCCGCCGTTCGCGTCGGTGAAGAACAGCCCGTGCTTGTTCGGCTTTTCGCCGTGCGCGGCCATGATCGCATCGAGCTCGGCTGCAAGGGCCGTGGACACTCGCAGCGTGCGGATTCCCCAGGGAGATTTTGCGTAGCCCTTGATGATCATGCGCATCGGCTTCGGCTCGCGCCGCTCGGCCGCCTGCTGGCGGATGCGCACCGTCCGTTGCCTCGGGTCATAGGCCGTGATTGGAAGGCCGGTCGCCTCGCTGAATCGCAGGGCCAGCTCAGCGAAGCAGCGCACGAGCGCCCGAAGCTCGAGCGTCTCCGCGGCGTCGATGAGCCTGCGCATCTCGGACTCCGTCAGCACCATTTGCTCGCGCTTCGGCGCGCTCGGGCGCGCGACCTCTCGCACCGGGTTGGGGGGTGCCATGACCCTGCGGCGGACTTCGTCGTCGATGACCCGCCGTGCAAGGTCAAGGCGCTTGTTGACGGTCGACGGCGCCAACTTCGGGACCTTCCTCTCGCCACCGCTGACATCGATGCCCTGGAGCTTGGCGCGCTTGTAGGCGTCGAAGTGCTCGTCGGTCAAAGATCCGGCGCGCACACCGCCGAGGGCCTCGCGCAGGTCCTTGAGCGCCGGGCCGTAGTCCCGCATGGTCGAGTCCTGCACACTGTCGCGATGCCGTTCCTCCCAGTCGGTGAGGACCTCGCGGAACGTCCACGGATGCGGGGAGCCAGGCGGGCGTGTCTGTGGTGCTCGCGCGTCCTGCTCCACCCGCGCGGCCTTGATCGCCAACCTGGTCGCCTTCCTGTCCGCTGCCCATCGAGCCAGGAACGCGTCGGCCTCCTCTTCGGTCTCGAACCCCTGCCACTTCGGTTTGCCGGTGACGAGGTCTCGAAAGACGGCGTACGGTCGGCCATTCCTCCACTGGATCGAGCCCGATCCCCGCGGACGGCGCGACGGCTTGGCTACGCCGCCCATTGCGCTGGTCCCCCCTTCTCCATTCGTCGCATGTGCCGCGTCGGATGCGAGGCGCGGTCTTCCGTACCGCCCGCCGGACGGTTGGTACCCTGCAAGCTTTGCCGGAAGCCTCTAGCAAGCGCCTCTAACAAACTCGGATGTTCTTCTAGCAAACACTGGTCGAGTTCTGTCGGATCAGAGCTGGTTTGCGGGTAGGCCGGCTCGAGTCTAAAAGGTACTTGCTTGCAGGACGAAGGCGACCCCGCCGGAGTAGCTCAGTCGGTTAGAGCTGCGGAATCATAATCCGCGTGTCGGGGGTTCGAGTCCCTCCTCCGGCATCAAGTCGTGTGCGGGAAATTCCGTGCTTGCAGGGGATTGGGCGGATCTTGACGTGCGGCTGTCGACCGCTACGAACCGCCAGAAGCCGCTGGTTGGCTGACAAAACAGTCCAACGAACCGTCCAAAATCGAGCCGTGCTTTTCGGCGACCGCCCCGGGCATTACGAGGGCCGTGACGCGAGAGGCAGACGCCCGTGCAAGGCGAAGGCAGGTCTGCGTCAGCCGTCGTGAGCCCGACCGAGCGTGGCTCCTCCACGCCTGGAGCAGCAGTCTGGGATCCGTGGCCGGATTGGCGACAGCGGCAGTCCTGAGGTCCTGAGGTGTAGGAACCCATCCCGCGGCACGCTCCCGGTCCTCGTGACGTTCGCCGACAAGGGCGTTCCGCCGATCATCGCGTGTTCTCGCTGCCCGACGCGAACATCCACCCCTCCAGCGAGCGCGTGCTCGCCGATTACATGTCGCTCGGGTTGGCGATCGCTCGCGCGCTGTTGGAGGTGTCAGCAGGATCTGACTCGCGCCTCATGGTGCGGCACGCGAGCGGGGGTCGGATGTCCGTGTTCGTCGCGCAGGTAGGTGAGCACCGCGAGCACGCGGCGGTTAAGGCTGGTGTCGACTGGGAGGTCGAGTTTGGTGAGCACGTGGCGGATGTGGGTCTCGACGGTTTTGGGGGTCAACCACAGTCGCTCGGCGATGCCGCGGTCGGTGAGCCCCTGGGCGACCAGCGAGAGGACCTCTAGCTCGCGCGGGGTGAGCTCGGCGAGGCGGCTGCGGGCCAACGGTCGGCTGAGCAGGAGGTCGACGAGTTCGGGGTCGACGACGGTCTCGCCGTGCGCGACGCGGCCGATCGCGCTGGCGAGGATCTCAATTGTGGTGATCCGGTCTTTGAGCAGGTAGCCGCACCGGGTCGGGTGGGTCCGGATCAGGCTCAGTGCATAGTCGGCGTCGACGTACTGCGACAGGACCAGGATCCCGACGCCGGGATGGCGCTCGCGGATCGTGCTGGCGGCCGTGATTCCCTCGTTGGTGAACGTGGGCGGCATGCGGATGTCGACCAGCGCCACGTCCGGAGGTAGCCGCTCGATCGATGCGAGCAGCGCCTCGACGTCGGCCGCGGCGGCGGCGACCTCGAATCCGTGTGCGGGCAGGAGCTTCGTCAGCCCGTCGCGGATCAGCGCTCAGTCGTCGGCTATGACGACGCGCACGGGATCTCCGCCCGGATCGTGGTGCCGGCCGTCGGGTCGGTCAGGACGGTGAAGCGGCCGTCGAGCGCGCCGACTCGGTCGGCGAGGCCCTGCAGGCCGCTGCCGGTGGCCGGATCGGCGCCGCCCGATCCGTCGTCGCTGATCTCGACCACGACCCGGCCGTCCTGGCGACCGATGCTGACTTCCGCGGAGGTGGCGCGCGCGTGCTTGGAGATGTTGGCGAGCGCTTCGCTCACGACGAAGTAGGCGGCGCTCTCGACCGCCGGCGGGTAGCGCTCTGGAGCGACTTCGGTCGTGACCGGGAGCGGGGCGCGGTCGCTCAGGCTGCCGATCGCGGCTGGGAGCCCGTGCTCGGCGAGGATTGCGGGGTGAATCCCGCGGGCGAGCTCGCGCAGGTCGTGGAGCGCCGCCTGCAGCTCGGCCTCGGCCTCGACCAGCAGCTCCGGATCGGATCTGTTGTCGCGCATCAGCTGCAGCGCGAGGCCGAGTGCCAGCAGCCGCTGCTGCGCGCCGTCGTGCAGATCGCGCTCGAGCCGTCTGCGTTCCGCTTCGCCGACGGCGACGATCCTCGCCCGTGACTCGCGCAGCTCGGCCAGCTGGGCGCGCAACTCGGCGTTGAGCCGGGCGTTCTCGAGCGCGAGCCGGGCGGCCGACCCGGCGGCTTCGAGCAGCGGGCGCTGACCGAGCAGGCTGGCGTCGTGGACGATCGCGGCGAGTGGCTCGTGATCAGGGCCGAGCAGCGTGACCGCGCGGCCGGGGGAGTCCTGCTCCAGCGTCACCGTCACGCCGTGCTCGTCGACGAACTGGCGGTGGTCGGGCAACCACAACGCGAGCCGCAGCGTCGGGTCCCCGACCGCGCGCGCGAGCGCCGCCTGAACCTCCCCGGGACGCGCGGACGCGAGTTCGACAACGAGGTCGCCGAGCGGGCCGCGGTGCCGCCGGATCGTCGCGATCCCGAGGAAGACCGCCGCCGGCACGATCAGCAGGTTGGCGCTGTCGAGCCAGTCGAGCGTGCCGAGCGCCTGGTCCCATCCGGTCAGCCACGCGATGCGCGTCACGATCAGCTCGGCGCCTGCGAAGAACGCCGCGGCCGCGAGCGGCAGCATCGTTCGCAATGCGCCCGGTGGGCTTACCAGCAGCCGTCTGATGATGAGCGCGATGAACGCGACCCCGAGCGCGATGAACAGGCTCCAGTAGACGTGCCCGAGCGGTGTAAGGTCGAACGTGTGCCCGGTGAACAGCAGCGACGGCACGCTCGGCCCGCAGTTCGCGCAGCCGCGCGGGGTGAAGAACAGCGCCGGGGTCAGCTCCCAGACCAGGCTGACGGCGTAGGCGACGATCAGAAACGCCCGTTCGAGCCGCTCGCGGACCCGGCCGGACGGGTACGCAAGCGCCATGTGTGAGTAGACCGGCGGCTGCAGCGCGAGCGCCAGCAACAGCAGCGTGTACGCGAGGCGCGAGTCCGGCCAGTCCCCGGCAAGGTCGATCACGGCGCCGGTCAGCAGCCAGGCCAGGATCCACAGCGCCATCCGCCGCCGCTCCGGCCAGCGGCCGACCGCGACCGCGGCGGCGAGCCCGACGTACGCGGCGAACGCCGAGAACCAAGTCATCGCGTCGGCGGTCCCGAGCTGCACCTCCCGGACCACGTCGACCGTGACCAGCACGCCGATCGCGGCGGCCACCACGGAAACCGGCACAGCGGGCGCCTGCCCCTTCACCGTCTCCGCAGCACTCCCGTCAACACCGCCCCGGTGAGCCGGTGTTTGGGTATGAACTCGCAGTCCCCGGGCCACTCGAACCCCGAGCCAAAGTCCGACCGACTGCGACTAGCTAGAAGTCAATACCACCCGCGGAGGGTCGGCTTCGCGGATCAGCTGCTCGGCGACCGTGAGGCCGGAGCGATCGGGCAGCACGACGTCGAGCAGCACGACATCCGGTCGCAGCCGCGCTACCGCCGCGAGCGCCGACGAGCCATCCTCGGCCTCGCCGATGACCGCGAAGCCGGCCGCGTCGAGCATGCGGTTTGCCAGTCGGCGGAAGCTCGGGTGGTCATCAACGATCAACACGGTGATCGCCACGCCCGGATCGTCTCACCGCGCTGGTCAGGGAAATCCCTGAACCTCGCCGACCTCAGGGCTTCCCCTGACGACGGTTCCGGGCGGCCGCCGTAGCCTCGCCGCACTCGTACAACTAGGAAGGTGATCGATGCGATTTCGGGGTTGGCTCACACTCTCTCTTGGCCTCGCGACTGTGCTCGCGACCGCCGCCGCGGCGGCGGCGGGCGCTACCGGGCGCCCCGTCCGCACGCAAACGCTGGTCTTCGATGCGCGGTTCACGCACGAGGCCACGGCGGGCCCCGGCCCGAGCCACGTCGGACACGAGCAGATCGCCGGCGGCGTGCTGCGCGACACCGCCGGGCGTACCATCGGGCGTTTTGCGTTCACCTGCAAATCGACGCGCATCCTGCCCGGCCGCGGCGCGCTGGAGCGCTGCCAGGGGTCGGGCCGGACGCTGGACGGTCGGCTCGACGTGGCCGGCCCGGCCCGTAGCGACGAGGACCGCGGTTCCTGGCGGATCGTCGGCGGCAGCGGCACCTACCATGGGGCCCGCGGCGCGATCTCGCTGCGCGACATCAGCAGCGCAGAGCTGCTGCTGACCGCGCAGGTCACACCCGCGCCGGGGACCGTGCTGTCCGCCGGCGCGGTGCGCCGGCCAGCCGCCAACGCGCACTTCGTCAGGCTCGCCAACGGCATCTGCCGCCGCGCCGCCGCGAAGCTCGCGGGCCTGCCCCCGTTCCCGTTCCCGCAGTTCGACCCGCTCCATCCCGACCCAGCGCTACTGCCCAAGGTCGGAGCGTTCCTCACCGGCGCCGGCAACCCGCGGGCGATCCTCGCCACGCTCGATTCGCAGCTGCGATCACTCGGCCGGCCCGCGGCGCAAGCAACTGAGTGGAGCAGCGTTCTACAAGCGCGCCAGGATCAGCTGAAGCTGATCGACGCACAGGACACCGCCGCGCTGGCCGGCGACGTCCCGGAGTTCGTCCGCACCGTCCGCCAATCCACCGGCCCCTTTCGGCAGATCGCGCTGGACCGCGAGCGCGTTCGGCACCACCCGTTGCGTGCTGTAAGCACTCGATCTCACCCGTCCACGCGATCGCGCCCATGCGAAAACGCCCGGCCTACCTGTCGACGCGACGCCGACCTGTCCACTGCCCTGATGCCTCAATCCCAACAGACGACACCCGGCAACGATCGGTCAACGCAACCGCCGCTCGCCGCTACGTGAGGAAGGAAGCACCATGTGTCGCGAAGTAGATCCCGCGTCCACGTTCGAATTTGACTGCCCGACCTGTGGCGCGCCGACGGAGGTCATCGATCGGTTCACACTGTGGGGAGTCCCCGCCGACTTAGAGCACATCAAGGTCAGGTGCGTCGTCGGCCATTGGTTCACATTGCCAACCGACTCGCTCACGCCACCGCCCGACGGAGCGCGTCGATCCGTAACTGTCAACGACACCAGCCCGATTGACGATCCGACGGTGGCGGATGTAGGGTCGCCGCGGTACTCATTCGGTGCCGGCGGTGGCGCGCGACCGTGGAGCCAACGATGAAAGTCGACATCTGGACGCACATCCTGTCTTCGTCCTCCGTCCGGCATCTGGAGGACCGCGGGCAGCAGGGACCCGGGGCGTTCCTGCTGACGCAACGCGCCCTGTACGACATCGACCTACGCCGAAGCGTGATCGATGCCTATCCCGGCTACCGCCAGATCCTCGCCCCGATTCCCGCGCCGCATGTTGATCCCGGTCTCGCGGGGGCCGAGCTCGTCGAGCTTGTTCGCCGCAACAACGAAGAGACGGCGGAGCTCGTCGAGCGGTATCCCGAGCAGTTCGCCGGGTGGATTGCCGCCACCCCACTCGCCGACGCGGACGCGGCGACCGTGGAGGCCGTACGCAGCGTCCGCGAGCTTGGAGCGCTCGGCGTGCAACTCGAGGCAGACGCGGTCAACCTGCCGCTGCACGAGGAACGCTACGAGCCGCTGTTCGCGGCCATGGAGCAACTCGGCGCAGGGATCTGGCTTCACCCCTACCGCACCCCCGCGACGCCGGGTTCGCCCCCCGAGACCGTCCCGTTCCTGTTGTGGCAGGTCGTCGGGTGGACGTTCGATACGACGATCACCGTCTGCCGGCTGATGTTCGCAGGCATCTACGACCGCCATCCCGGCCTGAGGCTGATCGCGCATCACGGTGGCGGGGTGATCCCACATCTCGCCGGGCGATTCGAACTCATACCCCACGCCGGAAAGCTCGATCCGACCGGGCGTCTCCCGGAACAGCTGGAGCGCCTACAGAAGCCGCCCTCGGAGTACTTGAAGATGCTCTACGTCGATACCGCGATGTTCGGCGGCGAGCATGCCGTCAGGTGCGTCGTCGACTTCTTCGGGCCCGACCGCGTCATGTTCGGCAGCGACGCCCCGTTCGACACCAAGGGTGGCTCCTACTTCATCCCCACGACCATCTCCGACATAGAGGGGGCCGTTGCGGACGACACCGTACGCGCGATGATCTTCCACGGCAACGCCGAGCGGATCCTCGGGATCACGTCCGGGCACCGTGCGCCCGAGCGTCAAACGCGGTAGAGGCCACTACGTCTGTGCGAGGTCGTCTCTGCGTCCGGCAAGTGCCGAGCAAGCGGAGAACGCGGCGGCGCCAGCCGAAGCGGAGTGGTCGCAGGGGTACCCCGCGCGGGGTCAGAGCGGAAGCGCGATGAGCGTTGAACCGGTAGTTCGCGTTTCCCGGGCGGCGCGGACCGGGGTATCGGCGTGAGGGTGTTGTTCTCATCGGTTGGTGTCGTCGGTCACGTCTACCCGATGGTGCCTCTTGCGCGCGCTGGTGGCTGCTGGGCATGACGTGCGCTGGGCGACCTCGGCCGAGATGGGTCCGACGATCGTGCGGGCGGGCATTCCGGCGGTTGTCGCGGGGTTGCCGAGCGCGGAGTGGCGGGAACGAAGAAATCAGCGAATGCGGGACCTCGCGCACCTGCCGCCCACCGAGCGCACGGATCAGCTCGTCGGCTGGATGTTCGGGGAGACGCTCGCGCCGGTGATGCTTCGTGACCTGCTGGCGTTCGTTCGCTCGTGGCCGCCCGCCGTGATGATCCACGACACCATGGAGTTCGCGGCCCCGATCGAAGGCGAGGCCATCGGGGCGGTTCGCGTCGCACATTCCTACGGTCCTCTCACGTTCGAGCACCGGATGCTCGCGATCGCTGCCGCAGTGACACCCCTCTGGGAAGCAGTCAGTGCCGATCCGCCGCACTATGGCGAGATCTACGACCCAATGTATCTCGACATCTACCCGTCCTCGCTCCAACAAACGCTAGGCGGCCACATGCGACGGCGCCAACCGGTTCGCCCCGTCCCATACGCGCCCCCGGGCGACCAGCTTCTTCCCGCCCTGGCCGATGACGATCGCCCGCTGGTCTACGCGACGTTGGGCACCGAACTGCCAGACCACGGTGCGCTGAGGACCTTGGTCGAGGCGATCTCGGTTGCCTTAGTTATGCCTGCCCCACCTCGCCGACCAGCCGCTCAACGCCACCGCTGTCGTCGACGCTGGTACCGGGCTGGCCCTCCAGGTGAACGCAGTCGATCACCACACGATCAGAGAGACGGTCACCAGACTGTTAGCCGAGACTGCGTTCCGCGCACGGGCCCTCGCACTCCAGGACGAGATCATGAAGATGCCCTCACCCGACGGTATCGCCACTCTCCTTCCCAAGCTCGTAAACGGGTAGTCAGCTCGTCACGGATCAGCCACAGTGAGGCTTGCGATCTTCCATTGCTACGTCCTGTCGCTGGCGAGCCCAGGCTGCCGACCGACCTTGAGCACAGCCGCGCTACCGGCCGCCGAGCAAAGCGCCGCGCGTGTACCGCGACCGCTATAGGCGTCACGTAGTCACCCCCGTGGGCCGGCACCAGACTGCTGCTCTCACGAACCACCAGGCG
>Ga0187780_10002054_pt1 | contig 15159 bp, 11 predicted proteins | sample 1015_Q2_SP10_20__FD_132429 | JGI IMG/M metagenome (GOLD analysis project Ga0187780, IMG submission 132429) | Tropical peat soil microbial communities from peatlands in Department of Meta, Colombia - 1015_Q2_SP10_20_MG | ecosystem: Environmental > Terrestrial > Soil > Wetlands > Peat | place... | reverse complement strand
GGCGGTCCCCGAACGCAGAAAGGCCAGTCGCGAGCAGCAGTTCGTCAATGCGCTGCGCACGCTCGGCGCGCGACTGCCCGAACAGGCGGCCGAAAAAATCCAGGTTCTCCACCACCGATAGGGTTGGATAGAGGTTCCTGCCCAACCCCTGCGGCATGTACGCGATGCGAGTGCACACGCGGCTGCGATGCCGTCGATCGCTCATGTCGCCGCCCAGCACCTGTACGCTGCCGCGCTGAATCTTGCGCGCTCCCGCAATGAGGGCGAGCAGACTTGATTTGCCCACGCCGTCGGGGCCGATAAACCCGGTCATCGCCCCAGCGGGCAACTCAAGATCGATAGCGTCCAGGGCAACCGTCTTGCGGTAGCGCAGGCCGACGCCAGCCAGCTGCACCACGAACTCTGCCGGCACGCCTACTCGGGAGGCAGCTTGACTTCCAGGTTCGGAGGCCATTGCGCCCTCGCATTGACTTGCACGTAAGCAACGCCCGGAAGCCCCGCCTTCACGCGTGTGCGGTACTTGCGCAACAACCCCGGGTCGATTTGGGTTTTGACGCGGAACACAAGCTTCTGTCTTTCCGTGGCCGTTTCCACCATCTTCGGCGTGAACTGCGCCTCGGCCGCGACGAAGCTCACCTTCGCGGGGATGACGTATTGAGGAGCCACGTCGAGGACCAATCGTGCCGGCGCACCGATGGCCAAGCCGCCCGCGCTAGCTTCGGGTAGGAACACGGTCATGTAGACATCGCTCAGATCGAGCATGCTGAGAACCTTACCGCCGGCCGGAAGCACTTCACCTGGTTCCGCCAGACGATACTGCACGCGCCCTGCGCGCGGAGCCTTGAGAACGCTGTCGTCTAAATCGGCTCTGATGCGCTGCGCGCTTGCCTGCGCGGCTTCGATCGCCGATTGCGCTTGCACGACTTGCGAGCGCGCCGCGACCAGAGCCGACTTTGCGGTTAACATCGCAGTGCGGTCACTGTCGAGCTTTTGCGGGCTGATAAAACCCTTGTCCACCAGATTCTCGGAGCGCTTCAGTGTGGTCTGGGCAAACGCGAGTTCGCTCTCCCGTTGCGCGACTACCGCTTTCGCGGTGTCTACCGCGTTGCGGGCCTGATTCACTTGGGCTTCGGCTTGCCGCAGGTCCGCTTCGAGCGCCAGCGTATCCATGCGCGCGACCACCTGTTCGGGCTCGACGAAATCACCTTCGTTAACCAGAACATCTTTGACGCGACCCGGCAGTTTCGTCGCGATGTCGATCTGTGTAGCTTCAATACGCCCGTTGCCAATTGCGAATCCGGCAGGCAGAGGTGCAGGCCGCAGCAGCCACCAGGCGATGGCGGCACCCGCCGCAATCGTCAGAAGTGCTCCTGCCAGATACCATCTTCTTGACTTCGTGCCGAGACGCATCATCGTCTCGGCGCTGTATCGCGTTCGCATCGCATGGGCGCTTGAGTCTTTGTAATTGGCGGGTTCTGCGCTAGCGAGTAGGCTTGACCTGGCACCGGACTCATGTGAAGCCGATGACTAATATTCGATCTGCGCGGTTTTAGCATCGTGCACCAAAGTTGATCGAGTGCGAGAACAGGTCGCCCCATTTTTGAGCGTCGGGAGGCTAATGCAAGGCTTTCTTCTAGTTGATTGGACTTCACATACCTGGCGAAGGCACGCTGTTCGCCAAGAAACAAGGAGTTGTGCACTTAGGACATAGCGCAGCACATACAAGAGTCCATTGGCACAGCGTATGCAAAATTAGCCTGCATTAGCCGGCCTGAGCTGCTGGGCTCCCAATCCAAGAACAAACCGAGACCCACCACCGGATTGATCTACCTCGCCTATCAAACCGCTTCCGACCTGCTGGATCCAGTGCGCGAGACGGCGCGAGCCTGGACCGATGCACTTGCCTGGCTCGATGCAGGGGATGCTCATCCCTTGGTGCTGCGCAGTTTGGCAGCAAGTTGTGAGTTGTTGGCGCTTGCTGGCCTGACGCATCACCGCCCCGCATTCGGCATCCAAAGCGTGACGGTGGACGGACGAGAATTTCCAGTCCACGAAGAGCCCGCCGATGCTACCCCGTTCGCGACCCTTCTGCACTTCAAGAAGGGCCTCACCAACGAGCAACCCCGTGTGCTCGTGGTGGCGCCGCTTTCGGGGCACTTCTCGACCCTACTGCGCGGCACTCTCAACACGTTGCTTCCCGAGAACGATGTCTACCTGACCGATTGGCACAACGCACGCGATGTGAACCTTGCCCATGGCCGTTTTGGCCTCGACGAGTACATCGATCACATCATCCGCTTTCTCGAGGCAATCGGACCGGGCGCCCACGTACTCGCTGTGTGTCAGCCCTGCGTGACCGTCCTGGCCGCCGCGGCGGTCATGGCGCAAGCCGGCAATCCCGCGCAGCCGCAAAGCATTACACTGATGGCCGGGCCTATTGACGCACGTATCAATCCCACCAAGGTCAACGAGCTGGCCACGAGCCGACCGATCGAGTGGTTTGAGCGCTATCTCATTGCGAAGGTGCCGCAACGCTATGGGGGTGCAGGAAGGCGCGTGTATCCGGGTTTCGTGCAACTTGCTGCGTTCATGGCGATGAATCTGGAGCGCCACCTTAGAGCAGGTTTCGAGCTTTTCCGACACCTCGCGGCGGGTGAACACGACAAGGCTCAGGCGGTGAAGTCGTTCTACGACGAGTACTTTGCGGTACTGGATCTCACCGCGGAGTTCTATCTCGAGACGGTGCGAAGCGTCTTCCAAGAGCACGCCCTGGCGCTCGGGAAGCTCACATGGCGCGGCAACCGCATCGAACCGCGAGCGATTCGACGCAGTGCTCTGCTCACCGTCGAGGGCGAGAAGGACGACATCTGCTCGCTTGGCCAGACCATGGCGGCGCTGGAGTTGTGCAGCGGTCTGCGCGCCTACCTGAAGCGGCACCATATGCAAGCTGGGGTCGGCCACTATGGGGTCTTCAGCGGCAAGCGGTGGCAAAATCAGATCTATCCGATCGTGCGCAACGTGATCCTCGCCAGCTCCTGAATGCACTCACGACGCCACCAACGCAAAGGGGGGCCGCCATGGCCAAGGCCGAACTCACGATAAGCAGCAAGAACTATGGATCCTGGGCGCTGCGCGGCTGGCTGCTCTGCAGGATCGCTGGCCTAGAGTTCGATGAGAAGATCATGCCCAGCGACGACCCGTCGACGCGCGCCGAGCTGCTCCTCATGTCCCCGTCGTTCCTCGTGCCCTGCCTCCAGCACGAAGGAGTCAAGGTATGGGACACCCTTGCGATCGCCGAGTATCTAAACGAGATCCGACCGGAGGCGAGGCTACTGCCGGCGGACCGAGGCGCTCGCGCGCACTGCCGTGCGATCTGCGGTGAGATGCACGCTGGCTTCAGCAACCTCAGATCGGCGCTACCCATGAACCTCAAGGCTCACTTTCCGGGCTTTAAGGTATGGGCCGGCGCGCGTGCCGACATCGATCGCATCCTGACCATCTGGCGTGACTGCTTCGCCCTGTACAGAGGACCGTACCTGTTCGGGACGCGTCTTTCGATGGCAGATGCCATGTACGCTCCGGTGTGCACTCGCTTTATGACCTATGATGTGAAGCTAGATGGCCCGTGCACTGCATACTGCGATCGCATCATGGCGCTGCCCGATATGATCGAATGGGTGGACGGAGCCAAACTCGAGCCCGACGAGCTCCAAGAGCTGGATGCGGAATTTTGATCCGCCGGAAAGCCTGAACGATTCCGCCCGACCCAACTGACCAGTATTCTGATCCGCTAACGCACGAGCTTCGTCTCGGGCGGCAAAGCCAGCACCTCCTGCAAGGGGCCGTACTTTTCGAGCGAAGTCTGGGCAATCTGACGTGCGCGCGGCGCCTCGTTGCGAATCTCCAAACTAGTACACTCGAGCTTTAGATCGTCCCGACTATCCAGAGGTCTGTGACAAGCGAAGTCGAACGTGCCAATGTAGATCAGGTTTGCATCACCGGGCACGTTGAAGATCGAGGGGGGCGACCTACCGAACGATACCGCCTCTGAACTGACGAACTGAGCCCCGGCCATGGCAAATCGGATGGCCATGCCCTCGAACACTAGCTGGTAGGCCCCCGGCGGCACCGCGACGAACCCCCAACCATCGTCAGCGGCCGCAGCGTTCGGACGGCCGGGAAGGAAACTCTGCCGCGAAGTCAGCCGTGCACCCCATGGCGCTACCACAGTGAACACTCTCAAGCCGCTCCAGTGCAGCGTCCAAGGCTCGTCCATCGGCTCGCCGTCAACGTCGATGATCACTCGGAACAAGGCAACTCTTCGCTCAGCGCCTCCACCCGCTTGGTTCGTTCCGGCTGCCGGTCGAGTCGTCATCTGCTTTATCCCCTGGTCCGAGCAGCCAACCAGCAAGATGGCAGCCAGGGCCAGGATGAGGCAAGTCCTTTCGCTGTCCATGCTGGCACCTAGAGCAAAGTGGAATAGCCACCGTCCAGCGGGATTGCCGCCCCGGTTAGGAAATCGGACGCGGCACTGGCCAAGAACACGGCGATCCCGGCGAAGTCGTCGATGCGGCCCCAGCGACCGGCAGGCGTGCCACTTAGCACGCGTTCGTTCAAGCCCTGAATCGCCTTGCGGGCAGCGCGGGTGAGCTCGGTATCGACCCATCCGGGTAGCACGGCGTTCACCTGAATGTGGTCCCCCGCCCACGCAGTCGCCAACGACTTGGTGAGCTGCACGATGCCACCCTTGCTAGCGCCGTAGGCGGGTGCGAATGCTGCGCCGAAAATCGAGAGCATCGAACCGACGTTGATGATCTTGCCGCCGTCGCGCTTCATGTGCGCGTAGGCGTCGCGCGAGCACAGGAATGCGCTCGTCAAGTTGGTGTCGAGCACCTGACGCCACTCATCGAGGCTCAGCTCTTGTGCGGGCTTGCGGATATTGATCCCAGCGTTGTTCACAAGGATGTCGATGCGCCCGCAGCGCTGCATCGTTTCGCTGACAAGAGCGGCGATGGATTTTTCGTCCGTAACGTCCACCTCTATCGCGAGCGCTCCGCCACTTAGCGCTTGCAGCTCGCGCACCGCAGCGCTGGATTTCTCCTTGTTGCGGGCGGCAACGATCACACGTGCTCCAGCCCCGGCCAAACCTCGGGCCATCCCCAGGCCGATGCCGCCGTTGCCGCCGGTCACAATCGCCACTTTGCCCTTCAGATCGAACACGTCTGTTCCCTCCTAAGCCCGCCCAGATCAGAGTCCCTGTGCTTACGCTGCGACCACCTCCTCGAGGCTGCGCCGAGGGCTGGGCAGTGCGGCGATCGTCGGGTAGCCGAGGCGGAAGGGCATGACGACCTGCCAGTTCGCATCGCCTGCGAGTTGCTGAAGCGCGGCGCCGAATCGCGCTTGAATGCCAAGGGTGCGTTCCCGGTCAGCACGCTCCGGGATCTGGTTCAACGGTTGCATGGCTATGCCCTGAGTTTCAGCCCACAGATGCATTCTTTGCCAAAATCTTCCGCTCTGCACGCGATTCACGTTGTCCGCCGCATCGCGCGCCAGCAGCAGCCCAAAAGCGGCGGCCGTCGCCACCTGCACTTCCCGAGTTAACCTGAGCCATATTTCATCGGATTGCTTTTGACTCACGGGCGGCAGCACCTTGGCCGCGGCCCGCATCCATACCGGCAGCGCTTGAGCATCGATCGTCAGCCCGTCGCGCTTTTGCTGAATCTCTTGCCAGCTGGCGCGAAACCATGCAGCGCTGTCTTGCGACTGCTCTGGGTCAGAGACGATCGCCTCGCTCGCTTCCACGACCAACTGGCCGAAGTTGCGGCGCCAATCCGCGCTGGTAAACCAACGCACGGAAACCAACGGAAGGTCCTCTCCGAGTGCACGCATCTGGTCAAATACGGCGGGCGCCACAGCTCGCCTCGTGTCGTACGCGCCACGATTCGTGTGGCGGCGCGGAATTGCATCGTACAGCGGCGAGCCAGTGCCAAGCTTGCGCGCTGGTAAGAGGTTCACTCGGGCGACATGTGTGGTGTCGTTTGGACTTGGAAATAGGCTTAGCTCATACTCGAAGCCCTGAGCCGAAGCCGCGATCAGCAGGTTCTCCAGCGCACACCCCAAACCAATGTGCATCTCCCGCAGCAGAGGATCAATCCTGCCGATGTTGCGAGTTCGATCGGCAAACAGGTCGATGCGCGATGGCAAGATGTGGAAGCGCCAGGGTTGGCTGTTGTGAGGATTCGCAGCCAGTATGGCTGCGCGCACCAGGCGCTCGGTGGACCCAACCGCTCCGCCTTTCCACGTTCGCCAGGGGTCATACGCGGCGCCCTGGCCTGTGCTGAACACCCCTTGATGCCACGCCCGCCAGGCGAGCCCGGCGCCAAGCGCTAGGGCGGCGCCGCCTGCTAACTTGAGAACTGTCCTTCTGCCAGACACGGCCTTGCCTTTCGACGACGCTGCCCGCCTGCCGGCTTTGCTCAACGCCCCCGCCGCGCGACGTAAGCGTAGTAATTGCAGGCGCCGAAATAGACCCCCTCATCGGATCGCTTCATCATGGCATCCACCCATGTTCGGGCTTCGAGCTCGCCCATCGCGCCCGCTTTCGGCAGAACTTTGATCAGCGACTGAAGCCCGGGCGCGAAGAAGTCCGCCTTACCTACATCGGCTATGACATGCGCGAACGAGGCTTCCAGTAGCAAGCCCGCATCCCTTAGCAACTGCGGCATTTCCCGCATCACTCTCGGGTTGGTGGAGAGCGCTTTGACCATCATCTCGTCGGTGGCCTCGGCCCTCGCGGGGTCATCGGTTCCGTACGTGATCGAAGCGAAGTCACCATCGAAGATCCCGATCCTGCCACCCGGTCTCACGATGCGCGCCATTTCGCCTACGACCGCCCGCGGGTGCTCCACGTGGCTTAGCAGAGTGTGCGCCACCACAGCGTCGAAACCCGCATCTGGAAGTTTCAGACTCTGCGAGTCTCCGACCCGAAATTCCACAGCCTCGCCAACGCCTTCTTCGGCAGCGAAACGCTGCGCCGCGCTGATCAAGTAGCGACTGCGGTCGATTCCTGTCACGCGGCCGCCGAAACCGGTACGGCGAGCAACGGCGCGTGACACGACGCCGGTGCCACAACCTAAATCGAGGGCGTTTGCGGCCGAGTCGATGTCCATGGCCGCAAGATACTCGTTCATCATCTCGATGAAGCGAGGGTGCTTTCCACGGGCTTCCAAACGCGCCGCGACCGCCTCGAGAGTGGGATCGTCGAGCTGATCCGTGATGCGGTAAACATCAACGGTGGCCATATACCTCCTCTGGCACAGTCAAGCGCACTCTACAAGAAACGCGGCGAAACGTCTGCTCGTAGCCGCGCGCGATGCCGCACGCCGCACGTCCTCGTTCGCAAGTGCCGTTGCTGGACGAAACAACCGCCGCCCGAGCCCACCACTAGGCCCAAGCTCGCTGTTCTCCTTCAACCCGCGTAGGGGTACCCTTGTCACCAGGTGTCATGTCCCATGCGAACAGAAGCATGATCGAGAATTGGCTGCTCGTCTTTTTCTGGGTGATCGTGATCGCCTTGGTGGGGGTCGCAAGCGCGCGCCGCTCGCGACGCAACGCGCCGACACGCCAACGCAAGGCCGCAGCGCCACCGAGCAATCCCGCGGTGTTGGGTGAATCGCAAGCCCCAACTTCAAGCGAACGCCGACCCGAGGCACTAAATGCCATTGCGCTGGGCAAGCAGATCGAGGACGCATACGCTGCCGTGTCGCATCCCGCCGACCTACTCGGCAATGCGCAGTTCGAGGCGGGCGTCGCGCACCTCGTGAACCCCGCCGTTGCGCTGGAGCAGGTGGTCAACTACTGCGTTGGCGCCAACGAGCAGCTGGCCGCGCTCGGAGCCGAGGCCCTGGCGCGACGCCCAGACAGCGTTCCCGCCACAGTGCGTGTGGCGGGGCATCTGTACTTTGCGAACGTGTGGACCGGTTTTTTCATGCTCCGCTTTCTCGAAGCGCGCGCCGAGTGTCCTGTCATCGGGCTGGTTTTGTCCAGGGCGAGGCAGTGGTGGTCACGCAATCCGCTATTTCCAAAAATGCTCAGCGACTTCATCGACGCGCGGCTTACCAAAGGCGAGCAGCCACAGCTTGCCGAAGCGCTCGACGCTTCCGAGGACGTTGACCTAGACGCTATTTCAGCCCTGCTCGAGGCGATGATGGGCTCCAGCGCGCCATCTTTGCGGCAAAGCTTCGCGCAGTGGCAGCGCACCCGGGTCGATGCCAAGTATCTCCAGTCGGTGGGTAAGATCTGGGATGAAGGGCGGCTTGGCCCTCCCATCGTCGAGCACGAGCTGCTCGCCGGGGCGGTCAAGCTCAGCCTTCAGGCGCTTGAGCAAGACCCACCGCACTCCTTCTTGATCGTCGGGGAATCTGGAACGGGCAAGACGGCCTTGTTTCGGTTGCTGGCTGCCGTGCTGATGAAACGCGGGTGGACCGTGTTCGAGGCATCTGCGGCCGACGTCTTATCCGGCCAGGTCTACATCGGCGAGCTAGAAGGTCGCGTGAGGCACATGCAGGACAATCTCGCCGCGACCCGGCGCGTGCTTTGGTATGTACCCAATTTCCACGAGCTCTACTACGCAGGGCGCCACCGCTTCAGCCCGAACGGGGTGCTGGATCTGTTTCTGCCTGCCATTGAGGGCGGCCGCATATGCGTCGTCGGCGAGGTGCAGCCCGCCGCCCTGCAAAAGCTGCTGCAGGAGCGACCGCGCGTGCGCCTGGCCTTTAAACAAATGAAGCTCGAGCCACTCGCCCCCGCTCAGACGCTCGAACTGGTAGAAGAGTTGGTCGGTCGCGAGTTCAGCGCGGAGCATGTGGCAGCCACGCCCGGCGTGCTGCGCGAAGCGCTTGACCTGGCGCGGCACTATTTGAGCAGCCAGGCGCAGCCAGGCAACGTGATCGGGCTGCTGCGCGCCACGACCTCTCGACTCGCCTCGGACGAAGGGCGCACGCTTATGCTCGGGCGCGATGATCTGCTGCTCACCCTATCACAGCTCACTGGCTTACCGCGCACTGTGCTCGACGAGCATCAGGGGCTGGACGCGGCCGGGCTGCGCGAATTCTTCCAACGGCGAGTGATGGGTCAGCCCGAGGCGGTGAATTGCCTGGTGGACCGCGTCGCCATGCTCAAGGCGGGGCTCACCGATCCTCTTCGTCCAATCGGCGTGTTCCTGTTCGCCGGCCCTACGGGCACGGGGAAGACCGAGGTCGCGAAAACACTCGCCGAGTTCTTGTTCGGCTCGCAGGAACGCATGATCCGGCTCGATATGAGCGAATTTCAGGACCCCTCGTCTCTTGCCCGCATCCTCGGGGAAAGCGGCGAGAATCGCGAGGTCGACTCGTTGATCAGCCGCATACGCAAACAACCTTTCTCGGTCGTGCTGCTGGACGAGTTCGAGAAGGCCAATACGCGCGTGTGGGACCTGTTTCTTCAGGTGTTCGACGAAGGACGGCTCACCGACGCTCAAGGCAATGTGGCTGACTTTCGCTACAGCATCATTGTCCTTACCTCAAATCTTGGCGCGACGCAGCACCGCGCTGCCAGCCTGGGCTTTAACCCCGCGAGCGGTGAATTTTCCGAACAGCAGATTCTGCGCGTCATCGGCGACACATTCCGACCCGAGTTCATCAATCGGCTCGACCAGGTGGTGGTGTTCCGCCCTTTGAGCCGGGCGGTGATGCGCGATATCCTCAAGAAAGAACTGTCAAACGTACTGCAGCGGCGCGGCTTCCGCAACCGGGAGTGGGCGGTGGAGTGGGAGCAGTCCGCGCTTGAGTTCCTGCTCGACAAGGGCTTCACTGCGGACATGGGCGCGCGCCCGCTGCGGCGCGCAATCGAGCAGCATGTGTTAGCGCCCATCGCCATGACCATCGTTGAGCATCGCTTTCCCGAAGGCGACCAGTTTTTGTTCGTGCGCAGCGACGGCAGCGCCATTCAAGTCGAGTTCGTCGACCCCGACCAGCAAACCGAAGTAGAGGAACCTTCTGCGCCAAGCGCGCAGTTGTCTCTGCTCCCGCTCGTCTTGGCCACATCTGGCCGAGACGACGAGCAGCATTTCCTCATGCAGCGGCTTGCGAGCCTCAGCGCAAGGCTAGAAAGCGAAGCTTGGGCACAGCGCAAGCAGCAGTGGCTTAAGCGCATGAGCGCAGCCTCGTTTTGGCAGAGCGATGAGCGCTTCGAAGTGCTCGCGCACATTGAGCTCGCTGATCGCATCGAAGGTGCGGCGCGAGGAGCGCGTTCTCTCGCCGGTCGGCTGTCGTCGCGCACTGCGGGAGCGTCCCGTGCCCCGCGCGCTCTGCTTTCGGCGCTGGCGCAACAGCTCTACTTGCTCAACGCGGCTTTGGAGGATCTCGAATGCGGCGTCGCGTCGGATGTGTTCATAGCGGTGGAGCCGCTGGCAGGGGAAGGCGTCAGTGCCTGGCCGTTGCGGCTCGCGCAGATGTATGAAAAGTGGGGGCACAAGCGACAGATGCGCTCGCAATTGCTGGCCGATGGCGAGCAAAAGGGCGGGGCGGGTATCATCCTGATGGCTTTTGGCGGATTGGGTGCGCACGCGATCCTGCGGCGCGAGTCCGGACTGCACGTGTACGAGACTCCAGATACCGATGGCTCCTTTCTTCGCCAGTCAGCTCGTGTGCGCGTAGTACCGCAACCCTTCAAGCCTCGCGCACGGGCGCTTTCCGAAGCCGACTACGCGCGAGCTTGTCTGCAAGGCGCGCCTGCGGGCGCAAGCAACATCGTTCGCCGCTATCGCGAGCAGCCCTCCCCGCTCGTGCGCGACAGCATCGCGGGTTGGCGAAGCGGCCGCCTGGATCAAGTGCTCGGAGGAGATTTCGACCTAATGTCCTGAGTGTTCGAGGTCTTGGGATGGCGTCGCGGCCGATCTACTTCGCGAGGATCGCCATCAGTTGCTTGTCGGCCAGCACATCATTGAGCGACGCTGACAGCAGGCGGTTAATCGTGACACCGATTTCACTTTGACCGGGAGGAGCCCCGGTGGTGCTTGTCTCCTCTGTCTCGTACGTGCGCTCATAGCGAGCGCCACCGTTTCGAGCAACTGCGCCCACCAGCACCTTCGCCTTGCTGTCAAAGGTAAACGGCTGCTTGATCGACTCGTATTGCAACTCGCGCAGCTCTAAGCGCAGCGAGCGCTCGGTTGCCTCGGAAATCGGTTCGACCTTAAAGCCCTCCTTCGTTAAAGCGTCCGCCGCTTCCTTGTAGACCGCTGACGGGGACGCGTCCTCGGCGGTAACGGTGATGTACTTCATCTTTGGATCTCCGACGATACCCACTTTCTTGTCCGGCCGAACGTCAGCCACTTCCAATCCGAGGGTCTTTCCGTCCCCGACGTTGGCTTGGCGCGCTTCGAGCTTCGGTGCGAAATGGACAGCCTCAGGCTTCAGCATGCAGCCTTGAACAGTGGCAGCGAAACCTAAGATGAATAAGACGATCTGGTGTTTGGGACTCATCGATGCGCTCCGAAAGCGATCTGTCACAGACCGAAGCGGGGGCTCCCGAACGCAGCTCTCGTGGCGATGCTGCGAGCGAGCCGCGCCGGGACATGTGTACGGGTAGCGAAAGAGTACATCAAGCGCTCCCAGTGGTCCAACGCAGGCTGGTTCACCCATCCAAACGGGGCTCAAACTGCTGCTTCAGAACCGGATGTTGCAGATCGCGCTTGCCGGACGCGAGTTGTCAACTGGGTGCCCCTCCTGGTCATGCATCTGAGGACCTGCCCGGCCTAGCGGCCACGCGGTTCACAAATCCCGCCGCCGCGAGCACACCGCCCCGGCCAGCGGCTGGCTTACAAGGGAGCGGTGGCGCTAGCTGTGTGGCGGAGTATCCGTTCACTTCCGAGCGAAACGGGTAGTCACTTACCGTCCTGGCCTCGCCGCGCGCGCGCTTGCGTCTTAGAAGCTTGGCAGCCAATGCGTCCTGTCGTCCGTGCGCGACGCCACGGTCAAAGTTGGCCCGATCGATGCTTCCAGTCGGCGCGATATCGCGCAGTTGAAATTGCGTTGGTCGCCGGTCAAGGCTGCGCCGCTCGACGTCGACTTCGCGAGCGTTTGACCCTTTAACAGCTTTTTTGTCGGTACCAGCTTTCAGTCGCGGGCCACCGCGAATCATCAGGAGCAGATACCCATGGCACACCGCATTTCGAGGCAACCAAGGCAGTCCACGGTCCTAACCCGCGTGGCTTCCTGCGCGCCACTTCTCAAGCCTATCCCGATGTTGCTCGCCGCCGTGCTTGCTGGCTGCGCATCTAACTCGCAGCACATGAGCGGAGCGCTCAATCAGCAGACTCCGGCTGCGAAGCCCATGGCGAGCCCGGCCGTTGTGGCGGAGGACAAGCCTGCCCCGCAGGTTTTCAAAGATGACGCCGCCCAGGCAAGCGACGAGAGCACCGCTATCCCGGAAAAATTCACCGACGATACCCAGCCTCAACACGACGAGCAGGTCGCGGCGGATCAATTCACAGATCAAACCGGCAGCTCGGCGCCAGAAGAACATTTCGTCCAGCACCGGTTCGTCGATGACGAGGTTTCCGCCAGGGACGAGGGCACAGGGGCGCAAGAGCACTTCGCCGACGACCCTGCTCCGCCCAAGGACGAAGGTTCGGTTGCCGAGCAGCACTTCACCGACGATGCCGCTCCGGCCAAGGACGACGACGTCGCCCACCACAAGTTTAGCGACGACACGGCCCCCATCAAGGATGATGACGTGGTCGCGCAGCAGCATTTCGCCGACGACGCGCCCGCGGCCAAAGACGAGGCCGTAGCCACCGAAGAGTACACGGACGATAGCGCCAACGTGTCACCTGAGCAGTTCGTCCCAGCGCCCGAGCCTGCCAGCGAAGACAAACTGGCCCAAGCCGAGGAGCCCAAGGCCCGACCCGTCACGATGTTGCCCATGACCATTACTCTGGAAGCCGACCCGCTGTTCGAGTTCGACCAGGACGCGATCGGAGCCGAGGCACGAAGGAAGCTCGATCAGCTGATTCAGCAACTCAAGGGTGTCCCCTATGGTGAGGTCATCACTATGGGCTTCGCGGACCCGATCGGCGCGCAGACCTACAACCAGAAGCTCTCAGAGCGCCGAGCCGCCTCCGTCGAGCGCTATCTGGTGAGCAATGGCATCCCAGCCGACAAGATCAGGACTCAGGGGCGCGGCGAGACCGAGGAGTTTGCGAGCTACAAAGCCTGCAAGGGGCATGCGCACGGAAGGCAGAAGCTCATCGATTGCCTGCAGCCGGACCGGCGCGTGGAAGTCACGGTCACCACCACGAAGGACAAGTAGCTCTCTCAACGAGCGCTATTCGCGTCCGTCATCCCGAGCCCGAGGGCAACCCGGCCGAAAGTCCGGGCGTCGTCCGTTGCCAGCGCCCGGCGCTGAAACGGGTCTATGCCATTGGAAAAATACCGCCCTAGTCAGCCGCCCTCGGCTGCGCCCCAGCCGCCATACGCTGCGTAGGGCTCTTCGCCTTGGCACTGCGGTAGATTCGCGACGGTCCCCAGGGTAGGATGAAGGGGCAGGCGCGCCGATTCAATCCGAACAACCCCGTCCAAAGGAGGAGACTCATGGCCAAGAAAAGCTCGAAAGATCCCGTCTACAGGGTCATCGAGGTCATCGGAACGAGCAACAAGTCCTGGGAGGACGCGGCCATGCATGCGGTTGAGACCGCAGCCGGTTCGCTGCGCGATCTGCGCATCGCCGAAGTCGTGAAAATGGACATGAAAGTCGACAACGGCAAAGTCGTGGCTTTCCGCACGCGCGTCCTGCTGTCCTTCAAGTACGAAACCTAAAACGTGGTCCCGCCTCGCCGCGCCTCCTGCGACCGCGAGGGAGCAAGGGGGCGGTGTTGCGTCGCTCAACGCGGCGAGCCGAGCGCGTGAGCGAGCTCGCACGTCGGGCGTTCTTGCACAGATCGGGCGCAGCGGCGATCGCGTGCATGTGCCCCGCAGCGCTGCTCTCGGGCACGGCGCGCGCCGACGATCGCTTCGACCTCGTGATCCTCGGCGGCGAAGTGATCGACCCCAGCCAGGCACTGCGCGCTCCGCGAGACATCGGCATCCGCCGGGGGCGTATTGCGGCCGTCGAAGCCAGCATTTCGGTCGATCGCTCGGCGCAGCTGCTCGACGCATCGGGCAAATTGGTTGTCCCAGGCCTGATCGACATGCACGCGCACGTGTACCCACAGGCCTCGGCGCTCGGACTGCCTGCGGACGAGTTGGTGCCCTACAGCGCCACGACCACTTATGTCTCCGCCGGCGACGCGGGCGCCAATAACTTCTCCGCGTTCAAACATTACATCATCGCCCAGTCGCGCTCGCGCATCCTCGCCTTCGTACACATCTCCACCATTGGGCTGGCCGGGTTCCCTGTTGGCGAAGAGCTCAACGCTGACTATTTGGATGTGGAAGCAGCCGCCAGGACCGTGGCCGAGAACGCGGACGTCGCACTAGGCGTGAAGGTGCGCATTTCCAAGAACGTGGTGGGCGCCAACGGGTTCGAACCGTTGAAGCGAGCGGTGGCGGCCGCAGAGCGAGCTGGCGGGGGCGCGCGGGTGATGTGTCACATCGGGGACGCACCCGGAGATCTTGCCCAGCTGCTTGAGCTGCTGCGCCCGGGAGACATTCTTACCCACGCCTACAGCGGAGCGGGCAACAACACCGTGCAAGACGGCAAGGTTCTGCCCGCTGCCCTCGAAGCGAAAAGGCGCGGCGTCATCATCGATGTTGGGCATGGCGGCGGCAGCTTCGACTACACTGTGGCCGAACCGGCCATTGCGCAGGGCCTGGTACCGGACACGATCAGCAGCGACATCCACGCAGTGAGCGGCAATACCCCGGGTATGCCTTATCTGCCCTGGGTGATGAGCAAGTTCCTCAACTTAGGGTTCAGTTTGGAAGAAGTGGTGGCGATGACCACGATCAATCCCGCGCGGCTGGTCGGCCGGATCGAGAAGCTCGGCACTTTGCAGGTAGGCGCGCCGGCGGATGTTTCGATTCTGGAGCTGGTGCAGGCGCCTGTCACCTTTGTGGACACGCGCAAGAACACGCGCCAAGGCAAGCGCTGGCTTAAGCCGGTACACACGGTGCGCGCAGGTCG
>Ga0187780_10002053_pt1 | contig 15161 bp, 14 predicted proteins | sample 1015_Q2_SP10_20__FD_132429 | JGI IMG/M metagenome (GOLD analysis project Ga0187780, IMG submission 132429) | Tropical peat soil microbial communities from peatlands in Department of Meta, Colombia - 1015_Q2_SP10_20_MG | ecosystem: Environmental > Terrestrial > Soil > Wetlands > Peat | place... | reverse complement strand
TTTGGATCTGCTTCGAGGTTGGCTCCGTTCCAGTGCAGGCTGAACGCGCCCGGCTGGGGCGGCGGGAGCGGCGCGCCGGCAAACCAGCAATCGCTGGGGTTCAGGCAGTCGGCGGCGTCCATCGCCTGGTAGGAGCTCGCCTCGAAGGCGGGTGCGGCGTACGAGCGCGACACTTCCAGCTGGCCGCTTTTGGGGTTGGGGGCGAAGTGGCAGAGGGTGTTGTCTTCCAGGGGAGGCAGCAACCCAAGGCCGTTTGCGGCCTGGCCTGGGCGCCCGTCGGAGATGGTCCAGAATTCTTCGCTGCCGGCCCACGCGATCCGCCCGTCGCTGGCGCCGCACACGGTGGCCAGCTCATGCCATGTGAGGCCGTTGTACTCCCATATGCCGGGCTTGACGGACGCGCCGTTGCCGGCAGTGATCAGCAGCCCGCGGTTGGGGGCGGCGAACTCGATGTCGCCGATGCGCCCGAGTGCGAGCGGCAGGCGACAGCCGGCCCCTTCGCCACCGGGGCACGATTCGCTACCGCCCGCGCCCGCGGCCGTGGGTGGCGGTTCGGGCTGGACCAGGCGCCAGCGCGGACCCTGCGCGCGAGCGCTCGGGGATGCCCACGCGGCAAGCGCCGCGGCGACCAGCAGACTCACGCCCAGACGCGGGCGTCGGCGCAGGCTCATCGACGCGGGCTCCTCGCGCCGCCCCGTGCGGGCTTCGCGCGCGAGGCGCGTCGGGCTCGTGCCCTGTGGGCTGTGGCCTGCCGCCGAGCGGTCCGACGAAACTTGACGTAGACGGTCCAGTGCAGTGGCTGCCGGTAGACGCTCGTGGGGACGAACGTGAGCGTGGCCTTCCCGGCCAGCCCTCCCGGTCGCGAGGCCAACTGGAGGTACTGCGATTGCAGGCGCAACGTCAGCGAGGTGACGTCGCCGCTCGGTTCGCCCGGCCAGGCAGAGCCGAAGGTGACATAACGCTCAACCGTGCGTGAGCCGCGGTGGGTAGACGTGGTCGAACGCGCTACGCTCGCCGCGCTCGTCTCCGGGACGTCGCTCTGGACGTAGGCGCTCAGGACTCCCGGCTCGGGGGTCTGGCAGGTAATCCGCACCCGGCCGTCAGGCAGCGAGGTGACGGTGGTCAGCACCCGCCATTCGCCGGCCGGCACGGTCGCGTTCGCGGGCGCGCGCGTAAGGTACGTTTCGGTGCTGGCGGGGTCCAGTTGGGGGCGCGAAACGACGAACACGTCGCTGCCGTCGGCCGAGCCGCTGCTGGGTTCCGCGACGGGCGTGTTGCCGTCGCCGTAAATGAGGTTGGAGGCGGTGGAGGCGAAGGCGAGCGTGTTGCCGTCGTCGGAGAACGAGGGCGAAAGCGCGCCGTCGGTCCTGATCTTGTACGGGTCGCCTTCGCCGGCGTTCGTGGCCTTGTGCGGCCGTTCGCTCGGTCCGCCTTCGTAGCCCTCGGTCACGCGTGTCAGCGTTTCGTCGGCGAGGTCCGCATCGAACAGTTCGGACATCCCCGCGACAGCGCTCGGCGGGCTGATGTACGCAGGCGTGCCTAGCGGGAACTCGGTGCGCTCAGTCGCGAACGCCACCTGGCTGCCGTCCGGCGAGACCGCGACATCGACGATCGGAGCGTCAGACGCGGGTTCCGTTTCGTGTCCGCTCGCCAGCTCGGTCAGGGGTCGCAGCGCTTCGGTGCGAGTCACGCCTTCGTGCATGTCGGCGACGTACAGGTCGTCGGCTTCGCCTTCGGAGCTACGCCCGAAGTCGACGCCGAGCGAGAGCAGCTGCGCGCTGGCGAGGAACGCGACCGTGTAGCCGTCGGCGCTCAGCTGGGGGACCGAGTCGCCGGCGGTGGCCGCCCAGACCCCTTTGCTTTCGACGCCGAACGGCCCCTGGCAGGGGTCGGCGAGTGACTGCTGGGCCTCGAGCGGCAGCGCCCGCTCGCCGGAGCTCGCGCAGCCCGGCGCTTCTGGTTGCGAGCCGCCTGTGACTCGTCGCGTGGGGGTCAGGGGGCCATCCGCGATCCGTCGCCACAGCGGCTCGGCGTAGTCGGGGGAGACGTGTTCGCCGGGGAGCATCTGCGTCTGCCTGCCGACCGCGCGCCCCATCCACGCGACCGTGCTGCCGTCGGCGCTGATCGACGCACCGACGGACGGCGGCAGGCGATAGGCGCGGTTGTTGAACGGGAACAGCGGCAGCGCGACTTCCGGGGTGTAGACGGCGCCGAAGGTATTGCCGCCTTCGCTTTCCGAGACCGGCCGACTGGGGACGGCCTGGCCGATCGCGGCGTCGTATTCGGTGCTGACGAGCTCGGTTTCGCCGCTTTCGAGGTTGCGTACCGCCACCTGCAGCGCAGGTGTACTTGGTCCTGCGAGGTCGGAGATCGCGGTCGTCACGAACGCCACCTCCTGTCCGTTGGCGCTGATCGCCGAGCGACCGCTGGCGACCGCGCCGTACTCGCTGGATTCTCCGTCTTCGTAGGTGAGCCCCTTGGCCTCGCCGTTGACGGCCGAGACGAGCGTGAATGCGCACGGCTGCGCCGGATGCAGCGACTGCTCTTCAGTGCACGGCTGCGATTCGGGCACGTCCATGTCGCGCACGTACACGTTCGCGCCGGGACCGGTGCTGTTCTGCGGGTCAAGGCGCGCGGTCGTGGTGAAGCTCACGTACTGCCCGTTTTCGCTGATCGACGGCAGCTCCGCGTCGCATGGCGAGGCTTCGCTGCAAGCTTCGCTGCCGGGTCGCACCTCGCCGACGGCCACCGGCTGGACCCGGTAGGGCGGCTGCAGTTCACGACGCCACACGCCGGTGCGCCCGCCGAAGTAGCCGTCGAAGACCACATAGCGGCCGTCGCCGGAGACTGCGGGGTCGTGCGCGTAGAGCGCCTGTTCGACATGTGGCGGCTCGCCTTCGAGAGACACAGGACCGTCGGAGACGAGTCCGATCGAGCCGAACACGTCTGCGTGTGCTGTCCCCGACACGCCCAGCACGAGTGCCAGCGCCAGCGGCGGGGTGAGTCTGCGCCGAAGCGTCATCGCACGCGCACCACCCAGCTCAGAGATACCGACTGGCCGCTGCGGCTCTGGGCGTGCACGCGCAGCGTGTAGCGGCCCGAGCGCGCATACAGGTGCGTCGCGAGCGTGCGACCGCTGACTTGTCGGCCGTCGCCGAAGCGGATCGTCACGCTTTCGGGGAGCACAGGAGAGCGCCTGTCGCTGACGTGCACCGTGACGCCGCGACCGCGGTCGGCGGGCACGACCGTAACGCTCGGCGGCGGCGGACCGATGTGCAGCCACTCGGGGGCCGTGAGCGTCGACTGTCCGCTCGCGTCGACGACCAGCATCTGCACGCGGTGCACGCCGTCGAGCAGCCGGTTCGCGGGGAGCGTCATTTCCAGCGTGCCGGGGGAGGCCGTGAGACGGTGTCCGTCGAGCACGACGGTGTACGCGAGCGGCCCGTTGGCGCTAGGCGCCTCCGTCCATTCGACGCGCGCGTGCGACGGTTCGATCCATCCGCTGGGGACGCTGAACACGAAGCTGCTCGGTGGCGCGCTGACGCCGGCGCCGACGATCGACGCGTCGCCGATGGGTCCCTGTTGAAAGGCGATCAGCCCGTCGCCGAGGCCCGACTGCCCTGCGCCCAGCTCGCCGATAGGGCCGCCGGCGCTGCCGCTCGCGAGCGCGGTCTGTGCGGCTCCGCTCGGGAAGTCCTCCCTGATCGCGACAGCCGGATCGCCGTTTGCATCCGCGCTGGGCCAGGCGGACACGCCGCCTCCCGCGGGATCGATGGTGATGACCGGGGCGAGTTCGCTCGCGCTCGCGAGCTGCGAGCCGACGAACGACGGCCCGAGTTCGAGCAGCGCATTGGGAAGCACGATGTTGCCGCCTTCGAGCAAGCGGGGGCTGCCAGCCTGGTCGTACAGCAGGCGTGTCGTGCGCGCTTCGTCGATCGCGACGCTCGGTCGGCCGACCGTCGTCGCTTCGTCGCCGCTGGCGACTTGTGGATCGATCAGCGTCGCACCCCGGAAGGCAGCACCGCTTTCGGATTCGCCGTCGGGCAGAACTCCCAGGAAGATGCGCGCGCCTGACAGCGGCGAGCCCGGGCCGGATAGCTGGCGGTAGGCCACGTCGGCCTGGCCGAGCCGCGAGATCGCGACACTGGGCGCGTCCGCATCGAAGCCGATCGGCGCACCGTCGAAGCTGGTGGCGCTGACCGGCATCGCGTATTCAACGCTCGATCCGATCACGCGCCGCGCCCAGATTCGCGCCACGCCGGTGACTTCCGGCTCCTGCCACACGACCACACCGTTGCCGTTGCCCGTGATCGCGATCTGAGGCGCGTTCGCGTTGGTCGGCGCTCGCATGGAGACGCCGCGGTCGTGGTTGATCTCGCCCAGATCGACCCAGCGTTGGCCGAGGTAGCGGGCGACGCGGACTTCCTCGATCACATCGCTGGGACGCAGCAGCGGGATGCCGGTGCCTTCGCCCTGGTTCTGCTTGACGACCCTATAAACGACGTCGGCGGCGCCGCTCGGGCTCATCGCCAGGTCGGGGCTGACTTCATCGCCGCTGCCGATGTTGCGATCGACGACCGTCGGCGGGCCGAACGCGGGGGAGCCGGGGTCGAGCGTCGAGCTGAGCAGCCTGTAGATGGGCTTCTCGTTCACGGACGCGAACGGCGTCGCCCACACGACCAGCAGCTCGCCGCCGCTGGCGGCGCCGATTCGGGGGTCGCTCGCCGCGAAGGGCTCTTCGCCGTCGACCTCCACCGGTGCGAGCCACTTGCCGTGCGCATAGCGGGCGACGAACACGTGCGCGACCCCGGCGACACGCTTGAGGTAGACGACGCCGCCGCTGCCGTCGGAGGCCATCGCGACGCCACCGAAGCCCACGATTTCGGGGCTCGGGCCGTCGATCGTCACGGCCTGCTGGATGGACGCCCCGGCCCATCTGGGGCTGAGTCCGAGCAGCAGCGCGGACAGCAGCGCCGCCATACCAGTGCACTGGCCGGCGAGTTGCACGAGCCTGCGACCGACGGTTCGCGAGCGCATCTAGGCGGCGAGCCGCGTCTCTGCTGAGTCCTCGTCGCTCAACGAGAGGTCAGCGTCCGCCTGCACGCGCTTGGCCACCAAGCGATAGCCGACCGAGTAGTGCGTCTCTATGTAGCGCCAGCCGGGCGAGGCGAGTTCGAGCTTGCGACGCAGCTTGTGGACGCATACGTCGACCGACCTGGCGTTGCGCGCCATCTCGCGCCCCCACAGCGCCTCATAGAGCTGCTCACGCGCGAGCACCTCGCCGTTGCCGCGCGCGAGCACCTCGATCAGCTGGTACTCGCGCGGCGTGAGTCTCAGACTGCGGCCGGCGACAAACGCCTGATAGCGGTCGGGACGGATCTCGAGCTCGCCGAGCGTGGTCGGCTCCACCTCGCGTTCCTGGCGGCGGCGTTTGTAGACGGTGATCGCCTCGACCCGCGCCACCAGCTCGCGTGGGTGACAGGGCTTGGTCAGCCAATCGTCGACCCCCATCCGCAGCGACAACACTCGCTGCGTGACAGTCGAAGACCCTGTGCACACGATGATGCTGAGGTCGGGGCGCAGCTGGCAGAGCTCCCGCAGCCATGCCCAGCGCTTCTCACCGATGACCGCCAGGTCGACGATCAGCACCTCGATGTCCGTCAACGCCTGTGGGGTGATGTCGAGCGGTAGCACGGTGTGCTCCCAGCCCAGCTCCTGCAAGCACTTTGTGAGCACGACCAGGAGCCCGGAATCGCGGTCCAGGATGCCCACTCGCAGCACGCTGATGGCGTCGTCGGCGTGGGCGGCGTTGTGTGTGGCGGATGGCTCCATGGAATCTGCCCAATCGGGATAGAATTTGTAGCCAATAATTGCTCACTTTGCAAGTAGGATATATGTAGATCGTTAAAAGTTGTGACCTCAGTCGGTCCGAGCCCGAGCGGCGCGGTGAAAGTCACACGCTCGAGCTGCCGCCAGGCGTCGTCGTTGTCTCCCTCTTCACGATGCGCTACGTCGGCAGGTAACCCAAGATGGCGTGAGCGATGGCTTCAGCGGAAGTGGGCACAATGCTCTATGCGGAATATGAGCTTTCGATGGTGGCAGCAACGGGCATGAGCGCAACCGAGATCGGGCTCGCGCTGTCGGTCTTCCTGGCGTGCGCGGTCGAGGCCGTCGAGGCGCTGACGATCGTGCTCGCGGTCGGCACCACACGCAGTTGGTCCTCAGCGATGAGCGGCGTCGGCGCGGCGGTGGTCACACTCGCGGTGATCGTGGCCGCGCTCGGGCCCGCGCTCACCTCGCTGCCGATCGGCTTGTTGAGGGTGGTCGTCGGTGGCCTGCTGCTGGTCTTCGGCCTGCAGTGGCTGCGCAAGGCGATCCTGCGCTCGGCCGGCCTGAAGGCGCTGCACGACGAGCGGGAGATCTTCGAGGAGGAGGCCGCAGCTGCACGTGCCGCGGGCGACGGACGGTCCGGGGTCGACGGCTACGCGTTCACGGTCTCGTTCAAGGGCGTGCTGCTGGAGGGACTGGAGGTCGCGTTCATCGTGCTCACGTTCGGCGCCAACCAGCACCGCATCGCACTGGCGAGCGCGGCCGCGGCGGTCGCCGTGCTGCTCGTGATCGCCGCCGGCGTGGCCGCGAAGGCGCCGCTGGCGCGGGTGCCCGAGAACACGATGAAGTTCGCCGTCGGCGTGATGCTGAGCTCGTTCGGCATGTTCTGGGGCGCCGAGGGTGCCGGTGCGAGCTGGCCGGGCGGCGACGCCGCGCTGCTGGCGATCATCCCCGGGATGCTGCTGGCGGCGAACGCGATCGCGTGGACGGTGCGCCGTACGCTCGGGCTCAGCGAGGCCGCGCGCGCCGCGACGGTCGCCGCAGAGGACGGCAAAGCGACGGTGAGGGCGTGAGCCGCGTTCGGGGCGCGCTTTTCGGCGTATGGGAGTTCGTCGTCGGCGACGACTGGTTGAGCGCGCTCGGGGTCGTGCTCGCGCTGGCGTGCACCGCCCTGCTGGCCGATGTGGCGATCCCGGCCTGGTGGGTGATGCCGCCCGCGATCGTCGGGCTGCTCGCGCTGTCGGTCGGGCGCGCGATGCGCTGACGAGCTAGACGTCGTCGAAATCGCTGACGCTGTCGCGGGCGGCGGTGCGCCCGGACGGGTGTGATGAGTCGGAGAACTCGCGGAACAGGCCGGTGACGACGAACGCGACCTGCTCGCCGATGTCGACGGCGTTGTCGCCGATGCGCTCGAGCGCGCGCGCGACGAGCGTCATGTGCATCGCCCACTCGCGCGTGTCGGGGTCGTCGCCGATCTCGATCGCCAGGCGGAAGACCTCGCGGTTGAGGCGGTTGATCTCGCGATCCTGGCGCACGAGGTCTTCCGCGAGGCCGACGTCGCGCGCCGCGAACGCGGCTTTCGACTGGATCACCTCCGAGCGCGCGAACGCGCCCATCTTCGCGAGCGTGTCGAGCATTTCGCGGTGCACCGGCGGCTCATACCCGGACAGGGGAATGAGCTTGGCGATGTTCACGCACTGGTCGCCCATGCGCTCGATGTGCTTGATCATGTGCAGCAGCGCGGCCACCAGCCGCAGGTCGCCGGCGACCGGAGCCTGCAGCGCCAGCAGCGACAGGATTCCCTGGTGGACCTCCAGGTAGCGTCCGTCGACGCGGTCGTCGTCGTCGATCACCATCTGCGCGAGCTCGACGTCCTGGTGGTGCAGCGCCTCGAGCACGCGGTCGAGCTGCTCGACGATCAGGTCCAGCCCACCGAGCGCATTGGCCTCGAGCTCGCGTAGCTGCGCCTGGAAGTGCGCGCGCCCCTGTGCGTGCGCCTCCTCGTCGGTGGCGAACGCGTGCGGCTGGATCGAGTCCTGGTGATCGCTAGCCGAACTTGCCGGTGACATATTCCTCGGTACGGGGATCGCTGGGGTTGGTGAAGATCTCTTCGGTGGCGCCGACCTCGACGAGCTGCCCGCCGAGCATAAACGCGGTGCGGTCGGCCACGCGCGCGGCCTGCTGCATATTGTGAGTGACTATCACGATCGTCACGCGCTGCTTGAGCTCGTCGATCAGCTCCTCGATCTTCAGCGTCGCGATCGGGTCGAGCGCCGAGCAGGGCTCGTCCATCAGGATCACCTCCGGGTCGACGGCCAGCGAGCGTGCGATGCATAGACGCTGCTGCTGGCCGCCCGAGAGCCCCATGCCCGGCTCGTGCAGGCGGTCGGCCACCTCGTCCCACAGGCCCGCACCGCGCAACGCCGCCTCGACCTTCTCGCGCAGGTCGCCGCGCCCGCGCGAGGTCAGTCGCAGGCCAGCGGCCACGTTGTCGAACACCGACATCGTGGGGAAGGGGTTGGGCTTTTGAAAGACCATGCCCACCGCGCGCCGCACGGCGATGACATCGACGGTGGGGTCATACACGTCGAGGTCCTCGAGCAGCACCCGACCCTCGGCGCGTGCGCCTGGGATCTCCTCGTGCATGCGGTTGATGCAGCGCACCATCGTCGACTTGCCGCACCCGGATGGCCCGATGATCGCGGTCACCTCGTTGGCGTGAAACTCGAGGTCGATGCCCTTGACCTGTTCGGCGTCGCCGTAGAAGGCGCGCAGCTGCTCGAGCTTGATGCTCGGCCCGGCCTTGGTCTGGGCCTCTGTGCTCTCGCCGGCAGCAGGTGCCGACCCGGCCGCCGGCTGCTCACGCGCGCCGGTGATCCGTCGCACGATCGGCTCGGAGGCTCCCTCGGTGCCCTGCTCGACCGTGCTGTACTCCTCACGCTCGAGCCTCGCGTGGCTATCGGGGTCCACGTCAGAGACCTCGCGGGCGGGTCGGTTGGGCGTCATGCAAGGCGACTCCTTCGCGCTATCAGGCGAGCGATGAGGTTGAGCAGCAGGATCATCACGACCAGCGTGAGCGCCGCTCCCCAAGCCCGGTTGACAACTGCGGTCGTGGGCGAGGTGACGTCCTTGTAGATTTGCACAGGCAGCGAGTTCATGAAGCCACTGAGGTTGAAGCTCGTGTGCAGGGTGGCCGCGGCGGTGAACAGCAGCGGCGCGGTCTCGCCGGCGGCGCGCGCGATCGCCAACAGCACGCCCGTGACCAGGCCGGGCAGCGCCGTGGGCAGCACGATGCTGAAGATCACCCGCCAGCGCGGCGCCCCGAGCGCCAGCGCCGATTCGCGCAGCGCGCCCGGCACGAGCAGCAGGATCACCTCGGCCGAGCGAATCACGATTGGCAGCATCAGCAGCGACAGCGCGACCGCGCCCTTCCAGCCGGCGTAGGTCGAGCCGGTGCCGACGATCAAGACGATGTAGACGAACAGCCCGAAGAGGATCGAGGGCACGCCGGTGAGCACGTCGACGAAGAAGCGTACGGCCGAGGCGAAGACGCTGCCGCGGCCGTACTCGACGAGCCACACGGCCACGCCGATGCCGACGGGAATCGAGATCGCAGAGGCGAGCGCCACGATCTCGATTGTGCCGAGGATCGCGCTCTTGATGCCGCCGATGCTCGAGGCGCCGAAGAAGGTGTTGCCGGTGGGGTCGGTGGTGAAGAAGCTCACGCTCCATACGCCGAGGCCCTTGCGAAGCAGGTAGTAGACGATCAGCAGCAGCGGCATTACCGCGAGCGCGGTGCCCACGATGACGCCGCCGCGTGCGAGCAGGTCTCTGCGCTTGCGTGCCGGGCTGACCGCGAAGCGCGCCAAGCGCTCGTTGCTGGCAGACGACGGGCTCATGCTCCAGCCGCCGCGCCGCCGATGACTTGGCCGCCCGCGGCTGCGTTCTCGACGCCGCCGCGCCCGCCGCCGGTGCGCGCCGCCCTCGCGACGAGCAGACGCGCGATCGCGTTGACGATTAGCGTCAGCACGAACAGCACGAGGCCCGCCGCGAACAGCGCCGAGCGGTGAACGCCCTGGGCTTCGCCGAACTCGTTGACGATCGCCGCGGCGAGGCTGTAGCCCTGCGCAAACAGCTGGTGTCCGAGTTTGGGCGCATCGCCAATCACGATCGCCACGGCGATCGCCTCGCCGATCGCGCGTCCGAGCCCGAGCATCGCGCCGCCGACGATGCCCGAGCGGCAGTAAGGCAGTACGGCCATGCGAATCATCTCCCAGCGCGTCGCGCCGAGCGCGAGCGCCGCCTCCTTGTGGTCGGGGGGCACTGTGGCCATCACCTCGCGGCTGATCGCGCTGACGATCGGCAGGATCATGGTCGCGAGCACGAGACCTGCGACGAAATAATTGGGGATCGTCACCAGGCCGCCACCTACGAATGGGATGAACGACAGCCGATCGGCGAGCCACTGCTCGGCCGGTTGCAGCTTTGGCGCCAGGAAGAAGATCCCCCACAGCCCGTACACGACCGAGGGCACGGCGGCCAGCAGCTCGATCAGCACCGTCAGCCCGCCCCGCAGGCGCAGAGGGCATAGCTCGGTCACATAGACGGCTGCGGCCACGGCGACCGGCACGCCTATCAGCAGCGCGACCCCCGAGGTGATGAGCGTGCCCACCAGCAGTGGCAGCGCGCCGAAGTGTTCGGCGCCGACGTCCCAGTTGTTGCCGAATACGAAGCCGAGAACGCCTTCCTTTTCAAACGCCGGGCGCGCCTGACCGATCAGGCGGAAGAAGAAGTAGACGATCAGAACGAGAATCAGCGCGGAAAGCGCCGAGAGCCCGTACTTGAGTATGCGGTCGGGGAGGCGTGCCAGCAGCGGGCGCCCGACGATCGAGCGTCCGCTGCTGGCAAGAGGTGTTGCCTCCACGCCGCCGTCCTACCCGCTCAGTGGCCTCCGCGCCACGCTCACACCCCGCCCAGCGAGGCGCCGTTGCACTGCAGCCCCGCGACCGCTTCCTTGGACTTGGTGAGGATCGCCGAAGGCAGCGCCGCGTAGTCGGCCTTCGAGAGGATCGCTTGCCCTTCGCCGAGCCCGTAGTCGAGGAACCTGACGACGCCCTTGGCCGCGCCTTCGCCGCCCGGGATGCCGGCTTTGCAGAGGTCCTTGTTGACGACGACGAACGTCTGCGAGGTGATCGGGTAGGCGCTCGGGGCGGATGGGTTCTTGATCTTGATGCCGAGGTTGGCCGGCACGGTTATGCCTTCGGCAGCGGCGCTCGTCGATTCGAGCGTCGGTTCGACGAACTTGCCGGACGCGTTCTTGACCGAGGCGTAGGTGAAGTGGTGCTCGAGCGCGTACGCCTGCTCGACATACCCAACGGCGCCTGTGGTCTGCTGCACCCCGCCGGCCACGCCGGCGTTGCCTTTCTCGCCGGTGCCGGTCGGCCACGCCACGGTCTTGCCTTCGCCGACCTTGCTCTTCCATTCGGGGTCGACGCTGGAGAGGAAGCCCGTGAAGCCGGCGGTGGTGCCCGAGGAGTCCGAGCGGTGGATCACCGTGATCGGCGTGCTCGGCAGGTTGACGCCGGGGTTCAGGGCCTTGATCGCGGCGTCGTTCCAGGTCTTGATCGTGCCGAGGAAGATGTCGGCGATGGTCGTGCCGTCGAGCTTCAGGCCGGCCTTGAGGCCCGGCACGTTGTAGGAGACGGTGATCGCGCCGAGGAACATCGGGACTTGCACGGCCGGGCTGCCGTTCTTGCCGATCGCCGCTTCGTCGGCTGCCTTCAGCGGCGGGTCGCTGGCGCCGAAATCGACGGTCTTGGCCTCGAGCGAGGTGATGCCAGCGCCCGAGCCGACAGGCTGGTAGTTGACGGTCAAGCCGGAGCTAGAGAGCTCAGACCCCCATTGTTCATAGACGGGAGCGGCGAAGGTCGAACCGGCGCCGGAGATCGTGGCTGAAGTGGTTTTCGCGGCTGTGCTGCTGGAAGAACCGCTTGAGGAGGAGCTTCCGCAGGCGGCTAGGCCGAGCGCAAGCGCACTCGCGGCCGCGAGTGCGCCCATCTTGTTCTTGATCATGACGTCTCCTTGGCTGGCTTGATTGTCACGCGGCGGCACGTGCGGCGCTCGCCTGTCCGTCGAAACGGATTGTCTGCAGGCAGTCTGTTCAGCCGCCCGTAGACTCGATGTGAAGATTTCGTGAAGGCTGCGGTTGGAAACGGTAGCCGAAACCCGGGTGCGTGTGTATGAAGCGCCGATCCGGCAGCGCTTCCTCGAGCTTGCTGCGCAGCTTGCTCACGTACACGTCCACCGAGCGGTCCCCTGGCCTCAGTGCCCCACCCCAAACGTTCAAGTAGAGCTCCTCGCGTGTGATGATCGAGCCGACTCGCTTGGCCATCGCGACGAGCAGTTCGAACTCCCGTACGGAAAGCGTCAATGCCTGTCCCGTGGCGAGCACAAGGCCTTCCTCGAGCCTGATCTCCAGCTCACCGGCATAGAGGACGTCCGTGGGGACGTCAGTGCTCTCCGGATAGATCGCCACGACGCGCAAGCGTCGCAGCGACACTCACGCTGAGGAGTTGCAAACTCGTGATCTACTCGTGAAGAATCCGTGAAGGAGCTGCGTCTGTCAGCCGGATGCGCGCGCCGCGCAATATTCTCGCGCGATGAGCTTCCTGCGCCCGGGTGTCGACAGCACGCTGATGGCCCTGGTCGAAGAGTCTGGGCGCAACGTGCAGCGCTCCGGCCTGCTGCTGCGCGACCTGCTGACGGACTATCCCGAGCGGGCCACGCTCGCGCAGGACCTGAAGGTGTGCGAGCAGGAAGGCGATCGCATCACCCACGACATCATCCACCGGCTCGCCGGGCGTGGGCGAGTGCGCGCGCCGTTCGACGCCGGCGACGGGTACGCGCTGGCGACCGCGCTCGATGACATCGTCGATCACTCCGAGCACGTGGCCGCGCAGCTGGGCCTCTACGGCGTGGAGGCGCCGATGGAGCAGGCGGTCGAGTTCACCGAGGTGCTCGTTGGCGCGGGCGAGCAGATCGCGCAGGCGCTGCGCTGCCTGCGCACGGGCACCGAGCTCGGCCCGCACCTGGTCGAGATCCACAGACTGGAGAACGAGGGAGACCGACTGCAGCGCGATGGCGTCGCTTCGCTGTTCGCCGGCGGCATCGACCCGATGGTGGTGATCCGCTGGAAGGACATCTTCGAGTCGCTCGAGGCCGCCGTCGACGCCTGCGAGACGGTCGCGCACGTGCTCGAGGGCATCACGCTTAAGCAGCGTCGGCGCCCGCGCTGAGCTCAGGGCTCGAAATCAGCCCACGGTTGTTGGCGGGGCGCTGGCTTCCAGCTGTGCGCCCTGGGCGTTGCCGATGAGGAACGCCTGAAAGTGCGTGGTCGTCCCCGGTTCGGCCTGCGGCACGACAGCGCGTCCCGCGGCGACGATCGTCCCGCCGCGGCGGGCGAGCGCGTAGACGACGAGTTCGCGCTGGCTCACGAATGAGCGGTTGACGACGCTGCCTTCGAGCTGGCCTTCGGCTAGGTGTATGCCTTGAACGCTCAGCTTCGGAATCGCGCCGCTGACGGGTGTGCCTTCGCCCACCTCCGCGCTCGCGCTGGCGGGCGTGCCCGAGGTCTGAACCTGGTCGTCGATCCATGTGCCCGTGGCGTGCGCGGGCAGCAGCGGCATCGACACCAGCGCCGTGGCCAGGCCTGGAGTGGTGTTCGTGTAGAGCGTCGCGCCGCGAGCGTCCTTGACCGTGATCTCGACTGGAATGTCACGTTGCGTGGCGGAGGACTGGTTGCTCAGCGTGACCGCGACCGCGGTGCCTTCTGGGCTGTGTACGACCACTGTGGCGTTCACGCGGACCTTCGTGCTGGGTCGTGGGATCGAGAGGCCTTTGGCGAACGGATGCAGCAGCGCCGATTCGTGGGCCTTGCGCTTGGCGACCTTTTCGAGCTTCGCGCTTTCTTCGGCCGTCGTCTCGCAGCCGGTGAGCGCAAGTAGCGTGAGCACCGCCGCTACGCCCATGGGCACCGCGCGCGACCCAACCCGGCCGCCCGTGGCGGCCCCTCTAAACCTCACCCAAATACTCCGCTGACGTAGTCGCGCGTGCGCTGCTGGGTCGGCCGGTCGAAGACCTGTTCGGCGGCTCCATACTCGACCAGCTCGCCGAGATGCATGAAGGCCACGTGGTCTGCCACGCGAAAGGCCTGCTGCAGGTTGTGGGTGACGATCACGACCGCGACGCTCTCGCGCAGGCCGATCACGAGCTCCTCGATCACCGCGGTGGAGATCGGGTCGAGCGCGGAGCACGGCTCGTCCAGCAGCAGCACCTCGGGCTCGGCAGCGAGCGCGCGCGCAATGCACAGTCGCTGCTGCTGCCCGCCCGAGAGCGCCAACGCAGAACGGTCGAGATCGTCGCCGACCTCATCGTGTAGGCCGGCGCGCTGCAGCGCCTCGCGCACCTTGGGCTCGAGCTGGGCGCGCCGCGCGCGCCGGCGCCGGCCGGAGTCGGTTCGCTCGCGCAGCGCGTAGGCGACGTTCTCGTAGATGCTCATCGGGAACGGGTTGGGCTGCTGGAAGACCATCGTCACGCGGCGGCGCAGGTCGTTGACCTCGAGCTCGTGGATGTCCTGGCCATCGAGCGTGATCCGCCCAGCGCGCCCGGCGCCGGCGGTGATCTCGGTCAGCCGGTTAAGCGAGCGCAGGAGCGTGGTCTTGCCCGAACCCGACGCGCCGATCAGCGCGAGCACCTCGCCCTGGCGCACGGGCAGGCTGACGTCGCGCACGACCCACTTCTCGCCGTAGGCCAGCCACACCGACTCGATCGACATGCGCTCGCGTACGGCGCTGACCGGTGGTTTGCTGGCTGCGCGCGAACGCGCGGCCGCGGCGACTGGAGCCGTGGCCGCGGAGCCATTGGTCGCAACGCCGTTCGGGGCGGGTCGCGGCGGGGCGACGGTCGGCTCGCGATCGAGCGCGATGCGGCGTACGGGTGGGGGCATCAGGGGGTCCATGGCATTCCAACGGAGAACCGGGTGATGAGCCACATCCGGCCCGCTTTGCCGCTGGCCGCCGGGTCCGTGCCGCGTGTCAAACGGGTCACGAGCGCATTGAGCGCGAGCACGATCAGCAGCAGCACGACTGCGGCCGCGTAAGCCTTCTGCGGCGAGTTACCTTCTCCGGCTGGCGAGTTTTTGTAGATGTAGCTGGTCAGCGTTGAGCCTATGCCGCGCAGCGTGCTATAGACGGGCGTGCTGCCCACGCCTTCGTTGCGAAAGGCCGTGCCAAGCAGAATCGTGATGATCGCTGTATCGCCGATGATCCGGCCCA
>Ga0187780_10002052_pt1 | contig 15162 bp, 16 predicted proteins | sample 1015_Q2_SP10_20__FD_132429 | JGI IMG/M metagenome (GOLD analysis project Ga0187780, IMG submission 132429) | Tropical peat soil microbial communities from peatlands in Department of Meta, Colombia - 1015_Q2_SP10_20_MG | ecosystem: Environmental > Terrestrial > Soil > Wetlands > Peat | place... | reverse complement strand
CCCATCTTGTCTGTCACGTTGTCCTTTTGCGCGAACCACGATGTCCGACCCTCGGCAAACCCCGCAGCCCATTGTTGTACCGACCCCGGCCGGGCGCGACACACTTGCGCAAAGGGTCACGTCGCTCATGCACGCGCTCGACGCGGTGCTGGTTGCCCATTATTACGTCGATGGTGCGCTGCAGGATCTCGCGGATGCCACGGGGGGATGCGTTGGCGACTCCCTGGAGATGGCGCGCTTCGGGCGCGACCACCGCGCACAGACGCTCGTGGTTGCGGGCGTTCGTTTCATGGGTGAAACGGCCAAGATCCTGAGCCCCGACAAGCGAGTCCTGATGCCCACACTCGAGGCAACTTGTTCGCTCGATCAGGGCTGTCCTGCGCAGGAGTTCGATGCATTTTGCAATCAGCACCCGGACCGCACCGTCGTCGTGTACGCCAACACGAGCGCGGCGGTCAAAGCGCGGGCCGACTGGGTCACGACTTCGAGCACCGGGCTGGAGATCGTGCGCCATTTGCACGCCCAGGGCAAAAAGATCCTGTGGGCCCCAGACGTGCACCTCGGTCGGTATTTGCAAGAGCAGACCGGTGCCGACATGCTGCTGTGGAACGGCAGCTGCATTGTTCACGACGAGTTCAAGTCCGTGGAACTCGAAATGCTGCGCAAGGAGCATCCGCGTGCCAAAGTGCTGGTGCATCCGGAATCGCCCGCCGCGGTAATCGCTCAGGCCGACGTTGTCGGCTCCACGACGCAGCTGCTGCGTGCGGCGCAGGAGCTTGCGGCGGAGGAATTCATCGTTGCCACCGACAACGGCATCTTGCACAAGATGCGTCAGGCGCAACCGCACAAGCGGTTTCTCGAAGCGCCGACGGCTGGCCGCGGTGCCACCTGCAAGAGTTGCGCGCACTGTCCCTGGATGGCGATGAACTCGCTCGCGCAACTTGCCAGCGCGCTGGAGTCGGCCAGCCGCGGCGACACGGCGCAAGAAATCCGTCTGGACCGCGAACTGGCAATGCGTGCGCGCCGTCCGATCGATCGTATGCTGGACTTTGCTGCGGCCCGCAAGCTCGCCGCTTCCGCGTTTGCCAAGCAGGGCTCGCAGGGCATGGGGCCCGCGTGAGCACGCGCCACGAGCGCTGGCCTACGGAGGACCCTGCGCAGTCATCAGCCCTGGACGCCGCGCTCGAGGAGGCGATTACGCGCGCGCTGGCCGAGGACGTGGGGCAAGGCGATCTGACGGCGCATCTGCTCGATGCCGGCGCGCAGGCCGATGCCCAGCTGATCGTGCGCGAGGCGGCGGTTTTGTGCGGAACGCCCTGGTTCGACGGCCTGATGCATCGTGTGGATGCACGCATCGATCTGCAGTGGTTCGCGGCCGAGGGCGCAGCGCTCGAGAGCGGGGCGACCGTGTGTCGCTTGCGAGGCCCCGCCCGCGCTTTGCTCACGGCCGAACGCGGTGCGCTAAATTTTCTGCAACTGCTCTCGGGAGTCGCGACCGTCACCCGGCGCTATGTCGATGCCGTCGCCCAGGTCCCAGGCAGTCGCGCCAAGATCCTCGACACGCGCAAGACGATTCCGGGTCTGCGTCTGGCACAAAAGTATGCGGTTCGCGTCGGTGGCGGCTGCAACCAGCGCTTGGGCCTGTACGACGCGATACTCATCAAGGAAAACCATATCGCGGCAGCAGGGGGTGTGGCCGCGGCCTTACACGCCGCCCGGGGCAAAGGCGTTCCCGTGCAAATCGAGGTCGAGTCCCTGGCACAGCTCGAAGAAGCCCTTCAAGCCGGTGCACACTCGATACTGCTGGACAATTTCGCCCTTGCGGCAATGCGTGAGGCAGTGCGAATCAACGCGGGACGTGCTTTGCTCGAGGCCTCGGGAGGCGTGACGCTCGCGACGGTGCAAGAGATCGCTGCCACCGGTGTCGATCGAATTTCGGTGGGCGCGCTTACCAAGGATATCAAGGCCATCGACTATTCAATGCGGGTCGTTGCATCGTCCGCGGCTCGATGATCGTCGGCATCGCTTTGGCCAGCGTCTGCGGCCAGTCGAGCGAATAGTGCAGGCCGCGGCTCTCGTGGCGCGCCAGCGCACTGTCGACGATCAGCGAGGCGACATCGACGAGGTTGCGCAGCTCGAGCAGATCGCGAGTGACATGGAAACTCGCGTAGTACTCGTTGATTTCCTCGTGCAATAAAGCGATCCGTCGCCGGGCGCGTTCGAGCCACTTCGTGGTGCGAACGATACCAACGTAATTCCACATGCAGCGGCGCAGTTCATCCCAGTTGTGCGCGATCACGACGTCCTCGTCGCTGTCGCGCACACGGCTATCGTCCCAAGGCGGGACGGAGACCAGCTGCGCGGGGCTGCGGCCGAGGATATCGGCGGCAACCGCTCGTCCGAGCGCCACACACTCCAGCAGGGAGTTGGAAGCCAAGCGGTTGGCGCCGTGCAATCCGGTGCACGCGACTTCGCCGACAGCGTACAAGCCCGGTACGTCGGTGTGGCCAGCGGTGTCCGTAACCACACCCCCGCACATGTAGTGCGCAGCCGGCACCACCGGAATGGGTTCGCGCGCGATGTCGATGCCGAATTCCCGGCAGCGTGCGCTGATGGTCGGGAAGTGACGCTGCAGCAAGTCTGCCCCCAGATGAGTCACGTCCAGGTGCACAAAGTCGAGGCCGCGGCGCTTCATCTCGAAATCGATGCTGCGTGCAACGATGTCCCGCGGCGCGAGCTCGGCGCGCGAGTCGTGCTCGGGCATGAAACGCAAACCGGCGTCGAGGCCCGCCGACGGGGGCAGCTTGAGCAATCCTCCCTCACCGCGCACCGCTTCACTGATAAGGAAGGACTTCGCGTAAGGGTGGTACAGGCAGGTCGGATGGAACTGAATGAACTCCATGTTCGCGACACGGCAGCCTGCCCGCCAGGCCATCGCGACGCCATCGCCCGTGGTGCTATCCGGATTCGTCGTGTACAGGTAGACCTTGCCGGCCCCGCCATTGGCCAGCACCACCTGGCGCGCCGCGATGGCCGAAATCGGACCGTTTTGAACTTCCTGTAGGTATACACCGACACAGCGGCCGGCCTGAACGATCAGGTCGATGGCCATGTGGCCTTCGAGCACGGTAATGTTGGGGTGGCCGCGGGCCTTGCGGCCCAGGGTCTGCTGAATTGCGTGGCCAGTAGAGTCCGCAACATGAAAAATGCGCCGACAGCTGTGTCCCCCCTCGCGGGTGAGATGAAAGCCCAGCGCCGTGGCGCTGTCGCCGGTGAAGGAAACGCCCTGCTCGATTAACCACCCAATGGCTTGCGCGCCCTGGGCAATGATCTCCCGGGTTGCGCTCTCGTCGCACAGTCCCGCTCCGGCAACCAGGGTGTCATGCACGTGCGCCTCGACGCTGTCATTGGGGTCGAGCGCTGCCGCGATTCCGCCCTGCGCGCGATCGCTGGCGCCCTCGCCGAGCCGCTGCTTGTCGACGAGCAGCACGCGTGTCTCATCGGCCAAACGCAAGGCTGTCGTGAGGCCAGCCAGGCCGGTGCCGATGATGACAACATCAAAAGCGGAGGACATGCGGCGGATTGTATGGGAGGTGCGCGCAACCGGCGCAGTTCCATGGGCCAAGTTCGCTTCGGCCCAAACGGGCAGCCCGTGGTGCGATGCGTTGCACCCGCGGCCTCCTCCCGCGGGGCGGCTCTAGCGAGCGGGCGCTCGCTTTTGACGAACCCGCGCCGCAGGCGCCTCCGTCCCGATTGTTGCTTCGGGCTCCGTGGCCGTGCTGTCATCGCGCCGCCGGAACTCTTCAAGAATCGACGTCAATTTGATTTGCAGCTTCGACGCGATCGGGATGGCGCGCGCCAGGGTAAAGAGTCCCCGTTCTGTGAGCCAGACCGCTCGGCGCCGCCGGTCCGGCACCGCCGTGGTGACCTCCACGAGTTGAGCGCGCGCAAGCACGTCGAGATTGCGGGACATGGTCGACTGATCCAGGCCCGCGCGCCGCGCCAGCGCGCCTATGGTGTCGTCGCTTGCCGAGGAGATCAAACACAGCAAAACGAACTGTGCATGGCTGAGCCCCGTGCCCTCGAGTCTTCGATCGGCCAAAGCGCCCAGACGACGCGCCAGGACCCGGGCCTGCCAGGCCACGTCGTCCTGCAAGGCCCGGGCGGCCGCCTTGCGGACGTCCGGCAGCGGTTGCTTTCGGTTGTGCACTCGCCTATTATATGCATATACATGTTATTGGTCGTGGCAGACAGGGAAGGCCAAAGGCAGGCGCACATGTATGAAAAAACCGTGAAGGCCGGGTGGGGTGACATGGACTTTAACGGCCACATGCGCAACACCGCGTATCTGGACAAGTCCGCCGACATCCGCATGGAATTTTTCGCGGAAAATGGCTTTGCCATGCGCGAGTTCCAACGCCGCAAGCTCGGACCCGTGATCCTGCGCGACGAGCTCGATTATCGGCGCGAGGTATCTCTTTTGGAGCCGATTCGCGTCACGCTGCTGCTCGCAGGCCTCTCCGATGATGGGAGCAACTGGACAATGTGCAACGAGTTTTATCGGGGTCAAGGCGAACTGGCCGCCCGCGTTCGAAGCTGCGGTGGCTGGCTAGATCTGAACGCACGGTGCCTGAGTGCCGCGCCCGACGACTTGTTTGCCGCGCTCCTGCGCCTGCCTCGCGCAGCCGATTTTGAAAGCCTGCAAAGCCGCCTGCGGGCATAGGAGGTCGGTAGTGAGCATTCGCATCGTGCAGCTGGGCAGCGCTCGGGCTCCGGACGAAGGCCTGCGGATCGGCACTGTCCGCCGCCCGCCACGTGGTGTACCCAAGGATGAGTTTGCCAAGCGCAACTACTATGACGTTTGGTTGCCGCTGCTCTCGCCGAGCGTGCCTTTGATGAAGAAGGCTCAGCAGGCGCAAAAAGGTGCCGATGCCAAGGCCTGGGCCGCGTTTGCGCGCGGCTTTCGCACGCAGATGCGCCAAGCCGAAGCCGCCCGCGTCCTGGATCTGCTTGCTGCCTTGTCTCATCAAACCAACTTATCGCTCGGTTGTTACTGTCCCCAGGAGGCACGCTGCCACCGGTCGATCCTGCGGACCTTGCTCGTCGAGCGCAAGGCAGTGCTCACTTAAGACCCAAGCCTGCGTTGCGCGCCACGAGGAGCGACGGGGTTCACCCCAGACCGCCGGGTGGTGCTGCCGGCGCACGGCGATAGGCGGCGGTGTTCTGATGTACATCAACCCACATACAAATGGCGCTTGACCCTGTAAGGAGCCAGCGTACATTGTGATGCAAACACCGGCGACCCAGCCGGTGCTTCCTCCCCCGCCGTCACGGCGGGTTGTAGTGCCTACAAGGTTATCGCCCTGTAGGGACGAAGCGGCGCAGCGCACAAATGCTGCGCCGTTTTATTTTGCGTGTTTGCTGCGGACAGGGTTTATGCCTTGGCCTCTAACCAGTATCCGCTAGCATGCCGCCCGCGGTGCGCGCGTTCGTATATCTTCCTCAGCGCCGCAGCGCGGAGTCTGTTCGCATCGGTCGTGCTCATTCTCGATCTAAGATTGCGATCCCGAGATGCATGCTTTGCGCACGGCCCTTGGGGAGAGGCAAGGTCATGGCGCTACCGGAAGGACAACCCCTATTAAATCGAACAATCGGGCGCACCCCCGCGCGCCCCGCGCGCTGGGCATGGCCTGATCCCCTCCGTGCGCTTACGAGCGCTTGGAGTCTGTGCAGCGTACCGTGGCTTGCCCCGGCCGACCGCGAAGCACTGGCGCTGCGGCGCTTTCGGGAGCTGATCGCCTTTGCGCGTGACCGCTCGGAGTTTTATCGCGACCTATACACCGACCTGCCGGAGGATGACCTCGCCTCGCTGGACCGAGTGCCCATCGTCACCAAGACGATGATTATGGACAACTTCGACGCCGTGGTGACCGACCCGGTACTGCGTCGCGGTTCGCTCGAGAGCTTCCTCGCAGATCCTCGGCTCGCCGGGCAACCGTATGCGGGTGGTTTCGCCGTTTGGACATCCTCGGGCACGAGCGGCGAGCGAGGAATTTTCGTCCACGATAGCAACGCGCTGGCGGTCTACGACGCGCTGCAAGTATTTCGCTTTCGCGGCGCGCTTCCCTCGATGGACTGGAACAATGCCGCCTTTGCGATGGAGCGCTATGCGCTCGTGGCCGTCACCGGAGGACACTTCGCCGGCGTGGCAAGCGTCGAGCGCCTTCGCAGCATGTATCCGTGGATGGCGCAGCGCATGCAGGTGTTCTCCTTAATGCAGCCCATCGACGTCCTGGTCGGCCAACTCAACGCCTACGCGCCCGACATCGTCGCAACCTATCCAAGCGCCGCGGCGCTGCTCGCGCAGCAAGCCCGGGCCGGGAACCTGCGCATCGCCCCCAAGCAATTTTGGACAGGCGGAGAGTGCCTGTCGGAGTCTGCGCGACGTAACTTGGAGCAGACTTTCGGGGTCGAGGTTCGAGACGAATACGGTGCCTCGGAATTTGCCTCCATCGCGGTGGGGTGCAGCGCGGGCTGGATGCACGTCAACGCGGACTGGGTCGTGCTCGAACCGGTGGACGAGCGCTTCGAACCAGTGCCTCCCGGAGTTCCCTCGCATACCGTCTTGCTCACCAATCTCGCCAACCGCGCGCAACCGCTCATCCGCTACGACCTGGGTGACTCGATTACGGTGCGCCCCGAGCCGTGCCCCTGCGGCAACCCGCTTCCAGCCATCCGAATTCAGGGCCGCGGTGATGATCTGCTGGAGTTGCACGATGAAAGGGCGGGGGCCGTTCGGTTGCTACCACTGGTGCTTACGACCGTTCTGGAGGAAGGCGTCGCCTTGTACGATTTTCAGCTCTTGCAGGTGGGTCCTCGTACATTGCGTCTGCGCTTAGGCGCGCACGAGCACGACAAATCCCTTCGGGCGCGACAGGCCCTGCGCGCCTTTCTCGACTCGCAGGGCCTGCAGGGCACGCACATCGAACTGGACGAAGCTCCGCCCCAGCGCGATGGCGCTGGAGGAAAGCTGCGCCGCATCTTGCGCCACGCCGTGCACGATCGCGAGCATGCTGCCACGGCGCACGCGTAGAGTGGTTTTCGGTGCCCACCCGTGCGCGCTGGCAGCAGCGCGCGCGCCTAGTCGGCGCGCATTTCCCCCGTGCGGACCCAAAGTCCACGCCCTTCGCAATGCAGGAGTTCGTTGCCGCTTAGCACGTATTGCCCGATCGGGTAGGCGACGTTGTTGAAATAACAAACGCCGCTTTCGAGCTCGAGATCTAACGAAAACTCCTGCTCGTCGTCCAATATGGGCGACGTGCGAAGTTCCGGATCGACGGCACCGACTTGCGGTGGATGGCCCTTGACCATGATTTGTCCTTGCTCCAGGAGAGAATCGGCGCAAACCCGCACGATGCACCGCATCGGAGATTACGCGATCGGCCCACGCGACCGCAATGCCGTTTGTCGCCAATTGATGGCCGATCAGGGCGCGGAAGACGCGGTTTCTTGCCACATAATTGCCACGGCAGACCTGTCCCGACGTGTCATGAATCAAAGCGAGCTTCACAATGCGCCGGAAAACGCGGCGGTGGCCGATATGTTGCGCGAGGCCGCGGCTCTGTTGGCTGCGCAAGACGCCAACCCGTTCCGGGTTGCTGCGTATCGCAAAGCGGCCGACACAGTCTTGGCGTTGCCCGGCAGCCTGCGCGAGCTCTTCGCGCGAGGAGGGCGCGCGGGGCTCGACTCGCTGCCGGGCGTAGGGCCCGGTATCGCGGCAGCGATCGCCGAGATCCTGCTAAGTGGCCGCTGGAGCCAACTCGATCGCCTGCGCGGGGAGTCCAACGCCCCGGAGCTCTTCCAAACGGTTCCGGGAATTGGCGAGGAACTTGCTCGACGCATTCACGAACAAATCGGCGTCGATTCCCTCGAGTCCCTCGAGTCCGCCGCGCTCGATGGCCGGCTCGAGCGCGTGCACGGAATCGGACCGCGGCGTGCCAGTGCGATTCGCGCCGCGCTCACGCAGATGCTCGATCGCGCGCGCGCGTTGCGCCGCTCCCGTACACCGGGCGCAGAACGCGACGGACCCTCCGTCGAGGTACTGCTCGATGTCGATCGGGAATACCGTCGGCGGGCAGCCGGCGGCGAACTGCCCACGATAGCGCCACGACGCTTTAATCCGCGCGGCGAATCGTGGCTGCCGGTACTGCACACGCGACGCGGTCCTTGGCACTTCACCGCCTTGTATTCCAATACCGCAAAGGCGCATGAACTCCGACGCGAGCACGACTGGGTGGTCGTGTACTTCTACGACGACGATCACGTCGAGCACCAACACACGGTGGTTACCGAGACGCACGGCTCCCTTGTCGGTCAGCGGGTGGTGCGCGGCCGCGAAGCCGAATGCCGCGAACTCTACGAGCGCCACTGAAGCAGAGCGCGCGGCGCAAACGGATGCGGGCAATTGACCCGGTGGATGGCGTCAAGCGCAATTGACAGGCAAAATTCCGCCGTGGGAACCTGTCCCTTGGCTGCAAAGAAGCGGCCTGCGCGACAAGGCCGAGCGGAAAGAACCAATCGGAGGAAGACCAGAAGATGCGCAAGACCCTGCTGATATGCATGCTGATCGTCGGCACTTCGACCGCCCCGGCGGCATGGGCCGACGACTACGAGCTGCTCAATATGGCTCGCGGAAGCTTTCGACCAATACCGTCCATGGTGCCCGACGTTAGGGGCATCGCGGTTACCCGCCAGCGAGCCGAACTCGGAAAGATGCTGTTCTTCGATCCCCGTCTGTCGTCGAGCCAGATTATCAGCTGCAACACGTGCCACAACCTCGCCACGGGCGGGGCCGACGCCGGCCCGACCTCCACCGGCCATGGGTGGCAAAAAGGTCCGCGTCGTGCACCGAGCGTCTTTAACGCGGTCTTTAACATTGCGCAGTTCTGGGACGGGCGCGCCGAGGATTTGAAAACCCAGGCCAAGGGGCCGGTGCAGGCCAGTATCGAAATGAATGCCACGCCAAAGCTCGTTGAGCAAACCCTCGCATCCATGCCCACGTACGTCGAGCGCTTCCGGCGGGCTTTTCCGGGCAATCCCTCGCCGGTGACCTTCGACAACGTCACCCGGGCCCTGGAAGCCTTCGAAGCCACGCTCATCACTCCGGGATCTCGTTTTGACCAGTTCCTCGAAGGAGACATGCAGGCGCTCTCGGCGGAGGAAAAAAAGGGCCTTACGCTGTTCATGTCCAAAGGCTGCTCGAACTGCCACCGCGGCGTCAACGTGGGAGGCGAGGCCTACTTTCCGTTCGGGCTCGTCGTGACCCCCAATGCGGAAATCTTGCCTCCCAACGACAAGGGGCGCTTCGCAGTCACGGAGACCCAGGGCGATGAGTATGTGTTTCGCGCCGGCCCACTGCGCAACATTGCGCTGCGGGCGCCGTACTTTCACTCCGGTCAGGTCTGGAGCCTCAAGCAGGCGGTCGGAATCATGGGAACCGTCCAGCTGGGCAAGAAACTCTCCGACCAAGAGGAGGACTTGATCGTCGCGTTCCTGCATTCGCTGACGGGAGAACTACCCCGCATTGAGCTTCCCCAGTTGCCGCCGCGAACGGACACTACGCCGCTGCCCAAACCGTAAGGGGCGGTTGCGGGGTCGAGCGACAGAAAAGGCGGCGTGCGTCGAGCGGTCCTCGCGGCGCCGGCGTTGCCTTCGGTAGGTTCGGTAGATCGCCGCCATGCCTTGGACCAGCGAGCGCTATCCGGCATCGATGCAGAATCTGAGCCTGATCACGCGCGAAAAAGCCATTGAGATCGCCAACGCGCTGCTTGCAGAACAGATGGAAGAGGGCATGGCCATCCGTGTGGCCATAAGCAGAGCCAAGCAGTGGGCGCGCCGCCGAGGTCTTCCGGTCTTTGCACACGAGCAGTGAAGCTCGCGCGGCGCGCACTAGCTATAGAGGTCGCGCCGGGTCAGCGGGACGGGCACCGTGCTCGAGCCTCGGCGCGAAGCCAGAATCTGGTAGACGCCGGTTCCACCATCCTCGAATTCCAGCGCGCACGCAGCCATGTACAGGCGCCAGACACGATACGTTGTCTCGCCCACCTCGCTCACGGCGGCCTCGTGCGCAGCCTCCAATCGACGCGCCCACTGTCGCAGCGTGAGCGCGTAATGCGATCGCAGCGCTTCGACGTCATGAATCTCGAAGCCGGAACGCTCCATTCTTCGCTGGATGTTGCTTACCATGTCGAGCTCACCATCCGGAAACACGTAGCGGTTGATGAACTCGGTATCGATCGTGTGGTTCCAGCCGTCTTCGTCGTGGGTTATGCCGTGATTGAGGAACAGACCGCCCGGACGCAGAACCCGATTGACCGTGGCCATGTAGACGGCAAGATTTGCCAGCCCGACGTGTTCAAACATCCCCACGCTTGCAACCTTGTCATAGACTCCTTCGCCCTGCAAGTCGCGATAGTCGCGAAGCTCGACCGTCACAAGATTCTGCAACCCCTGGGCGCGGATGCGCTCGCGCGCATAGTCCAGTTGCCGTTGACTGAGGGTAATACCGTGCGCGCGCACGCCATAGCGGCTCGCCGCCCAGCAAACAAGAGCTCCCCAGCCGCAGCCGACATCCAAAAAGCGCTCGCCCGGACGCAGCCGCAGCTTGCGGCAGATGTGGTCGAGCTTGTTGCGTTGGGCCTGCTCAAGGCTATCGTCCGGTGTTTCAAAGTACGCGCACGAGTACACCATGAGCTCGTCGAGCCACAGGCGATAAAACGCATTGGACAGGTCATAGTGAAAGGAAATTGCCGCGCGATCGCTGTACTTGGAGTGGTGCTTGGCAAACGCTTCGCCACTGCGCGGAACGCCTACGAGCGCCGGCTGCACCCGCCGGCGCGGCAGCCGCAGCGCCTCGCGCAGCAAGACGAAGCGCTCCGGCCAGCTTAGCGACAGCGACTGGAAGTGATGCTTGATGCGAAGCGCAGCATAAAAGTCGCCCTCAAAGTCCGCGAGGCCTCGAAAATAGGCATCGGCCAGCACGATCGGGTTGCGCTTCAACACCAGTTCTCGCAGTATCGAGGCGTCTTGCAGCACGAGCGTAAAAGCGGGTCTGCCGCTCCCGATGCTGTGAGTGAGGCCGTTTCGGATCCGGATTGCGGCCGAACCTCCAAAACCGCGCAGCAGCCCGCGAAAAATTCGGTCGACGGCCTGCTCATGGTCCGGCGCGAAGGGCCGGGCACTTAGGTCTTGTAGCGTCGAGTGCACGAGTTGTACTCCATGCCGTTTTCCGAAAAGCCGCTTGCGGCCTGTTTTTCCAATCGCGCCCGCGGCCGCGCGGGCCCCGAGCCAAGCGCGGCGTTAGGCGACAGCGCACCTCAAGCGATGGTGATTTTCTTGGTTTCGCCAGCCCCCTTCTTGGGCAGGACAAGCTCCAAAATACCGTTTGTATACCTGGCTGTGGTCTTGCTGTCGTCGACGGACTGCGGCAGCGTAAAAGCGCGATACTGCTTGCCGTAGTAGCACTCCCGCAACACGACCTGATCGCCCTTTTTTTCCTCTTTTTCTTTCTTCGTCTCGGCACTGATCGACACCTGGTCGCCGTTCACCGCTACGTCAATTTCCTCCCGATTAAAGCCAGGAATCTCCGCTCGAACCTTGTAGGACTTCTCGTCCTCGGTCACGTCGATGGGAATCTGCCCACCAGACATTTGCTGAAACGGCACGGGGGTGAGGAAAAAGCCCTTGAACAGGTCCTCGATTTCCCGGCCCAATGGGTCGAACCGGCTCAGACTGCGAAAGGGATTAAAGCGTGCAAGATCCGCCATGACGTATCTCCCCAGAAAAAAACGGCTGGCGCGCGGGCGCGCTGCGCGAACGCTCGCCGCACGCGGCCCTCCTTGTCCGAAAATCGCCCTCTTGCGGCGTTTGCCGTGTGAGGTTCCTCATCCTCAGCAGAGCATCGCGGGCCAACGTTTGCTTGGCCTTTGCTTGTATTCCCCCAGCAGGCCTTGGCGCCCGTTGGACCACTGCACCCGCACCCCGGTTCATGCTAACTCGAAATCGAGCAGGTTCGCTACCCGGGCACTTCGACCGGCCTCGTGCGCCCCCTCCTTGCACGGTGTCGGCTTGCACAACGCGGTAGCGACTCCCGATCTCGGATCGTGAAACGCGCGCAGGTATGTCGCCTGCCCGCGTGGGGCATCGGCCCGTAACAAAAGAAGCGACGCGCTGGGAAGGCGCCGGCGCGGCGCGTGGGTCAACGCGAAAGACCCGCTCTTGCAAGCGACGGCGCCGCAGCACTCGGCCGCGGCCAATTTGTCGCATCGCGCGCACAGACCAGGGTCTCAGCCTAGCGCGTCGTGCCCCACGTCAGGTCCGGGTCGTACTGGGTGATTTCGAGCGCAAGTTGCTCGGTCCCTGGCCCCAGGTTTTTTTCAAAGACGATGCCGTCCTGATTGACGAGAAAGGTCATAACTCCCGAGTCCCCCCATTTTGCGGGATAGGCCAAGAGCGCAAAGCCACCGGTCATGCGCCCTTCGAGCACGTAATCCTTTGCTCCTCCGGGCGCATGTGCACCCTGGCGCGTCAAAATCCGGTAAAGATAGCCGTGGTAGGGCAACGGCCGGTTGAACTGATCTGACGCCGTGTAGCCTTGGGCCCGTGCCTTGGCAACGAGGGGTCCCAGCGGACTCGGCGCTTCTCCGGCTTCCGCCTCCCAGTACAACCCATCGCGCTTGCCCGCCGCACTTTCGAATTTTTGCGCATACTGTCCCGGTCCGTTGTGCAGCCGGTCCAACGATGCGTACTCGCGTTGCGCGCTCACGTACTGGCGACAGACTTCGATGACGTTGAGCTCATTGCGGCCAACGCGCCGGTCGATGATCCTTTGCACGCTGGCCTCGGTATCAAACTGCCAGCGCTCGGCGTGCTTGACCATCGGGATGGGCAGGCTCCACTGTTGCTCTCCGACAACGAGGAGGGCCCGCGCCGTGCCGTCTTGTTCGATCCGGTGCGACGTATCGTAAGCGTTGAGCAGACGCGCCCGAGCCCGTTCGTCGGCCACGCGGTCACCGGAGCGAAGCAACGGCTCCCCCCTCGGCCCTAGAATCCGCATCACTTCCTGATCGTCGTTACTGCGCATTGCCGCAATGAGCGCGGTGGCGGCCTGCTCGGCGCTTCCAAAGTCCCTCTGCGGTGCCTCGGCGGCCAGGGCGCATGGGCTCAGCACGAATCCAGTCACCGCGATTAGCGCAGCTGCGATCCGTCGCCAGGGGTAGGGCTCTGCTCCGCGGATCAGGCCGGGTGCCCCAACGCCAGTTCTCGAGTCAAGGGACCTCATCGTGGTGACCTGCCACCGCCACCATGGGTGGCGGGTATCGACATACGGCTGCTCGCGCCGCGTTGTTCCTGTATCCGTACCTGCTCGCCACTGCCGAACGATTCCATCGCAGGAGGGGCCACTCGCTCGGGCATGCGCATGGCAGCTCCCGGCTCTTCAAGTCGTGGAGTCTCGGGCATGGTCAGGGGGCGGGCGGCCGGTGCCGTCGCCGCAGCGCGCGGCGCAGGCATGCTCGGAAGCGCCGGCGTGGTCATCGGCGCGACATAGCCGCGAAAACTCTCACGCTGAATCGACCGCTCCTGCGGCCCGGCAAAGTGCGCCTGCGCAGCGCCGCTGCGGAAAGGCACACCGCCGCGTCGTTGCGGATCGTAATGCCAAGGCCCAGGACGCAGCGGCAGCACGGGACCCCCTACAGCGAAACTTCCACCGCCGCCAATGTTCAGGCGGTGATGATTCCAGTCCCAGTGGTTCCACCCCCAAAGCGGAGCGACGATGGTAAATCCCACAAAGCTGCCCAGTGGGAAACCCGCAAAGTCAAAGTAGTAAGGAAGGTAATCCGGATAGGGCCAGTCACCATAGACCAAGTCCGGGTCGTAGACCGGCACGTACACGGTGTCGGGCATCGCGGGCGCGATCTCGATACCCTGGTCGCTGGCAACCACCGTTTGCTGCGGCGTGGAGTTGAGGGTACGCGCCGCGAGCGCGCGGCTACGCAACTGCTGGATGTGATCCATCACCTCGGCCTGTTGCATCAGGAACGCTTCGCCCAGTTCTTCGGTCCACTGCAGGTTGTTGTCGAGAATGCTCAGAACCTGGGGAAAGGCCACAAGCGCTTTGACGCTTGCGTCCCAGGACTGCTGCTGCAGGGCCTGCGCGAGTTCCGTGCCGTGCAAGTTTGTATTGGCAGGGTTTTGCAGCCAGCGGTCGGCTTCGACGATCTCCAAAGGATAGGTCGCGGCCATGAGGATCTGCCCGAGCAGATCGTCGGGGTACAAGGCGATGGGCGCCAGCATCTGGTCGAGTTGCGCCGACGAATACACCGGTGGGGCTTGCGCGACGGGTGCCGCAGCGTCCTGTGCTTGCACAGCCAACGCAACGCCAAGCACCAAAACCAGGCCCAAGCCACGGCGCAAGGCAGCACGCGCGAGGCCGCGCCCATGAGCCGCGATGCCGTGCGCCGCAAAGCGCAGTCCGTCGCGCATATCGTGCCAGCACAATTTCCGTGATTCCAAAGTCCGCGCCGGCACCCCAACGCCCGCGCCACGCCGACCCCTGCGTGCGCATTGTGCTCCATCTTGCGGAGCCGTGCAGCCCAACCGGGATCGGCGGGCGCGCGCCGCGCGTTGGGACACGCAAGGCAGCCGCGCCGATCGTGGCTAGAATGCCCGGCCGTGCCATCGACGGAAATTATTTGAAACCTCTCGTTCGCTTTGCCGGCGCCGCGCTTGCGCGATTTGCTCAGGCGCGCAGCGAAATCGCCTGGGTTTTGGCCGGCCAGGTGCTGTCCTTCGCGGGCGGTTTCTTCGCCATCAAGCTGCTCACGGTTTTACTCGGGCCCCAGGGCTACGGGCGCTTTGCGCTCGGTCTGACGCTGGCCGGTCTTTGCAACATGTTCGTCTACGGGCCACTTTCGCAGGCGCTGCTGCGCTTTTACTCCATTTGCCGAGAGCGCGGCGAAATCGCGGCTTACTTTACGGTGGCCGACAATCTGTATGCCGTGATCGGCGCGGGCTTCGTCGCGCTAGCTGCCGCAGCCGGCGTCGGCGTCCGGCTGGCTTTGGATGCAAGCTGGGCGCAACTCGTCTTGGCCGCGCTCGCCGTGG
>Ga0187780_10002051_pt1 | contig 15162 bp, 11 predicted proteins | sample 1015_Q2_SP10_20__FD_132429 | JGI IMG/M metagenome (GOLD analysis project Ga0187780, IMG submission 132429) | Tropical peat soil microbial communities from peatlands in Department of Meta, Colombia - 1015_Q2_SP10_20_MG | ecosystem: Environmental > Terrestrial > Soil > Wetlands > Peat | place... | reverse complement strand
TTTTTCCCAGAGCACATCCATCAGCCGCAACTCAGCTTCGGTCAGGGTCGCGGATTTGGTTGGAGGCACGCTCTGGCTCCTTCTCCCTTATTAGACGCAGCAGACCTCCGAAGGTCAACTAAATATTTAGTTGCACGCGGGCTGACTTTGGATGCCCATAAATTCTCACGTAGGGACAGCCGCCCCCGGCTGTCCGGTCGAGCGCAGGTCGACAGCGTGTGTGGCGCGGGCGCCCTCGCCCGTGAGATTCCATCCAGTGCGCGGGGATCCGCAGTTGGACCGGTGGCCCAGGTTCCGCGAGCGGATTTGCGAGCTAACTTGGAAGGCAGATTCACTTGCGCCTCCCATTCGACTCCTCCTCATAGTTACTCGGAGTCGCTCAGGGCAGGCCATGGCGCGTGGGTCGAGGGTGATCTCCCAATCGGCCCCATTCGGCTTCGCTCAGGGCAGGTTGTTGAAGTTGTGCCCTACCCCTGCAGGCATGGAACCATTGCGGAATTCTGCGTTTCGTCAGAATGTGACCATAGTAAAAGCAGGAATGCGTAGATTCTTCGCTGACGCTCAGAATGACAGCGGAGGTCGGTTACAGAGTAGGATGGGTGACCCTTCCCACCCTTCGAAACCCGCGAAGGGTGGGGCAACCATCGGTAACTTTTATCACTGAAATTGGGAGAAAAAAGGTGTTTAATTATCCAAGCGTGTGGGCAAGGAGGGGCACATGAAGACCTTGCTGCATTTCAAGACGCATGATGGCGGATATTTTCACACCCATCCGCTGACCTCGGTATTCTCGCTGATTGCGAGCTTCGCGTTGTCGGTGCTGCTGGTGCTGGTGCTGGTGAGCTCGGCGAGGTGAAGTAGCGAGCTACTTCAAGCCGTTGACGACGTAAAGGGTGCTGAGGCGGCGCGCGCCGCCGTAGACGCAATACTTGCCGTCCGGAGTCATCAGGAGAGCGCTGATGCGCTCCACGCCGGTGGCGTCACCAGGACGAATCTGGCGCACGAACTGGCGGGCACCGCTGAGGAAATCCAGTCGATAGATATTGACCGGCAGATCACCACTTGCCACGAAGAAGCTGTGATTGTCGGTGGTGTGGTTGAGGGGGAAATCGTTCGATGGCCATTTGGGAAGCGGGATGGGCTGGCCGCCGGCGATCGGATACAAGGCCCACTTCTTCGACTGATCTCTGGCAGCAAGAAACTTTCCATCGCTTGTGAATGCTGGTGAGGCAAGAACGCCAGGCGGTATGACTGGCTGCGGTGAATTATCATCCAGCGTCTGCACGTAGACGCGACCGTCCTGCGGAAAAATCAGGATATGTTGTCGATCAGGCAAAAAGCTGGCAAAAACATCTCGTAGATTGCCGGTCTTGATGGGGCGGGGCTCACCAGCTCCGGTCGGCAACAAGACCAGTGATCCACCCTCAGCATAGGTGGTTGCCAGCACCCATTTGCCATCATCGGAGATCGAACCAGTATCGCCATCGGCAAGGCGAAAGGGCGCGGAACCATCGGTGTTGCGAACGTAAATCGAGTAGGCAGGACCTCCGCCATCGCCCTGCTCATCAAACACAAGCCATTTGCCATCGGGAGTGAGATCGCGAGGGTTCGACCAGTCAAGCCAGGAGAGGTCTCGCTCCTCGGAGCTGTTGGCAGAAAGGCCGATCACAAATCGCCGAGCGTCTTCGGCCGCAAGCAAGACGCGCCCGTCGCTGGCAACGTCGCAAAGAATGAGAGAACCGGGAGCATTCAAAACCGTTCGCAAGCGCCCACTCAAAGTGACAGCGTAGAGGGCACGGCGACTCCCGCTATTGCTGCCGGCAAACCAAATTTCTTGTCCTGAAGGTGACCACGCGAGACCCCACAATGACGACCAGCCGTCCGAAAGCACACGCTTGTTGCCATTCAAGTCGACGAGCGAGACGTTGCCCCGATCATCGCCGGGCGGATGCTCGAGGAATGCGATGTGTTGCTGATCGGGGGAGAGCCGAGCGTAGCTAAACCAGCCGGTGGTGGTCCTCGCAAGGACGTGGCCTAAGGGAAACTCGATTCTGTACTCGCCGCCACCGCGTACAACGACCATGCTGCTGCCATCGCGCGACCAAGCGGCGTCCTCAACGCCGTCCAGCACTTCTTTGGGCGCGCCTCCGCTCAGGGGAATGCGCGCCAGCATGCCGCTTCTCTGCCACCCGAAGTTGCGGCGCCAATGCTGAAGCAGCGCCATTTCACCTTGCGGCGAAATGGAAAGTACGTCGGCATCGCTGATATCGAGCGGACGCGAGAGCACGCCATCGGTGCGGGCGCTGAACAGCGCGGCATGCGGGTTGCCTTCCCATATCGCCGAATAAATAACGTTTTGGCCGTCTGGAGCAAAGTGTGCAGCGGTTACGGTACCGCGGCGAAAGGTCAGCCGCTTGAAAACGGGCAAGGATTTTGTGTTGAGCGACCAACCTGCCCAGAACATTCCCGCCAGTGCCGCCAGCGAAACCAGGGCGAGCGCGGCAATGCGAGTTCGATTCGAGGCTTCCGGCATCGCCGCGGCCACTGGGACCGGTTGGCTTGCGCTTCCGGAGAGACTCTGGAGAGCGAAGGCTACGTCATGAGCCGACTGGAAACGCTCTTCCCGATTCTTCTCCAGGCAATGGCGGACGATGCGCTCAATGGCGGGCGGCACCGTTCGATTGGTCTCGGTGAGATCCGGCGGCTCCTCTTTGAGAATCGCGCTCATCGTTTCGACCGAGCTGTCGCGATGAAACGCGCGTTTTCCCGAAAGCATTTCGTAGAGAATGGCGCCGAAGCTGAACAGATCGGAGCGCTGGTCAGCGATCTGACCTCGCACCTGCTCGGGACTCATATAGCCGACAGTGCCCATGACGACGCCAGGCTCGGTTTGCGAGGCCAAGGTTGCGGCATCGGTGGGAGGCACGCCGTCAGAGCGGATCAACTTGGCGAGGCCGAAATCGAGGATCTTCACCCGGCCATCGCGGGTAATGAAAATGTTCTCCGGTTTCAGATCGCGGTGGACGATACCCTTTTCATGCGCCGCAGCCAAGCCACGGGCGGTCTGTTCGGCATAATCGATTGCCTTACGGGTCGGCAGAGCCCCGCCGCGGAGCCTGTCCCGGAGGGTTTCTCCGTCCAGCATCTCGGAGACGATGTAGACCGATCCATCATGTTCTCCGAAATCATGGATCGCCAGAATGTTGGGATGGTTGAGCGCAGCGGCTGCCTGAGCCTCCTGACGAAATCGCGAGACACGAGAGGCATCCCGGGAAAACTGCGCGGGGAGAACCTTGATAGCGACATCGCGATTGAGGCGCGTGTCACGGGCGCGATAAACCTCGCCCATTCCTCCAGCGCCAACCGGCGATTGAATTTCGTAAGGCCCGAGTTTTGTGCCGGGAGTCAGCGCCATGCGTGCCGCGCTATTATACCTGCGCCCACAGCCTCAGCTCACACGAAGGGTATCCATGGGATCCAGTTTTGCGGTGCGGCGCGCGGGCAGGTAACTGGCAAGCAGAGCAATCGCAAGAAAAATCAGCGGCGTTAGAGCGAAAGTTGCGAGGTCACGAGCGCCGACGTGATACAACATGCTCGACATCAGATTTGTGAGCAGCAGAGCGGCGACCAGACCTATTGCGATTCCCACAACGGCGAGCCGCAGTCCCTGTTTCAGCACGAGCAATAAAACGTCGGAGCGCTGCGCTCCGAGCGCGAGGCGAATCCCCAACTCATGCTGCCGCTGAGTCACCGAATATGACAGCACACCGTAGATTCCGATTACGGCGAGAATCAGGGCTGTTACCGAGAAGGCGCCGAGCAAGAAGGTGATGAAGCGGGCCTGAGCCCGGGAGGCGTCGACCAGATTGTCGACGGTTTCAATGCTGGTGACCGGCTGATCGGGATCGACGGCCGCAATCTGGCCACGGATGGCCGACGTCAAGCTGAGCGGCGGAACGGCGGTGCGCACCAGGAGATTCATTCTGCCCCAGGGCAACTGCGGGAACGGGAGATAGATCTGTGCCTGGGTCTCCTGGGCAAGACCGCGGTTTTTGATGTCGGCAGCGACGCCGACTACCGCGGCGGGATCGGGCCAGCGGCCGACCACGACGTGCTTGCCGATTGGGTTCTGATTGGGCCAGAAGCGGTGCGCGAAGCTTTCGTTGACGACGATCACTTTGGGCGCTTGCGCATTGTCGGCATCAGTAAAGCTGCGGCCAGCGCGAATCGGAACGCGCAGGGTTTGAAACCATTGCGGGCTAATCGCCTCGATGTCGATGAATGGCCGTTGGGCAAGAGGGACATCGGGTTGACCGTCGGCCAAGACGGGAGTGTATCGCACCCAACTCAGCGGCAATGCCGCAGACGTGGCTGCGTTTCGCACGCCGGGCAGGGATGAAACGCGGCGTAGCACTTCATCAAAGAAGGCGATTTGTTGCTCCGCTTTGGCGTACTTCACGGTGGGCAAAGAAACGTTCAGGGTAAGAGCGTTGTGGGGTTCGAAGCCGGGATCTGTGCGAACCAGCCGTCCGAAGCTGCGCAGCAATAAGCCGGCTGCGATAAGGAGAAGCAATGACAGTGCGACCTGGCCTATGACGAGAAGGCCCTTCATCCGCGTTCTCCTGTGGCCGGCGGAAGCCGCGCGACCTTCTGCACGCAGAGCGGACTCGACGTCAACCTTGGAGAATTGCAGCGCCGGCATAGCGCCGAAGATGACTCCGGTGAGCAGAGAAACAACCAGTGCAAACAGCAAGACGCGGAAGTCGACGCCGATCGGCATTTCCGCCGGAAGTTGACTTGCACCCCAAGCCAGAAGAGCGCGAGTGGCTGCCCAGCTCAGCGCGACGCCGAGAATTCCGGCCGTGATTGCCAGCAACATGCTTTCGGTGAGCAACTGGCGAACCAAAGCGCCGCGGGTTGCTCCCAAAGCGGTACGTACCGCGATTTCTCTTTTGCGGGCGAGAGCGCGGGAGAGTAAAAGGCTGGCCACGTTAGCACAGGCGATGAGCAGCACCACCACGACTGCGCCCGACAGGAGCAACAGTTTTCCACGCACGTCGCCGACGACGAGATCCCGCAGCGGGGCGGCTAGCATCAGTGTGCTGGGATCTGCATCGGGCGCGCTCGGGTTCTGGTCGCGATACTGTTGATTGAGAATGGCGAGTTCGGCTTGTGCACGGGAAACAGGCACTTGATCCCGGAGCCGCGCCACATATCCTAAATAGCCGACACCCATGCGCAACCGCTGATTACTCATGAGGGTGAGTTCAAAGTAGCGTGGTGTCCAGATCTCCGCCTGGCCCACAAAGGGAAACTCAACGTTCGCGGGCAGCACGCCGACAATCGTATGCGGCGTGGTATCGAGCGTGACCGTCTGGCCGAGAATGTTAGGGTCGCCGCCAAAGCGACTATGCCAAATCGCATTGCTGAGCATAACCACGGGCTTGCTCTCGGGGTGTCCCTCATCTTGAGTAAACGTGCGGCCGAGGTCAGGCTTCACTCCCAGCAGCGAGAAGAAATTGGAAGAGACCCGAGCTACGGGTACTTGTATCGGCTCGCCACGGCCGGTGAGGTTGAAATTGTCGTTAGCCCAGGCCGCGATCTGAAACGATTTGGCCTGATTGCGCAAGAGCTCATATCGCAGCAGCGTGCCGGGGCGGTCTTCGTCCCGGTCCTTTACCTGGATGGTCACGAGTTGTTGTGGGTCGGAATAAGGAAATGGCCGCAGCAGTAACGCGCTCGTAACGGTGAACATCGCGGTGTTGGCGCCAATCGCCAATGCAAGAGTGAAAATTGCGGCAAAAATGAGGCCGGGATTCTTGGCGAACATGCGAAAGGCGAAGCGCACATCACGCAGCAGAGCTTCCATAATCCGGCGATTATAGGCTGAGCGGTCCGGGGGATTGTCAAACAAGGCCACGCTGCCGTAGTTTGGCGACGTTCTTGGTCCGTACGAGTTTTTACGCCATTAAGGGCAGGGTTGCGTCGGAGCTATCCTCGGGAAGCGGATCGGCAATCGCACTCAGTTCGGGGTAGTGGCGGAGCAGAGGCCCGGGAGCTTTTTGCCGATGTCCGGCGAGCATGTATTTCATTTGCAGCGCGTTGACTCCAGCTTTGGCTTCGAAGTGATTGTTGGCGATGACGTAGGTGACCTCAGCCTGGTGAGCCATGCGCTCGATTTTGTCTTTCCATCCTCGAAGTTCGTCTTCTGAATAGAGATAGTTGTAGCGATCGTGGGGCTTCTCGGCTTCGAACCACTGATCGTAATTGCGGCCGTGCAGGCGCACGTAGGCGACGGGAGCGGTTACATGCTCTGTGGCATCGAGAGCGCGACCGATCAGTGGCTGATCGATGTTGCAGAAGGAAACGTTTCTTTGTTCAAAGTCACGAATGGTTTCGCGATTGCCCCAACTCGAATGGCGAACCTCGACAACGCGTGGGTACTCAATGAACTGGCGTAATAGAGTTTCGAGGTATTCGCGATTGAGCAAGGTGTTTTTGAAAGACACCGGAAACTGAATAAGCAAGGCGCCGAGCTTGCCCGTGGCAGCCAAGGCTTCGAGGCCTTCTCGCGCGAGTTTCTGGTCTTCTTCGTTGGGCTTGATAGTTGCGGCGGAGGTTGGCTCCATGACCGCGAGCGGCGAATGCGTGAAGGAGCGATGCAGCTTGGCAGTAAACAGAAAATTGGGATTCACGCTAGCCGCTTTGCGGGTCCAGATTTTGACTAGCTCGGGCTTGATGTGGCCATAGAATGATGTGTTGATTTCAACCACATCGAAGCAGCTCGCAAGGATTTCGAGAGGATGCTGCTTTCTGCGCTGCATCCCGGAGGGATAAAAGATTCCTTCCCAATCCTTGTAGGACCAACCGGCAGTGCCAATGCGAATCTTGCCTGCGACGCTCATTCCTGTTGTACGTTGCAGGTTAGCACGCGCGAGGTTTCGGCGCAGGCGAGCGATGATGAAAGCTGGAGAGGAGTACATCAGGTTCGAACTGCAGAAGCGGGCCAAAATATGTGGCCCGCTCAAACCCGCGTGACACAGAGCAGAGCTAATTCATCCTTTAGCACGATTGACCTTACTCAATCTATCTTTGATCGTGGTTTGCGGGGCCGGCCTGGTGATTTTCAGCCAACTCGGCTTCGTGTTTCTTGAGCAATTCAACGCCTTGGGCGAATGTCAGGTTGGACGGGGCGGGATGGAAATCGCTGAAACATTCGTCAGACTTAATCAGAATCTTCCTAAAAACGAGAATCTTGCCAGTAAAGGCCAAGTCCATGCGCGTAATTTCCCAATCATTGCTCTCAACAGCGCCTTGTTGAACGACAAACCGGCCACCCCGGTCCAGGTGTCCGAGAATTCCCCAACCAAATGCCACCTCCTTAAACAACCTGCCGTCAATCTTGGCAATGCGCTTCCTGTTGGCATCTATCAGGATGTAACCACTCATGCCGGTGAGCACCTGTTCGGTATGGGTCGGTGGGCTGTAGTTGGGATTGGGTCGAAACCTCAGGCGGACCAACTCGTCTCCCGGGTTACCGACTCCCTGGGTGCCGGTCTCAGTGCCGTCAGGCTGGTAAATAAAAGCGTCGGGCAAGGCTTTCATGATGCGATTGGTTCGCTCACTGTCATCATGTTCCGCCTTCTGTTTTTTTCTGAGTTCGATTGGATTCGCGGCTAACTCTTCCAGTCGTGCCTCTTCGGCCTGCCGCTCCTCGGGGGGGAGTGGCTTGTCGTTCACCGCAACGAGCAAACCAGCAGTACCCTGCGTCGTCTCCAGGATTAGTTTGACCTGAGAACCACGAGGAGTTTTCTTGCGATCGAGAAACATGAATTTTGCGTTTCCGTTGTTCGACGTGATCTCGTTTTCGACCGTTTGCCGCACCAGCTCGATGACCGGCATGGGCGTTTCCTCGGCAAAAGTCAAAAGTACGCTGGTGAGCAGGAACACCGATAGGGCGAAAGCAGTCCTAGACTTCACGACGATAAGATCCCCGTAAGCAATCCAATTTAGAGGCGACGAATAGAGCAGGCTGTTGCCCCGCGCGAATGCCGGATCTGAAAGAACATCCCTGCCTAGAATTTTAACCTCGATGTCTATGTTTCAGTCTGGTTACAGCGGGAACTGGTTAAATGGGTTAGAATCCAGTGTCTCACTTAATATTTTGGCAAGGGCGGGAGGAGATTCGGCTATGGACGTGGCAAAAACCCCGGAGTTCGCACATATTGGCAAGTCGGTAATAATTAAGGGAGAGTTGTCGGGGAGCGAGGACCTGTACGTAGATGGCATAGTCGAAGGTAAGATCGAGTTGGAAGGCAATAACCTGGTAATCGGACCCAACGGGAAGGTTCATGCAAACGTGAACGCCAAAGGGGTAGTTGTACAAGGAAAGCTGGAAGGCAACATTCATGCTGACGAACGTGCGGAGCTGAGAAGCTCAGCCGTTGCGACGGGGGATATCTTTACGCAACGTATCGCCATCGAGGATGGAGCTTATTTCAAGGGAAAAGTGGATATCCAGCGGGATGTGGCAAAACCGACTTCTGCCGCGGTAAGCAAAGCCGACCAAAAGCCTGAGACCAAGAGCGCAGTGGGGTCTGCTGCAGCGGCCGCGCCTTCGAAGATGGCAAGCGGTGCTGCGGCATCTTCCGCATCATCGAGCACGACAGTAACCAAGTCGTAGATGTTTTCCCGGCCTCTATTCCAGCACCGCGCTATGATTTATTACGCCGATTTTTGTCTATCGGTTTTTTAGGCAGTTCTTTCGATGCCGTCAGTAACCCAGAGCGTCATGAAACTATTTCGTGGCTCAACTGAAGCTGCTTCTGGAGAAAAGCCTGACCAAGCCAAACAGCGGCTCACGCGTCGCTCGAGCGGACTGACGGAACTGGCACGCGTGTTGAAATCAGAGGAGCCGCTTTGCATTCTGGATATCGGTTCCACCTCCGCCGCCAACATTCGCTATCTCACTGAGCGCGGACACAAAATATATAGCGAAGATCTTCTCGAGGCCTCGACCGACCCGGCCCTGGTCACCAGGAACGAGCAGGGAGAACGGGTGCTGGACGAAAAAAAATTTCTGGCGGAGAACCTGCTCCAGGGGGCTGGGCAATTCGATCTCGTATTCTGCTGGAACCTGGCCGATTATCTCGATGAAAGCCTGGTCAAGCCCGTGGTGGCGCGTTTGTGGACCATGACCAAGCCGGGAGCGATGTTGCTGGCGTTCTTTCATACTCGGGAAGCAGGGCCTGACGCGCCTTGTTATCGCTACCATATCGTCGGGCCGGACACGCTCGAAATGCAGCCGATCGGAGCCCGGCGGGACGTTCGCAAAGGGCCTACCGGCGCCGTGCATACCGCGATACAAAGAAGTTTCCGGCTGCAGCGAGTGTTCAATAACCGGCACATCGAGAATTTGTTTCGTGATTTTTCTTCCATTAAGTTTTTCCTCACTCGCGATAACGTCCGAGAAGTGCTCGTGGTGCGGTGAGTAGTGTTCAGGACGTCGGCAGAAGAAGAAGCTGAATCTGGGATTCCCGCGCATCAGGCATCATCTTGTCTGCCTCACCAGGTACTCGGTAACGGCCGTGCTGTGCGCCAGAAGTGACAGAATTGGGGCGCGGACGGGACGGGGCAGACGCAGCATCCGACGAATCCTGGATGATGACCGGAAGACAGAAGCGAAATGTAGCTGATAGCTTTCAGCATATTGCCTGATTGCCTGGGCCAGCGAAAGTTGGCCAGCAAAGAACGGGGCGAGTGACTCTGCGGCCAGCGCGCCACTCCGCAAGGCAAGCGAGATTCCATCCCCGACGAAGGGGTCGACAAAGCCTGCGGCATCGCCCACGGATAGGACGCTCCCCTCGATAGGCCGAGGTTTCCCAAACAAGAGCGGCGACACACCAACCGGATTCATGACGGGTGTCCATCGGGCCGCCCGTTCACGTAGTGCCGGATGCAGCTCAAATGTTTCCGGCATGGTCGAAGCGACATCGGCCCGCACCATGGCGCAGGCGTTGACGCGAGCTTGATCGTGAGCGGAACTCAGGTTTACGGGCTGGACGCCGCAATAGCCACCATCGAAAAAGTAAAGGTCGACGGACGCGGGCGGGGCAGGCTCCAGGTAGTGAGCCTTGAGACCGATCCACTTCGCACCTCCGTTTCCGTTGCGCGACTGCGCTCCATTCAAAGTCGACCAGCGGCCTGATGCATTCACGACAGCACGGGTTTCGAAATCGCCAATCGAAGTGCAGACGACAAATGGGCCGGAGCCGCTTAAGTTCTGCACGATGACCTGCTGCCTGGCTTCGGTGCCGCATCGCTCGGCGGAGTCCCACAAGGATCTGTCGAGGTCTAGACGGGCTATGCTAGCGGCTGCCGGTTGAACTGCTGCCTCTAGTACGCGGTCATCGACAAAAAATCTTGCTCGTGGAATTGGGACTGCGTACGGGAGACTGGAATAAGTAAGTTCAAGCAAGGAGCCGAGCAACCCGAGTGCCTCAGCCGAGACGAACTCGCCGCAAACTTTGTGGCGAGGGAAACGGCCACGCTCGAGCAGCAGGACGTGAGCACCGGTTCGGCAGGAAGTGATGGCCGCGGAGGCGCCTGCCGGTCCGCCGCCAATGACGATCAGGTCATACATGTCGCGTGCTCAGCGATTACTTAGTGTATAGGTCCGAGAGACCTTGCTTTATACATTTACTGCGGCACCGTTGTGCTGAATATGAGTGGGCATTCAAGACCTCGAATAGATCCCCCTTAAGTCAACCCATTCCAGTGTGGGTGTTTGCCTAGGCATCACAGCCCCGGTGCCGACCGCCACTTGCATCCTTTTCCAGAATTTGGTATTTCATGCATCGCGCCAACGAACGATCTCAAAATCGACTCTAATCACCACAATCGATGCTCCTCTTTTTGGCCCAAACCGTCGTCATCCTGCTAGTCACTTTGACATGTGGCTGGATCGCAACCAAGTTGGGACAGGCGCGCGTCATTGGACAAATCATAGGCGGGATAGTGGTGGGGCCGTCAGTTGTCGGTCGGTTTTTTCCAAACTTGTACGCAGTATTCTTTCCGAATGGTTCGCTGGCGGCTTTCGAGGTTTTGAGCACGCTCGGGCTTATTCTTTTTCTCTTCATCGTTGGAACTGAGATAGATCTCAATCAGCTCTACGGTCAACGCATACCTATAACTCTAATCAGCAGTGTCAGCATCCTGCTACCTTTTTGCATCGCGATTGTGATTTCCCATCCCCTTCAAGCCAGGTTTGCCCCTCGGGAAATTCCTAGTAGCACATTCATTCTATTTGTTGGGATTTCGATGAGCATTACCGCCTTCCCAGTGCTAGCTAAGATCCTTGAAGAACGGGGTCTGCTTGCAAGTTCGCTGGGCACAATAGCGATTTCTTGTGCTGCCGTGGATGACGTGGTTGCATGGTCGTTACTGGCACTCGCGCTTGCTTTAGAGCGATCGAGCAACAATCCAGCGTTGCTATCGTTGCGCCTATTTGGCCTGATCGCTTACGTGGCAGTGATGTTCAGGGTCGTTCGACCGATCGCCTGGAGCTGGCAGCGACGTATGCGGTATCCCGTAATGTCTCTTGAAGTTTGGGGATGTACTCTGGCCGGCGTGTTCGCGTCGGCTGCCTGCACTGAGGCTATTGGAGTGCACCCTTTATTTGGAGCTTTCGTAGCCGGTTTGTGTTTACCTCGAAATCGTGATTGGCAGAAGGAAGTTCGCAAAAGTCTAAACACAATCGTATCCACATTTCTTCTTCCTTTATTTTTCGTGCTGACGGGCATACACACGAGAATTGACCTGCTCGCTAATCGAGCTGTCGCTCTGTGGATGATGATTGTTCTTCTAGGGGCAATTGCAGGCAAGATGGGAGGCGCCGCAGTTGCGGCCCGCTGTTTTGGGCAATCGTGGAGAAACTCGCTCGCGATTGGCACGCTTCTGAATACGCGAGGTTTGGTTGAGTTGGTTGTTTTAAAGATTGCCTATGACGCAGGGGTGTTCTCGGCTGCGCTCTTTACCATCTTTGTCTCAATGACCATAATCACAACTGCCGCAACCAACCCTTTATTGAACCTGATTTTTAGAAAATCGGGGCAATCATTTTGCGAACCCGCTGTTTTGGAGTTGTCCAGTCCTGATGAGTCTGATGTCCGCTTGCGCTCTTGAGGTGCAAAGTGGAACGTTGAGTTGCGCCGCTGGAAGAAGGCGATTCAGGCGATAATCGTGCGGCTGAAGGATTGGCTTTCTCAATAGTGGGCGTGAAGAAAGCCGCGCCGGACTTGACTTCAGAATGGCTGGGCGTATGCTGATGCGCGTCAGACGAGTCTGGGACGGGGCATGCGGATACGCTCTGTTTCTCTCGAGTGCCGGTCTTGTCGCGGATTTAAGACCGTGCTTCGCTGGCATCGGGAGAGCCGGGCGGGCTGACGTACTTCGCTTCAGTGCTTCCGGCCCCCGGAGCAACAGACGGGAGGTGCCCATTGGCGATGACCTCAGCTTATCGGGCGGCGCCCGATACCGTGTGCAGCCGCATGAAGATCGCAAGAGTTGCTCCTGGACCTTCGACGTTGGAATTTATCCGCCTGCTGCCTAGTCTTCTGCAGGATGCGCCCAACCTGTTGTTACAACTCTTCGGCGAGTATGGCGATGTAGTTCGCGTCGGCCACCGGCGTCTGCGGCCGGTGTTCCTGCTGAACGACCCTCAGCACATCAAACACATTCTGCAAGACAATTACATGAATTACAGCAAGGGTTCACTCTACGACGAGTTGAGAAGAATGCATGGTGATGGGCTGGTTACGGCCGAGGGAGAAGAGTGGCATCGCCAGCGCCGGCAAACGCAACCTGCGTTTTATAGCGATCACGATCCGGAATTTGCGCGGATCATCGTAGAGGCGACCCTCAATCTGCTGCGCGCATGGGATGAGACAGGCGAGTCCGGCCGGGCTATCGACATCCGCGAGCAAATGCGCAATCTCACGCTGGATATCCTCTTGAGGACCCTGTTCAGCACGCAACTGGCGGTGCATGGCGCAAGTTTGTGCCCCGCCCTGGAGACGGCGGAACAGCGGATTAAGCCGGCATCCGGCTTAAATCCGTTGCGGCCGTTGTTGAACCGTTTGCCGACGCCGGCCAATCTGAGACTGCGCAAGGCGCTGCGTACCATCGACAGTTTCGCCTACGGGTTGATCGAGCGGCGGCGGCGCTGCCCCCAGCAGCAGACGGACGTATTGTCCCTGCTGGTGGGCGACAGAGACAATGGTTCCGGCCTGGATGACCGGCACATTCGGGATGCGATGATCACGCTCGTGGATTCGGGATACGATTCGACCGCCAACGCGATCGCCTGGGCATGGTATTTGCTGTCCCGAAACCCGGTGGCCGCGACAAAGCTGTACCACGAAGTGCGCGACCTGCTGGGAGAGCGCACGCCGACGTTTCACGATCTTCCTCGAATGGTTTATACGCGCATGGTCGTCCAGGAGACGCTGCGGCTTTATCCTTCCGCCTGGGCCATTGCTCGGACGGCAATCGCGGACGACAACATCGATGGTTACCACATACCGGCGAAGTCGGTACTTGTGATCAGTCCCTACTCGGCACACCGCCGGCCCGCTTCATGGGAAAACCCGGAAGGCTTCGACCCAGAACGATTTTCGCCCGACCGCTCGCAAGGACGTCATCCGTTCTCTTATTTTCCCTTCGGAGGAGGGCCACGACTTTGTTTGGGCAAACGCTTTGCCAGCATGGAAGCGGAGCTGGTGCTGGCGATGATTGCACAACGATGGCGCCTGGATGTCGTTCCCGGTCCGCCGATCGGTACAGAGCCCCGGATCAGTTTGCGGCCGCGCCGAAAAATCATGATGACGCTGCACGCGCAGCCACTACGCGACTCAGGCCACCCCCTTCAAGCCCTGGGGCACGCAGAGAACTGACGAAGGGATTTCTACCGAGCGCAAACTGCGGATTCCGACCTCGTCGGCAAAGGCTCGCTCTTTTGGGTCTGTGCTTCGCGATTGAGCTCTGCCACTACTTGGGCGGCGTACTGACAAAAGTGATCGGCCGAAATTAACAATACCCATCCCCACCACATTTTCATGGGCACAAAAAGCCAGCGGCGCAGAATGGCGAACAGGAACTTCCACCATTCTCTGCGGTAATTGGATTTCACGCCCTGGTGCCAAAGGCAGCGAACTACCAGAAGCATCGCTTCTCCTAATCTGGGCCGGGGTGGTTGCTGGGGCTCGCGTGTTTTCCAGTACTCCAGGGAACGAAGGCAGCGGCGATAGAACTCAGCAGGGGAGTAGATAGACCGCAGCGTATCCCCGACGCCTTTGACCAGGGTCGTGCGGGGCAGAAGAGTACGGAAGTTGGGCGGCGCATAGTTATTGCCGATCGGCTCACCTTTGAGGAGCCGACCCTCCTTGCGGAGGCGCTCGTACAGGCCCGTCTGAGGCAGCGCCTGCAGAAATCCCAGCATGGCCCAGGGAATGGCCGCGCGCTCAATGAACTCGCGTTGCTGCTCAAAAATGCCGGCGGTGTCGGAGTCGAAACCGATGATGAAACCTCCCAGGATCCAGAGGCCATTTTCCTGAAGAAAACGGACCGTCGCTAAGGGATCAGCGCGCAAGTTCTGAAATTTTCTGGTTTCCTTGAGTGCGTCGCTGGAAGGGGTTTCAAGGCCAAGGAATACCGCAAAGAAGTTGGCCTCGACCATGGATTGCAGCAGTAAGGGTCGCTGTGCCAGGTCAGCGGAAGCCTCGGTCAGGAATGCGAAGGGATAGTTGTGCGCTCGCGACCATCCCTCCATCTGACGGGTCAGGTTAAGTGCCAGTTTGTGATTGCCAATGAAATTGTCGTCGACCAGGAAGACGGGCCTTCGCCATCCCAACTCGTACAAGCGATCGAGTTCACGGAGAAGCTGCGCGGGAGTTTTGGTGCGAGGCCTTCGTCCATATATCGAAATAATGTCGCAGAACTCGCATTCGAACGGGCAGCCCCGGGAAAACTGTATCGGCATGTTGGCGTAAGCATTCATGTTCAGCAGGTCGAATCGGGGCACAGGTGTGCAGGTTACATCGGGTTTGTCCTCGATGACATAAAGGCGGGCCGCGGTGCCCTCTTCGAGCGCGGTTGCGATGCGGC
>Ga0187780_10002050_pt1 | contig 15163 bp, 17 predicted proteins | sample 1015_Q2_SP10_20__FD_132429 | JGI IMG/M metagenome (GOLD analysis project Ga0187780, IMG submission 132429) | Tropical peat soil microbial communities from peatlands in Department of Meta, Colombia - 1015_Q2_SP10_20_MG | ecosystem: Environmental > Terrestrial > Soil > Wetlands > Peat | place... | reverse complement strand
TACAGCGTCGCCGAAACCCCGTAGATGTCGGTCCACGGGCCCTGCCTGGCGGAAGTGAACTGCTCGGCTGCGGCGTAACCTGGCGTGAACACCGCGGTCATGGCCGCGGTGTGCCCTGCGATTGCAGCTCGTGAAGCGCCGAAATCGATCAGCGTGGGATTGCCTTCATCATCGACAATTATGTTGGCCGGCTTGATGTCGCGGTGGAGGAAACCGGCCTTGTGGACCCGTTCAATTCCCTCGAGCAACGGGTCGAGCAGACGCACGATATCGGAAGCGGACAACGGGCCTCTGTTCCTGATCAGCCGGTCGAGGGTTTGGCCTTTGGCCAGCGCCATGACGGTGTAGGCCGTGCCGTTTGCCTCGAGAAAGTCGATGACCCTGACGACCGCCGGCGCCCCCTCGAGCTTGGCAAGCGTGCGTGCCTCGTCGAGAAAACGCCCGCGCCCCCACACGAAATCGTCTGCGAATTGGGTTGCGCGCGGCATGACCGTCGTGCCACCTTGGCGCAACGCGAGTGAAGTCGGCAAATATTCCTTGATCGCCACCTGCCGGTCGAGCTTGGTGTCGCGGGCAAGATAGGTGATGCCAAAGGCACCGTGGCCCAGGACCGAGATGACCTCGAAGCCGCCCAACAAAGTGCCAGTCGGAAGTACGCCGAGGGGCTCGACGGGCGAGGTCGCCGCGGGCCTGGAATCAGTCGTCGGCACGGTCGCTTGCTCGTGCGAGCATGCGCAAACCTACTCGCCGTTCTGGCCGTTGTCTGCGGCGGGAGGCAATCCGACCACGTGGTAACCGGCGTCGACGTAGCTAACGGTGCCGGTGACGCCGGCGCTGAGATCGGACAAGAGGTAGAGCGCCGCGCCGCCCACGTCGGTGAGTTCGACATTGCGCCGCAGGGGTGAGGCCTCGCGCGATACGCGGTAGACATAGCGCGCGCTGCCGATCACCGCGCCGGCAAGAGTACGCATCGGGCCGGCGGAAATTGCATTGACCCGCACGCCCTGCGGTCCGAGATCGGCCGCGAGATAGCGCACGCTCGCTTCAAGCGCCGCCTTGGCAACGCCCATGACGTTGTATGACGGCATGACCCGAACGGCACCCTCGTAGGTAAGTGTGAGCAGACTGCCGCCTGCGGTCATCAGTGGCAGGGCGCGGCGCGCAATTTCGGTGAAGGAGTAGCAGGAAATTGTCAGGCTTTTTTGGAAATTGGCCTTGGTGGTGTCGACGTATCGGCCCTTCAATTCCTCCTTGTCCGAGAAGGCGATCGCATGGACGACGAAGTCCAGCCGGCCCCACTCCTTCGTGAGCCGTGCAAACAGCCGATCCAGGCTTGCCTCATTCTCGACGTCGGCTTCTTCGACAATTTTGGCACCGAGCTTTTCCACCATCGGAAGAACGCGCTTGCCGAAGGCGGCGCCCTGATAGGTGAATGCCATTTCGGCGTTGGCGGCGTGCAGGGCATTGGCAATGCCCCAGGCAATCGATCGCTCGTTTGCAACGCCCATGATCAGACCGCGCTTGCCGGCCATGAGCCGGGTGACGGCAGGGAGATCGACAGATTTGGAAACGGGGCTGGTGCCCGGACTTCCACCGGACGCATCAGGCGCGGCGGAGAGGGTTCGATGTTCAGGCATACTCCCTCTCAGCTGTCGTATCGAGAAAACAGCAGGCAGGCGTTTGTGCCGCCAAAGCCGAAACTGTTCGACATCACGGTCTGCAGCCCGGCATTGTCGATGCGTTGCCTGGCGATTGGAAAGCCCTCTGCGCCCGGATCAAGCGTCTCGATGTTGATGGACGGCGCGATGAAGTCATCCTTGAGCATCAGCAGCGAGTAGATTGCCTCGTGCGCCCCCGTGGCGCCCTGGCTGTGTCCGGTCATCGACTTGGTCGAGCTGATCGGCGGAAGCTTGTTGCCGAACGTGGTGCGAACGGCATCAAGCTCGGTGATATCGCCCACGGGCGTGGAAGTGCCGTGGGCGTTGATGTAGTCGACCGGCGCGTTGCGCCGGGCGGCGCCTGGAAATCCGTCCAGCGCCAGCTTCATGCAGCGAATGGCGCCTTCGCCGGAGGGCGCCACCATGTCGGCGCCATCCGATGTTGCGCCATAGCCGATCACCTCGCCGTAGATCTTGGCGCCGCGCGCTCGGGCCAACTCGAGATCTTCCAGCACGACCATTCCGCCGCCGCCCGAGATGACAAAGCCGTCTCGGTTCTTGTCATAGGCGCGGCTCGCCCGCTCGGGTGTGTCGTTGTATTTGGAGGACATGGCGCCCATGGCGTCGAACAGGACCGAGAGCGTCCAGTCGAGTTCTTCGCCACCGCCGGCAAACATGCGGTCGACCTTGCCGAGCTGAATGCACTCGACCGCATTGCCGATGCAGTGGGCCGACGTCGAGCACGCGGAGCTAATGGAATAGCTCGGACCCTTGATCTTGTAGGCGGTGGCCAGGTTGGCGGAAACCGTGCTCGACATGGCACGCGGCACCTGGAACGGGCCGACGCGCTTGGGCCCCTTCTCCTTGGTAATCATGGCCGCCTGTACGATCGCGCCCGTGGTTGGTCCGCCAGACCCCGCGACCACTCCTGTTCGCTCGTTGGATATTTCGACCTCGCTGAGGCCTGCGTCGGCGATCGCCTCCTTCATGGCGAGGTAGGCGTAGGCCGCGCCATTGCCCATGAACCGCATCAGGCGCCGGTCGATCAGCTCCTCGGGGTTGATCTTGAGGGTTCCGGCGATCTGGCTGCGGAAACCGAGATCCCTGTATTGTGGCACGAACTCGACGCCGGACCTGCCATCCTTCAATGACTGCGTCACCTCGGCGGCATTGTTGCCGATCGAAGAAATGACACCCAGCCCCGTGATGACGACGCGCTTCATCCGTCATGCCGCTGCTGCGGGGGTCGCGGCCGTCTGGAACAGACCGACCTTGAGGTCGAGCGCTTCGTAGACCGGCTTGCCGTCGGCCTCCAGAATTCCGTCGGCGATGCCCATCACCAGCTTGCGCAGGATCACGCGTTTGAGATGGATGTGGTACGTGAGCTTGCGCACGGTCGGCAGGACCATGCCGGTGAGCTTCACTTCGCCCACGCCCAGCGCGCGGCCGCGTCCAGGCGCTTTCATCCAGCCGAGAAAGAAGCCGACGAGCTGCCACAGTGCGTCCAGACCGAGGCAGCCCGGCATCACCGGATCGCCCTTGAAATGGCAGGCGAAGAACCAGAGGTCAGGTTTCAAGTCGAGTTCGGCGACTATTTCGCCCTTGCCGTATTTTCCGCCGGTGTCGTCGATCTTGACGATGCGGTCGAACATCAACATTGGCGGCAGCGGAAGCTGCGCATTGCCGGGCCCGAACAGCCGGCCCTTGGCGCATTCGATCAGGTCCTCGAATGAATAACTGTGCTTCTTGTCGCTCACGCTTCACCGCCCCACAGCCGTCCGATTTGAGGCCCGATCGGCGGGCCGCATCGCGAACCTGCCGCAGAATAGGGACGCGGGCCGCCCCGCGCAAACCGGCGATTCGCCCGCTTGGACCCTTTTCAGAACCCGCTCCAGCCCCTAAATATGGTTTGAACGATGGCCAGTACCAGTACCGACCTTGCTGTCCGACTGCGGAACGCGGGCCTCCGGCCCACCCGCCAACGTGTGGCATTGGCGCGCTTGCTGTTCGAAGGCAGCCATCGTCACGTAACGGCAGAGGGTCTGCACGCCGAGACCAAGGCCGCGCGAATTTCTGTGTCGCTGGCCACGGTTTACAATGCACTGAACCAGTTCCGCGACGTCGGCCTGCTGCGAGAAGTCGTGGTCGCGCCCGGCCGCTCCTATTTCGACACCAATACCGGGCATCATCACCATTTTTTTGTCGAGAGTGACGGCGAACTGCACGATTTCCCGTCGGACAAGGTGACAATCACCGGGCTGCCAGCCCCGCCCAAGGGAACGCGCCTTTCCCGAGTCGACGTGATCGTGCGCGTGCGGCGCTGATCGAGCGCCGGTTTGAGCGTCGCTGCGAATCGTTCGCATTATTTAGAATTATTCTAAACTACTTGACGCAGCCGGAGCGCCTCACCAATATTTCTGCGTCCGATCAAAACACGAAGGGACCGATCGTCACGCGTTCACTCAGACCATAGGGAGCACAATATGGCGAATCTCAAGGGATCAAAGACCGAAGGGAACCTGAAGGCCGCATTCGCGGGCGAAAGCCAGGCGAACCGCCGCTACCTCTATTTTGCCCAGAAGGCCGATGTCGAAGGTTACAACGATGTCTCCGCCGTTTTCCGTTCGACCGCGGAGGGGGAGACCGGCCACGCTCACGGCCATCTTGAGTTTCTCGAAGCTAGCGGAGATCCGGCCACCGGTCTGCCGATCGGCGGCACGTCGGCGAACCTGAAGGCGGCTATTGCCGGCGAGACACACGAATACACCGACATGTATCCCGGCATGGCACGCACCGCGCGCCAGGAAGGCTTCAACGAAATCGCCGACTGGTTCGAGACCCTCGCCAAGGCGGAGAAGAGCCACGCCGGCCGCTTCCAAAAGGCGCTCGACTCGCTGGGCTGATTCCCCGAGACGCACAGAAGGGGGGCCCGGGCGGGTCCCCCTTTTTCGCTACTGGCCCACGATCGGCAAGGCGGCAATATCATGCGCGAAGGCAGTCTCGAGGCGCCGGTACGGCACGCACTCGATTGGCAAAGTCCGTGGTTCTGGGACGAAGCCGCGCTCGAAAAGGAGATGGCGCGCGTCTTCGAGATCTGCCATGGGTGCCGGCGCTGCTTCAATTTGTGCGATTCCTTTCCACGCCTGTTCGATCTCATCGACAACGGCCCGACCGGCGAAATCGACGGTGTAAAAAGGGAGGACTACGGCAGGGTCGAACAGGCCTGCACGCTGTGCGACATGTGCTTCATGACCAAGTGCCCGTACGTGCCTCCGCACGAATGGGCGCTTGATTTTCCGCATCTGATGCTGCGCCATCGCGCCGTCCAGGCGAAGAAACTCGGCATCGGCTTCGTCGATGCTCAACTCGCCGATACCGACCGGCTCGGCCGGCTCGGCACCTTTGCTGCAGGTGCCGTGAACTGGGCGACCGACGAAAAGCACAGGGCGGTGCGCCGGAGCGTGGAGAAGCTCACCGGCATTCATCACCGGGCGAGGCTGCCGCGCCAGGCCGGCGAAACCTTCGAGTTGCGGGCCAAGCACGAGGTTGCGCCATTGAACCAGGCTGCGCCGGCGTTCGGCAAGCGCAAGGCGGTTCTCTACGCAACCTGCTTCGTCAATTTCCACAACACCGACGTTGGTGCCGCCGCGCGTGCGGTGCTGGCGAAGAACGGCATTGCGACGGAAGTGGTGCATCCGGCCTGCTGCGGCATGCCCAAGCTGGAGCTCGGCGACATCGCCAGCGTGGCCGCCGCGGCGCGAAAGGTTTCGGCAGCGCTGCTGCCGCGGGTCGACAAGGGCTACGACATCGTGGCGCTCACGCCGTCATGTGCGCTCATGCTGAAGTTCGAATGGCCGCTGATACTGCCCAAGGATCCGGCGGTCGAGCGGCTGGCGCAGTCGACCTTCGATCTTTCCGAGTATGTCGTCGATATCGCCAAGCAACATGGCCTGGCCGACGGCCTCGCGCCGGTCGAGGGTGGCGTCAGCCTGCACCTTGCCTGCCATGCGCGGGCGCAGAATATGGGTCCAAAGGGAGCCGAGATGCTTCGCCTGATTCCCAAGACCCGGGTGGCGGTGATCGAGCGCTGCAGCGGTCATGGCGGCATCTGGGGCGCGCGCAAGGAGAATTTCGATACCGCGGTCAAGGTGGGCAAGCCCGCGGCACAGGCGGCGCTGAACAGCGGCGCGAGCCGCGTCGCCTCGGAATGCCCGCTTGCCGGCGACCACCTTATGCAGGTCATGGAAATGAGCACGGGCGCGGAAAAGCCAAAGCCCGCGCGCGCCGAGCATCCGATCGAGATCTTGGCGCGTGCGTACGGGCTGCTGGAGCGATCGGCGTGACGTCGCCGCGCAAGATCGAGCCCTCGGTCATCGTGCCGCTTGCCGAATATGCGGGCCAGCGCCCTGAAAGACGCAGGCGCATCGCCGAACTCAAGAAGCACCGCCGGCTCGAAGTCGGCCCGTTCGCAACCTTCTATTTCGAGTGCTACGAAACCATGCTGCATCAGGTGCACGAGATGCTGTTCATCGAGAAGGGCGGCGCTGCGCAGATTGCCGACGAGCTTCGGGCTTACAACCCCCTCATTCCCCAGGGGGCCGAGCTCGTGGCGACCGTCATGTTCGAGATCGACGATCCCGTGCGCCGTGAGCAGGCGCTCGCCCGCATGGGCGGCATCGAGCACAGGGCGTTCATTCGCGTGAACGGCGAAACGCTCCGCGGCGTAGCCGAGGGCGACATGGAACGCTCGCGCGAGGATGGCAAGGCCTCGTCGGTCCAGTTCATTCACTTTCCCTTCACGCCAGGGCAAATCACCGCCTTCAAGGGCGGACAAGGCGAGGTCGTCGTCGGGTTCGACCATTTGCATTACGGTCACATGGCGGTGATGCCATCCGAGGTTCGCATCGCCCTGGCACAGGACTTCGCCTGAAGCGGCGGACCGGCCGGACGCGCGGCACGCGAAATCAGCGCGTAAATCTCGATTCGAACGGCAGCACAAACGTGATCGGCCCGCCGCCTGAAAGCTCGGCCGGCATCGGCGGAAAGGGCGAGGCCGAACGGAAGGCCTGGAGTGTGGCGTTGTCGAGCGCCGGTTTGCCGCTTGAACGCGATATCGAAGCCTCCATCAGTCCGCCGTCGACGCCGATGGTGAAGCGCACGACGACGACTCCGCTTTCGTCGGCGCCGGGCGAATAGAAGCGGTATTGCGAGACCCTGTAGGCAACCTGCTGGAGGTATTGTTCGATGACGGCATTGCGCTGCCGCACGTCAGCCGGGTTGACGAACGCCGACGGCGGCTCCGCCGCCTTGGGCTGTGACTGCGGTGTTGTCCGGTTCGGCGGCAGGTGCGACAGCGGTGATGGCTGCAGACGGGGCTGCGGCGGCGCCGGCGCGGGAGCATGTGGCGGCGGCGTCGGCCTGGGCTTGGGCTCGGCCTCCGGCGGCGGTGGCGCAGGCACGTCGTACGACGTGACCGGCGGTGGCGGAGCGTCCACCGGCGGCAGCGACCGCTCGAGCGAGCTTGGTGGCGCGAGCGCCTGCTGGGGCGGCGTGCCCGTCGCCGGGCGCTCCGGCTTCTGCGCCGTGTCGGGTGCAGGCGTCGGAAGCCCCAGCGGTATGCCGGGCGACTGCGGATGGATAGCCGGGCGAGGAGGGGGCGTGGGCGGCGTGGGAGGAGCAGGCGGCGACGGAGGCGGCTGCTCGATCGTCACATCGATGGCGTTCGCCGGCTCGTCGTGCGATTTGATCGGCGCGGTCCACAAAAGGGCGAACACGACCGCCGCGTGGAGCAGCAACGCAAGTCCCGCCGCCGGCGGCGACATGTGCTCGGATTGCGAAAACGAGGAGCTGAGGGCGTAGTCCACGACGATCCCTTATCTAGGCCGGGATGCGGGAGACCGCCAGCCGCCCGTCGCCGCGGCCAGGCCCGGATTGCCTCAGTTTACCGGCTCGGATTTGTAGACGCCCCAGATCCTGGTCCGCTCGATCCAGCCGGTGACGCCCGACACGCTGACCCGGCACCATTCACCCGAGCACGATCGGATCTCGCCCATCACCTCGGGCTCGAGCTTGGCGACGATTTCGGCCGACATCGCCGGCGTACGGTAAAGGTTGGCTTCCTTCGAGGAGACGACGAATCCCCGCTTGCCGGTCAGCAGGCTCTGATGAACCCAGCCGCTGGCGCCCTGCCAGTCGCGGACTTTGCGCCAGTTCTCGTACTCGGCGACGATCTCGACCGGCATCAATTTTCGCCTGAACACCCAGTCCACCGGATAGCGCGTGCCCGGTCCCGTGCGGACATTGACTTCGTCCGACCGCAGGGAAGCGAAACGCGGAATGGGAAGTCCCGATCCCTTGTGCTGTGCCGGCGGCACGCCATCGGCGGCGGCAACGCCATCGGGCGGAATCGGCAGGCAAAGCAGCGCCAACGCAACGGCGACCGCCCTGAGGGAAAAGGACGATCCTGGCTTCATTGCGCGCGATCATAGCGCAATTCTTCACGACAGACGACAAGCACATGATGTGGCGCGATTTTCCGTCGCGACGGCGGCGCGGTCGGGTTGGCTGGACAAGCCGGCGAGGGAATTGCTAATCGGGCAGCACATGCCCTCGACCCCCAAGAAGAAGCCGCTGGTGATCGTCACCCGCAAGCTGCCCGACGCCATCGAAACGCGGTTGATGGAGCTGTTCGAGACGCGCCTCAACACCGATGACCGGCCGCTGGGAGCGGCCCAGCTGGTCGAAGCCGTCAAGGAAGCCGACGTGCTGGTGCCCACCGTCACCGACCGCATCGACAGCCGCGTGCTTTCGCAGGCCGGCCCGCGGCTCAAGCTGATCGCCTCGTTCGGCACCGGCGTCGATCACATCGATCTCGATACGGCCCGCCAGCGCGGCATCACCGTCACCAACACGCCGGGCGTGCTGACCGAGGACACCGCCGACATGTCGATGGCGCTGGTGCTCGCCACCGCCCGCCGCATGGGCGCGGGCGAGCGGCTGGTGCGGACCGGAAAATGGACCGGCTGGAGTCCGACTTCGATGCTGGGCGCGCGGCTCCAGGGCAAGCGTCTGGGCATCGTCGGCATGGGCCGCATCGGCCAGGCCCTGGCGCGCCGGGCGCTGGGCTTCGGCCTTGCCATCCACTACCACAATCGCAAGCGCGTCCACGGCGAGATCGAGCGCGAGCTCGAGGCGACCTACTGGGAGAGCCTGGATCAGATGCTGGCGCGCATGGATATCGTGTCGGTGAACTGCCCGCACACCCCCGCCACCTATCATCTTCTGTCGGCGCGGCGGCTGAAGCTCATGAAGCCGACGGCCATCATCGTCAACACCGCGCGCGGCGAGGTGATCGACGAGAACGCCATGGTGCGCATGCTGAAGGCCGGCGAGCTGGCCGGCGCCGGCCTCGACGTCTACGAGCACGAGCCGCAGCTCAATCCGAGATTGCTCGAGCTGGAGAGCGTCGTGCTGCTGCCGCACATGGGTTCGGCCACTCTCGAGGGCCGCATCGAGATGGGCGAGAAGGTGCTGATCAACATCAAGACCTTCGCCGACGGCCACAAGCCGCCCGACCGCGTGCTGGCGACGATGTTCTGAGCGAGGAGGGAACTAGGCCTTCGCTTCGGCGGCGATCACGTCGCGGGTCGCGCTGCCGACCTGCGCTCCGATCAGGATGATGAGCGAGGTCCAGTAGATCCACACCATGATGGCGGCGATGCCCGCCGTGGCGCCGAACGCCGAGGTGAGCTTGGTCGCCTCGAAATAGAAGACAAGAGCCCGGTTGCCGACGGCGAACAGCAGCGTGTTGACGGCGCCGCTGAGAAGGGCGAAACGCCACAGCATGCCGCCGGCCGGCAGCCATTTGTAGATCAGCGTGAAGAAGACCGTCAGCAGGCCATAGTGCAGGGTGCCCGAGATGGCGGGGCCGATCCATTCGCCCAGCACGGGGAATGTCTTGAGCGCGCTTGCGTAGGCCGAAAGCAGCACGCTGGTCATGATCGTGGCGATCAGCAGTACGCCCAACGCCACCATGAGGAGCAGCGCCAGCAGCCGCGAATGCAGGCCCGCCAGCACCGGATGAATGCGCCTGCCATGCACGTTGCGCCAGATCACGTTGATGCTGTCGTCGAGTTCGACGAACACGCGGCTGCCCGTATAGAGCAGCACGCCCGCGCCGACCATGGCGGCGATGCCGCCGCCGCGGAACAGGTCCTGCGCGGCGAACCGTTGCATGCCTCTGAGGTGTTCCGGATCGACGACTGTTCCAAGCGCGTCGAAGATCGCCTTCTCGGCCATCAGGCGGCCGACGACGGGCTCGGCAATGGCGATCGAGAAGATCATGATCGGGCCCAGCGCGAACATCGTGTAGAAGGCCATGGCCGCGGCCGACGTCGACAGGCGGTTGTCGAAAAAGCCCGTCAGCGTCGCCACGGCGATCTTGCGCAGTGTCTCGATCATCGTCCCCTGAGCATGCCGCCGTCAGTGTCCGGCGCCCAGACCCGAAAGGCCGAGCGAGATTGCCGCCACGGCCATCACTGCCGTGGTGCCGACCGCGCCGGCAAAACGGCCGAAGCCGATGAAGCCCAACATGCCGCCGGCGTGCAGCAGCCGCGCCACGGCGAGGACGACGGCGAGTATGGCCACGAAACTGTCGCCGTAATGGCCATGCATGAGCCAGATGGTGAACAGGCAAAGCGGCGTGAGCTCGAGCAGATTGCCGTGCGCCCGGATGGCTGCAATCAGCTCGGCATCGCCGCCGTCGCCGAGGAAGACCTTCTTTTTGCCGCGCATGCGGCCGACATTGAGCGTCAGAACCACCGCCAGCAGCCCCAGCAGCCCGGTGCACACGAAAAACACGGACATTCGCCTTCTCTCCTCTCGATTCGGCGGCATTGTATGGCCATATTGTAGCGACACGAAATCGGGAGGAGGCGTGCCATGTGGCAGATCCTGCGCAAGAATGCCGAAATGCCGACCGCCGACCGCGCGCTGCCCGGACGAGCGATGCCGGCATTCGCCGTGCCGGTCGAGCACTTCGTCAATCACCACCGTATCCAGCCGCCGTTTCCCGCCGGGCTCGACCGGGCGATGTTCGGCCTGGGCTGCTTCTGGGGCGCCGAGCGGAAGTTCTGGGAAGCGCCCGGCGTGTACGCGACGGCAGTGGGCTACGCCGCAGGCTTGACGCCCAACCCGACCTACGAGGAGGTGTGCTCGGGCTACACCGGTCACAACGAGGTCGTGTCGGTGTGGTTCGATCCGAAGAAGACAACCTACGAGGCGTTGCTGCGCGTATTCTGGGAGAGCCACGACCCGACGCAGGGCATGCGCCAGGGCAACGATGTCGGAACGCAATACCGTTCGGGAATCTACGCCTATTCGGCGGAACAGAAGAAAAAGGCCGAAGCCTCGCGCGCATTGTTCCAGAAGGAGCTGGCGAAAAACGGGCTGGGTGTCATCACGACGGAAATTCTCGACGCGCCGCCTTTCTACTATGCCGAGGATTATCACCAGCAATACCTGGCCAAGAATCCAGGCGGTTATTGCGGCCTCGGCGGCACCGGCGTGAGCTGCCCCATCGGTTTGGGCGTGGCAGCGGAGTGACCGCGGCTACGCAAGGCCCAGGTGCCGCGGCAGCCACAGCGACAGGTCGGGCGCATAGGTGACGAGCATCAGGACAATGAACATCACGCCGTAGAACGGCCAGATGCGGCGCATGACCTCCTCGATCGTCACCTTGCCGACGGCGCAACCCACGAACAGGATCGCGCCCACCGGCGGGTGGCAGAGGCCGATGCCGAGATTCAGCATCATGATCATGCCGAAGTGAACGGGGTCGACCCCGAAATTGACCATGACCGGCATGAGGATGGGCGTGGCGATCAGGATCGAGGGCGCCATGTCGACCAGGCAGCCCATGATCAGCAGCAGGATGTTGATCAGGAACAGGAAGACATGCCGGTCGCTCGTGATGGTGAGGAAGAAGGCAGTGATCTTGGCCGGCATCTGCGTGAGCGCCATGACGTAGCCCACGCTCGAGGCGCAGGCGATCAGGGTCATCACCATTGCCACGGTGCGTAGCGTGCGATGGACCAGAGCCGGCAGATCGCGCCAGCGATAGTCGCGGTAGACGAACATGGTGACGAGGAACGCCCAGACGCTTGCTACGGCGCCGGCCTCGATGGCGGTGAACACGCCGCCCAGGATACCGCCCAGGATGATGGCGAGGGTGACGAGCCCCCACAGCGCCTCGATCGTGACCCTGACAGCCTGGCGCGCCGGCATGCTGGTGCCGCGTGGATGACGGTCGCGGTAGGCGATGACGAGGCAGAGCACGATCAGCGAGAAACCCAGCAGGAGGCCCGGCACCACGCCGGCCATGAAAAGCGTGATGATCGAGATCGTGCCGCCGGTGGCGAGCGAGTAGATCACCGCGTTGTGGCTGGGAGGCACCAGCAGCGCCTGCACCGAGGCGGTGATCGTGACGTTGGTGGCGAAGACGCGCGGAAAGCCGCTTTCCACCATTTGCGGGATCATCACCGAACCGACCGCCGAGGTGTCGGCGACGGCCGAGCCCGAGATTCCGCTGAGAAAGGTGGTGGCAAGCACGTTGACGACGGAGAGGCCGCCGCGCACCCGGGTGAAGCCGACCAGCACGTCGGCGAAGGCCACCATGCGGCGCGCCATGCCGCCCTCGGCCATGATGGCGCCCGCCAGCACGAAGAACGGGATGGTGAGCATCGAGACCTTGCTGACCCCGTCGGAGATCTTGAGCATCACCGCCTCGAGCGGAATGCCGATCCACCAGGCCCCGGCGATCGCCGCCAGAGCCAGCGAATAGGCGATCGGCACGCCGAGCAGGAAACAGGCGAACATGGTGACGAGAAGGACGGCGATGTCCATGTCAGTCCGGCCGAGACCTTGCGTGGCTGTCCGGCGGTTCGCCGATCATCAGGCGTTCGAGCACGAACAGGCCGAGAAAGACGCCGCCCACCGGGATCGGCAGATAGGTGACGCCGACCGACAGAAAGGGGAAGTCGCCGATCGTGTTGTGCCAGGTCGTCTCCACCAGGCCCGTTCCGTAGACCGTCATGAACACAGCCATGGCGCCGACCAGCAGTTCGCACGCAAATCCGCAGATTCGCTGTCCGCCGGCCGGCAGGAGGCCGACGAAGTAAGAGACATTCATGTGCAGCCGGCGGCGGTAGCAGGCTGCCGCTCCGATGAAGGTCAGCAGGATGGTGAGCAGCACTGCCATCGGCTCGGGCCAGGACGCGGCGCTGTTCAGCACATAGCGCGTGAAAACCGCCCACGGGATTACCGCCGAGATCAGGACCAGCGCGACGCCGGCCGCCCAGACACAGAGGAGATAGAGCCGATCCATCGCCCGGCGCAGCGCAGTGGCCATTTCAGACAACAGCCCCAGAACGGGGTCGTGCGCGTTCGGAGAGCGCCATCACCTACTTCACGTCCTGGATGCGCTTGATGACCTCGGCGAATTTGGGTCCGTACTTGTCCCAGACAGGCTTGACCGCGTCCTGGAACGGCTTTTTATCAGCCACTTCGACCACCTGCACACCCGAGGCCAGGGCCTTGTCCATCGCCTTCTTCTCGTAGGCGGCCCACAGCACGCGTTCTTCCTGCTGCGCCTCGGCGCTGAACTTCGCCATCAGCGCCTGGTCGTCCTTGCCGAGCGCCGTCCAGGCCTTCTTCGACATCACCAGCATCTCGGGGACGATGAGATGCTCGGTCAGGGTATAGTTCTTGGCGACTGTGTAGTGGTTGTCGAACACGAAGCTCGGCGGATTGTTCTCCGCACCGTCGACGACGCCGGTCTGCAGGGCGTTGAACACCTGGTCGTAGCCCATAGCGACGCCGTTGGCGCCGAGCGCATTCATCATCTCGACGAACATAGGATTGCCGATGACGCGGAACTTCATGCCCTTGAGGTCGGCAATGGCGTGGATCGGCTTCTTGGTGTTGTAGAGGCTGCGGGCGCCGGCATCCATCCAGCAGAGGCCGACGAGATTCGCGTTGGCATTGGCAGTGACCTTGTCGAGCAGCTCCTTGCCGATCGGCCCGTCGATCACCTTCTGCATGTGCGCCGTGTTGCGGAACAGGAAGGGCAGGTTCATCACGTTCAGGTCGTCGACGACCGGACCCAGGGTGCCGACGCTGACGCGCGCAAGCTGGAGGGCGCCGAGCTGGGTTTGCTCGATCACCTCCTTCTCGCCTCCCAATGTCATGGCCGAATACATCTGCACCGTCATCCGGCCGCCCGTCGCATCGGCGAGCTTCTTGCCCAGCGACTCGACGGCGGCGACGGTGGGATAGCCCTCGGGATGCACGTCCGATGCTTTGAGCACGAGCTTGGCCTGCGCGCGGGCAGCCGCCGACAATCCGATCGTGCCCGCCAGCGCGCCGAGTACCTTCAGTGCCTTGCGACGTCTCATGGCTTGTTCCCCCCGAGTCCTTGAACGGAGTTTATGCTAATGGGTGAACTGGAGGCAAAGCATCGAGCAGTTGACGATCCTGCATGCGGGCGACGTCCTGCCGCTCACCTTCGCCAGAAGCGCGCGCGCCCGGCGCGCATCTTTGCGGGTCGATCCGGCCCGCCGGCGCATCGTTCTGACGGCGCCGCTTCGCATGTCGCGTGAAACGGCAATGCGCTTTGCCGAGAGCCAGGCGGGCTGGATCGCGGCCCGGCTGAAGCGGCTTCCCGGGCCGCGGCCGTTCGTCGACGGCGCCGAGCTGCCTCTGTTCGGCCGGCCGCATCGGCTGCGCCACCGCCCCGAGGCCCGGGGAGTCGTGTGGCTCGAAGGCGATGAAATTCACGTCGCCGGCCGGCCGGAACATCTCGCACGACGCCTGCGCGACTGGCTCATGGCCGAAATGCGCAGTCGCCTGGTGCCGCTCGTGCGCGAGAAGGCGGCCCGCGTCGAGCGCCCGGTCAGGCGCATCAGCGTGCGGGACAGCCGCTCGCGCTGGGGCAGCTGCGGGCCCGACGCCTCGATGTCGTTCTCCTGGCGGCTGGTGTTCGCGCCGCCCGAGGTGCTGGACTATCTGGTGGCGCACGAGGTCGCCCATCTCGTGCACATGAACCATGGCCCGCGTTTCTGGTCGCTGGTGCGCAGGCTGAGCGCGGGCCCGATCGAGGGCTCGCAGTCGTGGCTCAAATCGAACGGCGAGGGCCTGCTGCAATACGGGGCGTGAACGCACCCCGCATCGCAACCGCGCTTTTATTGAGACTTGTGCCCCGGCGGCAAGGGTTGCGGATTGAGAGCCTCGCCGGGAGGCAGCGGCTGAGGATTGAGTGCGTGTGTCGCTTCCGGCGTGGCGCCCGGGCTGGAGTCGAGCTTGGGCGAGGCTGAGTCGGTGATTTCCTTGTATTGGTTGCTCTGGGTCTCGCCCTGATTTTTCCAGTACTTGAGTTGCTTGCTGTCCTGTTGCACCAGCCGCTCGCTGGCCGACGCTCCGGATTTCGAGGGCGCGGGTGCGGCCATGTC
>Ga0187780_10002049_pt1 | contig 15167 bp, 11 predicted proteins | sample 1015_Q2_SP10_20__FD_132429 | JGI IMG/M metagenome (GOLD analysis project Ga0187780, IMG submission 132429) | Tropical peat soil microbial communities from peatlands in Department of Meta, Colombia - 1015_Q2_SP10_20_MG | ecosystem: Environmental > Terrestrial > Soil > Wetlands > Peat | place... | reverse complement strand
TTCCCGAGGACCCGCGCGAGTGCTTCGATTTCACTGCCGACGCTCTCGATCTCGCCGACCGGCTGCAAACGCCGGTGTTCGTCATGACTGATCTCGATATCGGCATGAACCACCGCCTGTGCCGGCCGTTCGAATGGGACGACAAGCGCCAGCTCGACCGCGGCAAGGTGATGACCGCGGCGGATCTCGACGCCGGCAAGAAGTTTGGCCGCTACCTCGACATCGACGGCGATGGCATTCCGTTCAGGACCTATCCTGGCACGCATCCGAGCAAGGGCGCTTTCTTCACCCGCGGCACGACCAAGGACGAATATGCGCGCTACTCTGAGGAAGGTCCGGTCTATGTACGCAACATGGAGCGGCTGCAGAAAAAGCTCGACACCGCCGCCAAGATCGCGCCGCAGCCGGTCCGTTACTCCGCGCCCAAGCCGACGCGGTACGGCGTGATCTATTTCGGTTCGACCAGCCCCGCCATGGCCGAGGCGCTCGACCAGCTCGAGGCCGCCGGCCACCATGTCAACGCACTGCGCGTGCGTGCCTTCCCGTTCTCCAAGTCGGTCGAGGATTTCATTCACGAGCACGATCGCGTGTTCGTGGTCGAGCAGAACCGCGATGCGCAGCTTCGAACCATGCTGCTCAGCGAGTTCGCGCTCGACGGCCGCAAGCTGATTCCGGCGCTGCACTATGACGGCACGCCGATTACGGCTCGCTTCATTACCGCCGACATCGCGACCAAGCTCGGCCAGCTCAAGGTCGTCAGTTTCGAGAAGGCTGCGTCATGACCTACATCGCCAAGCCCAAACTGCACCATCCGGCCCTCGTCAAGAACAAGGCGGGCTTCACCCGCCGCGACTACGAGGGAGCCGTCTCCACCCTGTGCGCCGGCTGCGGCCACGATTCGATCAGCGCCGCCATCATCCAGGTCTGCTACGAGATGGACATCCTGCCGCACCAGGTGGCCAAGCTTTCCGGCATCGGCTGCTCGTCCAAGACCCCGACTTATTTCGTCGGAGCCTCGCACGGCTTCAACACGGTGCATGGCCGCATGCCTTCGGTTTTGACCGGCGCCAACCTCGCGAACCGCGACCTCATTTACATGGGCGTGTCGGGCGACGGCGATTCAGCCTCCATCGGCCTCGGCCAGTTCGCCCACATCATGCGCCGCGGCGTGAACATGACCTACATCGTCATGAACAACGGCGTGTATGGCCTGACCAAGGGCCAGTTCTCTGCCACCGCCGACAAGGGCTCGATCAGCAAGAAGGGCGTGGCCAATTCAGACGAATCGATCGACCTCGTCTCGCTCGCAATCCTGATGGGCGCCACCTTCGTCGGCCGCTCCTTCTCCGGCGACAAGCACCAGCTCGTGCCGCTGATCAAGGCGGCGATGGCGCACAAGGGCGCGGCCTTCCTCGACGTCATCAGTCCGTGCGTCGCTTTCAACAACCATTCCGGCTCGACCAAGAGCTACGACTACGTGCGCGAGCACAACGAAGCGCTGAACCGCATCGACTTCATCGAGGGCCGCGAGGAGATCACCGCGCAGTACGAGCCCGGAACGACGACGGCGGTCCGCCAGCATGACGGGTCGATCCTGCGCCTGCGCAAGCTCGGCGAGGAGTATGATCCGTCCGACAAGATCGCGGCGATGAAGCGCGTTCAGGAAGGCCTGGCGTCGGGCGAAGTCGTGACCGGCCTGCTTTACGTCGACCCGAGCCCGCAGGACCTGCATCACCACATGAACACGGTCGAGGCGCCGCTCAACACCCTCGACACCGCGGACCTTTGCCCGGGCTCCTCGACGCTCGATCGCATCAACGCCAGCCTGCGATGACGTGCGGGTAGTGCTCGCCATTCTTGCCGGCATCATTGGCGCGATCGCCGGTGCTGGCAGCCTCAGTTTCCTGCTGGCCTGTATCATCGATGCAATCGAGCCCTCGCGCGAAGGCATGTCGGGCTTGGGCGGTTTCTTCATCGGCGTGCCGGTGGGCGTCGTCGTCGGCTTCGGCCTCGGCCTGTGGCTTGTCCTGCGCTCGAAGGCTTCGCTCGCAAGAATAACCGCATGCCTCGTTGCCGCCGCCGCACTTGCCGCGGCAGCCGGCATCTATGCGTGGGAGAACGGCTGAAGCAAGCTTCTGCTATGCAGGCGCCGCCATCGGCGCGTCGACGAGCCTGCCCACCTCGCCTGGTTTGCGCAGCAGTTCGAGACGGCGTTCGTGCCATTCCCTGAGTGCCGGCGAATGTCCGACCGACACCATGGTCGCATTGGGCAGCCGCGCCTTCAGTTCGCGGTAGATTGCGGCCTCGTTGGCCTGGTCGAGCGACGCCGTTGGCTCATCCATGAACAGCCAGTCGGGCTTGAAGACAAGCGCCCGGGCGATCGCCAGCCGCTGCTGCTCGCCGCCCGACAGCATGTTGTTCCAGTGCGCCACCTCGTCCAGCCGGTCGGTCAAATACTGAAGGCGCGCCGCCTCGAGCGCTTCCTTGATCTGCGAGTCCGTCGCGGCCGAGGCCTCATCGGGATATTTCACGGCATCGCGCAAGGTGCCGATCGGGATGTAGGGCTTCTGCGGCAGGAACAGCACGCGCGCCCCTGCCGGCACGCGCACATGGCCCTCGCCGAACGGCCAGATGCCCGCCAATGCGCGGAACAGGGTGCTTTTGCCGGTGCCGCTCTCGCCGCGCACCAGGGTCGCCCGGCCGCGCGGCAGCACCAGATGCAGGTTCTCCAGCAGCGGCTGGCCATCCGGCAAGGCGAGCGTCAGGTCGTCGGTTGCGACATCGCGGCGGCCCGGCTCTGCCGCGACCTCGATGACGGTCGGCGGCTTGGCGTCCGTCGCCGTCTGCAGCCCGATCAACCGGTCCATTACCGCGCGCAATTCGGCCAGCGAGGTGTAGTTGTCGACAAAGAAGGACAGGGCGTTCTGCACCTGTCCGAATGCCGAGGCAGTCTGCATCATGATGCCGAACGTGATGGCACCGGAAAAATAGCGCGGGGCCGTGACGACGAAGGGAAAGACGATGGCGAGCTGGGCATAGCTCACCTGGTAAAGAGCGAGCTGCACCTGGGTGACCATCACCCTCCAGCCGTTGGCGAAGACATCGGCGAATCGGTGGTTCAATGTCGCCGCTTCGCCGGCTTCGCCGCGGTAGAGCGCGATGCCCTCGGCGTTTTCGCGCACTCGCACCAGCGAAAACCGGAAATTGGCCTCATAGCGCTGACGAAGGAAATTGAGCGGAATCAGCCTGCGGCCGACCAGATTGGCGAAGAACGATCCCAGGATGGCATAGACCAGCGCCACCCACGCCATGTATCCGGGAACCGTAACGTCGAGCCCGATGGCAGCGAGCGATATCGGGCCTGACAGAGTCCACAGAATGAAGATGAAGGAAAACAGCGTGGCAACCGCGCTCAACAATCCAAGCAGAAGCGTCATGGTGTACTGGCCGAGGTAGTTCAGGTCTTCGGCGATGCGCTGGTCGACGTTGTCGACCGAGCGCTGCAACTCGATGCGATAGTAGCCGCGGCCGTCGAGCCAATGAGAAATGTACTGTCGCGTCAGCCAACGCCGCCAGCGCAGGCGCAGATAAGGGCTGACGATGGCGCGCGTCGCCGCATTGACGATGAAAAGCGCCGCCAGGATCGAAAAAACGCCGATCTCATGCCAAAACACCGGTTCGTTCTTGGTCTGGATACTGTCGTAAAAACGCCGGTTCCATTCGTTGAACAGCACCTCCAGGCCGACGCCGCTGAAGGTCAGCGCGATTGCGCCGATGAGCAGCGGGATCGCCCACCGCCACTCCTCCGACCGGAAATACGGGTTGACGAGGCGCCACCAGTCGCCGACGAACGTGCCTACTCTTTTCATGCGCGGGTCCTTTCGGGCCGCACACTAGCTCTACATGTGGCTTGGCAGCCAGAGCGCTATGGTGGGAAAGCTGATCAGGATGATCAGCCGCAAGATGTCAGTGCCGATGAAGGGCAGCACGCCCTTGAAGATTGACGAGAAAGTGACGTCCTTGACCACGCTCTTGATCACAAACACATTCATGCCAACCGGCGGATGGATCAAGCCGAGCTCCACCGTCATGACGATGATGACGCCAAACCAGATCGGGTCGAAGCCGAGCTGGGTGATCAGCGGGAAGATGATCGGCACCGTGAGGATGATCATCGCCATGGCGTCCATCAAGCAGCCCAGCACCAGATACATCAGCATAATTAGCGCCAGCACGCCGTAGGTGCCGATGCCGAGGCCGGTCAGGAATTCCGTCACCTTCTGCGGCACCTGGGTAATGGTAAGGAAATAGCCGAACAGCAGCGCCCCGATCAGCACGGTGAACACCGCCGCCGCGGTGCGCGTGGCCTGCAGCAGCGAGGCGCGGATCTCGTCCCTGCCAAGGCGGCGGCGCAGCATGCCGAGCAGGAAAGCGCCGGCAGCCCCCACGCCGCCCGCTTCGGTCGGCGTGAAGAAGCCGCCGTAGAGACCGCCGATCACGAACACGAAGAGCGCGAGCGGCGCCCACACATCGCGCAGGCCGGCGATGCGCTCCTGCCAGGACGATCTGGGCGCGATCGGCAGGAAGTCGGGCCGCACACGGCAGATCACGGCGATGGTGGTCATATACATCGCCATGGCGAGCAGGCCGGGCAGGATGCCGGCCATGAAGAGCTTGCCGATATCCTGCTGCGTGATGAGGCCGTAAACCGCCAGCACAGTCGAAGGCGGCAGCATCGCGCCCAACGTGCCGCCCGCGGCGATGACTCCGGTCGAAAAGCTCTGCGGATAGCCATAGCGCCGCATCTCGGGATAGGCGACCGTCGAGAAGGTGGCGGCGGTCGCGACCGACGAGCCCGAGATGGCGGCAAATCCACCACACGACACGATCGTGGCGAGCCCCAGCCCGCCGCGCCGGTGGCCGACGAAAGTGTTGGCGGCGCGGAACAGTTCGCGACTTACCCCCGAAGTCGACACGAAGGCTCCCATCAGCAGAAACATCGGGATGACGCCGAATTGATAGTCGGTGACGGTGCGCATCGAGGTCTGGCCGACCAGCTTCAACGCCGGCCCGCCGCCGCTCAGATACGCATAGCCGCTGACGCCGACCAGGCCCATCGCCATGCCGACGGGTACGCGCAGCAGCATCAGTGCAAATAGCACGACGAATCCCAGGATGGCGACCGCGTCGGCGCTCACGCGGTGCGGCCTGTGTCGTGGATATCCTCGGGATGAAAAACCAGCCGCCAGGTGCGGATGGCGATCAGCACCACGGCCGACACGTCTCCCGCCCAAGCAACCGCAAAGAACGGCCATGTCGGCAGGCCGAGGTCGAAGGTGAGCACGTGGTCGGCATAGGTCGCGCGCACCTTGTCGAACAAGGTGTAGGTCTGCACCGTCACCACGAACAGCAGGACCAATGTCGCGAACACATCGATGTGCCGCTTCCAGCGCGCATCGACCTGCGCCCACACGAGATCCACGGTGATGTGGCCGCCGCGATAGGAAGTCGCGGCAATGCCCCAAAAAATCAGGATGCCGAGGAGCATGCGGCCGAAATCGTAGCTGTCGGGGATCTGCAGGCTGAAGAATCGCCGCAGCACAACCGAGATGAAGATGTCCGCCGCCACAAGTCCCACGAACAAGGCGGCGATTGCCTCGATCGTGTCGATGATACGGTCCATTACGCTACGCTTCATGACGCCCTCTGCCTCGGGGCGACCTCCCGTCACAAGCCGGCGCCGTTGCTGGCGATCTTGGCTTCGAGTTCCTTGTAAATCTCATCTGGATTGCCGCCGATCTTGGCGACCGCCTCCGCCCACTGCTTTTGCAACGGTGCGACCACGGCTTTCCAGGCCTTGAGCTGGTCAGGAGTCAGCGGGTAGACCTCGTGACCGGGAGCGGCCAGCATCTTGGCGCGGCCGCCCGCCTCGAAGTCATGCCAGGGAGACGTCAGCCTGACCGCCCACTCGGTCGTGCAATGGTCGTCTATGACCTTCTTCTGCGCTGGCGACATGGCGTCGTACTTCGCCTTGTTCATGGAATAGGTGAAGGTCGCGGAAAACAGCGGCACGTCCATGTGGTACTTCGTGACCTTGTCGAGGCCGAACAGGAACATCGAGCCCCACGGAAAGAAGATGCCGTCCGCTACCCCTCGCTCCAGCACATCGCGCGCCTCCGGCGCCGAAGCCTGCACGTTGGTGCCGCCCAGCATGGTCACCATCTGCCCGATCGTGCTCTGCGGCGGGCGGATCTTCATGCCCTTGATGTCTTCGGGCAGCACGACCTTCTTGCGGCCGTGATAGCCGCCCGGCTCGAGCAGGAAGGCAAAACAAAAGTGCGTGTCCTTCATTTCGGTCTCGGCATATTTTCGATACCAGGCGTCGAGCGCCGCCGTGCCTTTTTTGGCGTCAGCAAACATGAAGGGAAGCTGTCCGGCGGAAATGATGGCGAAGCGGCCCGGCTGGTAGCCGGGATTGACGTAGGTCAGATCGGCGATGCCGTCACGCGCCATGTCGTAGTGGTCGAACGCCTTGCCGAGTTGCTCGGAGGGGAAGATTGCGATCTCGATCGTGCCGGCCGACTGTTTCTCGATGTCCTCGGCCCACGCCTTGGTCGCCGGCACGAGGGGATGCGCGGGCGGCAGCCAGATCGAGATCTTGAGATCAACGGTCTTGTCCTCGGCCGCTGCGGAGGCCGCGAGCAGGCCGAGCACCAGCGCCAGCGCAAGCTTCCTCATCTTGCCGTTCCTCCCATATTCGTTTGCGCGCCCAACATACCGAGTTTATAGCCCGTCGCGAAATGGAAGAATCACCCGTGTCCCGCCGCGTCGCGCTGGAGATCCTGGTGTCGTGCCTAGACAAGAACCAGCCTCTCGACGATGCGCTCGCGCGGCACAGGGATTTTGCTGGGCTCGACCCGCGCGACCGCGCCTTTGTGCGTCTGCTGCTGGCGACGACCTTGCGGCGGCTGGGGGAGATCGACGCGGTGCTTGGCCAGCTGATCGAACGCGACAACCCCGCCGCCCGGCAGGTCCTGCGGCTCGGAGCCACGCAACTGCTGTTCCTCGGCACGCCTGCTCACGCGGCCGTCGACACGTCGGTACGGCTCGTCGATCCGCATCTCAAAGGCTTTGCCAATGCCGTCCTGCGTCGCGTCGCTCGCGAGGGCGCGGCACTCTTGGGCGATCGGGACCCGGCGCGGCTCAATACGCCCGGCTGGTTGTGGGAAAGCTGGCTTGCAAGCTACGGCGAGCAGGACACACGGGCGATCGCCGCGGCGCACCTCCTCGAGGCGCCGCTTGACCTTACGCCGCGAGCCGATGCCGCGCTCTGGGCGTCTCGCCTCGACGGCGAGCTTTTGCCCACCGGCACCATCCGCCGCGCGGCGGGTGGCGCCATCGTCAACTTGCCGGGATACGCCGAGGGCGCCTGGTGGGTGCAAGACGCCGCTGCGGCACTGCCCGCGCGTCTCCTGGGAAATGTTGCCGGCAAGCGCGTGGCAGATCTATGTGCGGCGCCGGGTGGCAAGACCCTGCAGCTCGCCGCCGCCGGCGCGCATGTGACGGCAGTCGACATCTCGGCGCGGCGAATGGCGCGCCTCGGCGACAACCTCGCCCGCTCGGGACTTCCAGCCGAGCTGGTGACGGCCGATGCCGCAATTTGGATGCCAGCAGAGAAATTCGATGCGGTCCTGCTCGATGCGCCATGCTCCGGTACCGGCACCTTGCGCCGGCATCCCGACATTGCATGGCTCAAGGACCAGGACGATGTCGACCGCCTGACATTTACGCAGGACCGCCTGCTCACGCATGCGCTCGACCTGCTTTGGCCCGGCGGCACTTTGGTATATGCCGTGTGCTCGCTTCAGGAAGAGGAAGGGCCGGCGCGCGTCGAGGCTCTGCTCACGCGAGACGGGAGAGTGAAGAGGTTCTCCGTTCAGGCGAATGAATTGCCCGGCCTTGCCGACGCGATCACCCCAACAGGCGACGTTCGCACCCTGCCGCCGATGGGCATGGACGGCTTCTATATTGCACGACTCAAACTTGCTTCAGCCTAGCCATCCGATGCCGTACACGCTCGCGGTAGCCGATATAGAGACCGGAGGCGATGATCACCGCCGAACCGACGCAGGTCCACAAATCCGGGACATCCTTGAAGACGGCATAACCCAGGATCGCCGCGCCAATCAGCTGGGTGTAATTGAACGGAGAGACGATGGCGGCGGGCGCCTGGCTGTAGGCAATGGTGAGAAAATAGTGACCTGTCCCGGCCATTACGCCCATGCCGACGAACAGCATCAGGTCCCAGCCAAAAGGCGGCGATAGCCATTCGAACGGCAGGAACGGGCTCGCCGCCACCGTGCCGACGATGGTGGCGACGGTGGCCGAGGCATCCGGCCGCTCGGTCTGGCCGTAGCGGCGCGAGAACAGCTGGTAGAAGGCGCTGCAGACCGTGCTCGCCACGATCAGCAGCACGTGCCAGTCGAAATGCTCGTGCCCCGGCCGCACCACGATCAGGGCGCCGACGAAGCCCACGCCGACTGCGGCCCAGCGCCGAGGGCCAACCGGCTCGCCCAGCAAACGCGGCGACAGCGCGGTCACGATGATCGGGCTCGAGAGAGAGATCGACGCCGCCGTCGCCAGCGGCAGGAAGGCGATGCCATGGAAGTAGAGGTACGAGGAGAAAAACAGCAGAAGGCCTCGCAGTACCTGCGTGTCGAGCCGGCGGATGCGGAACAGGTGCCGGCCGCTCCTTGGCAGGAACATCGCCAGCATGAAGACGAAAGCGAAGAAGTAGCGGGCCCAGATGACTTCGATGACCGGGTAGTGCGCCGTGGTCAGCGTCTTCGACATGGCGTTCAGCACGGAAAAGCACGACATCGCGACGATCGTCGACAGGATGGCGCGCAGGATGCGGTCGGTCGGCGGCGATGGCCGCTCGGGTGCGGCGCCCGGCACGCCTAGTCTGCAGCCCGCGCGACCGCCGGCTGCGGCTTGAACGGCAGAATCGTGGAGCCCCTCACGGCCGGCAGCGGCAAAGGCGGCGGTTCGACGCCGAGCGCACGGGCGGCGTTCCAGCCCCAGCGCGGGTCGATCAGGAAGGCGCGCGCGTGCGCCGTGCAGTCGGCCTCACCGTTGGCAACGATGCTTTCCGCCTGCTCAGGCTCGGTGATGATGCCGACCGCCCAAGTCTTGATGCCCACCTCCTTGCGTATGCGCGCCGAGAAGCCCACGTGGTAGCCCGGTGCAACGGGAATTTTCTGTGCCGGGGAAATGCCGCCCGAGCTGCAATCGATGAAATCGCAGCCCAGCGCCTTCAATTGCCGCACCGTCTCGATCGTGTCTTCGATGGTGATGCCGCCCTCGACCCATTCGACGCAGGAAAGTCGGATGCCTAGCGCCTTGCGGCGCGGCCAAGCGCGGCGACAGGCCTCGAACACCTCGAGCGGAAAGCGCCGGCGCTTCTCGGCGGTGCCGCCATACTCGTCGCTGCGCTGATTGCTGAGCGGAGACAGGAACTGGCTGAGGCAGTAGCCGTGCGCGCCGTGCAATTCGATGAGGTCGAAGCCCAGCCGCGCGCTGCGCAAGGTTGCGTCGACGAATGCCTGCTTCACCCGCTTCAGCCCGGTCGAATCGAGCGCCACCGGAGTGTGCCACTTGTTGGCCGGATCGAACGACAATGCGGAGGCCGAGAAGGTCGTCCATGGCAGGTCGGGCGCGTCGGCGCCGGTCAGCGGCCCGCCGCCCTGCCACGGCCGCTGCGCCGAGGCCTTGCGGCCAGCATGGGCGAGCTGGATACCGAGCTTCAAATGAGGCATCCATCCCCTTGCCCATTCGACGATCGGTTTGAGCGCGGCCTCGTTGTCGTCCTTGTAGAGGCCGAGGCAGCCGTGCGTGATGCGACCCTCGCGCTCGACATGAGTCGCCTCGAGACACAGGAGACCGGCGCCCGACATCGACATCATGCCGTAATGCACCCGGTGCCACGGCTGCGCGCTGCCGTCGACGGCCGAATACTGGCACATCGGCGACACGACGATCCTGTTGGGCAGGGTGACGCCGCCGATTTCGACGGGCGTGAAAAGCTTGGCAGTCATTGCGCTCCTCTAGCCTGATATGGACGGTCCCGCCTCGTGGCCAAGCCATTCCTCGATCAGGCGGCGGGCGATCGAATCGCGGCGCGGCATGAAGAACGAGCCGTCCTTGGGCAGGTTCTCGGGTTCGAGCTCCTCGCGGCTCATCCAACGCGCGGAGGCAAGCTCGTTGAGATTGACATCGATGTCGAGAGACTCGGCCTCGGCGTGGAAGCCGATCATTACCGAGGCCGGAAACGGCCAAGGTTGCGAGGAGCGGTAGGTGACGTTCTTCACCCTCACCTTCACCTCTTCGTAAACCTCACGGGCGACCGCATCCTCGAAGCTCTCGCCCGGCTCGACGAAGCCCGCCAAGGTCGAATGCATGCCGCGCGGGAACTGCTTGCCGCGGCCAAGCAGGCACTTGTCGCCGTGATGCACCAGCATGATGACAGCGGGGTCGGTGCGCGGGAAATGCTCGGTCTTGCAGTTGTCGTTGGTGCAGATGCGCACGTGCCCGCCGCGGATCGCCTTGGTGCTGGCGCCACATACGCCGCAATACCGGTGCCGCCTGTGCCAGTACGTCATGCCGCGCGCATAGGCGAGAATCGATCCCTCGCGCGCGAACAAAAGCGCACCCACCTGGCGCAGGTCGACGAACTCGCCCATCTCGCCGAGCAGCGTGTCCTTGCCTGTGACGTCGACGGCGAAATAGGGCGAGCCCTCGACATATCCCAGGAAGATCTGATGCTCGGCCGTATTGGCCACGGCGCGCCCCATCATGCCTTGAAGGAACACCGCCTCGGGATCGCCGCCGGTCTTCACCAGGTTCTTGTCAGACTCGACCGGCACGAAGCGCGCTTCGCCCGACGAGGCCAGCTCGATCATGCGCTGCTCGTCCTCTCGTTCGTGGCTGGCGCGATCGATCTCGGCGCTGGAATAGGGATTTCTCGGGCGTTGCTGAGACATGCCGCAATGTGGCCTCAAGCGAGCGCGCGTTCCAGCACTTGTGCAACATGTATCGCTTCGCGGTCCGTGCCGTCGGCGATCTGATGCCGACACGACGTGCCGTCGGCCACGATGAGCGCGTCGGCGCCGGACTTGCGCACCGCCGGCAGCAACGACAGCTCGGCCATGACGATCGAGGGCTCGTAGTGCTCGGCCTCGTAGCCGAAGCTGCCGGCCATGCCGCAGCAGCTCGATTCAATCGGCCGCACCTCGAGCCCCGGTACCAGCGCCAGCACATCCTGCACGGCACCCATGGCGCCGAACGCTTTCTGGTGGCAATGGCCGTGCAGCAGCGCGGTCTTCTGCGGCAAAGGCTTGAGCTCGAGCTTGAGCCGTCCCGCTTTCTTCTCGCGCGCAAGAAATTCCTCGAATAGCAGTGCGTGCTCGGCTGTCCTGACGGCGGCGGCGCCGAGCCCCAGCGCCAGGAATTCGTCGCGCAAGGTGAACAGGCAAGACGGCTCCAGCCCGATCACCGGCACGCCGCGAGCTACAAACGGCGCCAGCGCCTCGAGCAGCCGCTCGGCCTCCTCGCGCGCCCTGCCGACCTGCCCTGTCGCGAGATACGTGCGGCCGCAGCACAACGCACGCGATCCGAGCGCCGGCCAGGCTACCGCGACGCGGTGCCTGGCCGCCGTCAGCACGTGGCGTGCGGCATGCAGAATCTGCGGTTCGAAATTGTTGGAAAAGGTGTCGGCGAGGATCACCACCGTGGCATCGGCGACATCTACTTCGGTCGTGGCAAGGAACGTATCGCTGCGCCATTTCGGCAGCGAACGCTGGCGGGCGAAGCCCAGCATCGGCTGCACGACGGAGGCAAGGTTGAACAGCCAAGGCAGCCGCCGCGCCCACGGCGCCATCACCGGCAGATCGCCGATCAACCTGTCGCGGAGCGTGAGACCCCTGCGCTTTGCACGCGCCGCCCGTACCTCGATCTTCATGCGTGCCATGTCGACGCCGGTCGGGCACTCGCGCTTGCAGCCCTTGCAGCTCACGCAAAGATCGAGCGTCTCCGCAACGGCGTCCGACACGAGTGCCTCGGGCCCAAGCTGCCCGGAGAGAGCAAGTCTCAGTGTGTTGGCGCGGCCGCGTGTCAGGTGAATTTCCTCGCGGGTCACGCGGAAAGAAGGGCACATCGTGCCAGCGTCGAATTTGCGGCAGTGCCCGTTGTTGTTGCACATCTCGACGGCCTTGGCGAAGCCGCCGGCCGGATCGAGGCCCATGCCGGGCTCGGTGAGCGCCTCGGTCAGCGGATCGTTCTGGACGTTCCACGACGACCAGTCGAGCGCGGGCTCGTAGTCGATGACGCGATAGGTGGGCGCGTAGCGAAACAGCGCGCGGTCATCCATCTTGGTGGGCCGCACGATTTTTCCCGGATTGAACCGATTGTCGGGATCGAACAGATCCTTGATCGCCTCGAACGCCCTGTTGATGCGCGGGCCGAACTGCCAGGCCACCCACTCCGAGCGGACGAGGCCGTCGCCGTGCTCGCCCGAATAGGCGCCCTTGTACTCGCGCACGAAGGCCGAGGCCTCCTCGGCGATTGCCCGCATCTTGGCCGCACCCTCGCGCCGCATGTCGAGAATTGGCCGCACATGCAGGGTGCCCACGCTCGCATGCGCGTACCAGGTGCCGCGCGTGCCGTGCTTGGTGAACACCTCGGTGAGGCGCTGCGTGTAGTCCGCCAGGTGCTCGAGCGGCACCGCGCAGTCCTCAATGAAGGACACCGGCTTTCCGTCGCCCTTCATCGACATCATGATGTTGAGGCCGGCCTTTCGCACCTCCCACAGGGCCGCCTGCAGCGCGGCCTCCGGCATCTCGACGACGCTGCCCGGCATGCCGAGATCGGCCATCAGCTCGACGAGCCGCGCCAGATCGCCGAGCTGCGGCTCGCGCTCCTCGCCGGCGAACTCGACCAGCAGGATGGCTTCGGGCTCGCCGATGAGCGCCCGTTCGATCACCGGCCGGAAGGCGGGATTGGCGCGTGCGAGCTCGATCATCGTGCGGTCGACCAGCTCCACCGCCGTCGGCTTCAACTTCACGATGTGCTGCGCCGATTCCATTGCCCTGTAGAACGACGGGAAGTTGACGACGCCGAGCGTCCTGTGCCCGGGCAGGCGCGAGAGCTTGAGCGTCAGCCGCTCGGTGACGGCGAGCGTGCCTTCGCTGCCAACCAGAAGATGCGCGAGGTTGACCGAGTTGTCGGTGGTGTATGGCCGCTCCGACTGCGGGAAGAAAATGTCGAGGTTGTAGCCACCGACCCGGCGCAGCACCTTGGGATATTTGACCGCGATCTCGTCCTGGTCGGCCACGGCCAATGCCGACACCCTGTCGGCGATTGCGCGCACGGCGGGCTGCATGTCCTCCGGCCGTCGCGAGTCGAACCGCGCGCGCGTGCCGTCGGCCAGGATGGCGTCGATAGCGGCCACGTTGTGCACCATGTTTCCATACCGGATCGAGCGGCTGCCGCAGGAATTGTTGCCGGCCATACCGCCCAGTGTGCTCTGGGCCGAGGTCGAGACGTCGACCGGGTACCAGAGGCCGTGAGGCTTCAGCCACGCATTCAGCTGATCGAGCACGACGCCCGGCTGCACCGTCACCTCGGCGCGCTCCTTGTCGAAGCCGACGATGCTTCGCATGTATTTTGAGAAATCGAACACGAGAGCGCGGCCCACCGTCTGGCCGCACTGCGAAGTGCCGCCGCCGCGCGGCAGGATGGCGGCCTTGGCGTCACGCGCCACGTCGAGGGCAAGCGCGAGATCGGTTTCGTCGCGCGGGATGACGACGCCCACCGGCTCGATCTGGTAGATCGAGGCGTCGGTCGAGTAACGGCCGCGCGACGCCCTGTCGAAGAGGATGTCGCCCTTGACGGTGCGGCGCAGGATTTGTTCCAACGAGGTCACGGAGGCTACAATAACCAAATGCGTCTCAACTCACATCCCAGCGGCCGGCATTTCCTGCAGATCCCCGGCCCGACCAACGTGCCGGACCGAATCCTGCGGGCGATGGACTATCCGACCATCGACCACCGCGGCCCCGAGTTCAATGCCCTGGCCAAGAAAGTGCTGCGCAGCGTGCGGCAGGTCTTCCAGACCCGGCAGCCGGTGATCGTCTATCCCGCCTCAGGCACCGGCGCATGGGAAGCGGCCCTCGTCAACACGCTGTCCTTCAGCGATCACGTGCTGATGTGGGAGACCGGTCATTTCGCCTCGCTATGGAGGAAGATGGCCGAACGGCTCGGACTAAAGTCCGAGTTCATGGGCGGCGACTGGACGAAGCCCGCCGATCCGGCGGCCATTGAAAATCGCCTGAAGGAGGATACCGGCCATTCAATCAAGGCCGTCTGCATCGTGCACAACGAGACCTCCACCGGAGTGGTGAGCGACGTGAACGCGATCCGCCGCGCGATCGATTCCGCCAGACACCCGTCGCTCCTGCTGGTCGACACGATCTCCTCGCTTGGCTCGATCGACTACCGCCATGACGCCTGGGGCGTCGACGTCACCGTGGCCGGTTCGCAGAAAGGCTTGATGCTGCCGCCCGGTCTCTCCTTCAATGCCGTGAGCGAGAAGGCGGTTGCCGCCTCCAAGGGCTCGAAGATGCCGAAGTCGTTTTGGAACTGGGAGGAAATGCTCAGCAGCAACGCCAACGGCTGGTTCCCCTATACGCCCGCGACCAACATGATCTACGGCCTCAACGAGGCCTGCGACATGCTGCTGGAGGAAGGTCTCGACGCGGTATTCGCGCGCCACGCCCGCCACGCCGAGGCAACGCGCCTCGCCGTCAGGACCTGGGGGCTCGAGATCCTGTGCAGCGATCCCACGGCCTATTCCGGCTCGCTGACCGCGATCGTCATGCCGCCAGGCCACGACGCCGACGCCTTCCGCAAGGTGACGCTCGAGAACTTCAACCTCTCTCTCGGCCAGGGCCTCAGCAAGGTGGCGGGCAAGGTGTTCCGTATCGGCCATCTCGGCGATTTCAATGACCTCATGCTGATCGGCACGCTGTCGGGCGTCGAGATGGCGCTGGGTCTCGCCAAGGTGCCGCACAAGGCGGGCGGCGTGCAGGCCGCGATCACCTATCTACGCG
>Ga0187780_10002048_pt1 | contig 15168 bp, 13 predicted proteins | sample 1015_Q2_SP10_20__FD_132429 | JGI IMG/M metagenome (GOLD analysis project Ga0187780, IMG submission 132429) | Tropical peat soil microbial communities from peatlands in Department of Meta, Colombia - 1015_Q2_SP10_20_MG | ecosystem: Environmental > Terrestrial > Soil > Wetlands > Peat | place... | reverse complement strand
AAGTCCCATCGCTAACTGCAGTCTTCTTCGCATGCCGCCTGAGTAAGTTTTTACTTGTCTTTGTGCAGCGGTCTCAAGTTCGAGAAAATTGAGTAACTCTTGGGCCTTTTCTTTCGCTTTGTCTTTTGGGACGTGGTGAAGTTTTCCCGCTAGGAGGAGGTTTTCTATTCCTTTGAGTTCATCATCAGCAATGAGTTCCTGCGGCACGACGCCTATGGCTTCGCGGACTGCCGCTGGTTCCATGCCTACGTCGTACCCTGCAACGGTCGCTTTACCCGAAGTTATTGTTGCGAGAGTCGTCAACATTCTGATTGTCGTTGTTTTTCCTGCGCCGTTGGGGCCCAGAAAACCGAAAAGTTCTCCCTCTTCAACCGAGAATGAAATATCGTTAACTGCTTTGACTGATTTGCTATAGATTTTTGTGAGGCCTTTAGCCTCGATTATGTTATTTTTCATTCAATTCACTTCTTTGTTTATAAATCTTTGAATTTCAATAAATAGTCAGTTCACAGCTAGTAAACACGAAAAGTACACACAACAGGTGAGTAAGAAACGTATTGAGCCTGTGAAAGGGAGAATTGTCTAATTCGTCGGGTTGCTTAGATCTCTTAAGGAGGTCAGAATTTTTCCATATCGTTCGAACCGTTTTTATCCCTAAGGCATTGCGGGCAAATGCATGTCAATGGCAAGTCACGTGTGCTGCACAGTTCGTTATAGTTGCATTCAGAGCACGGGAACTCTTTTCTGCATCGCTCACAACTTTGAAGAAAAACCACTTCCGTTCCCAATATGCCTGCAAGGGTGTCCACGAGTTTCTCAATGTTGTTGCAGTTTTTGATTGAGAAGAGGCCTCGTTCCCTATTGTAATCCAAACCCTGGTTCATTAATAGGATGAATTTTTCACGTTCGACTCTTGGAAGCTTGAATCCCTTCGGATTTAAAACCGAGACCACGCCCTCATGCTCCCTTAGTACACGGGCATTTTATCCAGGAAATCAGCTTCTTCCATGGTGAATTTGAACCATGAAATCAATGGGCTTGGTTTCTGCTTCCGAATCAGGGTTTTGACGAACGGCACGAAGTCGTTTTTGGCTTTCTCGTGGGAAACATGGCATTGGGCTCCTATCTTGCCGCAGATCACATCTAGCATCGATCTTTTGCCTTTGGTCCAGAATAGGGTGATGATGCGAATAGGTGGCTGGATGAATTCGAAGGGCCGGTAAGATTCGGGTGCGACTGAGGCCGCTTGGGACATCGAATTGAAGAAGTATTTGAGCAGGTGCCAGTTTTCTGTTCCGATTCTTCCTCTGTACATGTCGGCCTGCGAGACAAAGTCGTAGGCGACGGCAAGCTCGTCCGGATTGGAGTACCTCTTGGGCAGGTTGTCGCTGACCGACATTATGAACTCGTCGTAATCGACGTTTGAGCGGAAAAGTAGGTTTGAGGCATCAGCGATGGATTTTGCCGAGAAAAATCCCCTCAGGGTTTCGTTCATGCTGATGTCTTTGTTTCTCGAAGTCAAAATCATCGTATCTTGAAGTGTGAGCGCATGGGCTGTTTCGCTGAGGCTTTGCAGGTCGTTTATGGCAGAACGCACGTCGCCCCGACTGTTCTGCGCGATGTGTTCGAGGGCTTCAAACTCCGCTTTTATGTGCTCCTGCAAACAGATTTTCTGGAGCAAAGCGATGAGAAGCGGGATTCTTATCTGTTGAAAGCGTATAAGCAAACAAACCTTCTTCAGCGGTCTAAGCTTGTCGATGTCTGGGTCGTTTGCAGCCATGATTACTGGAACCTGAGACTTCTCAACGATCTCGATGATTGCACTTACTCCACCCCTATCCTCGTTGCCTGCTATGCCGTCGACTTCGTCGAGGAAAAGAATGTTGCCTTTGCTCTGAGTTGAGAAAGCGTCAAGGGCGACGTAGGAAGTGGCGGGTTTCGCTACGGCGTTTATTGCTTTTTCGGATCTCGTGTCGCTTGCGTTCATTTCGATGATTGTGAACCCTAGCTCTTTGGCGGCGGCGTTTACCAATGCCGTTTTTCCTACGCCTGGTGGCCCATAAAGAAGCACTGCTTTTTTGGTTTTGCTTTTGCGTTTGCCTTTAAGCCATTCGACAAACATGGCTTTTGCTTCTTCGTTGCCGACTATGTCCTCTATTTTTTTGGGGCGGTACTTTTCAGCCCACAAAAGGTCATTTTTCATAGGTTTCCATTATGCCTCTGCCGAATTTGCCGAGCTGCGCAAGAAGGGCGCTCAGCTGGATGTCGCTATTTGCGCCTTGTGTTAAGCGATAGTCGTATTCACCGATTAAGTTCGAGATTTCCGCTTTCTGCTCAGGGGTTAAATCAGACATCTTGAAAATTTCCCGTTGTATCTGCCGAATAATTTCCGACCCAGAGAACCCGTAGGACCCCATTAAGTCATACATTTTCTTTCGGGCGTCCATGAAATCGCCGAACAGGGCTTTCCTGATCATCTGCTGGACCTGCATCGGGCTTGCCTCGCCGATAACTTGGGAAACAATTTTCTCATCCACAAAACCATCTTTGTAGGCTGAAGCCGTCTGCAAAGCATTCATTGCATGCCTAAGATCACCTTCCGAGTATTCCACTATTCTTTCAGCTGCTTCAGGCGTCAGGTTAACGTTTTCCTTCTTGGCTATGCATTGCAGGTGTTCCTTCATCGCTTGCTTATCAAGCCTTGAAAACCTAAAGATCGCGCATCGGCTTTGTATTGGCTCAATGATCTTGCTTGATTGGTTGCAAATCAGAATGAACCTTGACGTGCGAGAGCTAGTCTCCATTATTCTTCTAAGCGCCGTCTGGGCAGGACCGGTCATCTGATCGCATTCGTCTAGGACAACAAGGGAGAAAGGTACATTTTCGAAGCCTCCACGGCTATAACGCGAGAAATCTTTGATTCTTTCACGCACCGTATCGATGCCTCTCTCATCTGATGCATTAAGCTCCAAAGTGAAGTTTTTCCAGTTTGCCCCAAAAAGCTCATGTGCGATGCATAGGGCAAGCGTGGTTTTTCCCGTTCCTGGTATCCCAGCGAACATTAGGTGAGGCATTGTTTTGGGGTTTTTCATGAAGGCTTTGAGACTTTCAACGATGTCGCGTAAATCTACGACTTCACTGAGGTTTTTCGGTCGGTACTTTTCAACCCACATGAGCGCTTCTTCGTTAACTGACATTGAAGATAACACACCTTAACAATAAATTATACAATAAGGTGTTGGAATTTACCCATTTAAGTTTTCCCCAGACCAACGCGAGAGGGCAAACGTAAGAAGTTCTATCGGTCAAAAGGAGGCCAAGGATGCTCAGCCGATTTTGCTGCCTTCCACGATATCCTTTTCAGGCAATAGCACTGTCACATGGTCCTCATTGTCTTCTGCCGCTAGAATCATGCACTGTGATTCAATCCCTGCTAGAATGCGCCTTTGTAGGTTCAACAGGAAAATGCATTTCTTGCCCACCAATTGCTCAGGCGAGTAATACTTAAGCAATCCTGCGACAGCCTGCCTCTTCTCCGACCCGAAATCAACAATCAACTTGATCAGCTTCTTTGAATTGGGAACCATGGTTGCTTCGATTATCTTTCCAATTCGCAAGTCAAGTTTTTGAAACTCTTCAAACGACACTTCTTCCGCCAAAACGGTTCACCTTCGCTAACGACAGGTTAATCTTCGGTGATATTTACTTTACTTTCAATCGCTAGCTTGTTTTTAAACGCGGTCGCCAGCCTGTGGGCTTGCAGGATGGGCTCTGGAATGCGGCTTTTGGAGCAATGTTTCACAATTTTTACAGCCGTTTTAAGGGAGACCATGTGTCCGACGCTCACGAAAATGGGTTTGGTGCCCTGTGTCGTAACAACAGCAGCAATGACTTCTCCTTTGTCAATTAGAAAAATTTGGCCGTTGATTTCCTTCTGTTCTCCTATTAGATGAGTCTTCGCAGCGCCTATTGTCGGCTTCCCGAGGGCGAGTCCAAGATGACTGGCGAATCCGCACCTATATGGATGTGCCCATCCCTGCGCGTCGACAAGAAGAGCGTCAAATGGGCAGCTTAACTTTTTTATTGCTGCTATGGCAGGCGGGATTTCTCTGAAGGCGAACAAAGTCGGGATGTAAGGCATCCTAGCTTGGCAAACTGCGACTTGCGATTCCAAAAGCGCGAGGGACTCATACTCCAAAACTGCCACCGCCCCAACACCGATCTTGCCGAAGTATGAAACATCAACTCCTGCAACTGTTTTAATCTGCTTCGGCAGTCTGTCTTCCAAAATAACTTTTTTCGACAAGCGAACCTGAGTTCTATGTGCCTTTTCTACTGAGAAGTTCTTCGCTAACCTACGCGATCCACTCAAGCTTTAGCCTTTTGTGGCTTGGGCTTAGCTTTTGCTTTCGGCCATTCAAACTTCTTAAGTTGGTCCTCAAGGGATTTTCTGCGGATTTCAAGTGTCACGTCGCCGCGTGTTGCCTCGATTATTCTTCTCGCGATATCAGATTTGTGCCTAAGTCCTGGGACAAGCATGTAAGCTTCGTCAAGAGCTTGCAACTGGATGAACACTTGATCCATGATTGTGAGGCATTCTTCGGCTTTCTTGACTTTGCCTTCTCGCAGGTTATCAAGTGCTAATCTTCTGTACTCGCCTATGACGTCAGCTAAACCTAGCACGTAATCCGAGCAGGGCACATTTATCTCAGCGGGGGAAACAAAACGTGACTCATTTACGAGAACCGCAAAAATGCGTGCTTCCGAATACTCCTGGATCGCCGCGCTGAATATACCGCCGTAAATGATTTCAGGATAATCCTTCGACAGAACCTGCAGACTTGAAATCTTTTGCTCCGCTTCCGTGATGAATTTTTCGGCTTCTCCATACTTTTTCTGGTGGATTAGAAGAATCGCTTGCTTTGACAGGCTTGTCGCTTTGCGCATGTTCTCATGTGTTTCTTCACGGATCTTGTTTTTCTGCATAAGTTGGTTTTTTACTTCTTGAAGCACACTTTCAAGAGAAGACAAAAGCATTACCTAAAACCAAATAGATCATTTCGTGCTTTATTTCAGTTTCTTAAAGAAGCCCAAAGCATCCTTGAACCGCTTTGCGGATTTTGAATAGCCGTGATTTAGTCTCCTCCAAGTTGAATGGGCTTTTTCAGCCTGCTAAGCAATACGACCCTGCTTTCAGGCGCTTCATCAACAATCATGTAACCCGTCTTCTGCGCCAACCGGCGGGAAAATTCTTTGACTTCTGTATGCATGGGCATTCGTTCAAAACCAAGCCGCAGGTTCGAGAAGCCGATGTGCATGTACGCTTTTGCCTCGATGTAGGTCGGGTTGGCTTTCTCAATGAGTTTAGCGTACTCATCTACACAGATCATGTTAAGGTCCTTCACGAGTGTCGTTCGAATAACCGTGGGGCAGCGGAAACCCTGTAGCAAAGCCAACGTCTCGTGCAGTTTCGTCCATGCCCCCGGAAACTCGGGTCGACAAACCCGCTTGTACACCTGCTCGGTTGGTGCGCACAGTGAAATGTATAGTTGTGTGGGCTCTTGGCTGAGTTTCGAAAGTCTAGCTGGATGAGTGCCGTTGGAAACCAGAAAAGTGGTTAAGCCTTTCTGGCGAAAAGTCCGAATCAAATCTCCAAGTGGCTCATAAAGCGTTGGTTCCCCCGTTAAGCTTATAGCAACTTGTTTAGGAGTAAGGGCTTCTTGGAACTTGCGCCAGTTCGCCTGAGGATTGCCTTTGTACCCTGTTAAGATTCTTTCCTGAGCCTTAAAACAACCCTCAACGATTTCTTCAGGGGGATCCGCCTTGGGAATCTTCATCTCATCCCAAGTTACCTGTAAGTCGCCGCTCTGCGCTCTCCAGCAGAACAGGCATTGCTGTGTACAGTAGTACAGGCTCGGTGTCATTTGGATGCACCTGTGTGATTTTATCCCGTAAAACTTCTGCTTGTAGCATGGTCTACCGTTAACTATGGATTCATGGAGCCACTTGCACCTTTTAACGGCAGAGTGACTGCCAACCAAATGATACCTCTGCTTCTTCAAAGCACTTTGAAGTGTCGCTGCAGTATTTTCTTCCAATCCATCCCTCGAGGTCCATGTAGAAATTAGAAGGGTCGTTCTTTTAAGAATCCCGTTTTAAAAGGTCTGATTTGAGCCTAAGCTCTTCATTGATGAACCTGTCTCGCTAGAGGTGTGTCTCTTATTTGGGATTTAGATGGCAAAGTTTAAAATCATCTCTTAATTAAGAGATGAGCAATTACAGATGTGAGTATCCAAGTTTCGGGAGAGCAGAGCGGTTTGAATAAAAAAATTGTTGCTGTTATACTCATGGTGTTCATGTCCATAGCCGTCGCGCTTATCCCTTTTTCCAATGTACATGGGCAAAACAGCCTTGGCGTAAGTATCATAACGGTTGTTCCTGCAAGCGAAGCGAACTCGCTTACGCAGTTGCAAAGCGTCTTTAATGGTTCAGCTGGTGAACTCTACAACCTTAAAGGCACAATTTATACTAGCAACGGCACCTTCAACGTGTTAATGGGAAATACGATCGTCGGAAGCGGAACCTCCAACGGTTACTATGTTGACACCAACTTCACTGTGCCCCAACTTCCAGGCGGCGACTACACCTTCGCAATCGAAGACGTCCGACAGCAAGACTTGAACTCCACCGGCTCCACCCCCGAACAGTTTCTAATACTGTCCGGCTACACGATAAACCCATCAACCACATACAATCAAGAAGGAAGCACCGTAGGATTGACTGCTGAGGTAACAGGCGGCGAACCGGGATTATCATACTCAGCTAACGTCACAGTTGTACTTCCCAGCCCTCTTAACGGAAACTTCTCACAACAGGTGACAATGGTTGCTAACAACGTGGGAACTGCATCAGAACAAATCAACTTCCCAAGCGGCAACTTCCAGTCCGGGGACTCTCTACAATTGGGCGGTTTATCACCTACAGATTTTGCAGGCAATTACACTTTGTACTTTAACATGACTGGCGATTTGGCACAAAACCAGTTCACGGTCGGGTTCTTGGATTCAGCTACTTATCATAGGAGTCAAACAGCCACTGTAGTGGCGCAGGGTTACTCGGCTGGGCAAACCGCAACGTTGACTGCGACAAATGTTGAAACGGGAACGAGTCTTTACCCCGCGCAATCGTTGACGGCAGACGCCAACGGCGTCATAAGTTCAACATTCTCAGTTCCTAACTCCGCCGCGGTTGGGAGTTTCCAGGTGACGATCACTACAACAAGTGGCAATGCGAAATTGATTCAGGACTCCCAGACCTTCTACGTCCTTGGATATCCCGTAACTATCACAACTTTGAACCTGAACGGTCAAGCTGTTTCAAACATACTTGTCCAGGTTCAGGACGAGAACGCAAACACATTTTACAACGCCTCAAGCGACAGTAACGGTCTTGCAAGCTTCAACTTAGAACCGGGCTCCTATAACTTAACTGCCTATTGGCTGGGCGCGCAAAAGATTGGACAAACATCAATAAAAGTTACTGGCCCAGGCAGCTTCAACTTTGAATGTCAGTTGACCAACCTTCAGATCACGGTGCTAAACGAAAAGGGAACTACACTGCCCTTTGTGAACTTGGCAATTAGTTACACTTATGGTTCTTCTCAAACAGAAAACGTTTCAGCTGAGACAGATTCCTCAGGAAACTACCTCCTGAACTCTACTTTGAGTGGCGTAAGCTACACTATTCGAGCCTCGCTGTACGGCCAAGTGTTTAATGCCGGCAACGAAACTATCAACATTCCTGTGCTAGCAAATTACCAAGTTGTAATTGTGTGCCCAACTGAACCAGTGACACTCACCGTTGTCGACTACAACGGTGCCCCAATTTCAGGCGCAAATGTTCAATTAGTTGAATTAACAAATGGCTTATTTTACAGTGGATCAACCGACAGTTCAGGCTCAGCTAATGCTCAGCTCACCTTCGGCATGTACAAACTCCAAATATACGAAAACGGCATTCTGATCAACCAAACAACAATCAACGCTACCATTCCGGGCCAATACAGCATACATTGCACTCTTTACGGTATTCAAGTTTCAGTGTCAGTGATTGACTATTTCGGTGACCCCATTTCAAACGCCAATGTCACATTGAATGGGCCCTCTGCGGAAAGATTCTCAGCGATGACCAACGGAGCGGGAAAGACAACTTTTACAGACGTCGTCGGCGGTAACATGCAGATAGTCGCGTTCCCGAAAGGAGCCGAGAGCTCCTATCAGGCATTATCATTAACTGTCGATCAACCCGCTTCCGTGCAGATAAAAATGGACGGGTACGTCACTTTGGGGGGGCTCTTGGTAACAACCACTGCTTTGATGACCTTGATTTTGGTAATAGTGGCAATAGTCCTGTTGGTCGTGGTTGAAATGTTCCTACGGTTAAGAAGACGAACCGCAAGTGAAAACTAAAAAACTGATTTTGCCGCCTGATAAGAAAAAAGTTTATATCTTTTCTAAGGAACATAAGAGAAAACAAGGACAAAACGACAACATCAGATTTTGAATTGACACTTGAGGTGTAACTGTTGGCTCAATCAAAAGCTTGTTCTCCAACATGCAGCGCTTTTAAATGCGGCAAAAACTCTGCTTTCTTCCAACGGAACTCCGTTTGGTGCAAATGGACCGAGGAGCTGTGCGACGTCGCGGACTGCACGTACTCGATGTGCGCGAAAAGACGGCTACTGCCAAAAGGAGTCTGCGGCGAAACTGTCAAACGACAAACGGTCGAGAGAGATCTAGACGACGACTTATTCAGTGAATCGATAAAGATTAAAGGAAAAGCTTTGCGCAAACTTGGAGATAGAGAAATATACTGAGACAAAGGAAGAAAACAAAAACCTTGTGACTCGTGCATAAAACACGAGTACCCTTTTATTTTGACTGAACGCGTTTAACAACGGGAGGTTTAATTTTCTTTAGGATCCTGTACCCGCAGATTATGCATTTAGTTTCTCCGCCCCGTAGCTCCAGTTCCTCAGAGGGCACTCTTGCCCCGCATCTCATACATTCGTAAACAATCCCTGATTTCTCCATAAGAAACGCCTGCCGTACAAAGAAAAGTATTTTGCTTTTAAAGCTTTTCCAAGTAAATGTCTTTAAGAGGATGTTAGTTGAGAGGTCGGCTTAAAAACAAACTTTCAGATACGCTGTCATCTGAAGAATTAACCAAAATCTACCATTCCTTTGACATAATTGGCGACATAGCAATTTTCAAAGTGGCAAACGATGATGCTGATGCCCGAACTGCAGCAAACCAGATTATGGCTGTTCATAGAAATGTGAAAACCGTTTTTGCCCAAACCGGACCCGTCAAGGGAGACCATAGGGTTCGACAGCTAAAACTGTTAGTGGGAGAAGGCAAAACGCGCACAAGATATAAAGAATCGGGCTGTGTCTTCGCGGTTGACGTTAAGAAATGTTATTTTTCGCCCCGGCTTTCGCATGAGAGAACAAGGATCGCGCGGCTTGTCAAGAGCGGCGAGACAGTAGTTAACATGTTTGCCGGCGTGGGCTGTTTCAGTGTTATAATTGCAAAGTCTGTGCCTCAAACTAAAGTGTATTCAATTGATGTTAACCCAGTGGCTTTCAGGTATATGGAAGAGAATGTCAAAATCAACAGAGACTACGGCAGAGTTATACCAATCCTTGGCGACTCAAAAGACGTAATCAATACGCAGTTGCGGCGCAAAGCCGATCGCGTTCTGATGCCTTTGCCTGAAAAAGCGCTTGAATACCTACCCCACGCAATCTTGGCACTCAAGCCAACTGGCGGCTGGATACACCTCTACGATTTCCAACATGCAACAAGCAACGAAAATCCTTTAGATGGGACCAAGCAAAAAGTGGCTCAAAAACTAGGCAGCTGCGCTTTGAGTTATACTTTTGGTTTTTCTCGCGTGGTAAGAAGCACTGGTCCCAACTGGTACCAAACAGTTCTGGATATCCAGGTTAATCAGTTGCCCAATCAGTTGCCAAGTAAGTTTTAATAACTCAGGCTTTAACTATTTGTTTTGTGATGAGATTTGAAACGTAAACTTATGGATATTCTGGCTTGCCCGATAGACAAGTATCATCCTCTTGAACTTCACGTCTTCGAGGAGAAGGAGGAAATCGTGGAGGGACTCATCGTCTGTCCGAAATGCCTGCGCTGGTACCCGATAAGAGATGAAATCCCAGAAATGCTTCCCGATGAGCTTCGAAAAGAGGTCGAAGACTTGCCTTTCTTAAAGAAATGGAGGGCGAAGGTTCCCGAGAGAATTGTCACTGAAGGAAAACCCTTTAATTTAAAGTAGTTTTTTATTTTTTCAGGTTTATCGCCCTGTTCTTGGCAGAAGACTGCATGGCGGCTTCAGCGATTTCAAGGGCTTTTACCCCGTCCTCACCAGTGATGAGGGGTTTTTTATTTTCAAGTATGCATTCCGCGAAGTGTTGGAGTTCACATTTAAGAGGTTCTTGGAATGCGCATCTCGGCTGAACCGTCTCTGATCGCTGTTCAATCCAAAGATCTTGAGAGATGTAGTCAAGCCGCATTATGGCGTCGCTTCCCGTTACTGTCAAAGTTCTAGTTTTGTAGGGTGTCAGCCAGTTGGATTCTATGAAGGCGCTTTGTCCGTTTTGGTAGGTGAGCATTAGTTGCGCGTAATCTTCGAATTTGCGGTGAGTCATACTTCCCATTTTCGCATAAACTGTGACGGGATCCTGCTGGGATATAAATCGCATGACGTCGATGTCGTGGATGGCCGTGTCTTTTACAACTCCGACGTCACCTATTCGATCAGGCCATTGTGAAACACGCTTCGCGTTAGCACATACTAATTCGCCGATTCTTCTTTTCTCAATTGCGTCACGGATAATCTGAAGCCCAGGTATAAACCTCATCAAGAAGCCAACTGTCAAGATGAGATTGTTCTGCTGTGCCGCTTCACAAAGCTTTTCTGCTTGCTTCGCGTTGGTAGCCATTGGTTTTTCAACTAGTACATGTTTTCCAGCCCTTAGCCCTTTGAGTGCTTCTTTAGCGAGAACTGTTGACCAAGTGCAAACGCTTATTGCTTCTATCTCACGGTTTTTCAACATTCGTGCGCTGTCAGTGTAGGCTTTTACCCCGAATTGGTCAGCAATTGCTTTTGCTCTCTCCGGGTTAACATCGCAGATAGCAACCAGTTCGGTTGAAGGCAACTCTTTATAATTTCTTGCGTGATTTTTTCCCCAGAAACCTGTGCCGATTACTGCGACTCCAATTTTCCTCATTTTTTATCCTTGTCCTCTTCCCAATCCACGGTATATGAAGCCTTCTGCTTCCACTGCTTTAGGCTCTAATGTGCCCGCCAAATCCACGATTACTGAAGGCGTCTTCATCAACGCTTTAAGCTTTCTTAGATTCAGGCGGTTAAATTGTTCTTCACCGGTCAGTATCACTATGCAGTCAACGCCTTCCACTGCTTCATTCAACCCAGATTTTGCCACGCCTAAATCCGATATGTCGCTTTTTGAAACTGGATCATGCAGCGTCACTTTGGCGCCTCTAAGCAACAATAATTTCACGAAAACCGCGGCACTTGTGTTGGGATTGACTTTTCCCAATAGCGATATTCTTGATCTTCTCAAAGTCTTGTTGCAATTTCGCAGAGCGTCCTGCGTAAGATTGACAGCGTATTTAACCATTTCCTCATTTATCTGCCGCGCTAACGTTGGCAATCTGAGCTGGACGTTCAGGTTTTCTGCGCTCTCAAGAAGTAAGTAAGCTTCATTCTTGTTTTCTTCATCATCAATCGTAGGCAAGAAACTCGAGCCATCGAACTCTAACGATTCTACGATTTCTGAATAGTCGATGTTTGCGCTTTCACAGAAAACCGCTAATTCATTTGCCAAAGCCCTATGCACATCAAGTTTGGCAGAGTTGAAAAGCGCGATAATTTCAGCAGTTTTCACGTCGCTTATTTGTTTAACGTTTTTGATTACTGTTTTTAGAATGTTCAGGGTTGCTTCTTGGCCTGTTTTTCCAGCCGTAGCAACATTTAACTCAAAATCAGCTGCGGGATCAATTGGTCGCTTGACTTGTGCGTTGTGAAGTGGAGCATAAGCAAGAATGAAATCTTGGTCTGCCTTTAATCCTGAGGTGTTCTCCAAAGTCTCCTTCAGGGCGCCTTCAACAAACCCTGAACCAGCAATTTCACAGTAGGCAACCAGAGCACCCGCATGTAACGCCGCTCCAACTTGTTTCATAATACCTAAAACTTCGGAGCAGTCAATTTTTTTCTTTTCGTCAACTCTCGCAGGGATCGTCACGATTACAACATCGCTTCGGGAAACAGCTTTTTTCAACTCACCCGTAACGCTCAGTTGTCCAGTGCCGAGTAAAGCTTTGATTCTCACTTCAAACTCTTGGCCTTCAAATGGGGTTTTCCCTTTTGCCAGTTTCTTTACCACGTTCGGATCGGCATCTAAACATGTTACTCTAAAGCCAGCTTCTGCAAAGACGTAGGCGTACAGAATCCCCTTCCGTCCGCATCCTATAACGCTAACCGAGTATTTTGAACGCTTTTCGTCCGTGTCTATCTCGTCTGCTTTTAAAGTTAAAACGTTGGGCATCCATCGGTTTTCTCCGGAAGCTGTAAGCTTGTTAAAGAGCTTTCAGGGTTTCTTCAAGCATTGAACTGTAGTCTTTAACTAGCTTTAATGCCTTTTCTTGGTTTTTCGCCTCAGCGTAAAGCCTGAACACCGGTTCCGTTCCGCTTGGTCTGATGAGTATTGCGCTGTTATCGCTGAACCAAATTTTTGCACCATCAATGGTGCTTATGTTTTCACCTTTAACCATGTCGTAGAGCTTCTTTAGAAGAGCTTCCTTTTTCTCGTCTGGGCAATCGACTTTTCCCTTCTCGATAAAATATTGAGGTTGCTCAGCTACGAGTTCAGAAAGGCTCTTTCCTGTTTTAGCCATAATGTCAAGAAGTAGCGCCGTGGTCATTGCTCCATCTCGCACAGCTTGATGTGGACCATAGAAGATTCCACCGTTTTCTTCTCCGCCTAGGGGAGCGTTAAGCTCCTTCATCTTCTGCGAAACCGTTACGCTTCCAACCTTGGTCCAGATCAACTGGCCGCCACAGGCTTCCACGGTGTCCTTGATGAGCGTTGAGGAGCTCACCGGGGTAACGATTATGGCGCCTGGGTTCTCAGCAAGGAACTGTTTTATGGCTATCGCAAATGTTTTGTCTCCCCAATAAATCGTTCCGTTGTGGTCAGCGAAGATGGATCGGTCGGCGTCACCGTCAAAAGCGACCCCCATGTCTGCGCCAATAGCTTTCACAGTTGCGGATAAGTCCGTTAGGTTCTCAGGTCTGGGTTCCGGCATTCTTCCTGGGAAAGTGCCATCGATGTTGGCGTTAACAGTGGTTATTTTGCAGCCGAGCTCTCTTAGCAAAAGTGGGCCAGTCAAGCCCCCTACGCTGTTTGCAGCGTCCACTACCACATGAAAGTGTTTTTCTGCTATCAGCTTCGGATCCACGTGTTTTTTTATGGCTTGCACGTATTCATCGTTGATTTCAGGAAGATCCTCCACCGTGCCCAGCTTGTCCCATTCTGCAAAAACTAGTTTGTCATCAAAGTAAATGTTCTCTATTTCAATTTCCTGCTCATGCGAAGTCTCGATTCCGTCACTCCAGATAACCTTAATGCCGTTGTATTCAGGCGGATTATGCGACGCAGTAACTATCACGCCGCCATCCATTTTATGATTCTTAACTGCGAACTGCAACGCGGGAGTAGGCGCCATCCCAGCGAAAAACACATGACATCCAGTCGCGGTTAAACCCGAAATCACGGCTTTGGAAAGCATGCTACCGCTGGTTCTTGCGTCGTGTCCAAGGAGCAGGTTCTTTCTTCCAAAAAATGTTCCGATTGCGCAGCCTACTTTAATCGCCATTTCAGGAGTTAACTCAACGTTGACTAGGCCTCGGATCCCGTTTGTTCCGAAGAGTTTTCTTTCACTCATAAATTTCACTTCTTCTTGCTTAACAGTAAACTTTGGCTTTTATAATGTTTTCAGCGACCTCTTTTGCGGGGCAAACTGAAGATGCGTCTGAAAGATGTATGTTATCTTTGATTTTGGCGTGGTCACCAACTATGCATCCTCGAGTTAGCGTAACTTTTTTTCCGATGCGTGCTCCCTCCCCGATTATTGTCCCGTCAACTACGGCGAAATCTTCGATTATGGCGTGTGGAAAAACTACTGAATTGCTTATTTTGACGTTTTTCCCAATAGCGACGTTTTCTCCCAAGATGGCGTAGGGGCCAATAGCTGATTTTTCACCTATTGAAACTCCTTTATCGAAGGCCACAGGGTTCTTTAATTCAAAATCTTTTGAGGCTACGTGCTTTAGACTGTTAACTAAAGAGTCAAGTATAAGCATGTTTGTTTGCAGGTACTCCTCCGGCTTACCTATGTCGATCCATAAGCCCTCAGTGAAGTAACCATAGAGTCTTCCCTCGCCAGCCAACTTGGGAAAAACTTCACGCTCTATAGAAACATGTCTTCCCGAAGGGATGTAGTCGAAGATTTTTGGGCTTAGAATGTAGACTCCTGCGTTTATGAGGTTACTTGGTGCCTTTTCTTTCGGCGGCTTTTCAATGAACCTTACTATGCGGTTATTCTTTGCCATTTCAGCGACTCCATATCGGGATGGGTCTTCGACTCTGCACAGGGCAATCGTCGCTAAAGCGTTGGCTTTCACGTGGGCTTCATACAGTCCCCTGTAACTTAGATCCGCAAAGATGTCGCCGTTCAACACTATAAACGATTCATCATGACCTAACAACTTCTCGGCCTTTTTCACCGGTCCAGCTGTTCCAAGAGGTATCCGGGGCGGGTCAAGAGAAAACCGAACTTTCAAGCCATGTCTTCGCGGGCGCTGCTGTTTTATGTAGAATTGGGTTAACGCGTTTACCCCCAAGACGGCTTCTTCACAGCCGTCTTTTGCAAGTTTCTCAAAAATCCACTCAAGCAAGGGCTTGTTGACTATTGGGAAGAGAGTTTTGGGTCTGGAGCAACTTAAGGGGCGAAGTCTTGTTGCGAAACCGCCCGCTAAGATTAAAGCTTTCAGGGCAAATCACCTTT
>Ga0187780_10002047_pt1 | contig 15171 bp, 16 predicted proteins | sample 1015_Q2_SP10_20__FD_132429 | JGI IMG/M metagenome (GOLD analysis project Ga0187780, IMG submission 132429) | Tropical peat soil microbial communities from peatlands in Department of Meta, Colombia - 1015_Q2_SP10_20_MG | ecosystem: Environmental > Terrestrial > Soil > Wetlands > Peat | place... | reverse complement strand
GGTGCCCTGGACCGCCAGGGCGTGGACATGCTCTTCGAGGGGGTGGACCTGTTGCGTCACGCGGTGGAGGAGCTCGCCGGCGGCCAGGCGCCATCGCTCGTCGCCGAGGCCTATGTGGCCAAGATGGCGACCCTGCTGACGACCGGCCCGGGGCCCGGCGCTGCGGCGCCGGCCGACCGAGCGGAGATCGCCGCCGCCCAGCAGCGAGCCGAGGCCATGGGCCTGGCCCTCTTCTCCGTGGAGATGCAGATCGCGCCCGACGCCCCACTGCCCTCGGCGCGCGCCTACATCACGCTGCGACGGACGCGGGAGCTGGGGGAACTGGTCCGCTCCACGCCCTCGATCGAGCAGGTCCAGGCCGGAGAATTCTCCGGGAACCTCTCGATTCTGCTCGGAACATCCCGATCTGCCACGGAGGCCCAGGCTTTTCTCGCCAGCCTGCCGGATGTAGCCTCCGTCATCGTGCGTCCTGTGGGACCCGGGGAGGAGGAGAGCCGTCCTCAACCGACGCCCAAGGAGCAGCCTCCTCGCGCCCAGGGAGGCGGCGTCTCGGCCGAACTCCGGTTGCCCGCCTCTGCCAAGCAGGAGCCGCCGGCGCCCGTAGCGCCCACGGCTGCACCTGGTGGGTCCGTCATGCCGTCGGGACGGACCGCCACCATGATCCGGGTGGACACCCGGCTCCTGGATGACCTGATGGATCAGGTGGGCGAGTTGGTCACGGCCAAGGGAAGCCTCTTGGAGGAGAGCCAGGTGATCCCGTCCCAACCCCTGCGCGAAAGCGTCGGACGGGTGGACAGCCTGGTGAAGAGCCTGCAACAGCAGGCCATGAAGCTCCGCATGATGCCCCTGGAGCTGATCGCCGATCGGTTTCCCCGGGCCGTGCGGGACCTGGCGCGCAAGCGAGGAAAGGAGTTGAGCTTCGAGATCCTCGGGAAGGAGATCGAACTGGACCGAGCGATCCTGGAGGAGCTGCCGGACCCGCTCCTGCACATCTTCCGGAATTCCATTGACCATGGCATCGAGCCACCCGAGGAGCGCGTCCGAAACGGCAAGGCTCCCACCGGCACGATCCGTCTGGAGGCCAGCAAGGAGCGGGAGAGCGTCGTCATTCGAGTGAGCGACGACGGCCGCGGCATGGACCCGGCCCTCTTGCGCCGGGTGGCGCTGGAGCGGGGAGCCATCACGCGGGAAGAGCACGACAGCTTCACCGACGCCGACGTCCTGAATCTCATCACCAGGCCGGGATTCACCACGGCCAAGGAGGTCACGGACGTCTCCGGCCGCGGCGTGGGCATGGACGTGGTGCGGAATGCGGTCGAGTCCCTCCGTGGGAACCTGGTCATCGAGTCGGTCCCGGGTCAGGGGAGTACCATCACGCTGAAGCTCCCCCTGACGCTGGCGGTTGTGGCGGTCCTCCTGGTCGAGGTGGGAGGAGAACGCTATGCCCTCCCGGTCACTTACGTCGAGCAGATCCTGCAGGTGGAGTCCGAGGAGATTCAGCGGTCCCAGGGGCAAGAGATGGTGGCGCGCGACGGCGTGCTGGTCCCGCTGGTGCGGCTGCGGCGAATTCTGGGCTGTCCCGAGGGGGATTCCAGCGCGCGACGCCAACTGTTCGTCCTGTGCGAGATGCGGGGACGCCAGGTGGGACTGGCGGTCGATCGCTTGGTGGGGTATCGTGAGGTCGTGGTCAAGTCGCTGGGCAAAGCCCTGAAGAGTCTGCGCGGCTTCGCGGGGGTGACCATCCTGGGGGACGGGAGCACGGTCCTCATTCTGGACATCAACACGCTGTGAGCCGGCATCTTTCCGACCTTCTCTGTGTACACCCACGGGCCGCTGCGCCTTCTCCGGCGCAGAATCCCGAAACCGCTGGGCATCACCCGGAAGGCCTCCGAGAGGCGGAGGGGGCCGAGCGGAGGACGCGATGACCGCCCAGGGAAGGCAGATCCGACAAGCCATCCTGGTCAAGCTCCGCGCCTTGAGCGAACACAGCTTGGGGCGGGCTGCCCAGTCGCTCACGACCCTGCTCGGACATCCGGTCCGGTTGGCGGTCTCGGCGATCACGACCGTGTCCACGGGCGATCTGCCCGGGCTTCTGACGGCGGCCGGCACCGGGGCCATGGCCAGCCTGCGGATACGGATCGCCGGGGAGACGCGAGGCCAGATCATCATCCTGTTTCCGAGGCGAACGATTTTTCAAATGCTGCGGATGCTCCTCGGCACGCAAGAAGAGCCGCGATCCTTGTCCGACCGGGAGCAGTCGGCGGTAGAGGAGGTGGGGGGCATCCTGGCGTCGGCGTTCCTGAGCGGACTCGCCGACCTGTTGGGAAAGCGCCTGCTGCCCTCGCCCCCCGAGATGCACCTGGACGACTTTGAGGCGCTGCTGCAGCAGGTGACCGAAGATCTCGCGGAACATGAGTCGGAGGTCCTGGTGGTCCAGGCGCTCTTCGAGGATCCGGAGCAGCGGATTGAGGGGCAGTTCTTCGTGCTACCGGAGATGGGGTCACTGGAGGCGATGCTGCATCCGGCGGACGCCCGGAGGAGATTGAGGGAATGACGCCATCGCTCGCGGCCCCGATCCCGCCAGCCCTGGCATCCCGTTACGAGGCGCTGGAGGAGTTGCTCCGCGACATGGGCCGCGTCCTGATCGCCTTCTCGGGAGGCGTAGACAGCACCTTCCTCCTCGCCGTGGCGGTCAGGTGTTTGGGCGAGAACGTCCTGGCGGTCACCGGGCTGTCGCCCAGCGTGCCCGTCGCCGAGCGGGAGGAGGCGACGGCCCTGGCCCGGCGACTCGACGCGCGGCACCAGTTCCTCGAAACGGCGGAGCTGTCGCGGGCGGGGTACGTAGCCAACGCGTCGGATCGCTGCTATTTCTGCAAGAGCGAGCTCTTCGAACGGCTGGGAGCCCTGGCCCGAGTCGAGGGCTGCGCCTGGGTGCTTGACGGGGCCAACGTGGACGACCTCGGAGACGTTCGCCCGGGCCGGGAAGCGGCCCGCCAGTACGGCGTCAGAAGTCCTCTGGTGGAGGCCAGCCTCAGCAAGGCGGAGATCCGCGAGCTCTCCCGGGCGCTGGGCCTGCCCACCTGGGAGAAACCAGCCATGGCCTGTCTCGCCTCCCGCATCCCCCACGGGATTCCTGTGACTATCGAGCGACTCACGCAGGTGGAGAAAGCAGAAGCGGCCCTTCGTGTCCTGGGCTTCCGGCAGGTGCGCGTCCGGCATCACGAGGCCATCGCGCGGATCGAACTTCCCCCGGAGGAGCGCGCGCGCCTCCTGGACGCGAGCCTGGCAGCCGCCGCGGTCGAGCAGGTCAAAGCGGCGGGTTATCAGTACGTGGTCTTGGACCTGGAGGGCTACCGCCCCGGGGGTCGCCCGAAGCCCTGACCCCGAGCCCCCTCTTGTCTCGGGGTCAGGCAGTGCTGGTGTTTTCTCGTCTGGGCCGACCGCTCTTCCCGTCCGGTTACCGCGCCCCGACCCTTAACTCCTCCAGCAGCTTCAGCATGGCTTCGTGAACACCGGCGTCCGTCTCTTCCGCCTCGAAGCGCTCGAATTCCTTGCCCAGGTGTTCCTGATCCTCGAGGCCCAGGAGGTTATCGGCCATGGGGAACAGGATGTGGTTCTCCCTGTTGATGTGGGGGCGGAGCAGGCCAATGTAGCCCCGTCCGTTCTCGACGATCCGCTGCGCGGCGCCGGGATTGGTCCCCACGGCGGCCGCCCCCTCGGCGATCCCGCGAATGAAGGAACGCCCGGTCTCGAGCTCATACAACATGACCGCGATCGGCCCTCCCTGTTGCGGAAAGCCCCGGTCCACCATGGTTTGGTTGTCTATCGGGGCCGTGCCGTTACGCGCGCTGGCGGGAGCCGGGAGAGTCGGCAGATGCCCTAGGGTCTGGACGACACCGCGGGCTGCCGGGCCGTCGCCGGCCACTGCATGAAGGAAGGCAGAACTTCCAGCTTCGTCCCGTCGGTGTTCTTGTTGTATTCTTCGACCAAGGCCTCCGCGTGGCGGAGGAAGGCTGGATCCCACAACTCCAGACGGAAGCCGAGGTTGTCGGAAAACTGGCCGAGCGCCTTCCACCCGATCTGTAGGCCGAACAGCTTCTGGGGGGCCGCGATGCGTTGGGGCAGCGAAGACGGAACGTATCTCCCCCGAGTGAAGTTCCAGGCGATCTTCGACGTATACTCCGGGCCGAAGTGTTTCTTCACCAATTGCTCGATGAGTTCCGGCTTGACCCCGACTGCTTTCTGCAGCTCAGCCATCGCGCTCCTTTGTCTTGGGGACCATGAACTCCATCAGCTGCCCCCGGCGACGGTTCCGACACGGGTTCTGCATTGCATGGAAAGTCTGGCCAGCCCATCGCCCACGCTTTTACCGCAACCGGCGGAAATCCGCAAGGAGATGCTTCAGAAGGCATGGGTTTACGGGCTGACTGGTGACAGCGAGAAGCCTGCTTTCGGTGGGACGGGCGAACAGGAGTGCCGCATGAACGTCGTGATCATCACACGCGCAAACGTGGGGCGCGTGACCCGTTGGCGGGGCGAGCGAGGTGGAACCCACACCTACCTGCAGGCCCTGCTGGATGGGGAGTGGTGTCAGGTTGTCGTGACGCGGAGCGATCCCGCGTGCCTGCCACCGCGCAGCCTGCGGTTGAAAGTCGGGGAATACATGTGGTCCGCCCCGAAGGGAAACCCGGACGCTGGGTCATCCCCAGGAACAAAAACGAATCGCATCGCGAACGGACACACCGCGCCGACCGGACTCGCCAGAGGGCTCGAACGCGAGGCTTGAGGGCTGGTCGGGGATGCCTGACATGTTGGCGTTCTCGCGTTGACCCTTGTAGATCCCGCGCCATATACTGTGACTGGCTTTTTCAAGGTCCTGATGATGACAACGGCAGGGACCGCGACATCCGGACGCTGTCTCTGCCACCCATCCCTGTCGGTTTCTTTGAGGAGGTGACCATGCCCGGGAATTTTGATCTGAGCGGGAAGGTGGCCATCGTCACAGGGGCGAGCCGCGGATTGGGCCAGTACTTTTCGCGGGCCCTCGCCCGGGCAGGCGCGGATGTCGTCATCACCAGCCGCACCCTGGAGTCGCTGACCCAGACCAAGGCCGACATCGAGGCGATGGGGCGGAAGGCCCTGCCGTGCGCGCTGGATGTCCGCATGCTGGAGACGATTCAGCCCATGGTGGATCAAGCGATGTCCCGGTTCGGTAAGGTCGACATCCTCGTCAACAACGCCGGCTGCAACGTCCGCAAATCGAGCGTGGATATGACGCCCGAGGACTGGAGCTTTGTCGTAGATACCATCCTGCGAGGGACGTTCTTCGTTGCCACGACGGTGGTCCGGACGGCAATGCTTCCCCAGCGGCAGGGACGAATCGTCAACATCGGCTCCGGGACATCCCTTTTCGGGATGCCGGGCATCGTCCCGTATTGCGCCAGTCGAGGGGGCATCACGCAGATGACCAAGGCCTTGGCCGCCGAGTGGGCGCCGCACGGGATCACGGTGAACATCGTGGCGCCCGGATGGTTCAGGACAGCGCAGAACGATGTCCTGTTCCAGAACCCGGAGTGGGTGGCCGGTACGGAGGCCAAGATCCCCGCCGGCCGCACGGGGCTCCCCAACGACATGGATGGTGCCGTGGTCTTCTTGGCGTCCGATGCGTCCGCGTATGTAACGGGGCAGTTGCTCTTCGTGGACGGGGGATTCACCATCGGCGCCATGAGCGCCATGCCCTCCAAGCGCTGAGGCCGCCATACCGCCAGGCCAGACCGCCCGCCCGGATGTCCGGTCCAGGCGGGCCGTCGTTTTCTGAACACTCTCCCGACACAGGCAGGGCATGCCTTCCCATGCGATAACGACCCACCTAATTTCCTCCAGTGACAACCAGAAATAGGATTCCGCATCCCCCGCAAGACTGAGACCTGTCCCGGTCTGCCCAGAAGGCTCTGTTTCGAAATCGTCATGCGCCCCGTGTGGCGCCCGACCCGGCGCCAGCAACGTTCGGGAAATTCAACTTGACACCTGCAGAGCGGCTGCGGCAAGCTGGCGCGGGTAGGGTAGCCCTCAGGTTGGCCCGACCCGCGGCTCAATCGTGCACACACCGCACACAAGGTGGACTTGGAGGACGCGCGGTGCGGGTCAATGTCGCGAGGCTGAAGCAGGACCTGGAAGCGCTGGGTGTCATCGGCCGAACGCCTGAGGGCGGAGTGTCGCGCCCATCCTGGAGTGCGGCCGACCTGCAGGCGCGCCGATGGCTGATGGAGCGGATCACCGCCGAAGGCATGCAGGCCCGCATGGACGCGGCGGGGAATATCTTCGGCCGCTGGCAGCCGGGGGGCCCCGTGGTCATGGTGGGCTCCCACATTGATTCCGTTCCCAATGGGGGCATGTTCGATGGGGCCCTGGGTGTCCTGGCCGGCCTGGAATGCCTCCGACGGATCAAAGAAGAAGGGGTTCGGCTTCGCTATCCACTGGAACTCGTCGCCTTCACAGACGAGGAGGGGGCATTTGGGGGTTTCTTTGGGAGTTACGCCTTCACGGGGGCTCTGACGCTCGGCGAGATTCAGAACATCAGGGACTCGAAGGGCCTCCGGATTCTCGAGGCCATGGCTCGTCATGGGATGGATGCGTTGCAGGCCCCCCAGGCCCGCCGGAACCCCCAGGAGATCCGGGCATACGTCGAGCTGCACATCGAGCAGGGGCCGGTCCTGGAGAGCCGCCGAGTCCCCATCGGCGTGGTCGAGGCCATCGTGGGGATTCGCCGCTACGGCATCACGTTTCGCGGACGCGCCGACCATGCGGGCACGACCCCGATGCAGGATCGGAGGAACGCCCTCCTGGGCGCGGCCGATCTGATCCTGAAGGGACACAAGCTGGTTCTGGCCGAGGGCACCCCGGCAAGTCGAGTGACGGTGGGCATCCTCCAGCTTAAACCGGCCGTGGCCAACATCGTGCCCGCCGAGGCATATCTCGCGTATGAACTTCGGGAGCAGTCGGCGGGAACGCTCTGGACACTTGCGGAGAGATCACGCGCCCTCGCCGCCCAGGTCGCCTCGGCGTGGGGGCTGGACGTGTCCGTCGAGACGATCCTCGATATCGACCCGGTGCCCATGGCCGAGGGGGTCAAGACCGCCATCGTGGCCGCCGCGGGGGAGTTGGGCTGCAAGATTCATCGGCTGCCCGCCATGGCAGGACACGATGCCCAGGTGGTCGGACGGGTGGCCAAGGCGGGGATGATCTTTGTCCCCAGCAAGGACGGGCGCAGCCATTCGCCCCTGGAGTCCACGGCGGACGAGGACGTGGAACGGGGGGCGAACGTTCTCCTGCTGACCTTGCTGAAACTGGCCGCTGAGTGACGGCGGGAGAGAGGCGTCGTGTCGTCATCGCCAACAGGGAACGCGCAGGAACGCGGGATCCAACGCTGCGGATGGGCCAGGACGGAATGGTCCATCGCCTACCACGATGAAGAATGGGGCGTCCCGTTGCACGATGACCGCGCCCTGTTTGAATTCCTAATCCTGGAGGGCGCGCAGGCGGGGCTGAGCTGGGAGACGATCCTGAAGAAGCGGGAGAACTTCCGCCTGGCATTCGACAACTTCGACGCGCGGGTCATCGCCGAGTACGATCACCGCAAGGTCCAGGCACTCCTGAATGACCCCAGCATCATCCGCAACCGGCTGAAGATCGATGGGGCCATTCAGAATGCCCGATCCTTTCTTGTCGTTCAAAGGGAATTTGGTAGCTTCGATGCCTACATCTGGCGGTTCATCGGCGGTCGGCCCAAGAAGAATGCGAGGAGGACGCTGAGGCGCATTCCCGATCGAACGCCTGAGTCCGACGCCCTGAGCAGAGACCTCTCGCGGCGGGGATTCAAGTTCGTCGGGTCAACCATCTGCTATGCCTTTATGCAGGCGGTGGGAATGGTAAACGATCACCTGGTCACGTGTTTCCGTTACGGGGAGATCGGATAGGCCCGCCATGCTTGCGGCTCCCAGGGAGGCTCGGTAGGAGCGGCTGATGAGGCGGGAGGGTACGGCGACGGCGCAGGAGAATTACCTGAAGGAAGTCCGGATCAGTTTCGCAAGCTGAAGCGACTCACCGAGCGGCCGATAGCGCAGAGTCGGGTAGACGGAAGGAGGAATCATGATCACACGCCAGGCACTCAAGCTGAATTGGGAAGGGACGAGCCGGGTTCTCCAGGCGGCGGTTCAGAAAGCCAACCAGCTTGGCATCCCCATGAGCATCGCTGTCGTCGACGATGGGAGCCACCTGCTCGGTTTTGCGCGAACTGATCAGGGGAAGGCGCACACCATTCGCATCGCCCAGTCCAAGGCCCGGTCGGCGGCGTCGAACAGGATTCCCACGGGCAAGATCAGCTCGACAGGGCAAGAGGTCAACGACCACATGGCGATCGCACTCCCGCTGGCGGCCGGGACGGATCTGTACGTAACCTTCCCCGGAGGGTTACCGATCGTGGTGGATGGTCATTGTGTCGGAGGGGTGGGAGTGAGCGGGGGGACGGGAGCTCAGGACAGCGAGGTGGCGGCGGCGGGTATTGCGGCGATCATGAAGTAGCAGGATTGCCACACTCGGCGTGCGCCTTGGCCTGGAGCGGCTTGCTTCGGGGTCTCTGTGCGGCCGGTGAGCTTAGTCGTACGATCCTGGATGATGCCATCCCGTACATCCAGTCCTTCTTGGACGCAATGACCGTGCTCCTGGCCTGTATCGGCTTCATCCCGTAGGTTGTGACGTTGATCCCAAACAACTTCACGAAATAGGGAGCCAGTCGGAAGCGGGGTCTTGACTATGCCGTGGTGGGAAAAAATCACTTGAGCCCCATTGGAAGCATCTGATACGATGCGGGTGAAGAAAGACTCGCGGGAGGCTTTGGCTACCACCTTCCAGAGGCTGGGCCGTTGGAGGGGAGGCCAATGGACCGGAAGAGCCACGTCGAGCATGCCGAACGCCTTCCCTGGATCCAGGGCGATCCGAGGAAGGCATTCGTGTTTGAAGGGGATGCCCGCCGGCTGCGGCTGAGGGCAGAGGCCTTGCCGATCGGCGCAGGGTGTGGCGCAGCCAACCCAGAGACGCGCGCCTACTGGATACGCCCAGGCTGGCCAAGGAAGGGATGAAACATGAAAACCGTAAAGCAGATTCTGGGAGTCAAGGGAGGCCATGTTCTGTCAATCGAGCCGGATGCGTTGGTCTATGACGCTCTCAAGTTCATGGCCGAGAGGAATGTTGGGGCACTGCTGGTGCTTGCAAAGGGGAGACTGGTCGGCATCCTCTCGGAGCGGGACTATGCCCGGAAGGTGATCCTCATGGGCAAGTCTTCCCTGAACACCCCCGTCAGAGACATCATGACCGAACGGGTGATGTTCGTACGGCCGGACCAGACCGTCGAGGAATGCATGGCCCTGATGACCGAGAAGCATATCCGCCACTTACCCGTTCTCGTGGGCGATCAGGTCGAGGGCATCGTGTCGATCGGCGATCTGGTCAAGGCCAGCCTGGACGAAAAGGATTTCATGATCAAGCAGCTCGAGAACTACATCACGGGAGGCCGCTAGCGGTCACCGCGGAGCGTGGCGGCACGCATGTGGTGGTACGGTGTCATTCTGGTGGGGCTCGGGATCATTACCGTCGTCGGCTATCTCGTGATGATCGACGTCAGGCCCAAGGTGGGCCGGCCCAACCCAGACGAGGTCGGTGGCGCCGAGATTCAAGAGCTGGAGCGACGGCTCATGCAGCATGTGCGGGTCCTCGGGGGTAGCATCGGCGAGCGCAACCTGCACCGGCCGCGGGCCTTGCGCGCAGCTGTGGACTACATTCGCCAGGTGTGGAAGAGTCAAGGGTCCGAGGTGGCAGAAGAGCGGGTCGATGTCCTCGGCCAGTCCTGTGTCAATCTGGTCGTGGAGCAGAAAGGGGTCGAGCGACCCGGAACGATCGTGGTGGTGGGGGCCCATTACGACTCGGTCATCGGGAGCCCTGGTGCCAACGACAACGCCACGGGTGTGGCGGTCCTTCTGGAGATGTCACGGGTTTTGAAGCAAGAAGCCCCCCTTCGGACCGTTCGGTTCGTCGCCTTTGTGAATGAGGAGCCGCCCTACTTTCTTACAGAACTGATGGGGAGCCGCGAGCACGCGCGCCGAGCGAGGCAGAGAGGAGAAGATATCCAGGCCATGTTCGCGCTCGAAACCCTGGGGTACTATTCGAACGACCCCGGGAGCCAGAAGTATCCCTTGCCCCTCGGTGCGTTTTATCCAAGAACCGGAAACTTCCTTGGCGTCGTGGGGAAATTGTCTTCGCGCCGGCTGGTCGTGGATTTCCTCCGGCAATTCATGTCGGTGAGCGACTTCCCGGTAGAAGGGATCGCCACGTTCGAATGGATACCGGGGATCAACTGGTCCGATCACTGGTCATTTTGGAAGGAGGGCTATCCTGCCCTGATGCTCACGGACACCGCCCCCTACCGCTATCCCGAGTACCACGCCTCTCGTGACTTGCCGGAAAATCTCAATGGACCAGAGTTTGCTCGGGCGGCCCACGGGATCATTCAAACCGTCCGCCGACTGGCCAGCCAGTCATAGGTTCAAAGGCACGAAGCATCCCTTGACATGCCCATGGTGTCAGGCGATCAATGGGACGTCCATCCTGGGCGCTCTTGTTCTGGCGAAGGGGCTCAGGCGAGCCTTGCGATGCTCCTCGCCAGGATGAGGGAAACGGAATGAATGACGCGGAGGATTCCGTCTTCTACCAGGAGGGAGTCTGATCCCTGAATGCCTTGACGACGGCCGACCAGCATCCGCCGAGAAGCAGTCCGATCACCACGTAGAGTCCCAGGTAGGCAAAGGTCGCCAGGATGGAAAAATGAGCCGGAGCCAGGCCAAGGTATATTCCGTATCGCGCGAAAATGAATGGCGCGACCGTCGCCAAGCCTGCTGACGCCGTCGTCAGAAAGGCCCCTATCCCGAACTGATGGGTGACCCTGGAAAAGGTTCCACTGGAGACGAGCGCGGCAGCCACGCCAAGCAACAGGGCATAATTCCCGTATTCTCTTTCGATGACGAGGTTCAGGGGAAGAAGCGTCACGAGGCCAAAGCGCTGGACCAGCATGAGCGCAGCGGTAAGCCCTGCTGGAATGATCTGGTCGATGACGAATCGTATCAACTGCGCCATCCTTTCCCTCGGGGCCCACGAGGAAGACGTGGGCCTCGCTCATCTGCCGGCAGCCCTCGCCCGCCGGATCTGATCGGCAGAGTTGTGGCCGCGGTCCACATAGATCTCCGGCGGCCGCTCCGCCGAGGTAGTATTCGCAAAGTGTCTCCGAAATTTTGGCTCCGCGACTATTCCCTCTTCCCTTGGAGGAGATACCCAATCAGCTGCTCCAGCCTCGGCCCGAGCTTGTCCGGGATGGCGTCCGTTCCTTTGTTGAGATACAAGGCCGGCTGGTATTGGTTCATGATGCCCTTGAGTGTGGAGTCGGATGGCACGCCCGACAAGAACAGGATGGGAATCGGCTGGGTCACCTTCAGGCCGCTTTCGAATGCCCGGAGAGCCAAGGCTGTGGATACCCCGTCCAGATGTTCCATGACAATATCCAGGATGGCAAGCTTGATCGGGAGCCCTTGACTGATTCGTTCGGCGGCAACAGTCAAGAACTCGGTCCCGCTCTCGCAGGGGATGACCTGCTCGGCAAGGCCCCGTTCCATCAGGAGGTCAGTCAATAGCGTTCGGAAGAGGCGGTCATCATCGGCGATCGCGACGCAGGCCAGACCCTGGAGGGCTTGGCCTTTCACGACGCCTACGGGGAACGAACAGGAGCTGCAGCGGACCTCGATCGCCCCCTCTTTCTCAACAGAGTAGGTGTCGACCGCTTGCCCACAGCTCGGGCAGTATCCCTCGGATCGTTTTATGCCGACCAAGGCCAGACCCTCCCCCAGAAAACTGTTTACCGCATCCTTTCTTCGGAACGAGTGAATGCCCGCCTGGCCCAGGGGCATGGCCAGATTTTTCCTCGAGGCGAAGCGTCTATGGCCATGGAGCGGAACGTATAACGAAACTCGTGCGGGCAGCCTGCGTCTCATTCACTGCGAATGGCTACAGGACCGACGGTCCCGCGATCGTTAGGTTCACCCTATGCCATCGCTCCCGCAAGTTCCGCCCCCGCTGGACTTCGCGGCGAAAGAGGAGAGGAGCCGCTGGACGTTCATCTTGCCACACGTCGGGCAGACATGGACAACCGCTGGGTCTACCCGCTGGACAAACACCTCAAACACCTGTCCACAGTCCAGGCATTGGTACTCGAAGAGGGGCAATGCACTGACCTCCCTGTTTGATGTCCTGATGACACCTGCCTTCCGCCAGATTTCCGCGGTTGGACGTTGCTCATCAGTCCGAGTCCATCTCGGGAACTATAACAGACCCAGGCCCGATCCGAAATGGGGTTCATGCATCCTGGAGATTTCCTACATCTTCCACGACACTATTTCCGCGTGAGGGTGAGGAGGGCGCCCTCAACGTCAGAGAAGTCGCTGAACAGCAGGTCAGGAGAGCAACCGGCAAGCTCGTGGTAGGCGTGTTGGCCTGTGGCGACTGCGACGGACCGCGCTCCACAGGCGCGGGCACAGTCCACGTCGAGCGGAGTATCGCCAATGATCAGGATCTGCTTGTAGGGAAAGTCATGCCCGATGAGGTCGCGGGCGCGCTCCCGCGCGACTGCGGGGAGCCGTCGGCGGTCGGCGTCGTCCGAACCGAAGGCCCCGACCCGAAAGTGCGGCAGCAGCCCCGTGGGTCGCAACTTGGCCCGGGCACCCCCCTCGACGTTCCCCGTGAGGAGGCCGACCAGCGAGTCCTCTCGGGCGCTCAACGCCCGGACGAGTTCGGGGATGCCCGGCATCGCCTGCACCGGGTGGCCATCGTCAATCAGCGCGTCGAGGTGACGGACGTAGGTCTCAAAGCAGGACTCAAGTCGGGTGGAGATCACGTCGTCAGACACGCCGGCCGCATGCATTACGTCAAACACGATCCGGGGGTCGGTCTTCCCTCGGGTGTCGTAATCCTCGTACGCCGGCGGGGTGCCATACACGGATGTCATGGCCTTGGTGAGGGCGATGCGGCCGACCCCGTGCGCCCAGATGAGCGTGCCGTCAATGTCGAAGAGGAAGAGGCGCATCGTGGTCCGAGCCTCGAGCCAAGATCCGGTCGCGGAGAACCGGGGGGAAATTCATTCCGTCTTTAAACATCATCACCGCTAAGTTAATTCACCCTGGTCGACGCCTCCCAGGTGCCGCGAGCAGGCAGGCCGCCCGAGCGGCACTCCGGAGGCGGAAGACCGGGCCAGAGCACTAATGCAATCAGGGAGTTGCAAGTTAACTTAGCGGCGATGTCTCTAAACATAGCGAACCTGCGTCATCTACGCAACCCGAAGATCATGGTCGGCCGTCCAGGAATGTGAGCATCGCCCTGCGAAGGGGCTTCATCTCTCCGGGGATCCCGTCCTGGCGAAGTCCATCATGAAAGCTGGAGTTGCACGCGGCGACCTTCCTCGGCGGAAAGGTACGCCGCATAGATCACCTCGACACAGTCGGCGGCCAATGTCAAGCCGGCCAGCGGCTCGCGCCGCTCTCGGATGGCGTCCACGAAATCGCGCATCTCCTGCGGGTAGCCCCGGAACCAGTCCTCGTCCGGACTCGGGAACGACCAGCCTGCCTTCGTCTCCAGCTTCTCCGTGAAGTACTCATCGCCGAAGATCGTCCCGTCGGGGGCATACGCCTGGACCGCCGTGTTCTGCGCCATATTCGCGTGCAGCACGGCGTTCGTCATGTAAGCGCAGACCCGTTCCTGCAACCCTCCGAGGCCTGCGTCGGTGACGGTGACGACAGCCCTGGTCCCGTCGTCAAACGCGATGAGGACGCTCCCCCAGGTCTCGACATCCTCGGGGTCGGCCGGGATCCACTTTTTCTCGTCGCGACGGGCGGCCTCCAAACGCATGAGAGGAGCCACGTCTGCGACCACCGACGCAGGACGAATGGGGCGTCCGTGGCGGAGCTGTCCCTCGAAGGCTTTGAGGTGCAGGGAAGTCCCGACCGGGTGGACGCCCATCCGCAAGAGCGTCCCACCACCGGCGTGACGCCACTGCCGCGAATAGGGCGAGTGGGAGCCGGAATGGCTCTCCTCGGCCCGCAGGTCGAGGATCGAGCCCCCCGAAACACGGATGAGGCGGCGGAGCTTCTCGACCGGCGGGGCGTAGACCCAATTCTCGGCGTAGCCCAGCGTGACGCGATTCCGGCGTACCGCCTCGAGCACGGCGGCGACGTTCTTCCGGGCACCTGCCAGCATCATCGCCCGCGGGACGCGCTCGCCGATCGGATCGGGATCGCCCGGTTCCCCGAAATATCCGGTCAAGGGCTTCTCGACAATCACGTGCTTGCCGGCCTCGGCGGCCTGGATGGCGAAGCTGTGGTGCAGGGCTGTGGGCACACAGAGATCCACCGCATCCACGTCTTTCCGCTCGATCAAGGCAGCCAGATCGGTGGTGACGAACGGAATGTTCCATCGGCGGGCGCACGCCTCGGCACTGGTGCGGCTCTTGGAGCAGATCCCCGTGACCTGAGCCCGCGTCCCCCGCACGGACGCCAGATTCTGCAGGTGAACGGTTGCGCCATACCGGGCGCCCACCATACCGATCCGCATCACGTCCATGAGCTCACCTCCTCTGAAGGCTCTTGGCGTTCGAAGGAATTGGGGCGAGTCTCGCCGGGGTTGCCAGGCCCTGGTCTCTCCTTCGATGCTGGACTGTCTGCTCGGGAGTGGCCAAAGCTGCTCCGGGCCCATGCCCTGGAGGCCTACCTCCAGCAGGCCCAGCTCCATCCGGACGAGCCGGCTCTGCGGGGCCGCGTTGAGGAGATCCCTCGGTTAGCGGCCAAGGCGGAAGGAGGCTGGCGGCCCGACGCAGGGGGGTCGCCTCTTCGAGTTCCGCCTGAATACGATGCGGGGATCGGCCCTGGTGTTCGACGGTCGTGTCGTGCACATCGCCATTCTCTAGGAGCTTGTCGGAGTAATCACGTTGATGTTGACATTGCAACACACGGCGACGGGGGCGGAGCGAATGGGCAACGGCGACAGCGCGAGCGGAGCGCCGGGGCGCTTCGAAGCCGAGAGTCC
>Ga0187780_10002046_pt1 | contig 15171 bp, 18 predicted proteins | sample 1015_Q2_SP10_20__FD_132429 | JGI IMG/M metagenome (GOLD analysis project Ga0187780, IMG submission 132429) | Tropical peat soil microbial communities from peatlands in Department of Meta, Colombia - 1015_Q2_SP10_20_MG | ecosystem: Environmental > Terrestrial > Soil > Wetlands > Peat | place... | reverse complement strand
GAACCCTTTGAAGTGGTTGTTGAAGTAGCCGAATGTCTTCTTGACCCTGGCGGTGACCTCCTTCACCTTCGGTACCCAGTTGTCCAGTTCCCTGTCGCTGTACCTGTAATTGTACCAGGGCCTCGACCCGTGGCCGTGCCACCTGATGAACGCGAAGTCCGCGGTCGTGACCGTGTCTGGAGGCAGGAGCGGCTCGTCGACGATGACGTTCGCCACGTTCTTGGCCCTGAGGAATGACCACACGTCTTCCCGTAGCCATGAGGGGTGGCGGAACTCCACCGCGAACTTGACGTCTTCGGGCGCCTTCGATAGAAAGGCCTTGAGTTTGTCGAAATCCGACTGGTATGAATAGCTTGGCGGGAGCTGTATCAGGATGGGACCAAGCTTTCCTGTCGCTATCAGCGGCTTCAGTAGGCCGAGGAACCGGATAAGGTCGGCCTCAACCCCCTTCGAGAGTTCCAGCTTCTTTTCATGGGTCAGGAGCTGAGGGAGTTTCGCAGAGAAGACGAAATCTGGAGGGGTGTACCTCGCCCATCCAAGCACGAGCCCTTTCGAAGGGAAGGCGTAGAATGTCGAATCGACTTCAGCTGTCTTGTACAGCTTCGAGTAGAATGACAGCTTGTTGGTGCTTGATGTGGGATAGAAGACCCCCGCCCACTCGTTGTAGGACCAGCCTGACGTCCCTATGAGAAGGTCGGCCAAGCATCTCGGCCGTTGAGGTATTCTCGATTTAAGTCTGACAGCCGCGCTAAAGAACAGGCATCCATCCCGGCCTCGCGGACCAGGTCGCTATTGCATCGTGCGCGTGTATCGACTCGAAGCACCTGCTGCCAACGAACAGGGCGTTGGGGAACCTGCTCACGCACTCCCTCACAAGATCTTCTGCGAACCTGGGGTTCGCCTGAGCCTCAAGAATTTTCTTCGCCTCTTCGAGGCGTTTCATGTGCTCCTTCGGCGAGGCAGAGAAGCACTCGGCTATCCTTCCCACTACGCTCATGGAATCGAGCGCTTTCTCGCTCTTCAGCACGACGGTGAGCTGGGCCCTCTGCATGTGTCCAATCCCGATCATCTTCTTCGAGCAGGGGCATGCTGTCATGCCTTCTACAATGTACTGGTAGGTTACCGCCCCTCTCTGGGTGGCCCTCATGGTAACCTTCGCGAACTGGTCATCATAGGGCAGCTCGAAGCTCGCCGTTACACTGGAACCCGGCTGGGTCCTGTTGACCTCGTTGCATATCCATCTCAGCCACTGCTCCATGCTCCCGGCCCTACGGCCGTTAGCAGCCTTCACCAACCTGCTCATGTGAACTCCCCGGTGCAGACCTGTGGAAGTCTGAACCGAGAGCTCTACAGGCATCGCAATGCTCCCTGCCCTGCTGAGCACGCGAAGCTTTGCTATTCCTGCGTCAACGGGCATTCGGGAAACCTCAGATTGGACTTCTACAGTCGCGTCTATGATGTCCAGTGCATCGGAAGTTCTGTCTTCAGTGCGTCCCAAGGAGGGTCGAACCCGTTTTCCTTCCCTTAAGTAATTTTCTCCGACTTAGCCTGCCAAGGGGTCAACTACGCCTGCCTCCTTGAAACACCTCTCACGCGTGAGGCAACCATCGCACCTCCAGCAGTGTTTCTCTGAATCCCTGTGGCAGCTCCATGTCAGTTCGAAAGGGACTCCCATTGAGGCCGCCAGTCTGATCACAGCCGGCTTCTTCAGGTGCTTCAAGGGCCGAACAATTTCCAGCCTGTTCCTGCGAAGGATCCGCGAACCGTTCCAAAATGCTCTCTGGAGAGTGCTGAAGAACTCCGGACTGACGTCCGCGAAAACCTTCGTATCGTCCCTGTTGTGCCCGCCCACTATGTACGCGGCGCCAGTTTCCTCTGCGTACGAAGCAGCGAAGGCGTAGAATATGCTGTTCCTGAGCGGGATGTAGGTCGGGGGCAGTCCAGGGGGCCTGAACCCGGGTATGTCAGCCGCCTCTCTCAGGTCAGGCAGCCTCACTATTCTGTGCTCGAGGACGCCTGCCCGTGGAGCGATCGTCCTGGCGGCAGCGAGCTCCCTCCGGGCAATTCCCATGTACTCGAAGGTCAGTGCGCGCACTCTCTGCTTCTCCTTCGTCAGATAGAGCGCGGTGGCGCTGTCTATTCCTCCGGAAAGGAGCACTATAGCTTCCTTCGTCGGTCCCTCGCACCTTCTTGGTGGAGTTTCGCCAGGATGTGACTCCCCTTGTTGAGCCCTTCGTAGACGTAGACTCCAACGGCGGTCACGTTCTTCGGCATCTTGGGGGCGATTCTCGACAGCACCTCCCTCGCAAGATTCTCCACCGTTGCCTCCCCCTTCATCATCACAGTGGTGCCTCTTGGCGCCTTGATGACGAACTCCCCGTGCACCGTTTCGAACTTCAGGGTGACGCTCTTCGTGTCCATGGCGGTCACATACTTCTCGTTGATGAACAGCTTGTGGTCGAGGCTCCTCACTGCCTCCCTGACTATCCCCTTGGCGACGCCAAAGTCCACCACCATCCCCTCGACCGGCCTTCCGACCACCTCGACAAGGACGCTCGATGTGTGCCCGTGCATGACCGAGCACTTCTCCGTCTTCGGGAGGATGTGCGCATAGTCAAAATTGAATGAAGGGTCGTCGAGGAAGATAGTTTGTCTGTCCCCCGACTCCTCCAAACCTATGACCCTGATTCCGTGGTCGAAGTTGTCGCTCCTCAGCGACTCCCGACGGATTAGCACGCACTTCTGCTTCTGGGCTATGAGGGCTCTCCGCTCCTGGTCTCCGAGCTCTCTCTCCACAAACACCCAGACTCCGTTGACCCTGAAATCTGCCAAAAGCTTGCTCCGACCGGGCACCTTCACGTTCACTTTGTAACTGATTCCGAGTGAATCCAGCAGGTCCGAGATGAGCTGATGGGTGCTGGTCCCTCTCGTTGCACCCCCCGAGAGGAACGTTCTCCGGTATGCCCCTTCGTCCAGCCGCTTCAGCCGGGGCGCAAGCTTCGAAAGTAATTGCTCGCTCAAAGCCGTCGTGGTCGGGAAATGGCTTCGTTTATAGAATTTCATGCGATGGGGCTGGTGGCGCGGCCTTGATCCAGTGGTTAGGATAGTGGCTTCCCAAGCCACTCGCCCGGGTCCGAATCCCGGAGGCCGCACCAAAAAAAGCTCAGAATGAACTCAGGTCGGCCAACAGAGGCTGGTTCAGGTTACTCCGATTCGCCCGATCGCAGGAATATGCGACAATTCTTCCACTGTCAACGGTGGAGTAGATGCATCTACCGGCGCGAAAAGCTTGGTATCTTGTGATGGGACGGCTATGGATTCGGTTTCCAGGACAGACCGGCAGTATTGAGGACCTGCATCATTCGTGGGTCCTTCCTCGCTTCGGCGAACAGGGGCGAATACATCAAGTCAGACGCCCGAAGAGTATGGTCCTCCGCGGCTGCCCTCATGTATGCGAAGAATGTATCAACGTCTCCCAGGGCGTAATAAATGAACCCTGCGAGCGAAGACCTGGCCCAACCCCTCTTGTGAGTCTGTTCGAGTGCAGAAACCATAGCTTCGGCGGTCTGCCTGTCGCCTTTCAGGGCAGCGAGATAACCCTTCGATTGGAGGGTGTACTCCCAATTCGGCTCCAGCTTCTCCATCTCCCTGAGTTCCTTCTCTGCCTCCTCCATTTTCCCTTTGCTCACATTGTATAGCCAGAGCCACCTATGTGTGTTGAGCGGTTCCAAGTGGAGCGTTCTATTCAGAAGATCGAGGGCCTGTCTATCCATTCCTGTGAACAGATACGCGGCACTTAGTCTTTCGATTATCCTTGGAGACAAGGGATCCAGCTGGAAGGCGGTCTCCAGATTCGTGACCCACTCTCCACTCTTCCCTATCAACCCCATGAGCTCGGCGAGCCTGTAATAGGCATCTGCCTGATTGGGATTGATTTCCAATGCCATGCGCGATTCCCTTTCCGTTTTTTGGAGGGGCTCATCTGCCATATAGTAGATCTCTCCCATCAAAGAGTGAGCTTCTGCCATCCTTTCGTTCAGCCCCAAGGCCTTCTGAAGTAGGGTCTTCGCGTTCTCTATCGACTCCTGCCAGGAAATATAGCCCGAGACTCCCAGCGATACGTAGGATTGGGCCATTCCAGTGTACGCTCTGGCAAAGTTCGGATCGCGGGCGATGGCCTGCTCGAAGAATTTTATTGACTGCCGAAGCGGCACTTCGAATTTGGAGTACATCAGTTCCCTTCCCTGCAGGAAGTCAATGTAAGCCGCTGTGTCCGTGGTGTCCTTCTGAACCTCCGTCGGTCCGCGGTACTTCGCCAGAGTGCTTGGAAGCGATTCGGCAACTTTCCGCGCGATATCTGTCTGGACCGAGAAAACGTCTTCAAGACTCGCCTCATAGCTCGAGGCCCAGAGGTGCTCTTCGGACCCGACATCAATTACCTGTACAGTGACCCTTATCCTGTTGAGAGCTTTTCTAACACTCCCTTCGACAAGAGTCCCTACTCCGAGCTCCCTTCCAATGGCAGAGACGTTCATCTCTTTCTTCTTGTAGTTCATTACAGATGTCCTTGCAATCACCCTCAGTCCCTTTACCAAAGATAGACTGGCGATTAGCTCCTCGGTAAGTCCATCAGCGAAAAACTCGTCGTTCGGGTCTGGGCTAATGTTCACGAATGGGAGGACGGCGATTCTGTCGGGCGAAAGCGAGGCTTGTTTCTGTTCGATCCTTCCGGCGGCCCAAGGCAACTCGACCCTATAGACGTCTATTTGGACAAAGACGTTCTTCAGCTCCTTCGGTTCCATTTTGGTCAGCCGAAAAGGGATTTTGTTGCGGACGTGGTCATAGACCTGTTCTGAAATACAAACCTCTCCTCCTTTTGCCAGCGGGTAGATCCTGGAAGCGATGTTCACCGCGTCCCCGTAGACATCCCCCTGTCGGTGGACGACGTCGCCTAGATGGATGCCAATCCGGATCTGCGCTCTTTCCGGAGAAGTCTCAAGCTGCTCAAAAATCGTCTTCTGGATTTCGATGGCACATTCGACTGCTTCCAAGGCGCTTTCGAACTCAACGAGGAACGCGTCTCCGATGGTCTTGATTTCCTTCCCTCCATGTTTGACGAAAAGTGGTCGAATGAGGTTTCTGTGGCTGTCGAGAGTCTTGAGCGCCAGCGGTTCGTTAGTCTGGGCGAGGGCGGTATAGCCGACGAGGTCCGTGAACATGATTGCGGCGAGGCGGCGTTCCGGCGGGGTGGACAACTACTGGAACATTGCCCTAAGGGAGATGAATAAACCCTTTCAATCCCTCTCCTATGACGGCTCAATCGGACACCCTTCTCAACCACTCACGGAGGTGAGCAGGTCGGCCCCGTTCTTGGTACAGTACCTCTGTTGTACAACAGGTAATTTCCACTAATCGGCTCGGGAGAGAGGAACGATAAGGGAACTCTCCCGGGAAGTCATCCAGCCACCCAGTGTGTCATGCGCCTGAACCTTGGCCGACACCGCCTACGACGGCAGCCTAGGCATTGCGTCTATCGGCTTTGCGTTGGGTAAGGTGAGAAGTGACCCACGCTCCTCGAGATTATAAGAAGAATCTGTCTCGGCGGAGTAGCTTACCCCATCGGGCCCAGGATTGACTGAAAAGTAAGCATTGGTCCATTTGGGTTGCTCCGAGGCAGGCTTTCCGTGTATGACGAGTCGAAGTATGTGTCCTGTGACCGACTTCCAAGTGAGACAGTCAACTTATACCCTGGCGTGACGAATCATCTTCCATGTTCTCCGAAGCTGAACTGGACTATCTGAAGACACAACGACTGGCGAGGGTAGCCAGCGCATCAATGAAAGGTACCCCGGAGGTATCCCCGGTGGGGTTCGAGTTCGACGGGAAATACTTCTGGATTGGTAGTCACAATGAGGATATCTTCTTCAAGACACGGAGATACAAGAACATCATGTCCGGCAACGACAGAGTCGCGTTGGTCGTCGATGACCTAGTATCAATGAATCCCTGGAAGCCGAGGGGAGTCAAGGTGAGCGGGAAGGCTGAGCTTATGGACCACATCGGGATGTTCGGGCCTGGAAAGTATTTCCGCATCACTCCTTTGGTGACGGCAAGCTGGGGGATTGAACTTTCGAAAGAGATGAAGCCTTCCGTAAAGCGCTGGCCCGTCTGACGGTCGGTACGCCAAGGATTTCGGTCCATGAAAAGGAAGTCTGCTAGGACAGGTCCCACCGGGCCCGGGTCTGGGATAGCTCAGAATGGACTCGAGCGATGGATGCGAATCATGGTCTCGCTGCAATCGCCAGGAAGAAGAACCCGTTCAGGTCCGACTCCCTGAGGCCGCACCGGTATCCCATAGAAGCGGATGAGAGTAGCAGCTACGTCCCTTCGGTCACTTTCTTCAGGGTGAGAGAGCCGTTCCTAATGTCCAATTCGTAGATTTCGTTCACGTCCAGTCTTATCCCGAGCATGTCGTACTCCGACTCGGTAAGTGTCATGATGACCTTGGAGTACCCTAGATCCCGGATCTGAGGCATCAACCCCATAGATTGAAGTTGAGACACCATTCCCTGGACGACCCTCCCCTCGTCGCTGGCGGGGAACACGTCCGGCCTTCTGCTGTCTCGGACCTCCACGAGCTCTATCTGCTTGGCCGGCATTCCCGTCAGAGGGTCAGTTACTCCGCTGATCCTGCTGACCTTGACCCTGCCCATTGGGCTCGCGAGATAATCCCACGGGTATAAACTAGTCGAATGGCGTTTGCAGTCCGTTTGCGGCGAGAAAACGCCCTCAGTCTTGTGAAACGTCAGCCTGAGGTTGTGCCTGTTCCTCGGCCGGCTGCCCCTCGACTTGCTCTCCCTGTGCCGCCTGGTTCGCCATTATCGCCTCGACGTCCTCGGGCGAAAGGATCCGCGCCATGGACAGGTTCACCAGCGAGTTGGCAGACGCCGCGCCCGACATCCTGCCTATCCTGCCCCTTAGTTCGCGCCACTTCAGCTTCGTGTTGCCGCTCTTCGACGTGTAGATTATACCCAGGACGTCTCTTGCATTGATGAAAGTGATGTCCCTGATTTTCTTCAGGTCAACCTTGTCCACCGCCTCGACATAGATTGAACCCTGGTCTCCCTGCTTCTCAGGGAACACTTCAGGATCGCGCAGGTACGACTCTGGGATGAAGCTCCTGCAGGTGCTATTGATGAGAAACCTCCTGAATCCTTCGAGGTTGCAAGTAAGGTCTAGCTCCACCATCGGTCGTCGCCTGGACGGCGCGCACCTCTCAGAGGTTATAAATTATTCCCGTTTCTTTCGCAATTCCGCTCCTATTCTAGTGTGAGTTCTCCCACTCTTGATGATAGGCAGGGGTGTGCATGGAGCACGACCTCAGCAGCGTCATAACAGCAAAGCCTGAAGGGTCTACACAACACCGCGCTTCGTCGGAAGGGACTACAGAACATCATTCCGGAGTATCAGAAGGTCGAACCCTTCCTCGACCTTCGAAATAGAGGAAGGCTAAACACGGAGTCGGCTGAAATCGATGAACTCCGGCACCGCATCAGAGAACTCGATGAAGCCTTGGCCCACAGAGGCTACGGCCCCTCCCTCTTTGTGAGCCGATGGAAGTCATGCCAGGGATTAGAGTTGGAAACCAGCTAGGCCGCAGGCGCTCCCAACACGATCTCTCGCCCCTGCTTTATCGCACTATTTCGCCTCGCTACCCTGATGCTCCTCCCGATTAGGAGCCCAACTCCAAAAAGAAGAATGAGGTCAGTGGTTATCGACCCGTATAGGGCTATCCCGGCCAGTTTCGTGCCCGACGCAAACGAGAACATCGATGGCCCTATGAACAGGACATCAATTGAAAGCCTCGCGACTAACCCGATAATGTAGATTATGTATATGGCAACCCCGCCTCGGAAATGAATCGAGCCATCAGTTTCCTTCCAGAACGCCACCTTTTCGCCGGTGTATCTGTAGGCCCAAAAAGCGGCTACGATGCCCAAGACGACCTGAGGCACCGCGAGCAGGGACGTAACACCATTGATGTACGACAATGCCGAGAAGAAGAATCCAATGGCCACGTAGACCGCGGAAAATACTACGGTCCTGACTATGCTGAATCTGGTCCCCCTGTAGTTCGCGAAAGTGCGTCGAACGAGACGTAATAGCGCAAGCAGAACGACGATGATGAAGATATAGTAAGGCACAGCCGCTGCCAGTGGAGAAGCCTCGGTCATCCACCTTCGGACGGAGCAGCCTGACTGACCCAATTTCTACTTTGCAGAGAATTCTCAAGATCGGGAATCGCCCTCGTTTCAGAACGCCCACAGCTCCTCCTTTCCAAACAGATTAGGCATAGACGCTTCTCGAAGTTGGCAATCGTCAGTCCCCCTAAAGCAACCAATTCCAAACCTTTCAGGCAATGGTCGAAAAGAATACCGATACCAAGTCAGAGTCTTTTGCCGATCCTGGCCACAAGGTCCTATTCATGTTCGGCGGTATCATGCTGGTGGTCATCGGAATCTGCGAGCTGTTGGCCAACCTGATCAGCTTCATGCCTGGAAACAACGGTTGGGCGGCACCCCCCGGAGTCTCGGCAGCGACGTTCATCAACACCCTCGCCAATTCACAGAAAGCCTACGCTTCATGGACATTCTTCACAGTAGTCGACTTTCTCTTCGCTCCCGTCATAATCGCCCTCTACTACGCCTTCAAGAACGTCAAGAGAGATACCCTCCTTGTCGGACTGGTCCTCCTCTTCATGGCAGCAGTCCTCGACGCGGGAGTCGCCGAAGTAGGATTCTTCACAGCGACTTCTCTCGCCAATAGTTGGGCCACAGCAACGGACTCAACCCTAAAGGCCGCATATTTCGTCGCCGCGCAGAATATGGTCATGCTCACAGAATTCGCCTTCCCCTACAGCTTCGCCGGAAGTTTCACCGGTCTAGCCATTATCTCCGCAGTGATACGGAAGAAATGGAAGTGGATCGGTTGGTCTGGCCTCATCCTGTGTGCATTCTTCGCGATTTCCTCAATCCTGTTCTTATTCCCTGCAACAGGGTTCATGGGAACCTTCATTCCAATCGGAATCTTCTGGCTCTTCATCTTCTCAGTAGCTGCAGGGTTCCGTCTCTTCAGGCTAGGAATGAAAGCTGTCTAGCACTACGCGTTGAAGCCCTAGCCCGAAAGGGCTAAGGCTCTCCCCTGTATCTGGAGCACTGGGTAATGACCGAAATAGCATGTCTGACAAAACATGAAGACGATTTTGAGTCGGGAACCCATCCATGAACACTTGCTGAGCCCGCCGGACTTAGCGAACTTGGTGGGGTCGAATTGGGGTTGATAAACTCAAGCAGAATGGAAATTGAACAGAACCTTCAGTTCCCTTGAATTCTTGACATCAAGCGTCTTCTCCTGAGCAGACTGATGCTCCCTATCTATCGGCAAGGGACTACGGCGATACACATCATACGCCTTCTTGAAATCCTTCGACTCCATGAAGTAGTAAATCGCATTCTCGTCTTCGGAAAGAAAGCACGATTCCGAGATTATGCCTTCGTTTTCGAGGGTTTGAAGAACCTCTTTTGAGCGCCTTCTCGCCTCTTCGCACCATTCCAACCAACGCTGTTTCTGGCCTTTCTTTATCCTCAACTTGACGAGTTTCACCTCGGTCATGGAATTGACTTTCTCGGTGCATTTGTAACACAGGAGTTAAGCTTTGGCGGAGTTGGGCATTCCGACCCTATGATTGGGGTTCGGATTCTAGTATGCGTTTTACGTTGCTTAGGATGGTTTCGCTCTGGCTCTTGAAGCTACGGGCTACGAATGGTCCGACAAGTCTGTAGAAGCCGCCCATCTTTGTCTGCACGGTCAGTGTCAGACCTGTCTTCCCATTTAGGCCCTCTATGCTGACACCCTCTGTTGTCCCCGAAATGGGGGTGTTTGTTATTTCAAGAGTGAACTTCCTGTTAGGTTCGTATTCGGTGCAACGGAAAGTTACGATGCCTTCCTTTGTGCGCTTCGACTGAAATGTCGAACCCACCCCAGCTGGGCCTGACGAGGTCTGTTTCGCTTCGATAACGCCCGGTTCATACTTTGGGCCGTTCGACGGGTCGCTAATGAACCTCCAGACCGCTTCCGCGGGGCGATCAACCGTCACTCTAGCCTCTATCTTTGCCATGATGCATTCACCTCCCGGCGCACCGAGGGAAGTCCTTCTACTACGCCTTTCTCCCCCTCTCTGTTGGGCTTTCGTCTACGCCTTGACCTGTACGGTGGGCTTGCGAATCGAACCCACGTAGAGTCCTACGAAACCAAAGACCAGTCCGACGGCTGCCGACAGTGCCGCGGAATAGGAAAGCCACAACTCCTCGTAAGCAAACCAATCTGTGTTAGTCCAAGAGCTAGTGGAATATGTGCTCCGAAGCATGTCGTCGATCGCTGCGCTGGCGTGTCCAATGGCCCCATACTCTGCGAGGATAGTGACCAAGAGCAGTGCGACGAACAAGAGCAGTATCTTGCCAATCGAAGACATTCTGGATTCCTCTCTTATCTTGCGGGCGAAGACATAGCCGACGATCAGGTTGGCAACCAATACCGAAAGGATAGAGGCGAGGTCAGGCCCGTAGTATGTACTCACCGGAATCAGGACGATCCCGAACCCAAATAGCAAGAAGGTCGCAATTACGGCCAGCAATGCCACCGCGATGACGACGTCTGCAAACTTCAACCTATCACCTCCTTTGAAGTCAGATGCGTCACAGCTAGCACGGGTGTCTGATAAGCGGAGAACGCCTTTCTCAATCGTGAGAAACGACATCGGCTCAAGATTAAAGCGTCCCATACGAAAGAGTGCCCCCCAGTATGCGCTGGCTTGTCCGCTTTCTCCCAACAGAGTCGTCCAGGGACTCCTTCCTCTCTTCGATGAGGGCACTCGCAAGGACGGTTGGAGCGGAGGCGAGGAATCCCAAGTGGACGTCCTACGGTGCCCTCGAGCTCGACCTCTTCTGCCCGTCCGCAGCCGACCTCGAGACCTTCCTCGCGGCCGCCAAGCCGATCGCCGAGACAGAGTTCGTCACAGATCTGAACAAGGCTCCTAAGCACATGACCGACATCGAGATTCTATCGAAGGCTAGACGGCTCTTCAATGCGGAAAGGTACTGGGAGTGCCACGAGGTCCTCGAGGGACTCTGGAGGCAGAAAGAGGGCGAAGAGAAGCGCTTACTGCAGGGGCTCATCCTGGTCTGCGCAGCCTACGTCCATCACCAGAAGGGAGAGGATGAAGTGGCTCTCAGCGTTATGGAAAGGAGTGCGAAACTGCTGGAGTCGCCACCGAGGAAGTACCGCGTCCTCGATCTCGCAAAGATACGGAACCAGGTCCGGCGGGCGCTGGAGGATGGAACTCTGGGAGGCTTCAGGCTCTAGCCGAACACAGGGAGGTTCATAGGGTGGGACTGCTCAGACACAGACGCCTCACTTCTGGCCGCGAGAACCCCTAGGACCAGCGCAGCAGCATAGATCACCAAGGTGGCCGCAACAATCGCTGTAAACTCTGTCAAAGCGTACACCGTGCCGGCGAGGACCGCAGAAAACAGCGAAGACAAGTAGAAGAGTGACTTTGGCCCGATTAAGCAGGCTGCAGAGACGATCAGAAGCACGATCGCGAGCGATTCTACGACCCACCCCGAGTTATGAATTGTGGAGCACACAATCGGGCCGCAGGCCGGAGAAGGTAGCACCGAGAGATAGGTGGTGACGATTGTCCAGACCGCCGACAATGCGCCAAGAGCAGCTGCCAGCGTTGCGAACCTGGCCAAGTCTATTTCATCGTGAGCTTGTAGTATCCGGCTTCTATGTTCCTGTTGATGTTGTCCTTCACTAGATAGAGCCTATGGATTGGATTGGCAACGTTGGGGGAGAGGGTGTAATCGCTCCCGACAGTGAACTCGCGGACTTCCCCGCCCCTGCAAGCGTGGGTGATCTTCTTTCCTGGCTTCGCACCAAGGCTGTTCATGTACACATCCTTAGCAGTGGTGCAGGTGAGTATTGCCCACTCTTCGTCGTCAGGTATTGTCTCGAACCCGACACTCGCCTTAAGGGGCTCCCCATATCTCTTGTCATCGCAAAAGAGCCTCTTGCACCCCCGGCACCTCCAGACGTCGACGACCCCCTGAAGGTAGTTGTCGCGGTTGACATTAACCATGCCGATGAACACAATGTCATGTTGATGCCCAGATTGTGCCAATCTCGTTACCCGCCTCCGCTCTCCGTCTTTTTCTCCATTGCGGCCTCGTACACCGGGATCAGCTCCAGTATCAGCTTGTCCACCCTCATCCTCCTCTCGTTGATTTCCCTCACCATCGCCTCCCTCCATGTCCTGTAGTGGTTCGCAATCCCGAGCCGGGGATGAACAGGGATGATTCGCTTCCCGTCCCCCGAGACGATTGCCATGCCCCTGTCGAGAAGTCGCTCGGCTTTCCTTCTTTCGGAGACGGGGACGTTCCCCTCTCGAAGGAGCTTCAGATATATCGAAGCATCTTCATGAGACAGCCCGACCTCAGAGCCCAGCCTAGCTACCACGTCGCCCTCGTCGCGAATCCCCTTCACCGCGCTCAAAGCTTCAACGTCTCCGGCGAGTTCCAGAGGAACTCAAAGTAGTCCTTCGCGAAGCTCGCCAGGCCGTGGTGGGAGGCCCATATTGCCAACGGCAGTCCCCCCTGTTCGCCACCACCGAGCAGGAGCACCACCTCCCTTGAATCGGAGATCAACCCCCCGCCGTACATTGTCTGTCTTGTCCTGATCTCTGCGTACTTCCCAAGCTGCGCTGCTGCCTCCGGGGGGATCTCCGGCGACGTGAGTATCAGGCTCCTCACCCCCTTCTCTTTCAGCGCCGCCATCAGCGGGTCTATCCTGTCCGTAAGTGACACCAGCTGCGGGGGGAGCGCTATCAGGAGCTCGGCCCTGCAGTTGAGCAGCAGGTTCTTCACCCTCGAGAGTATCTCGTTCGTCCCCCTCATTATCCAGATGTCAGGCTTTTCCTGCTCCCCCCGGCTCACATAGATTCCCATGAGCTCGTCAAGCGCAACCTGTTCCTTCTCTTTCCTTTCTGTCTCGTGCCTCGCCTTGAGCTCCTCCAGGGCAGCATCCGGGGGCTTGGCCGTGTACACGATGGGCCTCCCCTTCTGCTCCTCCACCCAGCCGCGGCCGTGAAGAGACTCCAGGGCGTCGTACACCTTGGAGTAGGGTATCCTCGCTTCTCTGCTCACGTCGCTCGCGGTCATCGACCCGCCCTTCAGCAGGGCAACGTACGCCTTGACCTCACTCCCAGTAAGTCCAAGCGCTTCCAAGGAGGCCGTCGCCCTCTCGCTCAGACTCACGACCAATCCCTCCAGCCGCTTCTTCCAGAAAAAGCGTAAATTGTGTCTTTCCCGATACTGGGTCGATGCCCACCTGCAAGCACGAGTCCACCGAATACATCGGAGAACAGAAGACAGACGACGGCGTGAACATTTACCGCAGATGCAAGTCCTGCGGGCTCTACCTCGTACTTCTCCCTACTGGCAAGCTCATCGGAATCAAAGGGGTCCCCCCTCAATTCGCCTCAGGCAAGCATAGTCCCAAGTCTTAACCTTTCCCCCTCTGTAAAGTTAAAATGCTTATATGCAATTGCGGGAAGGGAGACCTCCCAGCGAACTCCCGATGGCCCAAATTGCAGACGTCAGTCTAGAACTGAAGAAAGAAGTTTCAAAGGGGAACTTCATCCGCCAGACGCAGTCCATCTGCCCTGACTGCAACCGGATCCTTCCGGCGCTCGTGTTCGAGCGCGACAACAAGGTCTGGATGACGAAGACCTGTCCGGAGCACGGTGAGACGGAAGAGCTGTATTTCGGCTCTTACGAAATGTACAGCAAGTTCTCGCGCTATTGGAAGGACGGCAAGGGAACCCACGCGGCCAACGTCCCCATGGACGTCTGTTCCTGCCCGGCCAACTGCGGCCTCTGCTCCAACCACCTGTCCCACACCGGCCTGTCCAACATCATCGTCACGAACAGGTGCGACCTTACGTGCTGGTACTGCTTCTTCTACGTAAAGAAGGGGCTCGAGGGGGCCTACGTCTACGAGCCCACCCTCGACCAGATCCGCGAGATGGGAAGGTCGCTCAAGGCTGAGAGGCCGGTTGCAGGCAACTCGGTCCAGATTACTGGCGGAGAGCCGACCATCCGGGAAGACCTCCCAACGATAATCAAGATCCTGAAGGAGGAGGGGGTCGACCACATTCAGCTGAACACGAACGGGATCAACCTCGCCCTGAACCCGGGTCTGGCGAAGCGCCTGAAGGATGCAGGTGTTTCGAACCTCTACATGAGCTTCGACGGTGTCACCCCCAAGACAAACCCGAAGAACCACTGGGAGGCGCCCTACGCCATCGACGCCTGCCGCAGGGTAGGAGTCGGGGTCGTCCTCGTCCCGACCGTGATCAGGTCGATAAACGACCACGAACTGGGCGACATAATCCGCTTCGGATGGAAGAACATAGACACCGTCCACGCCGTCAACTTCCAGCCGGTGTCACTGACCGGGAGGCTCACGAAGACCGAGAGGGCGAAGTACAGGATCACAATCCCTGACTGCATCGAGAGGATCGAGGAACAGACTAACGGCATGATTACGAAGGACGGCTGGTTCCCCGTCCCGTCCTGCTCACCAGTGACGGGCTTCATCGAAGCCTTCACCAAGAAGGAGCAGTACGAGCTTTCGATACACTTCGCATGCGGCGCAGGGACGTACGTGTTCAACGACTCCGACAGGAACAGGCTCGTGCCCCTCCCGGAGTTCGTCGACATCCCAGGGCTCATCGAGTACCTGGACGAGAAGAGCGAGGAAATCTACTCGGGGACCAACCGCTACATAGTGGCGGCCAAAGTCCTGACAAGGATTTCATCCTTCGTGAACAAGGAGAAGCAGCCCAAGAGCCTCAGCTTTGCGAAGCTCCTGACAGACGCGCTCGTCAAGCACGACTACTCATCGATCGGCCAGTTCCACCTGAAGAGCATGTTCCTCGGGATGATGCACTTCCAGGACAAATATAATCAGGATGAAGAACGGCTCCAAAGGTGTGATATTCACTATCTGACACCAGACCTCAGAATAATTCCATTTTGTTCGTTTAACGTT
>Ga0187780_10002045_pt1 | contig 15179 bp, 15 predicted proteins | sample 1015_Q2_SP10_20__FD_132429 | JGI IMG/M metagenome (GOLD analysis project Ga0187780, IMG submission 132429) | Tropical peat soil microbial communities from peatlands in Department of Meta, Colombia - 1015_Q2_SP10_20_MG | ecosystem: Environmental > Terrestrial > Soil > Wetlands > Peat | place... | reverse complement strand
TGATCGCAATTCTGATTATTGTTGTAGGTGTCTTTGCGTTCCTGTACGCCACCTCCGCTGGGGCAACGACCACTGTGACATCTACTGAAGTCTCCACGTCGCCAACAACTCTGACCAGCGTGTCTACTTCCACTTCCTTGGTGACATCGGGTCCCTTGGTCTCGTATTCAGCCGACGCATACGCAACGGAGACCACTCTTCTCCTAAGTGGCTTCTCGAAGTTGACAGGCATACCTACGGCGCCCGTCATCTCCGGTGGGTCAAACGCAGACGCGAGCTCCATCAAGGCTGGCGCTCCAGACGATGTCTTTGTCTCCTCGGCACTGTCGGCTACGGCACCTTCTCACCTCGGGAATCTGTCGGCCAATTGGGCGATTGGATTCGCAACTGACCAAGTTGTCGTGGCATACTCCAATGCAACTACGACGAACCCCGCTGCCTCCAACACTATTTCCCTGGGGCAGACGGCCGAGAAGTCAAACGCCACCTCTGACTGGAACGCATTCTACACAGCCCTTACTTCAGGGGGCGTAAAGGTCGGAATCTCGAACCCTGTGGCAGACCCAGGAGGTCTGCGCGGATGGATAGTCTTGGAGGCGGCAGGATATCTGTACTCTGCAGGCAACCAGTCGGCTTACGTATCGTCGCTGTTGAAAGTGCAAGGCAATGTTACAGGGACCAGCTCGGCGGCTCTAGTAGCACCCCTTCAATCGGGACAGATTCAGTTCCTGTTTATCTACAAGTCGGCAGCAATCTCGGATGGGATTGGGTACATCCCGTTGGATGATCATGTGAACCTCTCCAACGCCAGCCTGGCGGGATACTATTCGATGTTCTCCTATACGGACTCTGCGGGGAAGACCACCGGGGCACCTATTGTTCTGGTGGTCACTGTACCAATGAGCAGCGTGAACACGGCAGAGGCCCTTGAGTTCGTTCAGTACCTCGTCAAGAACATGGGAAGCCTTTCGGCTTATGGCCTCGTGATTCCAAAGACCGCCCTGCTCTACAGCAGCCTTTCTTCTGCGAGCGAACTCCCGCAGCCAATCCAGGCACTCCTTGCCCAAGGCCTGCTTGTCCAAAACGGACCCATCTAGTCGGAGGACTGGTGATAGCGGAGCATCACCAATGAATTGGCTTCGACTGATCTCTATTGCCAGTCTGCTGCTACTGCTAGTCCCAATTCTCACTCTGCTCTACTACGGCCTGGGTCCGTTTCGAGACGCGGCGGGGTTCAGCGCCCAAGTCCTCCGCTCGATCGAACTCACACTCTTCTCCTCCGCCCTGGCCGTAGTTGTTGACTTCATTCTCTTCACACCCCTCGCTTACTATCTGGCCAGGGGGAATGACCGCATCACAGAGTCCTTGGTGGATATCCCCGTAAGCGTCCCTCACCCAATCATCGGAGTGGCTCTGCTCATCCTCGACAGTCCCGTGACCCCGACAGGACGGTTTCTGCTTAGTCTGCACATCAACTTCTACAATACAATGCTAGGGCTAGTGACCGCGTTGGTCATCATGTCGGCCCCGATCTACGTAAAATCCATGGAACCGTATTTTGAATCGAAGGACCCCTCCCCCGAGGAGTTTGCCATGGGGATGGGGGCGTCAAGACTGAAAACCCTCTATTCCGTTGTTCTTCCGAACTCCTACGACGGCCTTTCCAGCGCCTCGCTGATCTCGATGAGCAGGGCGCTCAGCGAATTCGGCTCCATCTCGATTATCGCCTTCTATGTTCTGCAATTTCCATTCTACGGTGTGAGTCCCGCTTCTGTGACGATCTATGAGTTCTTCAGCGGTAACATGTCCGGGGGGCTGAACGCCGCGGTTAGTGCGTCGGCCGCAATGATTCTCGTAGCGATACCGATTACGCTAGCGGGTCACGTGGTTCGCAGGAGGACGGGCCGATGATTGAGGCGAAGGTCCGTGTCCAGGTGGGCGAGTTCAGGCTCTTTGCTGAATTACAGGGGGCGGGGGTAATATGTCTGGCAGGGAAAAACGGGACAGGTAAGACAACACTACTGCGGGCAATTGCAGGATTTCTTCCCATCGCCGAAGGATTTGTCAGAGTGGAGGGAGCCGACATCACAAGCAAGTCCGTGGAAGAAAGGGATGTCGTTCTAGTCACCCCATCCACCTGCTTCCCACACCTTGGCGTGGACTCTCATGTCACGTGGGGGGCGAGGTCAAAAGGTCTGCGACCGCAGAAGGAATATGTGTTGAAGGTCAAATCGGAACTGGGGATCAACTATGGGGGCACTGTTGGGTCCTTGAGCCGGGGTATGCGACAGAGGGTTGCTCTCGCCACTGCGCTACTCTCTTCACCCGGAGTCATACTGGTAGACGAGGCCTTCCTGGGCCTCAACGATCGTGAGGCCTTCGTCTCGATGTACGGGAAGCTCGCAAAAGAAGCGGGGGTCGATGTAATCTTTTCGAGCCAGGACGAAACCGACGGGAAACTTGCTGACTATCTGTATGTGCTGAACAACGGATTGGCCACGCCAAGGCAACGAGAGACGAACCTCTAGGTGTTGAATTTCTCGCCCGGGCTTCGCCGATCGCTTCGTTGGAGGGGTCGCCTGGTCCTCACTTTCTAGCGATGAAGACCATGTGAGGGAACTCGTTCACGAATGCCCTCATCGCAGTGCGGACACCATTCGGCGATCCCGGCATGCAGGCTATCAGTTTTCCCTTGGCGACTCCCGCTGTCGCGCGAGTCAACGCTGCAGCCGCCCCAACCTCGTCGTAGCCCAGCCTCCTGACCAACTCGCCGAATCCTTCCAGCTCCTTCTCGAAGAAGGGACGGATAGTTTCTACGGTGACGTCACGTGGAGAGAGTCCCGTTCCCCCGGCAAAAAGGAGCACGTCGTCTTCCCCTGAAAGGAAGGCTCTGGCCTCCCTACGAATCATGGTCCGGTCGTCGGAAATCATGACCCGTCCTGTAACCGAGTGACCAGCCCTTCCCGCCTCCTCGGCAGCCACATCGCCTGCTTCGTCGGTAAAGGGTCTTCCTTCCGTCATTTTCCCATAGCGGCTGGTGCTCACTGTCACGATGACAACTCTAAGGTGCCCCTCCGCGTCCTTCCTGTGCTCTTCGTGCGGTTTCATCCCCTCTTCACCTTGCTCGTTACCCTGATCGATTCGATTCTGGTTGTAGGATACTGCCCCGTCGAGTCCTTCTCGTGTGACTTGACCACGTCCCAGACGTTGAGCAACGCGGCGGAGACAGCGGTCAGAGCCTCCATTTCGACCCCTGTCTTCTCGTGGGCAGACACGGTCACGGTCACATCGACCCAACCATCACCTAGCTCGACCTTGGGCTCAGTCCTCTCGATCCTCAGAGGATGGGCCAGGGCTACGATGGTCGGGGTAGACTTCGCCGCCAGTATGGCCGCGGTTGCCGCCAGCGAGAGTGGGTCTCCCTTCTCAAGGGCTCCCTTTCGGATGAGACTAATCGTGCCCGGTTTGAGCTTGATCCTACCCGTGGCGACGGCCTCCCGGTACACGACCGGTTTCTTTGAGATGTCCACCTGCTTGAAAGGCACGAGTGCCCTTTCATCCCCGACCCGTTATAGGTTCTCCCCTGACGTTCAGGAACGTTTTTACTCATGAACGGGAGCTCTCGGCTCTCTTTGCAGGGCGATGGGGGACAGGAGCAACGGCTGCTTAAGGACAGGAAGGGCAGAATCGCAAGGAAACTGAGGGTGTCGGTAACAGACAGATGCAACTTCGCGTGCCTCTTCTGCATGCCTGAGAAAGACAAGATCAACTGGATAGCCAACGAACAGATCCTTGAGTTTGGCGAGATAGAAAGGATAGTCAGAGTCCTCGCGTCAATGGGGATTCAGAAAGTAAGGATAACTGGAGGGGAGCCTCTGCTCAGAAGGAACCTGGAGGAGCTGGTGGGCGGGGTCACTTCGATCGACGGCATCCGTTCCGTGGACATGACCACGAACGGCTGGCACTTGGAACGGAAGGCGGAGGCGCTGAGGGACGCAGGGCTGAGAGGGGTTACCATCAGCCTTCACAGCCTCCGAAGCGACAGATTCGCAAAGATCTCCGGGATGGATGCCCTCCCGAGGGTCCTCCGGGGAATCGACAGGGCTCTCGACGTGGGTCTTAGCCCAGTCAAGATCAACTCGGTCGCCATTCGTGGGTACAACGACGATGAGATACCGGACCTCATCGAGTACGCGAGAGAAAGGAGGATATCAATACGGTTCATAGAGTTCATGCCTCTTGACGGCCTCGGAATGTGGAGCTACGACAGGGTCGTCCCCGGGAAGGAGATTATTGACACTGTTTCACGGACGTACCCGCTGGAGCCGAGGGGTAGAGGGAGCAGCGAGACATCATCGATCTGGAGGTTCAAGGATGGGAGGGGAGACCTGGGGCTCATAACGCCGATGAGCGACCCATTCTGCGACGACTGCGACAGGATTAGGCTCACGGCTGACGGCAAACTCCTTTCATGCCTCTTCGATACCGACTACCACGACTTGGGGCACATCGTCCGCAACGGGGGGACGGAAGAGGCCCTCGGCGAAACCATTCTCAAGGCGGTATGGAAGAAGCCCGACGGGGTGGGGTACATGCCTTGGATAAAGGATGGCTGGGCCAAGCCGAGGAACATGAACGCCATAGGAGGATGAGGGATCTGATTGTGAAGGTGCTCTACTTCGCGTCGGCCCAAGGCCTGGCCAACCTGAAGAGCGAGAGCATGCCCCTGCCAGAAGGAAGCTCGGTAAGGGACATGGCATCAATGATGCTCCTTCTTCACCCGGACCTAAAGAGCATCGAGCCAACCGTCAGGTACTCCGTGAACTTCGAAATAGCGGAGAGCGACTCCCCCCTACACGATGGGGATGAGGTGGCGGTGCTCCCGCCTGTGGCGGGGGGATAGCCCTGGGCACGGTGAACATCACCCGTCGGCCAATCGACCCCGCCAAGGTGCTGGCCTCAGTGGGCGACAAGGAGGCGGGAGGGGCGGTCCTGTTCGTGGGTACCATCAGGCGGAGGAGCGGAGGGAGGGCGGTGAAGGGGCTCGCCTACGAAGTCTACACGAAAATGGCGGAGAAGAAGATGCACGACATCGAAGAGCGAGTGAAGAAGAAGTGGCCAGTCGTGAAGATTTCGATGGTGCACCGCTACGGCGAACTGAGGGTCGGGGAGGTGAGCGTCGCAGTGGCAGTGTCCTGCGAACACAGAGCAGAGGCCTTCGAAGCGTGCAGATACGCCATAGACACCATAAAGGGCAGCCTGCCCATGTGGAAGAAGGAGCGCTTCAAGGGAGGTGCCCAGACATGGGTGAAGGGCACGCCGATTGAAGCCTAGGAGCTAGCTCGGAATCTTCCTGGGCTCCCCTTCGGGCAGGGCCTTGCGAAGCACCTCTTTGCCATACTTCGCCGCCACGATCTCAGAAAGGATGCTGAGCGCAATCTCGGTCGCGGTCACCGCTCCAATGTCTGCACCGATGGGCGCTCTGAGGGACGCGATGAACTGTTCGCTCACCCCGGCTCCCCTGAGCTTTGCCAGGTCCTCCCTCACCCGCTGGCGGCTCCCCAACATTCCGACATACCTAAGCTTGAACTTCGAAAGCGCCGTCAGCGTCCCAACATCCCTTTCCCCCCTCGTCAGCACGACGACAGAGTCCGTGCTTGCGAAGGAGAACTTGCCGAGGTCGAAGTCGACGTCTTTGATGAGTTCGTCAGGCTGCTCGCTGAGCACCGGGCTGTGGTCTATCACCACCACATCGAAGTCCAGACTCTTCCCCATTTTCACCAGCGCGTCTTCCACGTCGTCCTTCCCCCCCTGCCCAATTAGGATGAGCCTCTGTTGCGGGAGGTAGGGCTCGATGTAGATGTCCATCCTGCCCCCGCAGTTCGTCTCCACGTGCACTTCGTCTTCGCTCTGACTCTTGAGCACCGCTCCCACAGAGTTCTCGACACCTTCCAGGAAGACCTTCACCATCTTGGGAGTCCCGGTTCTCATCGTCATCTTCGCTGCTAAAACTATGGCAGATTCGGGACAGACACCCCCCAGGGTGCCATAGAGGACTTCACCGGCTCCTGAGATGATCACCTTGAAGCCGGGTTTCCCCAGTGAAGAACCTTCGATGCTCACCACCGTGGCTACGGCGAAGGGAGCCCCTCTGCTGGCCAGGGAGTCTATCATCTTCGCGAACTCCGCCTGCTTCATGGTTGCCTTTTCGGCAAATGCCCCCACTTTATTACTTATCCTCGTCACTGAGCCGTGGTAGAAGGGATGATTGCGGCCGTCGTGCTCGCTGCAGGTGCCTCGTCACGCATGGGAAGGCCGAAGCAGACCATATCCCTCCATGGGGTCCCGATGCTGGAGATGGCCTTAGAGTCGTTTCGCAGGTCAAATGTCGGGAGGGTCGTCGTGGTCCTCGGGGCAAACGCTGTCGAGGTTCGGAAGCGAATGAGATTCGCACACGAAGTGGTGGTTGTCAACGAGGCGTTTTCCGAGGGGATGAGCAGCTCTCTCAGGCTGGGACTGGAAAACACAGGGGAGGCTGATGCCGCGATCATCGCCATGGGAGACCAACCATTCGTTCTTCCGGATACGATCAACAGGATGATTGCAGCCTACGACGAGTCACGGGCCCGAATAGTCATCCCCACGTACAGAGGGGCGAGAGGAAACCCCGTCCTCTTCGACAGGAGCGTCTTTTCCCAGATCAAAGAGATCAGGGGAGACGTGGGGGCAAAGGCAGTCGTGCAGCGAAACGCCGGACAAGTCCTGGAAGTCGAGGTTCCTGACAGAGGGGTGCTGATTGACATCGATACCCCATCGGATCTCGACAGGGGCTCGGGGTTTAGGCGAAGGAGAAACCGGGCACCAGCCTGACGTCAACCGGGTCGCCTGCCTCAAGTCTCTTAACATTTTTCGGGACGACGAAGTAGCCATCTGCACTCGTCAGGAGCTTCATCGACTCTGTCTCTCCCGCAATGGGCTCTGCCACTTCTTGACGACCGGGGCTAAGTTTCACATAGACGACCTTCTCGAAGTCGGAGAACCTCTTCCTGGCCACCCACGGCGCGCCGAGGACGCAGGGGATGGAGATACCCGTCTGCCTGCTCCCAGAGAGTTTCGCGATGATGGGGACCCCTGCGACGAGGAATGCATTTGCCGCCGCCTGAATTGGTCCGGGCAGCATCATGATCGGCTTGCTTCCGACCGATGCTACGCCAGTGACCCTCCCCCTGTCCAGCTGGAGTCCATGGACGAGGACCTCGGGCTCAAGGCTCGACACAGCGTCTACGACCAGGTCATGCTTTCCTGCAGATGTGCCACCCAGCGTCAGCACGAAGTCCGACTTCGAGATCGCGTATGTCAGGGAGGCCCGCAGAGCCTTTGGATCGTCCCGAACGATGCCCATGTCCACGGCGGTGCATCCAAGGGACTCGGCCAGCCGCAGGAAGACAAGAGAGTGACTCTCCACGGTCTTCCCCTTCTTTGGCCTTCTCGCCGAAGTCAGCTCACTTCCTGTGGCCAGCACGGCCACCCGGGGCCTTTTTCTGACCTGAATACGGCGGAACCCGAGGGAGACCAAGATTCCCACGTCTTGCGACCTGATCCTATGGCCCCTCGCGAGCACGAGGTCTCCGCGACGCACGTCCTGGCCCGCTCTGTAAACGTGCTCCCCTGGCTGGACTGATGTCCCCACACGAATTTCCTTCCCCCTGACGTCCACACTCTCGACGGGGACGACTGCGTCAGCCCCCCACGGGAGTACCGCGCCGGTGGCGACTTGAATCGTTTCTCCGCCTCTTAGGGAACGATTTGAGCGCGCACCCGGGCCAGCCGCATCGACAACCCTGAGGACGACCGGTCGGGAGGCCGACGCATTAAGGAGACCGTCGGAAATTACCGCGTACCCGTCCATGTGAGAGGTCGACGAGCTCGGCACGTCTGCTGGAGCCACAACATCTGCGGCAAGGACCCTCGCGTATGACTGGAACGCGGGGACGGATTCGACCTTCCCCTCAAGGTTAGCGTGTGCCAGTACGCGTCTGAGCACTACCTCGACGGGGGTGTACTCGCTGATTTGTGGTGACAAGTTCGCTGTGTCTGCGTTCGGGGCGTTATTTAGCAAATACAGTAAGATGTGGCCGTCGAGTTGCGTCCCTCAGAGACGAGAGGGAGGCGGCACTCCATGCCTGTCCTTTTCCTATGTAGCGCTGCACTGAAGGCCTCTTCGCGGATAGGGTTGAATAGGGAGGCGCGGCCTCGACCCAGCGCGAGGACCGGGAGGAGGAGACGGCGCTAACCTGTGAGGTCTGCGGCAGGCCGATAAAGACGGTGAGTCGGGTTATGATCGATGGAGCGGTGCTGCGAGTGTGTCAGAACTGCTCCGGGAAGGGGACTCGCTTGGGGAGCCCACCACCAAAGCCCATTCCGTTCAGGATAGGTCCAGTACATCACGACGCATTCACCGGGTCCGGACTCGAGATCGATCCTGACTACAACGTAATCATCAGACGGGCGCGGGAGAAAATGGGCCTGACCCAGGAGGCGCTCGGACGGGCGATCAATGAAAAGCCTTCGGTCATAAGCCACGTCGAATCAAAGAAGCTCAGGCCGGACCCCATTCTGACGAGGAAACTCATGCACCACCTGAAGGTCAACCTCTTCGTCCCCGGCAGCGAGCTGTAAACGTCGTTATGATACACGTCAGGTCCTACTCCTCTTGAACGGTCGGCTGGCTTCTGAGCGCGAGCCCCGCGGGACGTGCTCTGGTCATTCCTCGCCATCTGAAGCACTCGGCCTAAGTTTCATTCGGAAACGAGACAGCCCTGCTACCACTGGCACTTTTTTGTCCGATCCGAGCCTATTCAGGTGGCCGAGGTACCTGCTGCCCGCCCGATGACAGGTAACCTGCACCCCCACAAACGGGACACGTTTTCCAACGGCCAGTCCAACCCAAGAACGGAAGGATCTCCTTCACTTGGTAGATGCCAGTCTCGCGATTGGGCTTACAGCCGTTGGGACAGCGTCTTCCAGTTGTCAAGAGGTCAGGAGAGGGCGCCTCTGGCAAAGTGGTTCCTGGCGGGTTGAGCTAGACTTCGATAAAACGGTTTGTAGGCTCTCGAGCGGGGAAGCCTTCCTGGCTGATTCAGCCCCGGCCCTGCGCGGGGTACCGCATGGCGTGTTCAATGACGCGATTCCAAGGAGCCAGTGCTTTTCGGAATGTCCCCCGAGGTTTGGGAATCGGTTGGGTACCGTGGGCGAAGGCAGGGACGCGGGCCGCCTGCTCCTAGTACCTAGACGCGACGAGCAGCAGCCAGACCGCCGTCATCCCTGACGTGACCGACTCCTGGATTGCAACCCCGCTCCAGGGCCAACCGATGAACCAGACCAAGGCCGAGAGAATTCCGAACACCAGTGCGACCGCGCCGATGCGGGGGGACCCAAGGGGCCAGGACACGTAACTGTAGGACAGCATTGCCACGACAATCGTCAAGAAGAAGATTTCAGAGACGACCCCATGGATGTGGCCTGTGTTCTCCGAGAAGACACCGACCATTGCAAGGTCGAAGGCCGCAACCATCAGAGGTGCCGCCCACACCAGCGTCCTCCGGTCGTGTGATTCATGGGAGAGAAGGACCGCGAAGATCAACACGAGGACGCCCGCAAGGATGAGACCTGCATCGTACACATATCCAACCCCTCCGTTGGTGACTGTGTTTCCGAGGTCGCTGAGCGCGTTGTCGTAGACGTTGAACCATGGGGAGAGGGCTATCGAAGCCAGGATGAACGGGTAGGCAGCCAAGGCCGCAACTATCCCAAGCACACGCAGCCTAGCCAACAGAAGCATACTTTTCGCGTGATTCTTATCCATTCCATCCCTCGAGCTTGGACCCCTCAGAGCCTCCCGCTGAACGCCGGATTGGGTGGTCCTGAACTCGTAATTCTTGTCAGTTCACTTCACCCGAATACACGCAGAGGACAAACCGCTTACCATGCAAATCGAATTCGGTTGGGGCGCGGCACGACCCGTCCCAGGGACCGCTCGTCATTCTGGACCTGGGCATCGGCACCTCACCGTAGGCTGATTAGGACTACCTACACGCGAACCTGTGGCGGCGAGCGTACGCTCCCTCGAGGATCTCTCCCTTCATTCGAGTCTGCTTCCGAGGAAGGCGCGTACTAATCGGTGTTTGGGCCTGTCACTTCGCGTGAACCTTGCAGAAGTCGTTTATCCGCTGCATGCAGTCACCCATGAGCTCCTTCGGGGCGAGCGCCACTATTCGGAAGTGGCGGGGAGCACCGAAACCCGACCCCCTCGTGGTCTGTACGAGCTTCTCTTCGAGGAGCTTGTGCACGAAGTCCCTGTCGTCCTTGAGGTCGAGAGAACTCATGTCTATCTTGGGAAAGATGTAGAATGCCCCGTTTGGCCTGACGGCGCTGAGGTACTCGTTTTCACCCAGCTGTTTCATGGCCGTGTCGACGATCCCCTCGATCGCTTCTATCATCTTGCGGACCGTCCTTTCGTGCTCAGCCCTGTTTTTCATAGCGCTCGCAATCGCGTACTGTGCGGGAGTGCTGGCGCAGAGCCTTACGCGACAGTAGTCCGTAATCTTGTGCTTGAGCTCGTCCGACGCCCTGTCGCCCTCAGGAATCAGGACGTAGCCTATCCTGAAGCCAGTGGCGTCGAAAGCCTTCGATGCTCCGTTCAGGATGACGTGCGGGATGCCCTTTGCAAGTTCCCCAACACTGGTGAACTTGGCGCCGCTGAACACAATCTCGTCGTAGATCTCGTCGGTCACGAGCAGGATTCGGTGCTCACTGGCCAAGTCGACAACCTCCTGAAGCGCCCGCCTGGGCAGGACTGTCCCGGTAGGATTGTTCGGGTTGGTTACAAGCATGTACTTGATCCTCTTTGACGACCCCTTCCTACTCCTCACAAGTTTGGCCAGGGCGTCCAGCCTGATACCCCAGTCGTTCGACTCGTCGTAGTCGCCCGTGAGATAGCTTCCCCCGAACATCTGGATCGCGACCGGGTATTGGGGGTAGTAGGGCCTCAGGATGATTGCCTGGTCTCCCGGGTTCAACAAAGCGCTGTTCAGGAAGGTCAGGGCCTCCGCAACGCCACTGGTAACCATCACGTCCTCTTCGGTCATGCCGATACCATACCGTTCCTTGTAGCGCCCGATGATTGCATCGACAAGTTCCATGACGCCCTGCGACCGGGAATACGAAGTCTTACCGCTGGTGAGGGCCTGAGCGTAGGCGTCGACGATGTACTTTGGCGTCGGGTAGTACAAGGCAGGGTCCCCGCTGCTCAATTTGACAACCTGCTTTCCCCGCTTTCGGAGGCCTTCCGCGAAGTCGTCTTCCTCCCTGATCGCGGAGAAGACGAACTTGCTTGAATCTGAGAGGATTGAAGTTGCCATATGCACCACTCAGTGAGCCCGCCGTTTCATGGTTCTTAGGTCTTAGGTCGAGCAAGGTTGGCGCCCCGAAAGCCCCCGGCGCCCGCCCCAAGGTCCTTCCCCTGTCGCTTCGACCACTCTGGTGCGGGTTCTCGAGCTCGATGGTCGCCAAGAGCGGATAGCTCAGTACATACTCTATTTGGCAGTCAGAGCTTGGTCAGGCAGATATTCAGAACAAGAGGCTAAGGAAGGCGGCAAGTCCAAACACGATAACTATGGTTCCGGAGACTCTGTTCACCCACCGCATTCCGCCCGAGCGGAGTTTCGCTCTGAAGAAGCCCACTCCCGTGCTGAGGACGACCCACCACAGGGCAGATCCAGAGAAGACCCCGGTCACCAGGGCAATTGCGGCGACGTAGTTTCCGCCCGCGCCAGCAAGGCCCAGGCCAGCGAATATGGCGGCAAAGGAGATGATCGTAAGAGGGTTTGAGAGGGTTAGAGCGAAGGTGGACGCATAGTCTCTAGCCAAGCCTCGGTTACCTGCTGATGCACCCGGACTTTTGGGCGCGCTGCGCCAGATTCTCAGCCCCAGGTAGACAAGGAAAAACCCCCCAACCAGGCGAATCCATACCTGCTGGTTCACCAAGAACACGGAGACGAAGGTAATCCCAAAACCCGCGATGCTCCCATACACGGCATCCGCGGTGGCAGCTCCAACACCCGAGACGAGTCCCGAGATTCTTCCCTTCGTCAAGGAGCGCTGTATGCACAGCACCCCTATCGGACCGACCGGAGCTGCGATAGAAAAGCCAACTATCAAACCCTGAAGGTAGAATCCGGAGAGCAATCGCCAACAATCCCCCGCCAAGCATTCTCTAATCAAGAATTGGCTCCAGCCACGCTTTCCAAGCGCTCGAGCCCGCAATGTGGGGAACGAATCCGCGGTGGTTGCAGGTGTCCTCTGAGCCTCACTCGCTCTCAGAGTACGTTGCACAAGGTGCTCCTAGTGCCACATGGCTGGCTTGTGAATTGCAATGGCTCCGAGGCCAGGAGCCCCGAATAGCTCGAAATATCCCCCTGTTGGCCAGACGAAGTCCACTCTGAGCTATTCCACGGGGAGCCGCCGAAATTCGACAGATTTGCCGCGCAGGTCCGAATTGGCCCCTCTGCCCGGAGACTGCACTCAGAATTCCAATCGTGCACTTACGCCGACTGCGTTTCCACGACCTCGTGTGGAAACACACTCTGCTCCCCTTTGACGCGTGTGGAACCGAGGAACCCTTAACTGAGATTGGTGTTACATCTCGCGCCGTGCGGAGTTCTTATCCGCTCACAATAGGCTCGCTACTCAAACAAACCATTGACAGGGACGGGACAGCGGAAATAGTTTACGGGAAGACACGCTACACGTGGCCGAAGCTCTTCGAAAGAGTAAACGGCCTTGCGGCCGGCCTTGCCTCCTTGGGTGTGCAGCAAGGCTCGAAGGTGGCCGTGGTTGACATCGATACAAACCGCTACCTCGAGGCATACTACGCTGTTCCGATGATGGGCGCGGTTCTGCACACAGTGAACGTGAGGCTCCCGCCCGAGCAGGTAGGATACACCATGACCCACGCGGCGGACGACTTCGTGCTCGTCAGGGACGAATTCATCCCGTTGACCGCCAAGATCTGCCCGCAGCTGAAATCCCTGAAGGGGGTGGTGACCATGAGCGACTCCGGGTCGTCCCCCGACTTTCCATTCCCACACACCCGCGCCTACGAAGACGTCGTCGCCTCCTCCTCACACTTTGAGTTCCCCGCGCTGGACGAGAACGCGCAGGCCTCGCTGTTCTACACCTCGGGCACGACGGGGATGCCTAAGGGCGTCTACTTCACACACAGGCAACTTGTTCTTCACACACTCGGGCTCGCGGCAGGGTTGGCCAACAGCCCCATCAGGATCGGCTCGTCCGACGTCATAATGCCGCTAGTCCCCTTCTTCCACGTCCATTGCTGGGGATTCCCGTACCTCGCAGGTATGTGGGGGATGAAGTTCGTCCTGGTGGGGAAGTACGACCCCAAGGCCATACTCGAGAACCTCCAGCGGGAGAAGGTCACCATTTCCGACATGGTCGCTACCGTCCTGAACATGGTCCTCAATCACCCCGAGGCGGGGCAATACAGAGAAGCGCTCTCACGCTGGAAGATCATCATAGGCGGTGGACCCTTCCCGAAGGAGCTCGCCCTGAAGGCAAGGAGGCTGGGGATGACCGTCATGGCGGGCTACGGCATGAGCGAGACGGGTCCCGTCCTTACGCTCGGTACTCCCCGAGACGAACTGCTAGGCCTAAACGAGGACGCGCAGTTGGACAGGGTGCTACTGCAGGCAGGGCTTCCTATCCCCCTTGTTGAGATTCGGGTCGTCGGCGAGGACATGAAAGACGTCCCCAGAGACGGAAAGACGCTGGGCGAAGTCGTGGTACGCGCCCCCTGGCTCACCGACGGGTACTACAATGACCCTGAGAAGAGCGAGGCGCTCTGGTTGGGAGGATGGTTACACTCGGGCGACCTCGCTGCTATGGACGAAAAGGGGATTGTCATGATCAAGGACAGGATCAAAGACGTCGTGAAGAGCGGCGGAGAGTGGATTTCCTCCCTGCTCCTCGAAGACCTTCTAATGCAGCATCCTGCGGTCCTTGAGGCCGCGGTCATCGGTGCCAAGGACCCGAAGTGGGGAGAGCGACCGCTGGCAGTGGTCCACCTCAGGAGTGGGATGGTCACGAGTGAGGAGGAGCTAATCGCCCACCTCGGCCAGTTCGTGGAAGCCGGGAGGATAGCGAAGTTCTGGCTACCAGCAAAGATTGTCATCAGTGAGGGGCCGCTCCCGAAAACCAGTACGGGGAAGCTGGACAAGAAGCCACTCAGATCGAGCTATTCGGCGTCCCTGGCGCCTTTCTGAGGTGGGAGCAATTTGGCCAGCCTCAACGTCGCCAAGATGAGGGCGGGGTACAAAGCCCCCCACGAACTCGTCCATGCCTCCGATGGCAAGACGCTCTTCGTCAGGCGATGGAGCGCGGCGGCGGAGTCGCCTGTTTCCATCCTCATCATGCACGGGATAACGGGCCACAGCGCACCCTACGGGCCGATGGTGGCAGACCAGCTCACTAGGGCGGGATTCAACGCGTTCGGGCTCGACCTCAGGGGGCACGGGCTCTCCGACGGGAGGCGAGGGGACTATCCGAGCGCAGACCGTTTTGCAAAAGACCTGACCGAGACCCTCGCCGTTGTGAGGCCGAAGTCGCGGAAACTGGTCGTCATGGGGCACAGTCTCGGTGCCCTGACAGCTATCTTAGCCACTAAAGGCAACCCTAAGGAGGTCGACGGGCTGGTCCTCGTGAGCGCGGCTAAGCGGGTACGCACAGGAGTGTACCCCAGACCGAAGACGGGGGCGATGCTGAAGACACTGATTGGAGTGGCAATCCTTCGCGGGAGCCCGCTGATAGAGTACCGCAGGGAAGGACAGGTCGGCTTCGACGACCCGCTGTTCAACTTTCACTATTCTGCGCGGTTCTACACTGTTCTCTACGGCGTCGGAGCGCTCAAGGTGACGCGGATGCTCAGTTCCGGCATGGTGGAATCCCCCAACCTCACATTCCACGAGAAGCTGCGAATTCCTCTCTTCGTTGCCGTGGGGGAAAAGGACGAGCTCTTCTCGGCAGAGGGGGCGATGGAGTTCTGCGACGGCATTGATTGCGACGACAAGGAATTTCACGTCATCCCCGGGGCGAGTCACGCGGTC
>Ga0187780_10002044_pt1 | contig 15184 bp, 11 predicted proteins | sample 1015_Q2_SP10_20__FD_132429 | JGI IMG/M metagenome (GOLD analysis project Ga0187780, IMG submission 132429) | Tropical peat soil microbial communities from peatlands in Department of Meta, Colombia - 1015_Q2_SP10_20_MG | ecosystem: Environmental > Terrestrial > Soil > Wetlands > Peat | place... | reverse complement strand
CAGGTCCTGCACCGGCTGGACCGGCTCCTTTTCCTGAATGCTCATGGTGTCGGTAGGAATCACCGTAGCCGAGGCCAAGATGGGATCGCTCAAATCGCGGGTCACGGCATTTTTGATCAGCAGCTCCTGCAGCTGGAGTTCATTCTGGGAGAGTAGAAGATCCTGGTTGGCGTTGGCTTCCTGCGCCTCCGCCTTCATCACTTCCATGGGTGCAATGGCGCCGATCCGTACCTGTTCGCGGTCATCGGAAAGGGTCTTTTCCGCTAATTCGAGCGAGCGCTCTTTCACTTTGACGTCCTGGTAGGCGTTGACCAGGTCCCAGTAGATGTTCTGGATCTGCGACACCGTGGCGATGACTTGTCCCCGGAAGGCGACGTCAGAAATTTCCCGGTTGGTGTGCGCGATGCGGATGAATCGCATGTTCGGACCGAAGCCGAAGCCCGCCAGCAAATGCTGCCGCAGTGACAACCGGAAGCCGGTGTCGAGTTGGGGAGAGAGAATGCTGTACAGGCTGTTGCTCGAGATGCGGTCGTTTTGGAAGGTCACGCTCATGAGCGTGCCCGAGGAAAAGCCTTGGGTGTAATTGAAGTTGGCGATGGTCGTGTTTTGCTGTAGAAACGGGACTCCGTAGAGCACTCGACTCGACTCCGGGAAGGTGGCGTGATCGATATTCACGGTGGAACTGACGATGGGATCGAAGGTATCAATGGGCGCGCCGGTACCGAGAGTGGATTGCACCAAGCCTGCCGCGCCCGTGCCCGCACCACCGGCCCCGCCGGTGGTGCCGCCCGCTCCCGCACCTGGGGCGCCGGTGCCAAATCCTCCGATGCCTCCCCCGGGAGTTCCCTGCACCAATCCCGTGGCCACCCCGCGAACCGCCTCCCCCGATTTAGCCCGCAAGATGTCGGTATCGGCAATCGAAAGGTTAAAGCGCGCGATCGCCAGATCGAGATTATTTTCCAGCGCGAGCGCGACCGCATCACTCAGCGAGAGCCGCAGCTTGCCGTCCTTCAGCAAGTTCTCGATGCGCGGGGTATTGCCGAAGCTGGGCGCCGGTACCTCACGCGCGATGTAAGGTGCGAAGGGATTGGGAAAGTGAGACTTGGGCTTCGCATAATCGAGGAAGCTCTGCCCCAGGGAGCAACTCGGGAAGCAAAAACTGCCCGCAAGTATAACTTTAATAACTATTTTCAACACGCTGTTACTAAGCGACATATCTACTTTCATAATTCTCCTTGCCTAGCCCGAAATCTTGCTTCCGGTCACCCCGTCGACTCAACTTTACTCGTTGCGCAATGCCACCAGGGGCTGGACTTTCGTAGCTCGTTGCGCGGGCACCACATTCGCAATCAGGGCCACGCCGCCCAGCAGCACAGCGACCAGCCCGATGACCAGGGGATCTCTCGCACTGACTGCGAACAGCAGACCGGACATCAACCTGGTCATGGCGATCGAAGCCACCAAGCCCAGCGACAGGCCAAGAGCAGCCAAGCGCATTCCCTGCCCCAAGATCAATCGGAGCACGTCGGTTTTTCCCGCCCCCAGCGCCATGCGAATCCCGAGTTCCTGTGTGCGCTGCGAAACCGAGTAGGACATCACTCCGTAGAGGCCGATCGCGGCCAGCAACATTGCCAATCCTGCAAAGATGGAGAGCAGCAGCATGGCAAATTTTCGCCGCAGGACTCCGCTGGCGATCACATCTTGCATGGTGCGCACATTGGCCAAGGGAATATCTCCCCTGACGCTCCACACTGCGCTTTGGCTGGCTGAGATCAGTGCCAGCGGATCGGACACTTTGCTGCGCACTACCATAAACGCGGAGGGCCAGTGCGCCTGCCCAAACGGGAGATAAATCTCTGGACGAGGAGCCGTGTCGAGCCCGACATGGTGCACGTTCCCTACCACGCCAACAATCTGGATCTTGTCCTGCAAGGGTCCGAAATTCATGATGTTTTTGCCGATGGGATCTTGCCCGGGAAAGACCTCGTGGGCAAAAGCTGCGTTGATCACTCCTACCTGCACCGAGCTCTCCGCATCCGGCGCCGCCAGAGAACGTCCCTTCAGCAGAGGAATGCCCATCGTGCGAAAGTAACCGGGTGTGCTGACCCGAATGTCAGCCTCGTAGTCTTTGCTGTCACCGGGGAGATTGAAGCTGCGACTGCTGTTCCCACCGGCCAGCGGGAGCCGGCTCACGGCGGCCGCCGATTCCACCCCGGCGGTGGTTTGCAAACCGTTCACAACCTCACGATAGAACTGGTCTTGCTGGGCAGGCGGGCTGGAGGGGGGAAGACCCAGGCTGAAGACAAGAAGGCGGTCCGGATTGAAGCCGGGATCCACACGCATCAGACGAACAAAGCTTTTCACCAGCAGCCCGGAGCCAAGGAGGAGAATCAGCGACAGCCCGATTTCCGCCACAATCAGGGCTGAACGAGTCGGTCCGTGTGCGCCAGTACTCCCTCGCTCCCCTTGTTTCAGGGCATCACATAAACTGACCGGGGATGCGTGGAGTGCCGGCGCCAAGCCAAACAGAATTCCGCTGAGCAAGGAAACCACCAGGCTGAAACCGAGGACATCCCAATTGATTCCGATCCGCGCGAAGTCGCGTATCTCTGGAGGACTCATGGTCACGAGCGCGGGCACTGCCCAAGCTGCCACGAACACACCCAGTGCTCCCCCGGTTATCGCCAGTAGAATGCTCTCAGTCAGAAGCTGGCGGGTCAGCCTCAGGCGGTTTGCGCCCAAAGCCGTGCGAATGGAGACTTCTCGTAATCGCGTGGTTGCGCGCGCCAGCAGAAGGTTGGCCACATTCGCGCATCCAATCAGCAGCACGAAACCAACCGCGGTCAGCAAGACGAACAGAACGGGGCGGATGTCCCCGACGACACTGTCTTTGAAACTCACAATGCTGATTGCGAGATCGCCATCCTCTTGCGGATACTGCTTCTCCTGCCGGCGTGCCAGAGCGTCCATTTCGGCTCGTGCCGTTTCAAGGGTTACTCCCGGCCTTAGGCGTGCCCAAACGTCCAGGTAATTACGGCCCCTAAACTGCCGGGGATCTTGATTCGGGCTCAGGGGATGGGCGGGAACCCCCCAGCGCGATGGGACCCAGAGTTCACCGTAGTCGTCCGGCGCAAACTCCGGCGGCATAACGCCGATCACCGAATAGGCTTCCCCGTCCAGCGTGATGCTGCGCCCGACCAATGTGCGATCGGAACCAAATCGTCGCTGCCAGAGCCCGAAACTCAGAACCGCGACGTGATCGCTGCCCGGTTTCTCGTCGTCCGAAACGAGAGGACGCCCCAACATCGGATTCCGACCAAAGAGCGAAAAGAAGCTCGCGGTCGCAACCGTGGTCCGGACTCGTTCCGGCCGATTGCCGACGGTGAGATTGGCCTGCCCGCCTCGCGATGCTGCCATTTGCGAAAAGACATGATTCTCCCGAACCCAGTCCAAATAATTGGCCGGCGACGACGCTTCTCCGACACCGCCGGCGCTGCGCATGGTCTGCCCGAGGACGACGATCCGATCTGAATCCGGATAAGGCAAGGGATGGAGCAGAACCCGGTCCACCACGCTGAATATTGCGGCCGTGCTGCCAATGCCCAGAGCAAGGACGACCACCGCAACCGCCGTGAATCCCGGGCTTTTGCGCAACATGCGCATACCGTAGCGAATATCTTGCAGCAGGCTTTCCACCGTTTCACCTCACTCGTAACGCAAAGCCACCATGGGATCAATGCGGGAAGCTCGTTGTGCCGGCAAGAGACTTGCGAGCAACGCGAACGCAATCAACAAAGCACAGGCTCCCGCGAAAGTAAGTACGTCCCCCGGCTGCATGCCGAAGACCAGGGAACGGGCCGATTGCGCACGCCGGTCTGAAGTTGCCTTGCGTCTCTCGCTGACGAGGACCAGGCGATCAGGCTGCCGGTACGGCAGCGGCCGCAAAAGCACGGTATCGACCGAGCTGAAGATGGTCGTGTTGGCGCCAATGCCAAGCGCTAGCGTGAGGACCGCGACCAGCGTGAAGCCGCGGTTTTTCCGCAGAATCCGCAGGCTGTAACGAAGATCACCCGTTACCCGATTCATCTAGCTTCCTCACTCATGGCGCAGCGCTACCATGGGATCGAGCTTGGCCGCGCGGCGGGCGGGGATGTAGCTTGCCACCAGTGCCATCGCGATGAGCAGCATGGGAACGCCAAAAAAGGTTGTTGGGTCCAACGGGCTGACTCCATAGAGCAAACTTTGCATCAGTCGGGTCAGCAGAAAGGCTGCCGCCAACCCGATCCCCACTCCCACACTGGCTAGCGATACCCCATTGTTGACGATCATTCCCGCGATCACGCCCGGCTCGGCACCAAGCGCCAGGCGAATGCCCATTTCCCTCGTCCGTGCGAAGACCGTGTAGGAAATCACGCCGTAGAGGCCGACAACCGCGAGAATCAATGCCAGCCCAGCAAAGGTGCCGAGAAGAATAGTCTCGAAGCGCGTATCGGCAATCGAATCACCCACATATTCGTCGAGGGTCTTAACGTACAAAAGAGGCAGATCCTTATCCAAAGATTGAACCTCTTTCGCCAGTGTGGACACCATGGTTTGTGGATCCATTCGAGTGCGTACGACGACGTACATCGGCGCGAAGGGCAATTGCGCGTAGGGTACGTAAGACTCTGCTACTGACGGAGCAGCCAATCCTTCGGCCTTCACATCGCCGACCACTCCCACGACGAGCCGCATGGGAGCTTCTTTCATGTCACCGCTCGAAATCTCTGGCTTGATCCGTTTGCCGATTGGATCTTCACCGGGAAAGGCTTGATTTGCCAAATGCTTACTGATGATGACAATCGGGGTCGCGTCCGGAGCGTCGTCCCGAGGATCGAATTCGCGACCCTTGAGGAGCGGGATGCCGAGAGTCCGGAAATAATCCTGATCGACCAGGTGCAGGGTTGTAACCGGACGTCCGGATGGCTTCACGGGCCGCCCCTCGACCTCGAAGCTGGTCTTGACGTCATCGGCCGACAGAGGAAGTGGAACAACGGCGCTGGCAGAGCGCACGCCGGGAAGGCCTCGGATCTCGGCCAACAGCCGGCTATAGAATTCGACTCGTTGCGTAGGTTCATACCGGCCAGGCAGGTCCAGTCCGAAGGTGATCACGTGGTCTTTTCGGAAACCGGGATCGACTTTTCTTAACCCTATCAGGCTTCGCAGCAATAGCCCGGCGGACGCTAGCAGCACAACAGCGAGAGCCGTCTCGGTTACCACGAACCAGTCCTTCAACCGGCTCCGCCGGCGACTGTCAGTTCCACTACGCCCGCCTTCATTCAGAGAGGTAGACAGTTTCGTCCTGGTCGCATCAAGCGCTGGGATCAACCCGAACAGAACGCTGGTTAAGATGGCAACGGCCGCGGTAAAGGCCAGTACCTCGAGGTTGAGGCTGCTTTCGGAGGCTCTGGGCAACTCTCCCGGCGCTAATCGAGTAAGGGAGTGGATGGCCCAGACAGCAAGCATCAGACCGGCTAAAGCGCCGGCGGCGGCGAGCAGCAGGCTTTCCGCCAACAACTGCCGCACAATCACCCACCGTGTCGCTCCCAATGCAGTACGCACACCGATTTCTCTGTTGCGCCCCGTGGCTCTCGCCAACAACAAGTTCGACAAGTTGGCGCAGGCAATCAGCAGAACCAGTCCCACGGCCCCGAAAAGAATCAAAAGCCCCGGGCGGGTCTCTCCGACCAACTGATCAAGTTCGGAAACAATCGCGATTCCTTTGGGCCGGTTCTCCGGATATTGCTGGTTCAAAGCGCTCTGAATCCTGTTCATCTCGGTTTGCGCTTGCGACAGCTTGACCTGAGCCTTCAGCCGGGCAATTACATACAGATAGGCAGCGCCGCGTTGCGCCGTCATAGGTGGTGACCCATGGATCGGATGGGCATCGAGAGCCATCGTGGTCCAGAAATCGACTGGTGCGCTCTGCACCGGAAACTGAAAACCGGGCGGCATTACACCGGCAACCGTGAACAGTTGGCCGCTCAAGGTGAGGCTCTGGCCTAGAAGGTTGGGATCAGACCCGAAACGATCTTGCCAGAAGCTATGGCTCAAGATGATTGGGAGCCCGGTGCCAACTGGCTGGTCTTCTTGGGGATTGAAATCTCTTCCCAGCACGGGAGCAACGCCCAACAGGGAAAGCGTATTCGCAGAAACGACGGCGCCGGCCACATGGAGGGGTTCGGCTCTCCCGGTAAGGGTGAAATCGTCCACACGAAATACAGAGAGACCTTCGAAAACGTGGTTCTGTTATCTCCAGTCCAGAAACGTCGGATAGGACACATTCGGGTCGTCCGCCCGCCCTGGCTCGGTGGTATTCACCGCCACTAACTGGCGAGGGTTGTGAAATGGAAGCGGTCGCAGCAAAACCGCATCAATCACGCTAAAGATGGCGGTGTTTGCCCCAATTCCGAGCGCCAGCGTCAGCACCGCGACGACCGTAAAGCCCGGGGTTTTGCGCAGTAAGCGTAAGCCGAAGCGGAAATCCTCGAATAGTCCCTTCATCGCCATTCGAACACTCCTCAGTAGTATCGCAGCGCCACCACGGGGTCGACCCTGGCCGCGCGCTGCGCTGGCAGGTAGCTTGCCGCGAGGGCCACCAGCACAAGCATGGCGGATACGGCAGCGAACAGCAGGGGATCGGTTGGGCGCACGTCGAACAGCAACAGCCAGCGCATTTCGAACGGTAGAGTGGCGAAAAAGCGGGTGATGGCCAACGCGCCAAGCAAGCCCGCCGCTACTCCGCTCACGGCCAGAAGCAGGCTTTGGCGCATGACCACCCGAGCCACATTCCCGTGGCTCGCTCCGAGCGCCATGCGAATACCGATCTCACGCGTTCTCTGCGAAACCGCATAGGAAATCACGCTATAGATCCCAACCGCAGCCAGAACCAGGGCCAGGGCAGCAAATCCACCGAGCAACCATGCGATCGCCTGCCCCTGTCTCACCGGGACGGCGGTGATCTCCTTCATGCTGGTGACGTCGGACACGGGTACGTCCTTGTCTAGGGCCGCGACCTCAAGGCGAATTGTCGACGTGAGAGCCAAGGGATCGCCGGTGGTGCGAATCAGGATGCGACGGGGAAATATAAGCCACGGATATTGCGTGTAGGGCAGGTACATTTCGGGAGCCAACGGTGCATACTGGCCCTGGCTTCGAACGTTACCTGCGACTCCTACCACGGTGAACCAGGGCAAGCTCTTGTCGTTTGCATCGGCACTGGGCTTGAGGCGCTTTCCGATCGGATCCTGACCGGGCCAGTATTTGCTGGCCAGCGATTCGCTGACGATGACCACCGGCTGGGAGCCTTCTGTGTCAGCATCCGTAAAGGGCCGGCCTTGGAGCAGCGGAATCTGCAGGGTGCGGAAGTAGTGCGGACCGATGAGCACGTAGTTGGCATCGGGTACTTCCCCCGCGGAAGGGTTAGGATGGTCGGCGGTTACGAAATTCCAGCCCGCCCAGTCGCCCATCGGCACGCCACGAGAAATGGTGGCCGCTTCCACATTCGGCAGCGCTTCGAGGCGGCCAAGCAACCGCTGGAAGAATTCAACTTGGCGCTGAGGCTCACTATATGGCGGCCCCTCGAGAGGCACCTTCAGACTCAGAACCTTTTCGGGATTGAGACCGAGCTCAACTCGGTGAAGATGAGCCAGAGCCTTGATCATCAGGCCAGCTCCAGCCAAGAGCGCTAAGGCCAGTCCAAACTCGCCAACGACGAATAGATCTCGCAACCTGCGGTTCTTTCGACCACCACTCGAGCTGCGTCCGCTCTCCTTCAGCGATTCCTGCAGGTGGGGTTTGGATGCGGTGAGCGCCGGGACCAAGCCGAACAGAATTCCGGTTCCGAGCGCAACCGCCAGTGTGAACCAGAGCACCTCGGCGCTGAGGCCCGCACCCCCGCCCAGCGAAGTACCGGGAAACAACCGAAGCAGGATTTCCAATCCCCAAGCTGCCACGGCCACACCTGCGGTTGCTCCGAAGATCGAAAGCAGCATGCTTTCGATCAAGAATTGGCGCACGATCCTTGCGCGACTCGCGCCGAGCGCAGCCCGGACGGCGGTTTCTTTCTCGCGGTCCGCCACTCGCACAAGGAAAAGATTGGCCACGTTCGCGCATGCAATGAGCAAAACCAGGCCTACCGCCCCGAGCAGCACCAAGAGCGCGGGCCGGCTGTACTCGGCCACCTGATCATGTAGGCGAACCAAGGCCACACCCCAACCCGTTGACTCCGGATAGTGCAGTTCGATTCGTCGGGCAATCGTATCCATTTCCGCCTGCGCCTGCTCGAGAGTGATGCCGGGTCTAAGGCGAGCGACCACATGATAGTTGTGATCCTCCCGGCCCTCCGCGAACGGCTCGATTCCTGAGATCCACAGTTGGGGGGGAGGCGCGGAGGATGCCTTAGCCATGGCATCGTCGAACGTGGCCGGCAAGATGCCGACCACCGGAACGCTCTCTCCATTCAGGGAAATACGTTGGCCTACGAGTGCAGGGTCCCCTCCATAGCGCTGCTGCCACAACCCATAGCTCACAATGACGGCAGCTTTTTCTCTTCGCTCCTCGTCAGCCAGAAACACTCGTCCACGGAGTGGCTGAACACCGAGGACAGAGAACAGATTGGTGGTCACTCTTTCGCCGGCGACCTCCTCCGGTGCAGCATCTCCGCTCAGATTGAAAAAGTTGGATTCGAGAGCGGCCGAGTCGACGAAAACATGGTTTTGCGTTTTCCAGTCGAGGAAGTTTGCTCCCGACACAATGTTCTCGTACCAGCCGCGATGCGGATTCTGCTCCCAAACCATCACCAGACGACCCGGGTCCTGGTAGGACAACGGTTGCAAAAGCACCGCATGGACGATGCTGAAAATGGCTGTGTTCGCCCCGATTCCGAGCGCCAGCGTCACAACCGCCACGGCGGTGAATCCCGGGTTCTTGCGCAGCATACGGAATCCGTAGCGCAGGTCGTCGAGCCAGGCTTCCATGTCTCATCTCGCAACGGCCGCAGGGTTGGTGTTCTGCGGATTCGCCGGATCGCTGGTTACCCAGCCGTCAAACAATTGAATCGTGCGGTGTCCATAGGAAGCATTCAATTCCGAGTGCGTAACCTGAATGATGGTCGTCCCCTGATCATTCAGCTTCTTGAACAGCTCCATGATTTCTTTGGCCTGGCTGGAGTGCAGATTCCCTGTGGGCTCGTCGGCGAGAATGATTTTGGGATTCCCCACCACGGCGCGCGCGATACCCACCAACTGTTGCTGGCCTCCGGATAGCTGGCTGGGGAACAAGTCCTTCTTGCCGACGATCTGAAACCGATCAAGAATTTCCGCCACCATGCTGGCGCGTTGCGAGCGTGAAATATTCCGGTAAGAAAGCGGGACATCGAGGTTCTCGTAGACCGTGAGGTTGTCGAGCAGGTGATAGCTCTGAAAGACAAAGCCTATGTATTTTCGGTTGAGATCGGCGCGCTTCTTGCGGTCGAGCTTGTGGACCGCCTGATCGAGAAGGTAATACTCTCCCGCCCAGCTATCGTCGAGCATGCCGAGAATGCTGAGCAGGGTCGACTTCCCTGACCCGGATGGCCCCATCACGGTGACAAACTCGCCCTCCCGAACATCCATGTGAATGCGGCGTAAGACATAGGTCACGCCCGCTCCGGTTTTATACGTCCGCTCTACATTGCGTATCTGAATCATTGGTCACCCCATCGAAACTATTGCCAGCCAACCCAATTTCCCTGGCGCTATCTCTGCGCCGCATGCGCATTCCCTAGCGCGCCTCTTGCCACAGGATCTCCATGTCACTCGTACCTCAACGCAATCATGGGGTCGACTTTGGTGGCTCGTCGCGCGGGTATGTAGCAAGCACAAAGAGCTACGAAGGTAAGTACAGCGGCTACCGAGAGGTACGTCAAAGGGTCGGTAGCGCTTACCGCCAGAAAACTCTTCAGAACGTGCGCACTCGCTAACGCCGCACCCAGGCCTAATACCAGGCCGATGCTAACGATCAGTAACCCCTGGCGGAAAACCATCTTCAAAATATCCGACGGCTGGGCCCCTACCGCCATGCGTACGCCAATTTCATGGGTCCGCTTGCTGGCAGAATAAGAAAGGACGCCATAGACCCCCACGACCGCCAAAGTCAAACCAAGCAAGCCGAGCGATGCCGCCATGCCTGCTCCGATTTGAAACAGCAATAGCCCATTCAATGTGTCGATCGCCTGGGTCATCGTCTGCGCATCGAAAACCGGCATGGATGGAGCGAGGGATTCGATCAGGCTTTCGACTTGCGGAATCATTGCTTCGGGCGCGATTGCCGTACGCAGTTGCAGGATGGCTAACGAGTTCGTCCGATAGTGTTGGGCAAGCGGAACAAAGAAAAAAGGAGCGACCACGCCGGTGATGCTCTGGAAGTGTGCGTCTTTAATCACGCCGATGACTTCGATGGAATGCTGTGGTTCGCTACCCAGCTTGCAATGTCGGCCGATGGGGTCCTGATTCGGCCAGAATCGATTGGCCATCGCCTGGTTCACTACGGCAACGAACGGTGCTGTCTCGGAATCACCTCCATTAATCATGCGGCCCCGGACTAACGGAATTTTCATGGTCGGCAGATAGTCGGAGGAGACCGCGATGTAACTGATGATTGGTTTCGGCTGCCCAGCCGGCGGCTGGTAGCCATCGATTTCGGGAGTATCCGAATTGCCGAAATATCCCATGGGAGTGCTCGACGCCGTACTAGCCGACTTGACCCCGGGTAGGGAGCGCACCCGGGTTAACAGATTCTGATAGAACGCTCGCCCTTGTTCCTCGCTGTAGCCGATTTCCATGGGATCCATGCTGAAATTGATGACCCCCGACGCCTCGAAACCGAGATTGCTCTCTTGTGCTTTCTCCAGGCTGCGGGTGAACAGCATGGCGATGATAAGGAGCATCAGCGAGCCACCCACCTGAAGTATGACCAGACCATCCCGTAAGTGGTGCTGGCCCGAGACAATGCCTCGTCCCGCCTCGTGCAACACCACGCCCAAATTCTGGCGCGAAGCGCGAACCGCTGGAACCAAGCCCACGATGACTCCCGTGGCCAAAGCAATGGTCAAGGCGAAAGCAAACAGTCGCCAATCGAAGTTGAAATTGAACCGCACCGGAACGTCGATATGCAGGCGGATTGAGCTGAGTAACGAACTTCCCCACAATCCGAGCAGCAGTCCCGCTGCCCCACCCGCCAAGGCCAATACCACGCTTTCGGTCACCAATTGCCGGATAAGGCGGACGCGTGCAGCCCCTAATGCCGCGCGCACGGCCATTTCACGGGCGCGAACCGTGGCTCGCACCAGCAGGATGTTGGCCACGTTCACACAAGCCAACAGAAGCACCGTGGCCGCCAGTCCCAGGAACAGTCCCGAGACGATCACCATGGTGTTGGAAGGATCGGGATTGGGCCTCGAACGGAGCTCGGGAAAGATGCGAATACTGCGGTCCTTGTCTACATCGGGGTATTGTTGCGCAAGCCGTTGTGCGACTATGTCCAGCGATGCCTGCGCCTGCCTCAGGCTCACTCCAGGGTGCAAGCGTCCATATAAGAAGACATTTTGAATTTGCCGATTGGTCATGAAATCGCTGGGATAGCCCTCGATGCGCGCCATGCTCAGCGGCAAGTACGCCTGAAAGCTCAGGAAGCAGTTAATCCCGTCGAACCCCTTGGGGGCGACACCCACGATGGTCATGGGCTGGCCGTTGATCGAAACCTTTTTCCCCACAATATCCGGATCAGCGCCAAAACGTGTTTCCCAGTAAGAATAGGTGAGAACCATGACCGGGTCGGCTCCCATCACTTCGCCCTCCGAGGGCAAAATGAACCGGCCCAAGGCCGGTTTGATGCCGAGCATAGAAAAGAAATTTCCGCTGACATAGTTGGTGAGAATGCGATCCGTCTTGCCGTAGGCGTTGAGGCCATCCATGCCAAACTGGTAGGCAAGCAGGTTCGAGAAGACTTCTCGAGATTGGTTGCGCAGGTCGCGGTACTCGGCAATCGAGAACACGCTGTTGTTGGCGCCATCCTTTCCGACCTGCGATAGAGCCGTGATCTGCTCTGGATCTTGGACCGGCAACGGCCGCAAGAGGAATGAGTTCACCATGCTGAAGATGGTCGTATTCGCCCCGATCCCCAAGGCCAGCGTGATTACCGCAATCGCGGTGAATCCCGGCGATTTTCGCAACATCCGCAAACCGTAACGAATATCCTGCAGCAAGGTTTCCATGTCACTCGTACCTCAGCGCCACCATCGGATCGATCCGGGTGGCTCGTCGGGTGGGAAGCCAGGCGGCCAGCAGGGCCACGATGGCGACCAGCAGTGTGGTCACTCCCAGGGTCAGTGGATCGTGATTGGAGACTCCAAATAGCTGGCTGCGGACAAGATGGCTCAAAATCCAAGCAAGGGGCAGGGCCACCAGAATGCTGGTTCCCGCCAATTGCGCTACCTCGGTCAAGACCATGCGAGCCACCGCGCCGCGGGTCGCTCCGAGCGCAATGCGAATGCCGATCTCGCGCGTGCGTTGCACCGTGGTGAAGGCCAAAACGCCATAGAGTCCGACCGCGGCCAGCGAGGTTGCGAGTACGCCAAAGCTTGCCGCGAGCAAGGCGATCAAACGCTCCGTGCTCAGGATGTCATCGATTTGCTCCTCCATGGTGCGCATGCTGTCGATGACGAGCTTCGAATCCAGCTTCGCGACCGCGCTTTGAATCGCGCGTTCCGCCACTTGTGGCGCCTGCCGAGTGCGAACGTAGAATTGCAGCGGAAAATTCCCCGCATCCTTCACTTGACGGTAAGGAACGAAGACCGTGGGTTCGACCTTGCTTCGGATTCGCTTGTGCCGCACGTCTTTTACCACGCCAACGATCTGAAGGTCGGTCTTTACTTCTCCTTCACCACCATTCAGGTAACGTCCGAGCGCCATCTCCGGAGTGGCAAAAAAATGTCGTGCCAGGCTCTCGTTTACGATGGCAACCTTGGTCGCGTCGGGACCGTCTTGCTCGGTGAAGTTGCGACCCGCAAGGAAAGGCATTTCGAGAGTGGACAAATAGGTGGACGTGATGGTCGACCACTCCACATTCATATCCTCTTCTTCCCGCGGTTTATATCCAGGGACGGTGATGGTTAGCCGAGTGGAGTCATCGGTTAGCTCGGGATCGGTGGTCGCCGCCACCGCGTGAACCTCTGGCAAGTCAGCCAGGGAATCTTCGAGACGGCGGAACAGGATCGGAATCTCTTTCGCGTCATAGCCAGCCAGTTTGGGATCCAGGCCAAAGGTCACCAGGTGGTCGGTCACAAATCCCACGTCGAACGTCTTCAAGTTGTAAAGCGTACGCAAGAAAAGTCCGGATCCAACCAGAAGCAGAAGGCTTAGCCCAATCTGTACGCCCACCGCGGCACGCCGCAGGTGACGTCGGCTGTTCGCGACGCTGACACTTTGCTGCTTCAAGGCCGGAGTCAGATCGGGACGCCAGAACTCGAACATCGGCATCAGGCTGAAGAGCAGGCTGGCGGCGAATGCCAAGCCGAAATTGAAGGCGAAGATTCGCAAGTCGGGGTAGGACGAAAATGCCATGGCGGTTTGGGGATCGCTGGACAGCCTGCGTGCCAGCAATCCGGAAACTGAGGGCGCCAGCAAGAGTCCCACGCTGCCGCCTACCACGCCCAGCAGCAAGCCTTCCACCAGCAACTGTTGTGCGATTCGTCGGCGCTCAGCACCGAGGGCATAGCGAACCGAGATCTCCCGAACCCTGCCGGCCGCCCGGACCAAAAGCAACCCCGCGACATTGGCGCAGGCCATGAGAATCACCAAACCAACCATCCCCATGACGATCAGAAGTGGGGTGCGAATGTTCTCGCGCAAGGGAGAGAACCCCATAGAGCCGTCCAGCAACTTCAGACGGCTGTGGTTGAGAAACTTTTCGCGGAAGGAAGCGGATTGATTCTTGATTTCCCGGAGCTCTTCCGCCCGCAGAGAATGCCACAGGAGATTGATCCCGGCTTCCGCCGGTGATCGCTTCCCTCCCGGTTTGAGGCGCGCAAAGATGTTCAGCCAGGCAGAGCGCCGGTTATCGAGGTCGTTCCAGTCAGGGGTGATCTCGGGTTTCATCATCATGGGCGCGAACAGATCTGGGCTGTTGCCCACGACGATGCTATGGAAGGCCGGCTGGGCCACACCGATCACCGTGAAAGGATGGCCATTGACCAGAATGGCCTGATCCAAAATATCGGGTTCGGTCCCAAATTTTCTCTGCCAGTAGGCGAAGCTGAGAACCACAACCGGATTGGCATTCTCGACTACATCGTCGGATTGGACCAGCAGCCTTCCCAGCGCAGGTCGCACCCCGAGCACCTCAAAGTAATTCCCACTGACCAGCTCCGTCGCGGCCAAATCGGCCTGGTTGTGCCACTCGACCCCGACCTGGGTCGAATCGGTTGCCAGGACTCCGGCGAACACCGTGTTTTGGTCGCGCAGGTCGCGGTACATCGGATAGGAGAAGTAGTCGTCGGTACTACCCCCATAGGAACTGGCTTTCCCCGTATCTGCGCCGGAGCGTTCAAGCTGAACCAGCTGTTCCGGTTCGCGCACGGGAAGACGCCGCAAGAGCACCTGATCGAGCAAGGTGAAAATCGCGGTGTTGGCTCCGATTCCGAGCGCCAGCGTCAGCACCGCAATGACGGCGAAGCCGGGGTGCTTTGCCATCATACGTAAGCTATAGCGAACATCCTGGAGCAAAGTGTTCATTACTGGTACCTCAATGCCGCCCGCGTCACAGGCGCGCAAACCAGCCTTTCGACTCGAGCCGTAGCGTCGATCCGGCCGCAACGAATACGCCGCGGGTCGTGCGGATCGGGACGGGATCGGTGGAACGAACACCGAACAAAAGACGGGAAATCAATCGCAGAGCCTGGCGCTCGCAGCTCTCACCCGAAGTCCGGTGAGAGCAGTGACGGCCGAGCCGGCTGTCCATCAGCCTACCTCGATGCTCTCTTCCACCACCCGGCCGTCAAACAGGTGAATCTGTCGCTCGGCGTGTTTGGCGAACCGGGGATCGTGCGTCACCATGCAGATGGTCGCGCCTTCCTGATGGAGGTCGCGCAACAGGTCCATCACCGCCT
>Ga0187780_10002043_pt1 | contig 15184 bp, 17 predicted proteins | sample 1015_Q2_SP10_20__FD_132429 | JGI IMG/M metagenome (GOLD analysis project Ga0187780, IMG submission 132429) | Tropical peat soil microbial communities from peatlands in Department of Meta, Colombia - 1015_Q2_SP10_20_MG | ecosystem: Environmental > Terrestrial > Soil > Wetlands > Peat | place... | reverse complement strand
GCAGCGCGGGGATCGACCGCGCGGCTCGTTCCCAAGCGCCGCGCCAGCCCCACCGTCCTACACACAGCCGGCAGAGCGGCCGGTGCCTGCCGAGCCGCGTTTCGCCCCGCCGCGTGCCGAGCCGCGCTTCACGGCACCGCACGCCGAGCCGCCGCGTCCCGCCGCCCCGCCGGCCCCGCCGCCGCCGCCACGCGAGCAGTCGCACGGCTCACACGATGAGCACGGCGGCGGACATGAGGAAAAGCCTCAGGGCGCCCGCGATCGCGAGCGCTGACGCCCAAGTAAGGCGGCGCGGCGCGTACCGGCGGGCCCCGCAAAGCAAGAGGCCCGCCGAAGCGGGCCTCTGTATCGAGCAGTCCGATCAAGCTTACTGCTTGGCCGGCTCTTCCTTCTTCTCAGCCTTGGCCTTCTTCTTGTGATGCTTGCCCTTGGTCGCTGCCTTTGAGTCCTTGGAGGCGGCGTCCGCCGAGGAGGCGGGGGCAGCCGTCGTGGACGAAGCAGGAGCATCGGCAGCAAGCACCGGGCCGGCCAGGAATAACAGACCGAGGACAGGAACCAGTTTTCTAAACACGAGTCGTCTCCAATGAGGTAGGCGGCAATGAATGTCGGATCAAGGCAACATGTGTGCCCCGCGCAAGCGGGAAAACGTCGAGCAGGACTCAGCGTCTCTACAACCGCCAAAGCCTACACGAGCGCGCGCCCGCTGCAATACTTGACAATTTCATTGCATGCGGGCCGTTTCCGAGCCCAGGCCACGATTGTTTCAGCCCCAACGGATCTGCTCCGGTCCCGGCGCGGCCACAGCGTAGGCGTCCGCATGCCGCCCGAGAGCGAGCGCCGCACGCACCGCCGGCCGCGCGACAACCCGCTGCAGCCACTCGCTAAGACGCGGAGTCGCGCGCGGGTTGACGCGCTCGCGCCACAGCCCGGGCAGATAGTTGAGATAGGCGAACGCGGCGATATCCGCCAGCGAATAGTGCTCCCCCACAAGCCAGTCGGCGTGCTGCAGCTCGAGCTGCACCCGCTCGAGTGCCGCCTCGACCCGCACGCGGGCGCGAGCGATCACCTCCTCACTCAAGCCCGTGACCGCCACCCTCCATTGCTCGCGTCGCTCCGGCGCCGGAATGGCGGTCATTGAGGCGGTGAGCTCTTCCGCCTCACGCTCGCGCAGCAGGGCTGCCCCGCATGCCTGCCAGGCGAGTTCCGCGACTGAGGGCGCAATGAGGTCGTCCACATATTTCTGCCAGCCGCGCACCCGCCAGCGCGCGTGCGGGTCCGCCGGCATCAGCGCCGTGCCGAGCGCCCGCTCCTCGAGATATTCGCAGATGCAGCTCGCCTCCGTGTACGCCACGCCATGGTGCACGAGTACGGGAACCTCGCCGCGCTCGTTCAGTCGCAGGAACGCCGCCCGATGCTGCTCGAAGCGCAGCACATCGACGTAGTGTGATGTGAAGCGGCAGCGCATCTCGGTAAGACAGATGAGCACGCGGGCACATGCCGCGTTCGGCTCCCAGTGATAGACCTCCAGCTCATCCTTGGTGCCCCGGCCCATGACGCTCGTCATTCGCACCGCCTCTATTGGGCGTCGGGTGTCGCGAGCGGCAAGCGGGTGCGGGCGCGCAGCTGCCGGACGGCTGCGCGTTCCTCGACGCGCGCCAGCCACTCGAAGGTACGGGGCGCCGTGCGCTCATTCAGCAGCTCCGGGGACCATCTGGGCAGAAACCCGTAGAAGTTGATCAGATCGATGTCGGCCAGTGAGTACTGGCTGCCAGCGAGCCAGCGGTGCCGGGCAAGCGTGTCCTCGATCTGCGTCACCGCGATGCTCACCCGCCGCTGCGACTCGGCCAGTTGCTCGGGAGGGGTTTGCTGGCGGTAGGCACTCCGCCAGGCGCGTCGGCGATCCGGATCGGGTACCCGCGCCAGGATCTCCTCGACCTCCTCCGGTGTGCGGCCGCCGACGAAGCTCGGCACGATGCGGTTCCAGTGGAGCATCATCAAGCAGCGGCCGAGATCGCGGTCGATGAAGCGGCACCACCGGCGCATGCGCCAGCGCTCGGTTAAGTCGGCGGGCCTCAGCGCCGGCCCGGCGAACGCCTCATCGATGTACTCGCAGATCGGCACGCCCTCGGTGAGCACACGACCCTGATGCACGAGGGCTGGCACCTGGCCCTTGGGGTTGATCGCGAGATAGGGCGCGCCGAGATGCTCAAACCGCGGCCCGCTGAGCTCGTGCTCGATGAAGGCCACACCTTTCTCCAGCAAGGCGAGGAATACGCGGCCCGAGTGGGTTCCCAGCGGCTGGAAGAAGTACAGCTCGACGCTCATCCGCCTCCCGCCGTTGACATGTCATCGGGCGCGGTGCGCATGTTATCCGCACACCGGGAGCGCAACGCAGGAGGGACGGCAATCCCCCCTCTATGTCTTTAACTATTATCCTTATTTATCATATTATTATATATCTTTTATATAATTCACATCAACTCATTTGATCGACAAGCTCGGCCGGTGAGCGCGCCATGATGGCGTGGAGCACCTCGAGGTCCACCGGCTTGGTCAGATGCAGATCGAAGCCCGCCTCTTTGGCGCGCCGCCGATCCTCATCTTGTCCCCAGCCCGTGAGCGCAATGAGCTGTGGGCCGTGTCCATGGCGACCCTCGCCGCGGATGCGCCGCGCAACTTCGTAGCCGTTGAGCCGCGGCAAGCCGATGTCGAGCATCACCACATCGGGCCCGAAGGCAGCCACGGCTGCCAGTGCCTGCTCACCGTCGTGCGCAAGGTGCGTCTCGTGCCCCAGGGCAGCGAGCAGCATGGCGAGGCTCTCGGCGGCGTCGACGTTGTCATCGACGATCAGCACGCGCCGCCGTGGCGCACTCGCGGGCGCCGGCCGCGCCGGAAGTCCCACGTCGACGGTCTCGTGCGGGGCGAGCGGCAGTCGCACCCGAAAGCGGCTGCCCCGGCCGGGTCCTTCGCTCGACGCCTCGACCGTGCCGCCGTGCATGTGCACCAGGCGGCTCACCAGAGTGAGTCCGATGCCGAGCCCGTCCTGGGTGTGCTCGAGCGAGCGATCCGCCTGCACGAACATATCGAAGATCCGTGGCAGCATATCGCTTGCGATGCCGATGCCGGTGTCGGCGACCTCGACACAGATCTCCTGCGCCTCGAGAACCGCACTCAGCGTGATGCGTCCGCCGCGCGGGGTATACTTCGCGGCATTGTTGAGCAGATTGCTGATGATCTGGGCGAGCCGCGTCACGTCAGCCTGCACGTAGAGCGGATCCTGCGGCACACGCACGTCAAGTTCGTGCCCGGCGCCGATGATGAGCGGCGCGCTGGTCTCCACCGCGTGCGCGATCACCACGGCGATCGGCACGCGGCTGCACCGCAGCTGGATGCGACCCTGGGTGACTCGCGACAGGTCGAGCAGGTCATCGACCAGCCGCGACAGGTGGTGCAGCTGGCGATCGATGATCTCGCGCGGGTGCTGCAGCTGTACATCTGGGTCGGCCTTCATGCGCAGCAGCTCGAGTGCGTTGCGCATGGGCGCGAGCGGATTGCGCAGCTCGTGGGCAAGGACGGCCAGGAACTCGTCCTTGCGGCGGTCGGCCTCGAGCAGCGCGAGCTCGAGACGCTTGTGGTTGGTGATGTCGGTGACGACCGCTACCCAGCCGTCGACCACGCCGTCGGACGCGAACGCCGGCACGTACACGGCATTGACCCAGCGGGGACCGAGGCGCGCGAACTCGATCTGCAGCTCGTGCTCCACGCGCTCGCCGGCGAGCACGGTCCGAAAGTGCGGCAACAGGCGCCGGAACGTCGCCTCGCCGAGCACCTCCTCGATCGATCGTCCGACGACCTCCTCCGCCGGCCGGTCGATCCACTCGGCGAACTGCCGGTTCACCCACACGTAGCGCAGGTCGCGGCTGCAGCGTGTGGTGCCGGCAGCCATCAGCTCGGTGACCGTCTGCAGCTGGGTGCGCGCCTCGCGTGCCGCGAGCTCCGCGCTGCGGCTGGCCGTCACGTCCGCGAACCACACCGCAATGCCATCGCCGAAAGCCGTGGCAATGTTATGGAACCACACCGGGGTGCCGTGCGGGCTGTAGACGGACTCCACCGTCTGCGGCTCGCCGGTCTCGATGGCGCGGCAATAGGCGCTGAAAAGTCCGGGAACCTCCCAGCTCCACGCGAAGAGCTCCGCGACCCGCTGTCCGATGAGCTCGGCGGCGGGGCGGCCGATAACCCGTTCCGCCTCCGAGTTCACGTACACCCAGCGGAAGTCGATGATTCTCCCGTCCTGGGCTCGCACGGCATGCAGAATGGCGAACGCCGTCGCGGAGGACTCGAGCGCGATGCGAAACCGCTCCTCGCTGGCGCGCAACGCACTCGCGGCCGCCGCGGCGCGCCCCTGTGTCCGCCGCAGTGACTCGCCCAGCGCGATGATGATCGCGCTCGTCGCAGCGTAGGAGGCAAAGCCCAAGAGGCCTTCGGGCCCGAGTGTTGGCGGCAGCCATCCGGCGTGGGGCTCGAAGGCCAGATAGCCGACCGCGACGTAACCGAAGAGCGCCACTGCCCCGGCCGGCCCGAGGCCCGCGTAACGTGCCGCCACGGCGACGGCTGCGAACAGCGGTGTCAGCCGCACGTTGCCCTGGAGCCACGGAGCGGTGAGCCCGCCCAGCAGCAGTGCAGCGCCCAGAACGGCGGCAGCCGCCGCGAAGCGCCGCGCGAGCCCGAGTGCTCTTGCGGTCATCGCCGGCCCGCCTCACTCGATGGGCATCGACGCCACAGACACACGAGATGCGATCCGCCCGCCCTCGGCGGCGCGCGGTCTCAGTTCCGGTGCAGCGGCGCCGCCGCTGGGGCAGCGCCGGGGAGGTTGAGCTGCTGGCGCAGCTGCGCGGCGGTCAGCAGCTTCACGTACACCGGCGTCCCCCAGTCGAAATCCTTGGCGTGTGCGAGTCCGCCGACCACCACCGGCTCGAACCCGGCATCGCGCACCAGGCGCTGCGCCACGGCGAGCGCCTGCGCATCGTCGGCCGCCAGCGGGATTGCGTACAGCTCGCCCGCGCGATGCGCTTCGCTCCCGAGCGCCTTGTAGCTGATGGCGTTGAAGGCGCGCACCAGGCGTACCCCGGGGAAGAACTCGGCCGAGGCCACCCCCGTGCCCTTGCGGCGCGCCTCGACCGCCATCGGTCCGTCGCGTTCCGGATAGGGATTGCCGGTGTCGATCACGATCTTACCGGCGAGCTCGTGAGCCAGATCCTTACCGAGCTGGGGCTCGGCTCCGTACGGAATCGACACCAACACCACCTCACCGAAGCTCGCCGCCGCGCGTGGCGTCCCCACGTGCACCTTCGGCCCTAGAGACTGCGCCATGGATTTCAGCTCGCTCGGATGGCGCGATGAGAGCAGCAGCTCGTGGCCGGCCTTGGCCCACAGGCCGGCGAGCGTGCCCCCGATGTGGCCCGTACCGATGATTCCGATCTTGAGCGGCTTCGCATCCGTCGCGCTTGCCGCGGCGGCCGATGCGGCCAGCCCCAGGAGCGCGAGCGCCGCAGCGATGACCGCCACCCGGCCGCCGGCCGGGCCGCGTTCCCTCATGCCTCGCCTGTCCATCGTTCGTCCCCCAAGTCGCTCAGCCCAGTTCCCGAGTGTAAGCTCACGTGCCCATGGTGCAAGCCGCCCACGATCCCTCGAGCACGCCCGCGCAGGACCTGCAGTACGTCGGGTTCTGGCTGCGCTTCGTTGCCTGCATCATCGATTCGATCCTCATCGTTGCGGTCGCCTATCCGCTGCTCAAGCTCATCTATGGGCGGGCCTATACACTCTTGGGCAGCACGGAGCTGGATCAGCTCTCGGCCGCGCTCAGCGGTGAGACCGTCTCGCTCGCCAGCGGGGCTGCGGATGCATCGAACGCCTCGCTGCTGGAGTGGCTGATCGCCGCGGTCGCCTTCATCGCGTTCTGGATTGCGCGGCAAGCGACACCCGGCAAGATGCTGTTCCGAGCTCGGATCGTCGATGCCCGCACAGGCGGCAAGCCGAGCGTCGGACAGCTCATCGGCCGCTACTTCGCCTACTACGTGTCGCTGCTCCCGCTGGCGCTCGGCTTTCTGTGGATCGCCTTCGATCGGCGCAAGCAGGGTTGGCATGACAAGCTCGCCGGCACCGTCGTGGTGCGCCCGCATAGAAGCGGCGAGCCCGTGCGCTTTGGCGCGAGCTAGCAGGGCCCCTGCCCCGACGGCGTAGTTTAGGCGCTGCGACGCCCGACCAAGCGCCCACGGACCAGTGAATCGAGCGCGAGGGGTCCCGGGCCGGCGATCGCCAGCCACAGAAACAGCGCTAGGTACTCGAACTCATCGAACCCCAAAAGCGTCTCCAGCTGGTCGGAGAGCGCCCCTGCCGCAACCACGTCCGCCCACTTGGCCGAGGCAATGGCGACGATCATGGTGATGCCGAGCGCGCCGGCGGAGATGCGCGTCAGCAGTCCGACGAGCAGGAACAGTCCGCCGACGAACTCCACCCCGGACACGAACGGCGTGAGGAGGTGGGGAAACGGGATGCCCCAGCCAATGAAATTCTCCGTGACCTGAGGCAGGTTGTGCAGCTTTCCCCAGCCCGAGAGCAGGAACACGTATCCGACGGTGATGCGGGCGAACAGCGGCGCGAGCCACTGCAGGTACTGTGCGACGCGCTCCGGCCATGCGATCAACCAGTCCACGATGAATCTCATGAAAGCTCCCTCCATGGGTGCAAGCCTCTCGTGGCATTGTGACAGGGACGGCAGCGCCGCGCCCGTGGTCAGAATTTGCGCAACCTAACGAATAGCGCTGGTGTCGCCGCGCAAACGCGTTTTGCAAGACCCCGTGTACACATACTTATGCACAGGTTCTGTGGATAACTCCCCACGGCCCCGGAAGCAATGCCCCGCAGGGCCCGCGGGCGCCGGCGGTAGCGTGCCGGGCGACCTTGTGTGACACTTTGATATTCAGCACATCAACAAAAAGATCGCAATGAACGCGAAAGAGTCCAAGACCGACCAGGAACTGGGTGCAGCGGCCGCGCGCGCCCGCCTGCGCGTCGATGTGGCGAAGCAGAGCGTCCGCCTGGCCAAAGAGGAGCTCAAGCGCGCTCGTAAGCGCTTCAAGGAAGCCAAGCGCGAGGCCAAGCGGGCGCGCAAGCGGGCCGCTGCGGCGCGCAAGGCATGGAAGCAGGCGCGGCGTAAAGCCGACAAGGGCGCGAAACCCGAGCCCAAGTCGGCGCCGGCCAAGGCAACGAAGGCCTCCCGCAAGAGCGAGCGTCGCAAGGGCGAAGGCAAGATCGCCGCAAAGCAATCGGCCGCCACCCCGCGCCGCCGTGTGGCGGGAGCCAAGGCTTCCAAGAGCAAGTCCCGACGCGCACGCAAACCCGCCGCCCCGGTAGCGCGCGCCCCCGTGCGGCGCAAGAGTTCCGCGCCCGTGCGCCGCAGGCCCCGGCCCGAGCGCAGGAGCGAGACGCTACCCGCCCCCGCTACGCCGGCGGTAGAGGAGGATACCGGCATCGAGGAGACCCCGGAGTCCGCTCCGGGGGAGACGATCACCGACAGCTGATCACGCGAGCCGGCGTCGGCCGTTCACGGCCGCTCACAGCTTGCGAGGAAACTGCGTCGGTCCTCGCCGGTGAGATTCTTGGAGTTCGCCGCCGCATCGCAGCGACGGCGGATCTCCCGCGCTGACAGGCCGGGCTCGGGCAGCGGCCCTTCCGAGGCGATGCACACTCGCAGATACGCTTTGAGCTGCGCATCGGTGAGCTGCCGTTCCGAGGCGCGGGCGCTGCAGGCCTTCGCCCGCGCCACGGCCTTGTCGGTGTCGTCGGCGCGGCTGCTGACTGGCAGCGCCGCGATCGCCAGCAGCGCCGCAAGCGCGACTGTGCATCGGGTGGTCATAGGAGCGGACTCAATAGCCGGTGGGTGCGCGGCAGATAGTAGTGGTCCGGGTCGAAGGAAACCACCACCCGTGTCGCCTGACCGACGATATTGCGGCGCGGTACGAAGCCGAAGTAGCGCGAGTCCCCGCTGTTGTCGCGGTTGTCGCCCAGCATGAAGTACATGCCCGGGGGGACGCGTACCGGACCGAACTTCCAGTGGGAGGTGCGTGCCGGCAGCAGCAGAATGTCGTGCGTGCGCCCCGTCCCCTGCTCGCGCAGCACCATCGGTGCCTGGGATAGCGTGGCTGCCAGCATCCCCCGCAGCCGCTCGCTCGACTGCGCGAAATAACGGGCGCGATGCCCGTTGACGATGAGCGCTTCCCCATCCATAGCGATGATATCCCCGGGAATCGCGACGACCCGCTTGACGAGCGAGGTGCCATCGCGCGGTGAGTCGAACACGACGATCTCGCCGCGCGATGGGTCGAGGCCCGAAGTCAGGTGCAGCCGCGTAAACGGTATCCGCAAGCCGAAGACCAGCTTGTCGACCAGCACGCGGTCACCCTCGAGGATCGTCGGGTTCATGCTCCCGGTGGGCACGCTCACCCAGTCCGCCCAGGCGGAGCGGAAGCACAACAGCAACGCAAACAGCAGCACGGTGCCGCGATGTTCCCGCCACAGCCTTCCCATCGGTACTCTCTCCCTCTTACCGGCCAAAGCGAGGTCCGACGAACTAAAGACCCGTGCGCCCCGACCCGGGTTCCCTCACACGCGCCGCCGCGCAGCAAGCCTGCGGTAGCACGAAAGATGGCGGATCGCGTGCTGCGGCTTGCCCAGCCGCTCGTACAGGCGCGCCAGATTGAAGTGGGCATCGGGAAAATCCGGATCCGCCGCCAGCGCCTGTTGATAGAGCGCCGCCGCCTCCTCCAGGCGTCCGGCATCCTCGATGAGCACGCCAAGATTGAAGAGCAGGGTCGGGTGCGCGCTGCAGTGGGCCAGACCTTCGCGATACACGCGCTCGGCCTCCGCAGTTCGCCCCGCCTCGTGCAGCAGCCGTCCCAGATTGACATGCGCGGCGGCATGGGATGCGTCGAGTGCGCGGCAGCGGCTGTAGGCGGCGATGGCGCCTTGCGGATCAGAAGCTTCGGCGTCCAGTGCGCGCTCGAACCAGCCCTGGGCATCGAGCGATGACGCGCCCGAGGGGTGCGGTGACGGGCGGGCAGAGCGATCGCTGTGCTCGCCCGGGCGGTGCGGCAACACCGTGGCAACGCACAAGCCCCGCTCTGCGACGGACACGTCGAGCTCGAGCAGGTACTGCCCGGAGTCGGCTTGCCAGCGCTGTGCGCCCGTGCGCACCACGACCCGATCGCCCGCCGCGCAGATGTTAAGTCCTGACAGCGGCACTTCCTGGGGCAGGTGACGGCGCAGAGCGGCGAGCGAGCGGTTGATGCGCCGCTGCGGCACTCGGGCAGCGAGCAGCGCGCGCGCCGTGCGCAGTACGATCAGATCCTGAAACGAGAAACGGTAGCGGCGCCCCGGGCCTCGCCGGGGGCGCACGAAGCCCCGCGCCACGAGCGAGCGGATCGCGCTCGCCGGCATAGCGAGCAGCCGCGCGACATCGCCGATCCCGTAAGAATGCATGGTCACTTTTTACGCGCAAACTGACACTCCGGGTAGCCCGCCGCAGGCAGGTGCACAGTCGGGTCGAGCGGAGTTACGAGCGGGTGGCACCCAAGGCTCTGCTGACGAGGGCCGCTGGGTCTGTGCCGGGCCATCGGTCCACGCTGAGGCCAGTCCCTTCGGACTCCAAGCGCGCCGCGCGCTCACCTCATCGGCGAGCGCAGCAACTCCTCCAGATACGACTTCCAGAGCGCGGCGACGCTATGCGACCCGTGACCACGGGTGCGGTCGCTGAAGGGAATCACGATCGCGCGCCCGTGGGGCACGCGCTTGATCTCGCGCTCCAGAATTCCGAGCTCGGGCGGGTTGATGAGATCATCGGCCGAGTTGACGGCAATGAGGGGAGCGCGGATCTCGCCGAGCTGCGGCCCGGGATCGTAGTCGGCCGAAGCGGCGAGCGCGTACATCACATCATTCGCATCGCCGGTCTGCATCTCCCTGGCGATGTAGGCATCGATGGTCGCATCCGCCGCGACAAGCGTCGGCGCCTCGTGTTGCCGCAGCACGGGATTGCTGCCCATGAGCCACAGCATCTCCTCGGCCGTACGCAGTGAGGGCGGCTCGGCGTGATACTCGCCACCCGCCCAGGCGGGATCATTGCGGATCGCATCGATAACGAGGCGGCGCCACACGCGGTTGCGACCGGAGACCTGCGTCGGCAGGCTCGCGAGCGGCAGCAGCGCGTCCATGAAATCCGGATGCCGCTCGCCCCAGAGCCAGGTGTGCATGCCACCCATCGAGGTGCCCATCACCAGGCGCAGATGATTTACCCCGAGGCCTTCGGCCAGCAGCCGCCGCTGCGCCTCAATCATGTCCGCGTAGCCGTAGTGAGGGAAGTGCGCGTGCAGGCCGTCGCTCGGCTTGCTCGAGCCGCCGTGGCCGATGCCATCGGGAAGGATGACAAAATAGCGTGACGCATCGAGCAGCTGTCCAGGTCCGAACAGCTCGCCGGCAAACTCCGGTCGAATCAGGCTCGCGCCGCTGCCGCCAGTGCCGTGCAGGATTAGCACGGCATTGCGCACCACGCCCCGGTCATCACGCACGGGCTTGCCGAACACGCGATAGTGCACCCGCATCTCGGCGAGCCGCTCGCCCGAGCCGAAACGAAAGTCTTTGATGAGGTAGTCGCCCTCGACGGGCGAGGGATAATCGGCGGCGAAGGCCGTCATCACCCCTAGCATCAGCAGTGCGAACCCACTCGCCTTGCGCATGCCGATACCCGCTCGTGCCGTCACGTCCAACGCACGCGACTCGCGGGGTTTGCGTTCGAGCGGCAATCCCACGTCTGACCCTGCCCGTGCGCCGGACAGGGCGAATCTCCCCAGACCTATGCCCGCTTCAGCGCCAGCTTGATGCGCTTCTGCCAGGCCTTGAAGCGTACTGCAGCCTCGCTGCGCTTCAGTTGCCGGGCAATCTTGCGGACTCCCTGCTTGCCTGCCAGCTTCTTCAGCTGTTTCAGTTCAGCAGCGGTCCAGAGGACTCTCTTCCGACGTGCACGCGCCATGTGTCAGCTCCGCGAAATCATTCAAATTGACTCAAGTTTACATTTTACCAACTGAAGAGGCGCTTGTCTGTTTGATCATGCGGAAAACTCGGCATTGTGAGCAAATTTGCTACGCTTGATCTAAGGATCGCAGTGCTGTCGTTCTCACAACACATCTTTGAAAGAAATGCAAGCCCGGGGAATTGCCTACGTTGCGCCCTCGCCGCTGCTCGCCGGTTTGTTTGCACCCGACGTCGTCGCGGTAGAGACACGACAGCCCGTCGAGGTCGGCGTCCTCCACGCCGATGAAGTCCGCTACGTCGCGCGCACCGCGCCGAAGCGAGCCGCTGAATTCGCCGCCGGTCGTGCCTGCGCCCGCGCGGCGCTTGCGCAGCTCGGCATCCTGGATTTCGCCTTGCGCGTCGGTCCCGATCGCGAGCCCCTGTGGCCCGCCGAGGCCATCGGTAGCATCACGCACACCACTGGATTCTGCGGTGTGGTGGTCGCGCCACGCGCGAGCATCGCCGCTCTCGGCATCGATGTGGAAGTGCGCAATGCCGTGCGCCGCGAGCTGTGGCCTAGGATCTGCACCGACAGCGAGCGGCAATCACTCGCGAACCTGCCCCCGGAGCGTGCCTCGGAACTCGCAACCGTGGTCTTCTGCGTCAAGGAGGCGTTCTTCAAATGCCAGTACGCGCTGACACACGAGTGGTTGAACTTCGGCGATGTCTGCGTGGAGCTCGAGCCTGACGTTGACGGTGCCGTACGGGTGCAGCCGCAGCGCACGCTCAAGCTGCAGGAGTGGCAACCCGCGCCATGGGTCGTGCGCACCGCGCACGAGGCGCAGCTTACGGCGGCCGGATTCAGCGTCGCGGCACGGCCGGTTACCCGTCGCTGAGCCTCAGTGCAGCAGCCCGAACTGGGCGACACCGTTTACGGTGCCGACGAACACCCGGCCACCAGTAATCACCGGCGTGATGAACTTGTTGCCGGCGCCGAAGTGATCGCGGCCATTGGCCGCCTGGTTGCTGTTGTAGAGCTCGTGCGCCAGATTGGTCGCATCAAAGGCATGCAGCACCGCCGGATCGGTATTCTCGTGCGCCCATACGATGCCGCTGGCACTGCCGTTGGCGGACACGGCAGGTGCGCTCCCCGGATAGGTGAATTGCGTACTCGACTGCGAACTCGGGTTCGCCGCCAACATCGCGTTGCTCAGCAGGAACGCCTTGAGCGTACCGCCTGAGTCGCCATAGTAAATTGTGCCGTTGAAGTAGGCGGGCGTCCCCCAGACTCCGCCGGGAAGCACGTTGCTCAGCTCCTGCCAGATCTGATCGCCCTGTGCGTTGAACTTGCCCATCGAGTCGCGATTGACCAGGTAAATATTACCGTCCTTGCCTGCGCCCACAACCAGGTGGCGCACCGTGCCGTTGGCGTCCTTCAGATCCGGTAGCAGCATCTCCCCGCCCGAGCCAAGGTCCGTGTCGCCGTTCGACTCGTCTACCTCGTTCGACATCGCGAAGTAGTCGCTCACCGTGAGGGTGTTGTTGGCGGTCGAGACCTTCAGGAAGGAGTTGCCATAGTCCTGATGATTGGGAAAGCCGTTGGCATCGAGCGTCGTCTCGAACGCGCCATTGGCCGTGAGCAGATAGACATTACCGCTCGAGTCGAGTGCCGGACCACCGCCTGCCATCCAGATCGCCGGCCCACCACCGCCGCTGTTCGGTGCGACGTTCAGCACGCTCGTGCGCGCGAGGGTGGTCTGATCAAAGCCGATGATCCATCCGGTATAGGGCGCACTGTCGCAGTGCGAGGTCCAGCTCGTATAGACAATGCCGTTGGCGAGCAGCAGCGCGGCGCGCTCCTCGTACTGCCCGGGATCAAAGCTCACCGTGCCGCTGGCGTTCGGATAGGTGGCGGTGATCTCCATCGGGCCGCCGAACACCTCGGCGCCGGTTGTCACATCGAGGGCGTGCAGGCGCTGATGGTAGGCCTGAGCAGCCAGGGACATCGCCACGACGTAGAGCACGCCGTGCGCTCCGGCGCCGCGGTCGATCACTGGCGTCGAAGTGATCCCGATGGTCGGCGTAACCTGGTCGCAGCTGCGCGAATCGCTGACGGTCTCGCCCGAGCCGAGCAGTGATTTCTGCCACAGCATCATGCCCGAGTCAGCATCGAAGGCGTATACCGAGTCGTTCTCCGTGACCGCGTACACGACGTTGTGCGCGGCACCGCCGATCATCAGCTGCGACAGGTACAGCGGCTGGCCGTCGACCTTGCCGTCCACGCTGAGTACGCGCAGCAGACCAAAAGAGCTGGAGTTGACGTTGCTGGGCGTGAGCGTCGACTCGGAGGCATTAAGTCCGCTGCGGGACAGGTCGTACTTGTAGGTGACCACGTCGATCCCCGCGGTGGTGGTACCCCCGGGGGAGCTCGAAGGCGGTGTCGAGGCCGCAGTGCCTGCTCCGCCGCCGCCGCAACCACCGAGCAGCGACACACCGATGAGGACGACAGGCACGCCGAGGCCGCGCAGGCGCACTGCGGGTATTGATGACATACGGACACTCACAACGGCAATGCAGCCGGCAGCATTGCAGAGCCCGCGCAGCGAGTACAACAGTCTACAAACGGCGACAGGTACATAATGTAGACTCGCCGCCGAGGTGCCAGCGCAATGAGCGTGTTCAACATGCAGCGTGCGAGCCTGTCCGTGCTCGTGCTGGGTGCCCTCGGTGCCCTGCCCGGGCGCGCGGCCGTCATCGAGACGAGCGACAGCGGCTTCACCGTGCGCGAGAGCGTGCATGTGTCGGCTGGCGCAAACGCGGTCTACGCGCAGCTGCTGCACCCGGAGCGCTGGTGGAGTGCCGAGCACACCTTCTCCCGGAACGCCGCAAACCTGCATCTTGACGCGCGTGCCGGCGGCTGCTTCTGCGAGCGTCTGCCCGATGCGGGATCGGTGCTGCACCTGACGGTGGTCGCGGTGCGTCCCGGGCACGGTATCGTGCTGCGCGGCGCACTCGGTCCCTTTCAAACGCAGGGCGTGGACGGTGCGCTATCGCTGGGCGTTGAAAAGCAAGGAGCTGGCTCCGATGTGACGTTCACTTACATACTGGGCGGCCATCTCGCGCTGCCCGGCGGATTCAAGGATTGGTCCGGGAGAGCCGATAACATGCTTGCTGCGCAGCTTGCCCGACTCGCGCGGCTAGTGCAGACGGGCTCACCCGGCTCATGAGGGCGGGCCGCCGACCGAACCGCAAGGAGTGACCCATCATGACGGCTCCAAGCTTTAAGACAGCTTTCATCGTCGGTGCGGGCACCGGACTCAGTGCGTCGCTCGCGCGGGTACTGCGCGCCGCCGGACTCAACGTGGCGCTGGCGGCGCGCAACGTGCGCAAGCTCGATGAGCTCGCCGCCGAGACCGGAGCGCTTGCAATCACGGCCGACGCCGCCGATCCGGCGAGCGTCGCCGAGGCCTTCGCCGAGGTCGACACGCGCCTGGGTCCACCGGACTTCGTCGTCTACAACGCAAGTGGCCGCGTGCGCGGACCGCTCATCGATCTCGATCCCGCCGAAGTGCACGGCTCGCTGGAGGTGAGCGCCTACGGCGGCTTCCTGGTCGCACAGCATGCTGCACGTCGCATGCTGGCGCGTGGCAGTGGCGCGATCTTCTTTACCGGCGCCTCGGCGAGCGTCAAGGGCTACCCGCAATCAGCCCCCTTCGCGATGGGCAAGTTCGCATTACGCGGTCTCGCGCAGAGCATGGCCCGCGAGCTCGCCCCGCGCGGTATTCACGTCGCGCACTTCGTGATCGACGGCGGTATCCGCGGGGCTGCGCGTCCCGGCCCTGCTGATGTGGAAGACTCCCTGCTCGATCCGGACGCAATCGCCCGCACCTACCTGCACGTGCTGCGGCAGGACCGCAGTGCCTGGACGTGGGAGATCGAGCTGCGACCGTGGGTCGAGCGCTTCTGATCAGCCGCTGCGCGCGCGCTGCAGCCGCCGCCGCGCCGCCCGCATGAGCTCCTCAAGCTCCGGGATGCCCATGGCGCTCGCGCAGGCGAGGAACGCCAGACCCGCCGCCGCAACCGTCGCGAGCAGATAGCTCAGCTTGGGCACGAAGCGCAGCTC
>Ga0187780_10002042_pt1 | contig 15187 bp, 16 predicted proteins | sample 1015_Q2_SP10_20__FD_132429 | JGI IMG/M metagenome (GOLD analysis project Ga0187780, IMG submission 132429) | Tropical peat soil microbial communities from peatlands in Department of Meta, Colombia - 1015_Q2_SP10_20_MG | ecosystem: Environmental > Terrestrial > Soil > Wetlands > Peat | place... | reverse complement strand
GCCCGGATCCGGGCCCTCCAGCGCCGGCCCCGCAGCATCGACGGCCCCGCCATCACCCGCGGCGCGCTGACCCTGGACCCGGCCCGGCGGGAGATCGCCGTGCGCGGGGCGCCCGTCAACCTGACCTCGACGGAGTTCAACATCCTCGAGCTCCTGCTCCGGCGGTCTCCTGCCGTGGTCGACCGGAAGGCGATCGCCGAGCACGCCTGGCGCGACGAGACGCAGCCGCTCGGGTCGAACGCCATCGACGTCCAGATGAGCCGCCTGCGCGCCAAGCTGCCGAACGCGGGTGTGCAGATCGTCACCGTGCGCGGTGCCGGCTACCGGCTGGAGGAGGCATGAACCGCCGCCTCGAGCGGGTCAACGTCGCGTCGCTGCGCGTGGCCCTGATCAGCACCGGACTCGTCGCGTTCGTCTACACGATCATCGCGGTCGCGGTCGTCGTTTTCGTGAGCAGCAACCTCACCGCTCAGGTCGACACCCGCCTCGCATCCGCGCTCACCTATTGGGAGCACTCGCCGGTGGCGCCCGATCCAGCCTCGGTGACAGACACGGGGCAGGGCGACTTCGGCACTCCCGCGCTCGCATGGGAGATCTTCGGCTCGGGGCTCCAGCGGACGAACGCGGAGACGGTGCACTCACTCGTCCAGCTTCCGCAAGCCTACGTCGACACGACAAGCCCCACGACCGCGCACATCGCCGGCGCCGATCTCCGGATCGCGGGAATCTCGTTCGACCTGCCTCAGGCGCTCTGTGCGCGCTCCTTGGATGCGGGGGTTTGCCATGGACGCCTGGTGGTCGGCTACAACGTCAACTCGGTCTCCCAGACCCAGTCATCGCTGATCTTCACGGAATCAGTTGCCGGCGTAGCCCTCCTGCTCCTGGTCTTCTTCGGCACCCTCTTCGTCGGCCGGCGGGTCGGAGCCCCGATCGAGCTCGCCCGGCAGCGCCAGCTCGAGTTCACAGCGGACGCATCGCACGAGCTGCGGACTCCGCTCGCCGTGATCGAGGCGCAGACGAGCCTCGCGCTGAGCCAGGACCGCGACCCGGGTTGGTACCGCGCGGCCTTTCAGCGGGTCGGTTCGGAGAGTGGCAGGATCCGGCGGCTGGTCGACGACCTGCTCTGGCTCGCCCGTGTCGACACGCCGCAGGGTCGCCCAGGAGCGGAACCCGTGGAGCTCGGGGTCCTGGTGCACCAGGCTGCCGAGCGATTCGCCGCGGTCGCGGAGAGCCGAGGCATCGCGATGCAGGTCTCGGTGGGCCTCGGCCCACTGGCGGTACTAGGATCGTCCGAGTGGCTCGACCGCCTCCTCGGGGTCCTGCTCGACAATGCGTTCAAGTACGCCCCGCCAGGGGGGATCGTCGGGGTGAGCGTCGGCGTCGACGGCAACCGGGTGCGCCTGGTGGTCGAGGACTCCGGCCCGGGCATCCCGGAGGATGAACGCGCCAAGATCTTTGATCGCTTCCATCGGGCGGAGGGCCAGGGAGGCTATGGATCCGGGCTCGGCCTGGCCATCGCCGACGCCGTGGTCCGCCACACCCATGGCCGCTGGGAGGTCAGCACCTCCGCGCTCGGCGGCGCTAGGATGGCCGTGAGCTGGCCGCGTGCCCTGAGCGGCTCCCGGGATCAGACCGAGCCGGATCCGGCGCTCAATTGGAGCGTTCCGGTGCCGGCCGGCCACCCTCGACCGGAGTAGTCGAAGGCCCTACCCCGAGATCGGGACCGCGGAAACCTCAACTCCAAGTGGCACAATTTGCCAAGTTCGTGCCATCATCTTCCGAAACGGAGGCCCTGTCTGGAGGAGGCCGGAGCATGACCAAGGGAGCTATGGCGGCGCTGAGCGCGGGGGTTGCCGTCTTCGGGTTCGATCCTGAGCCCGGGACCCCGGCGAGCCGGGCGTTGCACGTGCTCACGATCAGGAGAACGCTGCCGACGGCCGATCTTGGCCCGAAGGAGCGGTTCTCCGAGGCGGCGCTCCGGGCTGCGACCGAGGCGGGCATCGATCTCGGGGGACGCCGGGGCGCACGCGCTCAGCGCCTCCACCTGGTCAGCGTCGACGACGATCCGGCCCGGGCCAGGAGCGTCACGGTCTGGTACTACGCGGCCGCACCGTTCGGTGCGTTCGGCGGTCCTGGCACCTGGTCCGCGACGGGGCGCGGGCTCCACCTCGACCCAACCGGCGCGGCGGCCCTCCGGACCGCTCTCGATCGCCTCCGCGCGGACACCCGGCAGCTCGCCGGCGCGGCTGCGCTGATCGGCGACGTGTTCACGGGCGACGACCTACTGCGCCTGCACGTGGCGCTCCACGGCGGCCCCGAGGGCAGCGAGCGGACCTTCCGGCGCCGCATCCAGGAGCTTCGCGACGCCGGCGTGCTCCGCCCGGTGCGCGACACCGAGGTCGCCGCCCTCCGGCTCCGCGTGCCGCGGTTCCGCTCGCCGGCGGGAACCGGCGGCCGACCGCCCGAGCTGCTCCGCTATTCGGGGGCCGGCGGCGAGGACGAGCAGCTGGCGGCGCTCAGGGCCCGCCGGGCGGGTTGATCGCCTAGCCGGCGTCCGCGGGCCAGGGAGCCTCGCTGCTCGTCAGGACCAGGGTCACCGGGCCGTCGTTGACGAGCTCGACGTCCATGTGGGCCCCAAATCGGCCAGTCTCGACGCGGTGCCCGAGGTCGCGCAGGGCGTCGACGAATGCGCCACAGAGCGCGGCGGCACGTTCCGGGCTCGCGGCGCCGATGAACGAGGGCCGGTGGCCCCGCGACGTGTCGGCGTGGAGCGTGAACTGGCTCACCACCAGCAGCGCACCCCCCGCGGCCGCAAGGTCGAGGTTCATGCGGCCATCTGCGTCGGGAAAGATCCGCAGCGTGGCGACCCTGCCTGCGAGGTGGCGGGCCACTGCGTCGTCGTCCTCGGGGGCGATGGAGAGGAGGACGCACAGGCCCCGGTTGATGGCTCCGGTCACCTCGCCGTCGACGGTCACCTTTGCCCGGCTGATCCGCTGGACGACTGCCCTCACTCGAGGACGCGCAGCCCCCGCCAGGTTCGCCTGGCCTGAGCCTCGGGCTCGAGGAAGCGCAGGCCGCGCCAGATGCGCATGGCCTCGGCCTCGGCCTCGAGGAAGCTCGGGCGCGAATCGCGCATCCCGTGCACGAGGAAGCTCCAGGCACGGCGCTCGCCGTCCACGCCCTCCACGGTGCCGAAGGCGGACCCGAGTGCGCGCGGCGGATACATCTCGATCCTGGCTGCGTGGCTGACCCGCTTGAAGATCGGCCTCCGGACCAGGATCGCCTCGAGGGCGCGCCGGTCAGCGAGGCGGCCGTTGACGAGGTCGACCGTCCGCAGCTTGGCGATGGGGTTGTCCGGATCACGGATCGCGACCCGGCACGAGAAGTGCTCGGAGATGTCGCGCAGGACGAAAGCCAGCGCGAGCGCGTCAGTCTCGTCGCCGGCGACGCGGATGAACCCGGCCGCCGAGAGGTCATCTCGGTCCCGGTGATCGTCGGAATCAGCGGCCAGCGCGGCCTGGAAGAAGAGTTGACCGAAGAGATCCGGGGAACCCGCGTCGGCGAGCCACGGCAGTTGGTCACGCCATTCCCGGCTGCCGGTGAGCTCCGTGAACCTCGCCTGGAGCGCTTCTCGTTGCTCCGGCGCGACGCCGTGCAGGCGAACGTGAATGACGCGGGCCATGGTCAGATTGTACGGGCGGGGTCGAGTGAGGCAAACGCGCCACCCGGATTCGCGCGTGGTGCCCGCTACACTGCATCGCGGCCTGCCGAGGTAGCTCAGTTGGTAGAGCACAGGTCTGAAAAACCTGGTGTCGACAGTTCGATCCTGTCCCTCGGCACCACTTTTTGAATTCAAAGTCAGTCCTCAAGGGACCTCTGTGGACGCCCGCGGACGGCTTTGACAGCTACGTTGACAGCTTACTGACAGCTTCGTCGACCCAGGGCTCGGCGTGTCGAGATGCGGACCATCGCGGCCGATGACCAGCCTCGCCGGTTTCTTGAAGCCGCCCGAGGGGAGAGGCTCGAGGCGTTGCTCGTCCTGGCGGTCACGACCGGCATGCGGAGGGGGGAGTTGCTTGCCCTCCGGTGGAAGGACGTCGATCTCGAACGCGGGGTCCTGGCGGTCATTGGATCGCTCCAGGGGGATCGGCGAGATCGCCTGAGCATTGACACCCCAAAGTCCGGGAAATCAAGATCGGTGCGTGAACCCGTCGCGATATCCGAGCGCACGCAGCACGTCACGCCCCAGGGCGCGTCCACCCGACACCTCGGGGCATCGATGTCGCGGAGGCACAGGGTCACGGGGCTGATCCACTCGAGCTGACGTGCGGGCAGCGGGCGTGGCCGATACCACGCGATGTTGTCGTACAGGACCTCGCCTGCGGCGCAGATCGTGTCGTAGGTGACTTCCTCGCCGTCGATGAACTCCTCGGCGCTGACTTCCGGGACACCGATGAGCTTGGGTCGCCGTCACTTCGATTGGTGGTTCGGCTCTTCGACTTCGTCGGTTACTGAAGCTCTGATGCGGGTGACGTTGTACGCTTGGACGGGATCGTGGAACCCCTTGAACTGCAGTGGGCCCACGGATTCGACATCCACGAGGTCGGTCACGCTCGCGTAGGCACGAGGCGATAGCAGTATCTGGCCACCCAGCGCGTGGGAGCACAGGCGCGAGGCGAGGTTGACGACCGTCCCGGTTGCCCGATAGTCGAATCGGCCTTCGAAACCGACTCGACCCAAGGTCGCGTAACCCTCCGCGATGCCGACACCGAGGTCGAGGTCATAGCCGCTGCGGCGCCAGGCATCGCTCAGCGCTCCCATCCGTTCACGGACCTCGACCGCCATGCGCACGGCGGCCGCGGTGTGACCGGGGCATGGCATCGGATCGTTGAAGATGGCCATGATGGAGTCGCCGACGAACTGTTCGAGTGTCGCCTCGTAGCGGAGGATCAGTTGCCCCACAGCCTCATAGAACTGACCCAGGGCGCCCAGCACGTCCTCGGGCTCCGCTGTTGCCGAGAACGCAGTGAAACCTCTAAGGTCGCAGAAGAAGATCGTGACTTCGCGCCGATGCGGTTCGAGCATCTGGGCGCCACCTGACATGATGACCTCCGCAACCGGTGCCGAGAAGTAGCGTCGCAGACGATCGAGGCCTTCCAGTTGTGCAACTTGGCTCGCGACTCGCTCCTCGAGCGTCCGGTTCCAGTTGGCAAGCTCGGCCCGCTGAGCCCGGATCGTGTCGTGATACTGCTTGATACGCAAGAGCGATCGCACTCGGCTGAGGAGCTCCTGCGGATTGAACGGTCGAGCAATGAAGTCGTCCGCTCCCGCTTCGATGGCGTCGACCTTGTCCTGATCGCCGCTCGACGTCAGCATCACGACGGGGAGCAGCTCAGTGACCGGATCCTCGCGAAGACGACGGCAGACGTCGTAACCGGTCATGTCCGGCATCACGATGTCGAGGAGCACGAGGTCGGGCTCCTCGGAACGCACCTTCTCGAGCCCGTCGCTGCCGGACGAGGCGAGCACCACGGAGTAGCCCTGTGGAGAGAGGACCGCTTCAAGAAGCCGCGCGTTCTGCGGGGTGTCGTCGATGACCAATAGCCGCGGGATCCGATCCATTAGCCAGCTTCCTCCGAGCTGTTGCAGTATGCGAGCACCTGACCGGGAAACACCTTGACGTCGATCGGCTTCACGATGACCCCCGCGAATCCGGCGCGTGCGAAGCGCTCCTGATCGACCGGCATCACGGACGCCGTTACAGCCACCACCGTGATGTCGGCAGTGGTCGGATCGGCCCGCAGGCGGGCCAGAGCAGTGACGCCGTCGATCCCGGGCAGCTCGATGTCCATCAGGATGATGTCGGGCTCCGAATCAGCCGCCATTCGCAGGCCCGATTCGGCGTCCGGTGCCTCGATGGTGCGAAACCCGTGGTAGCCCAAGAGATCGCGGGCGAGCTTAAGGTTCTTCTCATTGTCCTCGATGATGAGCACCAGCTGACCGTCGGCGAGCGTGGTCATGGGGGTGACGCTGTACCGGGAAGGGGCATGCCGGCGGCTGCCGGAGAGACCGGTCCGCTGACGTCGGCGCCGGCGCTGGACCTGCGGGTCCGCGGGAGCGTGAAGATGAACGTGCTGCCGCGTCCAGGCTCACTCTCCACCGAGAGGCGCCCGCCGTGCAACTCGACGAACCGCCGCGACAGGGCAAGGCCCAAACCGGTGCCCTCCTGGAGGTGAGACGTCCCGGCTTGCTCGAACTCCTCGAAGATCCGAGATTGATCCGCCTCCGCGATGCCGACACCGTCGTCCCGTACGCTGACGGCCACGTCGTCGCCATCCCCTCGGGCGCTGATGTCCACATGACCGCCGCGGGCAGTGAACTTCAAGGCGTTGGAGAGCAGGTTGAAGAGCACCTGCTTGAGCATTCGCTCGTCCGCCTCGATGACCCCGATGGCCGGATCCACGTCGACCCGCAGCATGATCCCCTGACGCGTGGCCCGCTCACGCAGCAGCGCCACCGTGTTCTGGAGCACGTCGGACAACCCGAAGCTGCTGACCCGCAGCTGCATTCTTCCGGCCTCGATCTTGGACAGGTCGAGGACGTCATTGATGAGCGTCAGAAGATGGCGCCCTGAGGTGTTGATGTCGGTGACGTATTCTGCTTGCTTCTCGTTGAGATCGCCGAAGAAGCGTTCCTGCAGGACCTCCGAGAAGCCGATCACTGCGTTGAGCGGGGTGCGCAACTCGTGGGACATGTTGGCGAGAAACTCCGACTTGTGCCGGCTGGCATTCTCAAGCTCTCTGTACAAGCGCCCCAACTCGTCGTTCATCCGGTTGAGGTTCGCTGCCAGGGCTCCGAGCTCGTCACGATTGGCGACATCGACGTGTTCCGAGAAGTCGCCAGAGGCGATCGCCGCAAGCCGCGTGTCCATCTTCCGGATCGGTCCGGTGAGCGACCAGGACAGAGCGAGACCGAGCAGGAGGGACAGGACCACGCTCCCCGCGGCGACCCCGATGAAGAGGTACTGCGAGGCGACATATGAGGCTTGGTTCTGCGCGATCAGACTGGCCGCGTCGCTCTTCGCAACGCTGACCAGCTGGGCTGCATTGCTCTCAAGCTGTCCGGACTCGACCTTCTGAGCGGATGTATCAGCGAACTTTCCGGCGCGGTCCTTGGCGAAGAGGCCCGGCATGACGGGAGAGAGCTGAAGGTACTCCGCGTGGATCTTGCTCAGGAGGCTCCTCTCGTCGGGCGCGGGCACGAAGCCGAGCGTCCCGGCTTTGCTCAAGGCGCCAATCGCGCTGAGGGTCGTTTCGATCGCGGCGTCCGTGTCGTCAAGAAGGGCGGCATCCACCGCGTTGCACGGAAAGCTCAAGTTGCACGGCACCGCAATCGTGTCCCGGCGCAGGAGTTGCTGGAAGAGCTGCGCGCTGTCGAGCTGAAGGTCCCCGTAGATTGCAACGCGCTGCGGCAGTTGCCCGAGCGCCTCGACGCGGTCGTTCGAAGCACGAAGTGCGCCGAGGCCGAGGACGCCGACGGTGACGAGTAGGACGGCGACAATGGCGAGGGCCACGAGCAGCTTGCGTTGGACTGTGGCGGGCACGCGCCCGATGGCACGCACCAGCGGGTTGTCGGCGCGGTTCACAGCGCGTCGTGGACGATCGAGATCCGACCGCTCCGTCATCGGCGCGCCTCCACTGGGCGACTCCACCGGCACATCAATGACTCGGATACCTCGTGGCTGAGACAGCATTGACGGTCAGCCAGCCGGAAAGCCCTCGGGGAACTCCTGCGACCTGTGTCCCACGTGTCGTTTGCACGTCGGGCTTTCCAGCCTGGGGACGGTGGGGCCATGTTCGACATACTCAACGGGGACGACGACGATGCCAGTCAGCTGGCTGACATACGAGCGCAGAGCGGCTGCCGGGCTCCATCCGCGTCCGTATCCTATGGGGACAGCCAGATCTGCGTGATGTCATACTGCCGGCTCAACGGGAAGTAGATCGCGTTGTGCACTCGCGCCGAGCGGTAGAGCAGGACGAGTTGGGTCTGGATTGGGATGAATGGAGCGTCGGCCATGACCTGTTCATCGGCCTGGTGCCAGTAGCTCGCGGCCTGGGTCACCGTGAGCGCCGATTCGGCCTTGCCGACCAGCGTGTCGACGACGGGATTCTCGTAGCCACCGAAGTCGGTGCCGGGGAAGCTGAGGGTGCCGTCGAAGAGGTCGGGAAGGATCGCGCGGCCGTTGGCAGGGCCGAACCAATCTGGGAACCAGCCGATCTGGGCGATGTCCCATTTGCCTGACCTCAGGCCGCCGGCGGAGGTGACACCGATACCCGAGGTACCGAAAAGCCCGACGACGTCCGGGATCTCGTGCCCGGCGACGGTGACGTCGCACCTGCTCAGGTCCGATTTCACCTCCTGGAAGACCGCGTCAGCCAGATAATCGCTCCCGTAAAAGTCTGTGAGCGTGAGGCTCGTCACACCGGCCTGACGCAGCAGCGCCCTGCACTTCGCTGGATCACCCTCGTTGCCGGGAGTCGGATAGTCATTGAACGGAACGTAGCCCTCGGCGCCGGGGCCGATCACCTGATTGAGCGGCTCGTTGAGCGATGGACCGCCGGAGATCTCGTTGATCGCCACCTTGTCGATGGCGTACTCGAGTGCCCGGCGGACCTTGACGTCACCCAGCGCTCCGTTGTTATTCGGGCTCTGGACGTTGAACACCAGGTAGGGGTTGGTGGTCCCCGGTGACGGGAAGGCCCCGAACTGCGGATCCCATACCGGCGTCATGAGCCCAGGGATGTCCTCCAGCGGGATCGTGGTGTTCCACTCCAGGTCGGCTGCGCCGGTGGTGAGGTCGTCCTGCACCACCTCTGTGGCCGCCGATCCGAGCACATCGAGCTTGATGTCGATGTTGCTGACATAGTCGTGCCGGATCGCGTCGGTGCCCTGGCGCCACGCGGGGTTGTGGTCGAGGTCGATCTCCTGCCCGGGAATGTACTTGGAGACCTGGTATGGCCCGTCCGAGTAGAAGGGATTGCCCGGTGTCAGCGGCACGTAGCTGAGGTCCTCGACCGGCGCGGCGGACGCGAACGGCAGCGCCAGGATGTTGAGGAAGTCCGTTGCAGGCTTGGTGAGGTTGAACACGATCGTCGAGCTGTCCGGGGTCTGGATGCCGGACACGTCGTGCCGATTGATGTATGCGGACCGGGCCGCTGCGCTGCTCGACAGGTTCATGTCCTCGAAGGCGGTGCAGAAGGATGAGAAGCCCGCGATCGTGACCATGTAATAGGTGGGGTTGCCCTGCTGGGCGAGCGTGGGATCGCAGTTGCGCTCGATCCCCCGCTTGAAATCCTGGGAGGTCACCTGCCGAGGCGTCGGCGTGTTCCACATGATCCCGCTCTTGATCTTGAAGGTGTACGTGAGCCTGTCGGAGCTCACCGTCGGCATCTCCGCCGCGGCGTCGACGACGATCGAATCCGCCGTCGTGAGCGTTGTCGACGCCGGGTACGAAACCAGCTGGCGAGTGAACGCGCGCTCGACCGTGTAGCCGATCGTTTCGTACTCACCCTGCGGATCCAGCGCCGACCCCACGTCGGTGTCGCCCTCAATCTGCAGAGTGCCGCCGCGAATTGGTGCGCCGGCGGAATTGACGTTGGCCGCGAGCCAGCCCGGGTGGAAGTTCACCGGGTTGAAGGGGTCTGGGGTGGTGCTGAGTGCCGACGTGGCGGCGCCACCGCCGCAGGCCGCGAGCCCCGTTGCGCTTGCGGCAATGACGGCGATGCGCTTGGTCAGGCCGCGCAGGACGGGTCCGCTGGATCGCGGCGAACCGCGGCCCTCGTCGAAGCGACGGCGCCGCTGAACCCCAATCAGGATCCTCCTGTCCGACACGGTCAGTTCTCCACCTTGCGATTTATCCAGCACGCCGTTTCGTGGCTGTTGTGTGTATTGACTCGGCGTCCTGGATGTCAGTCTAGTTCTGTCACGCCGCCGGCAGATGTCATCAAGTTGACTTGCGCGCTGTCGGGTATCAGACGGCATGTGCGTCAGTTCCGGGCTTATCCATGTCCAGATCCAGGGTGCACATGGAATCAAGCGTGTGCGGCGTTATCCGCGAGTGCACACAGCACCGTCTTCATTGCAAACGGCGTCATGCCGGGGTGCTTGCTGAGGATGAGTGCCACCAATCCTGCGATGTGGGGCGCCGAGAAGCTGTTCCCCGTGGCCGCGATGGTGGTGTGGTCGAGCCACGCCACATCCAACGAGATCCCAGGGGCACCGAACTCGACAGGTGGGCTTGGATTGTAATCGAAGTGCATTGGATCGGATCCGGCACGAGCAGCGACAGAGAACACGGACGAGTACTGCGCTGGATAGCTCGGCGCCGAGACGTTGTTGATCGCGCATATGACCATGATGTTCCGGAAGTACGCGGCGTCAACGAGTTCGTGAAGGAGCCCGAAATACTCGTGTCGCCCGGTGCTCAGGCTGAGGTTCACGACATGCATCTCGTGCTCGACCGCCCACCGGAGGCCGGCGGCGAAGACCGTGCCCTTTCCGGTGAGACGCGAGCCGAGCACGCGTATGCTGTACAGCTCGGATTGCGGAGCGACACGTCTGATTATTGCCGCGCACGCGGTGCCGTGACCGAAGAGATCCGCGTGCGCTCCGTTGGTGGTGCGTACCCCATCCGGTGACTCCGGATCGTACTCGAGCGCGACGCCGCCGTTGATGCCGCCGACGAGCGGGTGCGTACCGTCGATCCCACTATCCACGACGGCGACGCGGACGCCTGCGCCGGTTGCACCCTGCCACGCCCATTCTCTGGTGATCGCAGCGGGCAAGACGAGTTTCACGCTGGCCAGACGGTTGCGGTCGAACTGTTCCGACCACGCCGGTTGGGTCACGGCGCCATGCGTATACGGAGGTACGAGACGAATTCGCTGGCGATCCGGGTGACAAGCAGCCGCTCCTCGGTGCCCATGCGCCCCAGCTCGAAGAACAGGGCGGCAAGTTCGGCGAAGTCGGCACGTGGACGTGGCGCGGTCTTCGCGTGCCTGCGCAGCGCCGCGCCGAGCTCGCGGCTGTCGGTCGCGGTCGCGGCCGCCGCGAACAAGACGCGTCCGAAGTCGGCGAAGACGCGGCTGCTCTCGATCGCGAGCGCCGCCTGTCGAGCGAACACGCTGAGCAGCTCCATGTCATGCGCACCCGCCTCCTCTTGACGATGCCGGTCGAGAACTTCGATGACACCGACCGCGCCACGATCCGTTTCGAGGGGCATCGCCAGCAGCGACCGCGGCAGGTAGCCTGTCGCTTCGGCGAGTCCTGATGCGAAGCGCGAGTCCCGCTCCACGTCATCGATGGCGATCGGCTGCCCGGACAGGAGTACCCAGCCCGCGATGCCTTCTCCGGCAGGCATCCGTAACCCCACGACCGAGGCTGCCCCTGAACCCGATGCCATGATGAAATGCAGTTCGTCTTCCGCCTCGTTGAGGAGCGCGACGGAACATGCTTCGGCGTTGAAGAGGCGGCGTGCCGTTTCGGTGATGCTTCGCAGCAGTTCCTCCGTCCCGATCGGGACAAGTGTCGGCCCGAGTTCCGCTGCCAGGCGCGCCAGTGGCGCAAGCAGCTGGGAAGGTCCCCGGCTCATCGTTCAGCCACGGCCAGATTCTGCGGCCACTCAGAAATACCCCGCTCGGCGGCGTAGGGCATCTGCACGCACGATGCGGATTGAGCGTCCGATGGTCTTGATGTAGCCGGCGCTCTCGAAGCTGCGCAAGATCTGGTTCACGCTTTGTCGCGAGCCACCAACCATATTGGCGATCTCCGTCTGCGTAAAGCTCACGTCGATCTCCCGCGCCGGTGCCGCTTCAGCAACGCCTTCGGCAGCGAGGCCGAGGAGGAGCTTTGCGACCCGGCCAGGGAGATCGAGGAAGACGAGATCGGACGTCTGGTCGGTGAGCCGCCTGATCAACCCACCCAGACTCTTCAGGAGGCCCTCGACGAGCGCCGGGCGGTCATGGAGCACATCAAGAAACGTCGCTCGCGTCAGCACCAGCAATGCACTCGCCTCGACAGCCTCAACCCTGGCGGATCGCGCCCGACCGTCGACCAAGGCCAACTCCCCGAACGTGTCCGATGGAGCCAGAGTCGCAAGCACCATCTCGTCGCCTTGAACGGAGCTGACAACCACCTTCACGCGCCCGGACGCAACAACGAAAAGCCAGTCGCCTGGATCTCCCTCGTGGAACACCACCTCGCCGCGGGTGTAGCGCCTGATGGTGGATCGCGCTGCGAGTTGGCGGAGGCCGTCCGGGTCCAGGTACGCGAAGAGCCTCGCCTTTTCAAGAAGGGGCAGCCCTGACGGCTCGGGTGTCGGTAGGGCTGCGTCAGGCTCGCTGATCACAAGTGCGCCTCAGATCGGTGGTCGCTTTTCCGCCTCTCGCAGCAATGCGCATAGCTTAAGCAAAAGCTTGTACGCGAGCTGCGGATGTTCCTTGACGAGGGGCCTGAACTCCCAGGGAGCGAGTGACAGCGTTCGGAGCTGCGTATCGGCGGCGACGCTCGCGCTCCGCGGGCCACCATCAATCACTGCGATGTCGCCGAACGAGTCGCCAAGGCCAAGCGTTCGGAGCCTGCGGCCCTGTCTGGTCACGCTCGCGGTCCCATCGAGGATGAGGTGGAAGCCAACGCCTGGACGCCCTTCCTCCATCACCACGCGGCCTTTCGCATGCTCCACCTGCGTCGAGCACGCGACCACGGTCGCGAGATCCCGCTTGCTGAATCCCTCAAAGAGGCGATTGCGATTCAGCATCTCAACCAGGGTCTTTCTGTCGGACATGGCCACCTCCCAATGTGTCAGTTGGATTTGGACCTCGCGTCGCGGTGGGGGGCACCTACCGCCAATCTCTTACGGTGGTCGTGAGCCGCATGCTCGGAGTTAGAGAGACCGCTGTCTGTCACCTGGGTGACACCTTGCTGCAGCGAGCTGGAGCAAAGCGGGTCGGAGACCTGCCGGCCCGAGCCGCCGCCACCTCCGCACTGTCAGGTCGCCGACGCTGAACGTGTCAACTCGGCGACTGCTCGACCGCTGAAGGGTGGGCACACTCGGGCCATCATCAATCGGCGGATCACCGCCAAGGAGGAATCAATGAGCACGGAAGACCCCAAGGAACAGGGAGCCCCGGAGCGCCTCACATCCGCCATGGACGAGGACGACGACACGGAAGGCCATCGACTCACGTCGCAGATCTCTGATCCCGACTTCGGTGTACGTGCACCGTCGCGCGAGGCGGCAAAGGCTGACGAGAACGACGACGATGTCGAGGGCCACCGGCTCACCATCTAGGGCTCGGGCACCGATCTCTTCAGCCGAGACGGCGATGTGCCCCTTCGGTTCGCACCGCGTGAGGTGCGATCCGGAGGGGCCGTCGTTCGCGACGGCGCCGCTTTCAAGACGCGTAGAGCTGGAGCTCCGTCGCGAAGCGGGCGATCTCGATGCACGACTGCAACTCGGGGTGACGAACGATCACCATGCCGTCGGAGATGAGCGTCATCAGCCAGTCGCGGCGTGGTGCGCCGATCGGAAGGAGGTCGATCGCGCAGACCCATTCGTCCAGCTCCGCGAGCAGGTGCGACAGTCCCTCGATGCGGGTGATCCTGCCCTTGCCCTGCGCGCGCTTGAAGATCGATGCCGCGTTGTAGCGGCGCACGACATCCTCCGAGAAGCGCCCGTCGACGAGCGCCTCCGCCCACCGCTGGAACAGGTCGGTGTCGTTCGCGGCCGGGGCGGGAATCCATATGTGGACGTCACGCGGGACGGAGGCACCACGTGGCACCGCATCTCGGTACCACGGCCCGTCGCACCTCCCGGGGTGACGATCTTCGACGACACGCTCGATCCGGTCTTCAGCTCACCGGAGGTCGGATCGCTGCTCGCTGATGTGTGCGTCGGTCCTGCTGGCGGGGGTTGTTACACCTACGGGGACATCGCCCACACCACTGATGGCGGCGCCTCATGGTCATCGACATCTGCTGTCGGTGTCGGAAGTGCCGGCCTCGTCGCGCTGAATCCGACGATCGCCTGGGTGCCTGGGGGTTGCCTGATGGGATGCGGTGCGCAAGCTGATCAGCAGCCGGCTGACACGAACCAGGATTCGATCTCCTCGAAGTCAGCGTCCGACAGAACGACATCGAGGGCTAGCGCTGCCAGTTCAAGGTGAGGTGATCCACGGGCAGGACCGGTGACAACTGAGGTCACTTGCTGATGGTGCAACAGCCAAGCGAGTGCAAGGGCACCGCATTCGACTCCGTGTCGGCCCTGGGCTTCTCGGCGGAGCCGTTCAATCGCGTCAAACACGGCGGGGGTCAGCAGCTCGACGCGGAGCTGGAAGGCATCTGGGAGAAGGAACGTGCGTCCGGACGTCGCTGGCTGCACACGATCTGAGGCGCCTGGCGCGGTGTGCGTCGACCAGGCCAGAAGTCGCCAAGCACCCCCGAGGACAGACCGGGAAGGCCCGCAGGGAGTCAGCTGACGTACGGGCGGCTGTCGGCTACTTGCGCGGCAGCACCTGGTAGTGAACCGGCGCGATCGTCGGTGCCGCTTCTGGCAGACCGAGGGAGGCAGCGGCTGGACCGAGCTTGTTGGCCAGGAAGTCGTCCAGCTCCTCGCGCGAGCGCCACACATCGGCGATCAACAGCCCGTCGCCGGTGGAAGCGCAGACATGATGAACCAGCCCCTCAGGCTCGTCCTCAGGCCGTGTCGTGCCCATGGCCTCGTTCAGTTTGTCGTACTGCTCCGTGGTCGCACCCGGAAGTTCCAGGAACATGGCGACGGTCATCATTTACTCCTTTGGGCGAGATGCGTGAGCAGCGTCTATCTGCCCGCTCCACCGACGGGCCGGAGTGTCGATTGTAGGAGGGCGGAGGCTGAAGCGACGTTTGCCCGGCGGAAGAGGGTCGCACAGGCGATGGTGGCCTCCCCCGATGCTGCTACTGGCGTCCATAACGTTGCACTTGATGGGAGGTCCCCGCATCCACGGACGGCCCACCCGGTTTGACAGCTTCGTCCTCGGATCCCCGCGCACGCCGGGGGACAAGAATCGTTTCCAAAGGGCAACTCTGAATACGACGACACACCTATGAGCACAGTCCCAAACGTCGGTTTGTGCGCCTGAGAAACCTG
>Ga0187780_10002041_pt1 | contig 15201 bp, 18 predicted proteins | sample 1015_Q2_SP10_20__FD_132429 | JGI IMG/M metagenome (GOLD analysis project Ga0187780, IMG submission 132429) | Tropical peat soil microbial communities from peatlands in Department of Meta, Colombia - 1015_Q2_SP10_20_MG | ecosystem: Environmental > Terrestrial > Soil > Wetlands > Peat | place... | reverse complement strand
GCTCGCGCTTGCAGCCTGGCGCGGCGGCAGCTTGTTGAGCGTCCGGCTCTCGGCGTCGAGATAAAGCCTGGTCCATTGCGTGCCGGGCAAAGGCCATTGCGCGGCGCGCGCCACGCGCTTCACCTTGTCGTCGAAGCTGCGGATCTCGACCTCGACTCTTTCCTCGCTCTCCCATCCATTCTCGATGCCTTTGAGATAGCGGTCGAAGAAGCGCTTCTGCAACGCCACGTTCTGCGGCTGGAGGAAGGTGTGGAAATAGGAGCCGCCCTGCACCTTGAGCCATTTCTCTTTGGAGGCGATGCCGACAAAGCCGCCAATGGTGCCGCGCAGGTGCAACCCGAGCCCGCCCCAATTCGCGACCACGAGCGTCGGCAGGTCGATCTTGCCGAGATCGGGCGTGCGCGATTGGTACCAAGCGTCGTTGAGCGGATGGGCGAGGAGATCGCCGAGATAATTCACGCGGTTCGCCGCAAGCTGATCGGGCGAGAGGCTCGCCGGGCCGGTCGTGCGCTCGCCCGTATAGATGTCGTGATAGGGACATTCGGGATTGCCGTGCTGGTTCCGGAGCACGCTGTTCTTCCACCAGCGTCCGAGAAATCCCGCGGCAAAAATGCCGTCGGCGCGCGTGCGATCGCGATAGAAGTCGTAAGTTCCTTGCCAGGGCAGCAGCGCCGCCAAATGCGGTGGCTTCAGCGCGGCGACGCTCCATTGGCCCGCGGCGTAGTAGGAAATGCCGAGGAGCCCGACCTTGCCGCTGCTCCAGGGCTGTGTGCCCGCCCATTCGATCGCGTCATAGAAATCGCGGAACTCTTCGGGTGAGTTGGGCGAGAGCCGACCGGGTGATTTGCCGGCGCCGCGCGCATCGACCTTGATCACGATATAGCCGTCGGGCACGAAGCATTCCGGATCGGGCGTCTCGAAGACCAGATGCTTGCACGATGAAGCAGCCAGGATTTCGGGATAACGCGAGGTGAGCACGTCCCAGGCCTCGGTCATGAACTCCTTGAGCGGCACGTCCTTCCCATACGGCCCGAAGGTCATGAGCACGGGAAATTTTCCCGGCGCCTTGGGGTGATAGAAATTCGCCTTGAGGATCGCGCCGTCGCGCATCGGAATGCCGATATCGGTGTCGACCTGCATTTCATAGCGGGTCTCGCTCATGGCTTGCCTCCAATTTTCTTGCGCCACTTCATTTAAATCTTGGGATCGGCGCAGGGAAAGCCCAGCCTGACCGAGCCGTAAAAGCCGGCGCTCACATCCCAAACCATCGCCACGTGCTGCTGCACCGCGTGCACATCGCGCCAGGCACGCTGGACCGGATCCGTGGCGACGAGGCCGCGTCCACCAAGCAGCGGGAAAAGAGTGTCGACGGTCTGGGTGCAGAGCTCGGCGGCGTAGCTCAGATCGAGGCGGTAGCGCACGCGCTCGAGAAGCTCTGGGATCTTTCCAGCGTTGGCGTCAAGGTTGATCGTCGCGAGATCCCGGAGCAGCAGCGCTTCGGCCGCATTGATCTGTGCGGTGGCGCGCGCGATGCGAAGCTGCACGCTCTGCTGCTCGGCTAGCCTGACCTGCGCCACCGATTTGCGGTCGCTAAGCCCGTCGGCGACTTGCTCGACGGAGCCGCGCGCGCCTCCCAGCGCCGCGCCGATGAGGGCGAAGGGAAAAAAGGTCCAGAGCGGCAAGCGGTAGAGCGGCCCGGGATTGATCGCCGAGCCGGGACTGGGCCCGCCTTTGAGCGCGCTCACGGGCACGATGCGATGCTCGGGCACGAAGAGGCCGTCGGCGACGAAATCGTTGCTACCGGTCCCGGCAAGGCCCGAAACATACCACGTGTCCTCGATCTTGCAGTCGCTCAACGGGATGAGCGCTAGGCCGAGCTCGCCTTTTCCGCCCGGCCCGCGAGGCGGCAAGTCGACCAGCGGAACGGCCCAGCGGCAGAGATCGACGCCGCTCGAGAATTTCCAACGGCCCGACAGGATAAACCCACCCGCGACGCGCTCGACCTTGGCGCCGGCCGGCAAAAACGAGGTCGCGACGAGCGCCGCATCGTCCGTGCCCCAGACCTCTTCCTGCGCTTCCAGCGGAAACATGCCGACGATCCAGGAATGAACCGCGATGACGCTCATGACCCAGGCGCTCGAGGCGCAGCCGCGCCCAAGCTCGGCGGCAATCCGCGTGTGCGTTCCGAACGGCAGCTCGTAGCCGCCGAAGCGCTGCGGCTGCATGACGCGAAAGAAGCCGGCTTCGGCGAAGGCGCGCGCGGTGTCCGCGCCGACGCGCCGCTGCGTCTCGGTTTCGGCCGCGCGCTTGCGCAAACCCGGCACGAGGTCGCGCGCGCGAGCAATAAGCTCTTCGAGGCTGGGCGGGGCGGCTGGTTGCATCATCCAACTGCGGATCGGTAAGGTTGCGCGGCGATCATAGGCGGGAGGCGACCCTGATGACCATCACCGGCATCGACGCAGTGACTTTCGGCGTCGCCGATCTTGCGACGGCTATGCGCTTTCTCAGCGATTGGGGTCTCGCGCTCGGCCGCCGCGAGGGCGATTTCCGCTGCGCCGACGGGTCGGAGGTGCGCGTGCGTTCCCTCGATGCCGCCGGCTTGCCGCCCGCCGTGGAGGAAGGCTCGACCTTGCGCGAGGTGATCTGGGGCGTCGATACGCGGCGCGCGCTCGATGCCATCGCCAACGACCTCGCACGCGATCGCGCGCTTCGTGCCGACCGCGATGGCACCCTCCACACCACAGACGATTCCGGCCTCGGTATCGGCTTTCGCGTGACCCGGCGGAAGAAGGTCAGGGCCAAGCCGCTGGCCGTCAACACGCCGGGACGAGCGATGCGCGTCGACCGGCCCACGACCTATTACGCGCGCGCAACGCCGCAGGAGATCAGCCACATCGTCTATGGGGTGCCGCGGCTCGAGCCGATCGAGCGTTTCTATGTGAAGCGCCTCGGTTTTCGCGTCTCCGACCGTTATGCGGGCCGCGCGGTCTTCCTGCGTGGCGCGCCCTCGGGCAACCATCATCACCTGTTCCTGCTCAATAGCCAGGATGGGCTGCGCCATTTCAACCATATCGCTTTCAAGGTGCGCGACATCCACGAGGTAATCGGCGGCGGTCAGTACATCGCCCGCCGCGGGTGGGAGACGCAAGCCGGACCCGGGCGCCACTATATTTCCTCGGCGTGCTTCTGGTATTTCAAAAGCCCGCTCGGCGGCGCCGCCGAATATGCCGCCGACGAGGACATTGTCACGTCGAAATGGCGCGCGCGGACGCACCAGCTCACGCCCGACATCTTTTCCGAGTGGAAATTCAACGTGCCCGAGGATGCGAGGCTCGCGGGCTCGCCGATTTCCGCGAGCCGCAGCGCGTCGTGATCGCGACATCTCAGCGCTCGACCAGAAGCTTGAACAGCCGGTGGCGATGCGCGAGGAACACCGGATCCTCGCGCGTCGTTAGCTGGTTGCGGGGGCGTCTCATCCCCACCGTGATGGTCTCGGCGACGCGGCCGGGATTGGGCGCGAGCGCCACGACGCGGTCGCCGAGATAGATCGCTTCTTCAAGGTCGTGGGTGATGAACACGACCGTGATCTTCTGCTCAGCGGCGAGCCGCGAGATCTCGTCCTGCAACGTTTGCCGGGTGAGCGCGTCGAGCGCGCCGAAAGGCTCGTCCATCAGCATCACGCGCGGCTTCTGCGCGAGACAGCGCGCGATTTGCACCCGCTGTTGCATCCCGCCCGAGAGCTGGCCCGGAAAATATTCGCCGACCGCTCCAAGCCCCATGCCTTCGAGCAGGGCATAGGCGCGCGTCCGGCGCTCTGCGCGCGCGATCCCCTGCGATTCATAGGCGAGGGCCACGTTGGTCCAGACGCTGCGCCAGGGCAGCAGCGAGCGGCTGTAATCCTGGAACACGATCGCGCGCTCGCGCGAGGGTCCAAGGATCGGCTTTCCGGCGGCGAGGATTTCGCCGGAGCTTGGCGGCACGAGCCCGGCCAAAAGGCGCAGCAAAGTCGTCTTGCCGCAGCCTGACGGGCCCACGACGCAGAGGAATTCACCGTCGGCGACGTCGAGATCGATGCGATCGAGCACGAGGTGGTCGCCGAAAGCGATGCTCAACGCGCGCGCTTGTAACGCTCCATGGGTCATCGGCGGCGGGCCGGCCTCGTCAGGGCGCGATCAGCTTGTCGAGCGTCGGAACTGGCGATGTGAGGGGAGCGGCAAGCGCTGCAGCGGCGAGCGCCACAAGCCGCAAGACCATGACAAGCCTCCCTCGCGATCGCGGCAAACCCGCGGAAATCAGCGGCATCTTGCCGATTGACGCGCGGGCAGCTTGCTTGACTGGTCTTGGCGCGTCAAGCACTCTGCCGCAAAGCACAAGACGAGGAGAAGAGGCATGGCGCTGCAAATCCGGCGGATCGTTTCAGGCCACAACGCGCAGGGCAAGTCGGTTTTCATCATGGACGGGGCGGTCGCGCCGCCCGCGGGCCGTCGCACCTCCGCCGGAACGTCGGTCGTCGAACTTTGGCAGACGGACAGCACACCCGCGGACAATTCCGGCAGCAAGGATCCGACCGACCATCTCTTCCGTCTGCCGCCGCCTGCCAATGGCAGCGTTTTCCGCGTCGTCGAATATCCACCGGATAAAGAGCGCTTCGCCGCGATGAGCGGGCAGGATTGGTCAGCGGATGCGAAAAGCCAAGGCTACACTCGCGACGCCGGCAATACGCGCCACGCCGGCTTCCACAAGACGGACACGATTGATTACGCGATCGTCATCGAGGGCGAGATCTACGCTCTCATGGATGAAGGCGAAAAGCTGATGAAGGCGGGCGAGGTGTTGATTCAGCGCGGTACCAGCCACGCCTGGGCCAATCGCTCGGACAGGCCCGCGAAGGTGGCGTTCATCCTGATCGACGCGAAGCCGGTTTAGCGGTCGCTCCGGACGCCGCGGCAGACGAGGAGACCATGAGCTTCCTGGTGCAGTATCCGCGCGTGCATTTCGACTTCGGCGCCGTAAAGGCGCTCCCGACCGAGCTCGCTGCGTTCGGGATCACCCGCCCCCTGGTGCTGACCGATCGCGGCCTCGTCAAGGCAGGCGTGCTCGCGCGCCTCGCTGACACTGTCGCAGGCAAGAACGACGTCATCATTTTCGACGAGGTGCCGGAGAACCCAACGATCGCCGGTGTTGAGCGAGCGATCGCGCTTTACCGCAGCGAAGGCTGCGACGGGGTCGTGGCGCTGGGCGGCGGCTCGGTGATCGACACGGCCAAGGCGCTTGCCGTGCTCGCGGGCCATCCCGGGCCGATCACGGACTATCTCGGCCACCCCGAACGCATTACGCACAATGTCGCGCCGCTTATCGCTGTGCCCACGACTGCGGGGACCGGCAGTGAGGCCTCGCGCGGTGCTGGCATCCATGCCGACGCCAAGAGCCGCGCGACCGGGCTCAATAGCCACTACATCGTGCCGCGTGTCGCGATTTGCGATCCCGATCTCACAGTGAGCCTGCCGCCGCACCTCACGGCGGGCACGGGCATGGATGCGCTTTCGCATTGCATCGAGGGCTTTCTCACCACGACCGACAATCCCGCAGGCAAGGCGATGGCGCTCGATGGCATGCGCCACGTCGTGGCCCATATCGAACGCGCCGTGCGCGACGGCAGAGATCGCGAGGCCCGCAAGGGCATGATGATGGCGGCGCTCGAAGGCGGCATGGCGATCCATATGGGTCTCGGACCCGGACACGCGATCGCAAACGCCACCGGCGACCAGGGCCTCCATCACGGCATGATGGTGACGATCGCTCTGCCCACGGTCATGCGGGTGATGGAGAAGCACGCGGCGGAGAAGATGCGCGCCGTCGCCGAGGCGGTCGCAGCCAAGCCATCGCAGAGCGCAGCCGATGTCGTCGAGGAACTCAACGCCCGCGTTGGTCTGCCGCCGAACCTGCGTGCGCTGGGATATCAGGATGCCGACCTTGACGACATGGCGCAGGACGCGGCGAAAAGCCATTTCTTGGGCCGCAGCCCCTATCGCCCGAGCGTGGCTGAGTTCGAGGCAATGCTCCGGACCATCATCGGATGACGGATGTCCTCGTCTATCTGACGATGCTTCCTGAGGCCGATCGGTCACGCTGCCGCGATTTCATCCGTACGGAATTTCCCGCGCTCAAGGTCAACCTCGCCGAGAAGCTTGCCGAGGTCGATCCATATATCGGCACGGCCGAGATTCTCGTGACCTTCGGCGCGCATCTGGGTCTCGACGCAGCGAGCATCCTCGGCCGCGGCAAGAAGCTCAAATGGGTGCTCGCGCTGGGCACGGGGGTCGATCATATCACCGACGTGCCCGAACTCAGGCCCGAGGCGACGGTCACCAACATGCATGGCATGCACGGGGTGCCCATGACGGAGGCCGCGCTGCTCTCGATGCTCGCGCTCGCCCGCGAGATGCCGCGCATGCTGCGCAACCAGGAAAAGCGACATTGGGAGCGTTATGGCGCGCACCTCCTCGCCGGGAAAACGGTCGGCATCTTCGGCATCGGGGCGATCGCCGAGGTTCTCGGCCCCGCCTGCAAGGCGTTGGGCATGGAGGTCGTCGGCATAAGCTCGTCCGTGCGCCGCGTTCCGGGGTTTGATCGCATGCATCGCCGCGACGAACTTGCGCGCGTGATCGGCTGCTTCGACCATTTCGTGATTCTGACACCCTATACCGCCGAAACGCACCAGATCGTCGACGCCAGGATGCTCGCGGCGATGAAGCCCACGGCCTTTCTGATCAACCTGGCGCGGGGCGGAATCGTCGACGAGGAGGCGCTTATCGTAGCGCTCAGGCGCAAGGCGATCGCCGGCGCAGCGATCGATGTGTTCGTGCACGAGCCGCTGCCCGCCGATCATCCCTTCTGGTCGATGGAGAACGTCATACTCTCGCCGCATATCGGCGCGTTCAACGCCGATTACGTCGCACAGGTTCTGCCTTTCGTGAAGGAGAATATGACGCGCTATCTCGCGGGCGATTTCGCCCGCATGGTGAATGTGGTGAGGAAAGGAGCCGATCATGGCCGCTGAGACAGGCAAAGCCCGCGTCAACCCGCCCTTTCGCGCCGATCATGTCGGCAGCCTGATCCGTCCTCACGCGTTGCTCGAGGCGCGAAAGAACCACGCCGCGGGCAGGCTTGCGGCCGACCGGCTGCGGGCGCTCGAGGATGAAGCGATCCGGGAGGCAGTCGCGCTCCAGGAGCGTGTCGGGCTCCACGCCATCACTGATGGCGAGTTTCGGCGCAACAATTGGCGCGACCGCTTCTTCGAGCGCACCGACGGTTACAGCACGGACAGGATCCCGAGTTCTTTCACCTTCACCGAATATTCGGGCGAGACCCGGCGCGGCATGCCCGTCCGCTACGCCGTGGCCAAGCTCAAACGCCGCGATCCGATCACGGCAGATGATTTCGGTGCATTCAAGAAGCTCACGAAGCGCACGGCGAAAGCGACTATCCCGTCGCCCACGGTCAATCACTTCTTCACGGGCGACAAAGGCCTCGAGCACTCGCTTTATGCCGGTGGCCGCAATGCTTATTTCGCCGACATAGCCGCTATCTATCGCGAGGAAATCGCAGCGCTCGCCAAATTGGGCTGCACCTATCTTCAGGTCGACGAGGTGCCGCTCGCGGTCCTGTGCGACCCACGGAACCAGGAGGTGGTGCGTCAGCGCGGCGAGGAGCCGCAGACACTCATCGACGACTATATCGGGCTCATAAACGACGCGGTGCGCGACCGGCCCCGGGATATGACCCTGTGCGTTCATCTCTGCCGTGGGAATTCCGGCCATGGTCAGGCGAGCGGCGGCTATGACCCGGTGGCGGAGCGGCTTTTCCAGAAGCTCGAGGTCGACGGCTTTTTCCTCGAATATGACACCGAGCGCGCCGGCGATTTCAGGCCGCTGCGCCTCTTACCCAGAGAGAAGACGGTTGTGCTCGGGCTCATGAGCACGAAGCTCAAGGAGCTCGAGTCCGTGGACGCGCTGAAGCGTCGCGTCGATGAGGCTGCGCGCTATGTCGATATGGGGCGGCTCTGTCTTTCGCCGCAGTGCGGCTTCGCTTCATCGGCCGAGGTCGAACGCTTCACCATCGCGGACGAGGAGCGCAAACTCGCCCATCTCGTCAGCGCGGCTGCAGCAATCTGGCAGTAACGGTCAGGCGACTTCGGGAAGGCGCTCGGGCAAGGCGACGCTGGCGCCGCGCCACACATCGAGCCGCACCACCTTGTTCGCGTTCTGGGCGCGGCGCATCGCGAGCATGGCGAGGATGAAGCGGCGCCGCGTTTGGAGCCATTCGAGGTCCTCGCGGTCCGCCGTGCTCGGCGCGGTCGCCCGGCGAAGCACAGCGATGATGTGTTCGACCTCGCGCAAATCGAGCCGCAACTGCGGCGTGGTGAGAACGGCAAAGCCCTCACGATCCATGGCGCCCACTCAATTGCTCCCGTCGAGCGGGTACGCCCCGGGAAGGGAGTCGAGGACTTCCGGAACAAGTTCCTGCGCGCGGATCGCCGACATGGTCATGACGAAGAGGGCAAGGACGAGTGCCACGGCGGCAAGCCCGGCGTTCATATGCGCGCAGATCGCCTCGATATCGCGCGCGAAACGCGTAAGGTGCTTCATCGAGGGGAGTCTCTCGTCTCTCGGTTGCCGATCCGCCGCGCGAAGATTGCTCGGCGTCAGCGACTTCGACCGGGGGAATCAGCATCTAGCTGTTACACCCGGATTGGTTAACGGGTGGTGAAAGTGCGTTGCGGCCTTGGCCATGCCGGGCGCCCGAGCCGATAATGCCGTCCGAGCCCGCGATAAGGAGAACACGATGCCGAAGGGAAAGCAGGAGCGATCGCTGCCGCCGGCGATGAGCCACCAACGCTACCGGCAGGCGCTCGTGCGGCTGCAGATCGAACTCGTCAAGCTTCAGCGGCACGTGATTGAGCACGACGCGCGCATATTGATCATCTTTGAGGGCCGCGACGCAGCCGGCAAGGACGGCACCATCAAGCATTTCGTCGAGCACCTGAGCCCGCGTGAGACGCGCGTCGTGGCCCTCGGGCCGCCCTCCGAGCGCGAGCAGCGCTCCTGGTATTTCCAACGCTTCGTCCCGTATCTTCCGGCAGGCGGCGAAATCACGCTCTTCAACCGCTCCTGGTACAATCGCGCCGGCGTCGAGCGCGTCATGGGCTTCTGCACCAAGGCTGAGAGCGAGGAGTTTCTCGAAGCCGCACCCGGTTTCGAGGCGATGCTCGGCCGCGGCGGCGTGACCGTGATCAAATACTACCTCGACATCTCGAAGCGCGAGCAGAAGACACGCCTCGCCGAACGGCGAAAGGATCCGCTGAAGCAATGGAAGCTGAGCCCGGTCGATATGAAGGCGCCGAAGCTGTGGCGCGATTACAGCAAGGCGCGCGACCGGATGCTCGAGCGTACCCACACCGTGCTCTCCCCCTGGACGATCGCGCGCGCCGATGACAAGGAGCATGCGCGGCTCAATGTTATACGCGACGTGCTGTGGCGGCTCGAATATCCGGGCCGCCACCGCAGTCTGGAGCGACCCGATCCCGCGGTCGTCTTTCCGTACGACCCGAGCTGCCGCGAGCGCGGCATGCTCGCCGCTTGATCGGAGTGGCTATGGGGTGATCGCGAGGCCGGCGGCTTGGAGACCGCGTACGTCGTCGCCGACAGCCGACCCAAGCCTCAGGTTAAAGCGCGAAAGAAGCGGGTGCGCGGCGCGCCCGGGAAGGGGACTCAGAAGCCAGTGCTAGCGCCGCTCGCGAAGGCCTCGGTGGCCTCGACCTGGACGACTTGGGCAAAGAGATCCGGAAGCCGGACGGTCAGCTCGGCCGCCACAAGGACGGAGAGCACGACCGCAACCGCCGTAAGCCCCGCATTGAGGCGCGCGCAATAAGCATCGAGGTTCTTCAACAATGGCCCCATTTCCCGCTCCAACGCGTCAATCCGAAGGACGACCAACCTTCACCAAACCCAATGCAATTCTGATACCGCACCGCACAAATATTTGGTTTAAACCCGCACCAGCGACCAATGACGAATTGTCGCACGTGCCATGAACCCAGCGAGGCGGCTTGCTTGCACGCCTGGCCTAGGCCTCTGCTGCGCTGCAGCCTTAAGGAAATAACAGCCGGGGCAAGGATTTAATCCCGGCGGTGGGGGCGGCGACACGCGGCGAATTTCCGCCGCAGCGAAGGGCAATATCGCGCCTCGCGCCGTCTCCCTACATGCAACGGGGCTCGCCCTTGCCGGTTCCCCCTCCGACTCGGGGGTTAGACCCTAATGAGAGATCAGGAGCGGCAAGAGGCTTGTGCCAACGACGTCGCGAGTTGCCCCGCCAAAGAGGAATTCGCGCCAAGGCATGTGCCCGTAGCCGCCCATCACGAGGAGGTCCGCGCCTTCCTCGCGCGCGGTTGAGAGAAGCTGCTGGCCCGGGCCGGTGCCTTGCACCGATGGAACATGCCGGTGCTTGCTCGTGACCCCCTGCCAGCCCAGGTATTCGACCAGGGCGGCCGCGCTGCCTTGATGGCGGTCGCCGATGGTGACAATCGTCACGGCGCGGGCGGCGCCGAGGAAGGTCAGGGAAGCGGTGAGCGCACGCGTCGCCTCCGGCGATCCATTCCAGCCCACGACCACGGCTTGCCCGACCTCGGCCGGGGTCTTCGCCGGGGCCAGCAGCACGGGGCGGCCCGAATTAAGCAGCGTCTGCTCGACGACGTCCGTATGCGGCTGGTCGGTTATGCGGTCGGAACGCCCGAGCACGGCGATATCGAAAAAGCGCGCCCGGCGGGCGACAAGAGTCGGTCCGTAGCCGGTCTCCTCGCGCCAGGTTGCCGAAGCGGCGATCTTCTCGGGGAGTTGCTGCGAGGGCGCGGCGGAGGTAGGGATCTGATGCCGTGCTACGGTGGCCGCAAAGGCCGCCTTGGTCTTCGCAGCGATGGCATCGGCATCCTTGACGAAGCGATCGACGAAATCGCCGGTGAGCGACATGCCAAATCCGTCACCCGAATAGGCGAACATGTCGCGCGGATCGGGTTTGGCATGGAAACCCTCGAGATGCGCGCCGAAGCGCCGCGCGAAGCGGCAGGCGAGTTCGATCGTCCCGTCCGTGGCGCTACCGCCGCTCGCGGCGGCCAAAATGGTCTTGATTGTCATGCTGCCTCCTGCGCGCTCCGTGCGCTCGCTTATAGTGCTATACCACGCGGCAGGGACAACCCTCGACTGAAGTCGAGCCCGCTGCCGCAGGGGAGGATAGGGAAATGCGCATGGCTGGCAAGGCGGCCCTCGCGTGAGCACACGCGCTTGGGCGACGAAGAACCACGCGGCAATCGAGGCTCTTCGCGCCGCCCTCGAAGAGGGCGTGGCACGCCCCGAATCCCTGCGCTTCTGGATCGAGGTCTCCCGCGAGCAGAGGCTGATCAAGGGCGAGCCCGATCCTGCGAGCCTCATCGCGCCGTGACGCGCTGCGCGCTCAACGGCGCTCGGGCTTGAACTCGATAATGAGGTTTCTGAGCGGCATGTCGCCGATATTCCGCGTCGTGTGGATCGTCGCCTGGCGGAAATTGACGATGCTCGGAATCACCGGTGGCGCGGGTGGATCGAACCACTGATCGAGGAGCGGTCCGACATTGAGCCGGATCTCGACGCGCTGGCTATGGCTATGGCGCGCGCGTATGTCACCCGGCGCAAGCTGCTCGATGTAGACGAAGAAGCGTTCGCCGTCATAGATCGGCTGGTTCTTCTCCGGCGGGATCATCTCGGGCGGCGATTTGACCGGCGGATGGTTGGGCTTGATCGCGACCTCGAAATAAGCGCCGCCCTGCGGCGGCGCATAGGATTGGCTTCTGTCGAAGACCGCGACCTGGCCACGGGTGAGCTTGCGCCGCGTGTTGCCGACGCGGATCTCGATCTTGTCCATCGCGACGATGACGCGGTCCTCGCAAGATCCGGCCGCGGTTTGCGCGCAAGGCGCCGCATTGCGCGCGACACGGACATAGTCGTTGTCGAGCGCCACCGGCCCCGGCTCATCCCGGGGTGTGGCCTGCGCCCAGGCGCAGGGCGCGGTGAGCCCTGCGGCAAGCGCTGCCGCGGCCGCCAGAATCCGGCCGCTCATTGCCGCTCCGGCTTGAACTCGATGATGAGATTGCGAAGCGGCATATCGCCAATGTTCTTCACGGTGTGAATGACTGGCTCGCGCCAATTGACGATCGAGGGTTGGAGCGGCGCGCGCGGCGGATCGAACCATTGGTCGAGCATCGGGCCGTTGTTGAGCCGGATCTCGACGCGCTGGCAGTGGCTGTGGCGCGGGCGGATATCGCCGGGATCGAGCTTTTCCTCATAGATGAAGAAGCGCGGGCCGTCATAAAGGAGGAGGTTCTTGGCCGGCGGGATCATCTCGGCGGGAACCTTGACTGGCGGATGCCCCGGCTTCAGCGCGACCTCGAAATAGGCGGCTTGCGCCGGCGGCGGCTCGTAGGATTGGCCTGCCTCGAACACGGCGAATTGCCCGCGCGTGAGCTTCCTCGTTGCGCCGCCGGAGACGAGCGCAAGTTCGCCCATCGCCACCACCACGCGGTCGCCGCTTCCTCGCGTCCCTCCATTTGCGAAGGGCGCGACATCGCGGCTGACCTTTACATATTCATTCTCGAGCGCGACCGGATTGGGCGGCGGCGCGCCGTCGGCGCACATCGGGACGGGCCTTATTTCTTCGCCAGCGCCGCGTTCAGCCGGCTGAACACCTTGCGCGCGTTGCCCTCGAAGATCTTCTGCTTGTCCGCCGCCGGCAGCGCAGCCTTGTCGATGTAGCGCTTGGTGTCGTCGAAATGGTGCCCGGTCTCGGGATCGATGCCGCGCACCGCGCCGATCATCTCCGAGGCGAAGAGGATGTTGTCGATCGGGATCACATTGGTGAGGAGATCGATACCCGGCTGATGGTACACGCAAGTGTCGAAGAACACGTTCTTGAGCACGAGCTCGGCGAAGGGCGGCCGCTTTTGATCCTGCGCGAGGCCGCGATAGCGGCCCCAATGATACGGCACCGCGCCGCCGCCATGCGGAATGATGAACTTCAAGGTCGGGAAGTCCCTGAAGATGTCCGACATGATGAACTGCATGAACGCGGTGGTGTCGCCGTTGATATAGTGCGCGCCGGTGGTATGAAAGTTCGGATTGCACGACATGCTGACATGGATCATCGCCGGCACGTCGAGCTCGACCATCTTCTCGTAGAACGGATACCACCATTTCTTGTCGGTCATCGGCGGGTCGATCCATTTGCCGCCCGAGGGGTCGGGATTGAGGTTGCAGCCGATGAATCCCCATTCCTTGACGCAGCGCTCGAGCTCCTCGATGCAGTTCGAAGGCGGCACGCCGGGCGTCTGCGGCAGCTGGCACACGCCAACGAAATTGCCGGGGAAGATCTTCACCACGCGCCGGATCAGGTCGTTGCAAACGTTGGTCCAGATGCGGCTCGTGTTGGCGTTGCCGATATGATGGCCCATGCCCGCGGCGCGCGGCGAAAAGATGGTGACATCGCTCCCACGGTCCTGCTGCATCTTGAGTTGCGCATTCTGGATGCTGTCGCGGATCTGATCGTCGCTGATGTTGAGCGGGCCGGGATTATCGGTGCCGGCGACCTGCTTGTCGCGGAAGGCCTGCAGCTCCTTGGGAGCTGTCGTGTAATGGCCGTGACAGTCGATGATCATGCGGATGCCCTCCCACCCTTCGCCTTCGCGGCGGTTTGCCGCGATGCTATTGAGGGCGTCTCTTTCTGTCAAACGCGGCCGCGCGGCCGCGTGATCAATTCGATTTCGCGACCGCCTCGCGGCCGCTCGGGGTGAGAACGAGGTAACCTTCGGGTCCGCGTTCGACGAGACCGTCGGACACCGCGTCCTCCCACGCGCAGTTGAGTGGGCAGGTGCTGAGCCAAGCATCCTGCACGTCGGCGTAAAGCCGCGGACGCGCCTCGATCCACTTGAGGAACTGAACCGTAAGAAGCTTCGCTTGGCTCGCCATCGCGTCGCGCCTTTCCCAGCGCCGCGCCGATTTTAAGGCGGTGGCTCGCCAGGCTCCAGCGCAACTTTGAGCCGCGGCCTCGCCTCTGCTACGATGCGCGCAAGTTTCGCTTTGCCCGGGAGGAAATGGCATGGCCGATATTCCGCGATTGAACGGCATGATCCGCTGCTTCGAGGAGAAGAAGCCGTGCTTCGGCGCATTCTGCACGCCCGATACCGAGGCCGCGATCGCCGCGAGCCAGGCCAAGTACGACAGCATTATCTTCGAGATGGAGCACAATATCTGGGATATCCGCGCGCTCAGGGATTGTCTCCAGTACATGCTCAACCGGCGCCAGATCGCCGAGAAGGCGTCGATCTCGCCGAACGTGACGCCGCTCGTGCGCATTCCCGCGAATGGCAACGAGCGCAACCAGTGGCTTGCAAAGCAGGCGCTCGACGTCGGCGCCTACGGCATCGTGTGGCCCCACGTCGACACCGTGGAGCAGGCCTACAACGCCGTCGTAGCGTGCCGCTATCCGCGCTTGAAGACCGCCCCGCGCTACGAGCCGGCCGGCATCCGCGGGGATTCGCCCGGCACGGCCGCGCGTTATTGGGGCCTCACCAACCAGGAATACTACAAGCGCGCCGATGTGTGGCCGCTCGACCCGCAGGGCGAGATCCTGGTCGGGCTCATGATCGAGGGCGTCGAGGCGGTCGCTAATCTCGACGCGATGCTCAGCAAGGTGCCGGGCATTGGCTTCATCCTCGTCGGCGAAGGCGACCTGAGCCAGGAGCTCGGGGTGCCGCGGCAATACGAGCATCCGACCGTGCTCGAGCACATCGCCCGCGTGGTTGCGACCTGCAAGAAGCACGGCGTGCCGGTAGGCCACCCGCATGTGGACGGCAAGAACGTCGAGCGCGTCCTCGGCGAGGGCTTTGGCTATCTTATGATCGGCGCGGGCCGTTCCTATGCCGGCTTGGAAAAAGGCCGCGAATTGGCGCGGCGCTAGGAGGAACCTGTGAAGATCACGCAAGGCGACGCGCTTGAGTGGAAGCGCGGACTCGAATATCGCGGCGGAACCTTCCATTTCCGCAACCTCATGGAAGGCGAGGAGGGCGCGATCGACAATTTCCGCCTCTCCCTCGGCAAGTCCTCGGCCGATTTCTATTCG
>Ga0187780_10002040_pt1 | contig 15202 bp, 14 predicted proteins | sample 1015_Q2_SP10_20__FD_132429 | JGI IMG/M metagenome (GOLD analysis project Ga0187780, IMG submission 132429) | Tropical peat soil microbial communities from peatlands in Department of Meta, Colombia - 1015_Q2_SP10_20_MG | ecosystem: Environmental > Terrestrial > Soil > Wetlands > Peat | place... | reverse complement strand
GGCATCGCCGGGGTGGCCGCCGCCGACCCCGACCGGGTCGCGATCGTCCACGAAGGGCGGCGGATCACCTTCGCCGGGCTGCACCGCAGCGTCAACGCGCTGGCCCACGCGCTGGCGGAGCTCGGGGTGGTCCCGGGCGGGCGCGTGGCACTCGTCATGGGCAACCGGCCCGAGTTCTACGCCGTGTGGAACGCCGCGGCGCGCCTCGGGGCGCTCATGGTGCCGGTCTCCACCCGCCTCACCGCGCCCGAGATGGCCTACATCGTCTCCGACTCCGGGTCGTCGGTCGTCGTCTGCGAGGCGGCCGGCGCCGCGGCCGAGGCGGCCCGCGGGGCGGCGGACTCGGCCGGCGTGCCCGTGCTGGCCGTCGACGATCCGGGGCTCGAGACCGGCCGGGACGACGCGCCGCTCCCCGAATACCTGGAGACGCCGGCGCTGACCATGACCTACACCTCGGGGACGACCGGCCGGCCCAAAGGGATCTCCCGGGGCACGCCCCCGCCCCCCTGCGCCACCGCCCCGCCGAGCCCCTTCGCCTCGTTCTGGGGGTTCGGCCCCCACGACGTGCACCTTATGTGCGGGCCCGGGTACCACACGGCCCCGAGCGCCTACGGCCAGATGTCCCTGGTGGAGGGGGGGACGGTGGTGGTGATGTCGCGCTTCGACGCCACCGAGTGCCTGCGCCTCATCCAGGACGAGCGGGTGACGACGACCCAGATGGTGCCGGCCCACTTCATCCGGATCCTCGAGGCGGACTGGCGCGCGTACGACCGCTCCAGCGTGCGCCGGGTGCTCCACGCGGCCGCCCCGTGCCCGATCGCGGTCAAGCGCAAGATCCTGGAGGTTTTCCCCCCCGGATCGGTGTGGGAGTTCTACGGCGCGAGCGAGGGGATGGCGTCGGTGGTCTCCCCCGAGGAATGGCTCGAGCACCCCGGCACCGTGGGACGGCCCTTTCCGGGGTTGTCGGTGCGGATCCTCGACGACGACGGCAACGAATTGCCGACGGGCGAGGTCGGGGCGCTCTACATCTCGTCGTTCACCGGGATGCGCTTCGCCTACCACAACGCACCCGAGAAGACGGATGCGGCGTGGAACGGGGACTACTTCACCGTCGGCGACCTCGGCTGGGTCGACGAGGACGGCTATGTGTACCTGGCCGACCGCCGCACCGACCTCATCCTTTCCGGCGGCGTCAACGTGTACCCGGCCGAGGTCGAGGCGGCGCTGATCGAGGACGACGACGTCGTGGACGCCGCGGTGTTCGGGCTGCCCGACGAGCGCATGGGCGAGCGGGTCCACGCCGTGGTCGAGCTGCGTCCGGGCGCGCCGGCCGACGAGGAGGCGCTGCTCGAGCGGCTGTCGAAGCGGCTGGCGGACTTCAAGCGGCCGCGCACCGTGGAGTTCGTGGACGAACTGCCGCGCGAGCCCAACGGCAAGGTGCTCAAGGCCCGCATGCGCGAGGAGCGCGTCGTCGCCCAGAAGGCAGGGCGGTGACCCCGCAGGACACCGGCGGATGGTGGGCCCCGGCGGTGTCGACGCCGCTGCTGGCCACCCCCGAGCGCCGCCCGGGCAGCCTTCGCCGCACGATGCACGTCGACGTCGGCGTGCGCAGCGGCTGGGCCGACCCGCTGCCGATGTCGGGCGCGGCGCGCGACCTGCGCACGGGGGACGGCGGCCCCGGCGATGTGGAGGTCGTGGCCGAGGCGGCCCTGACGGCGGCCTTCGACGTGCAGCGGCACCTGGTCGAGCTCGACACCTCGCCGCCCGCGCCCTGGGCGGCGGAGGTCCTCGGGGCGCGCGCCGGCGGGGGATTTCGGCGCCAGCTGGACGAGGCGATGCCGCCGGAGGCGGCCAGGTCGCTGCTGCGGCTGGTGCTCGACGACCTGCCGGCGGGGGCGCTGATCTCCGGGTACGCGCTGCTGCGGCTGGCGCGGCGGGCGGGCCACGATCCGGCCCGCCTGACGCCGGCGGACGCCCTGGCCCGTATGACCGACATCTGCTCGGGCTGGCGCGCCGGTGGGGCCGCCGCCGCCAGCGTCGCCGCCGACCGGGGCGTGCCCATCCAGGACTGCCCGCCGGCGCCCGATCTCGCCATCGCCGACCCGATCGGGTGGCATCCGATGGACCCGCTGCCCATGGACGGGATGCGCCGGCGCCGCTGCCTCGACGTGTGGCTCGAGGATCCCGGCGACCCCCTGGGCCGGTTCTCGATCTGGGCCATGTTCCGCGACACCGTCGGCGAGCCCGGCGGCGGGGAGGCCGTCCTCCACGAGTACTCGGTCGAGGTGGAGGGCGAGGGCGACGTCGTGCGGGCGCTGCGCGCCGACCCCCGCGTCCTGCCCTTCCCGGAGTGCCCGGGCGCGGCGGCCGAGGTCGGCCGCATGGCGGGCACGCCCCTGGCTGCGTTCACCGAGGCCGTGCCCTCGATCCTCGTCGGCACCCTCTGCTGCACCCACCTCAACGACCTGCTGCGGGCGCTGGGTGGTGCGGCCGGGCTGTTGGCACAGGCCCGGAAGGGCTGACGACCCAGCTCGGGACACCCACCTCGAATTCTTCTGGCGAACTTACATACACCCCGTATGTAAGTTACGTACGGCCTGTATGCAATTCCCGAAAACGAATTCGGGACCTGTCTCTCGGGCATTGCCCCTGGGCACACGCACCGGGTACGCCCTTGGGCGATGCGGCCTCTCGCCCCGCCTCAGGCAGCGGCGCGCTCGAGCACGTGGACGCCGCAGGCCGAGCCCAGGCCGATGACGTGGGTGAGGCCCACCCGCGCCCCCTCGATCTGGCGGTCGCCCGCCTCGCCCCGCAGGTGGGTGGCCACCTCGTAGATGTTGGCCACGCCAGTGGCCCCGATGGGATGGCCCTTGGAGATGAGACCACCGGACACGTTGACCGGCGTCGTGCCGTCCCGCCACGGCGCACGGCGGTCGATGAAGTCGCCGGCGCCGCCGGGCTCGCACAGCTGCAGGTTCTCGTAGTGGATCAGCTCGGCCGTGGCAAAGCAGTCGTGCAGCTCGACGAGGTCGAGGTCCGCGGGCCCCACGCCGGCCTGCTCGTAGGCCTGGGCCGCCGCCAGCTTGGTCAGGGTGCTGACGTCGGGCTGCGCGGTGTCGGACTCGACGTAGGGGTCGGAGGTGAGCACCGACGCCGAGATCTTGACCGCCCGCCGCCGCACGTCGGGGTCGAGGGTCTTGAGCCTGGCGTCCGAGCACAGCACCGCCGCCGCCGCGCCGTCGCCCGTCGGGCAGCACATGAGCAGGGTGTTGGGATAGGCGACCATCTCGGCTCCCATGACCTGCTCGAGGCTGAAGACCTTCTGGTACTGGGCCAGGGGGTTGAGGGCCGAGTGCGCGTGGTTCTTCTCGGCGACCTTGGCGAACTGCTCGAAGCCGACGCCGTCGTGGTGCGACGCGTACTCCATGCCGGCCTGGGCGAACACGCCCGGCATGAGCTGGGTCCCGAGGATCCCCTCCACCGGCATGACCGAGCCGTAGCGGCCCGAGGGCGTGTACCCCGTCGGCTTGGCCCGCGCCTGGCCCGCGGGCCCGAGCAGCCCCATCTTCCCCATCTGCTCGACGCCGACGGCGAGGGCCATGTCGGCCTCGCCCGCCTTGATCGCCAGCAACGCGGTCCGCACCGCGGTGGCCCCGGTGGCACAGGCGTTGGCCACGTTGTAGACGGGGATCCCGGTCTGGCCGATCTGCTTCTGCAGCCGCTGCCCGAGCATGGCCGCGGCATCGACCAGGCAGCCCACCGCCAGCGTCTGCATGTCGAAGATGGTCGACTGGGCGTCCTCGAGGGCCGCCAGCGCCGCCTCCGAGGCGAGGTCGACGGTGTCCTTGTCGGGGTAGCGCCCGAACTTGGTCATGGAGGCGCCGATGATCCAAACCGTGTCTGCCATGGGGTCTCCTCAGGCTCGTGTCGTCTGCGGTGCTACGCGGGGCGGAAGCCGAAGGCGACGGCGTCCGTCCCCTCCTCGTCGGTGCCGCACACGAAGGTCGTCATCGACAGCGGCATGTTCAGCTCGATCTTGGCCGGGTCGGGCTCCACGTCCACCAGGTTCGCCTTGACGACGCCGCCCCCCTCGAGCTCGACCACCGCGGAGACGTAGGGGACGGGCACGCCCGGTGCGGCGCGGGAGACGATCGTGAACGAGCGCAGGACGCCGGTGGTGGCCAGGGGACGGCGATCGAATGCGGTGCGCCCGCACTTGGCGCAGGCGTTGCGCCGGTCGAAGTACAGGGCGCCGCAGCCGGTGCAGGCGTGGGCCACCAGGTGGGGGTCGCCCTCGAGGACGAGGTAGTCGACGACCGGGATGCGGCCGCCGCCGGGCGGAGAGGAGGTGTCGGTCACGGCGGGGAGCGTAGGCCCGGCGAACGTGACGTGCACGTCAGCGAACGGCGTTGACGCCCGCCCGGACCAGGCGGTAGCACAGGGCGCCGCCGCCAGCCCGCCACCGGGAGCGGGGATCGCCGGGAGCAGGAGGGACCGTGGGAGAGGCACAGCCCGAGGAGCAGCCACTCGAGGAGCAGGTGCTCCATCGGGTCGAGGACCGCGTCGCCTGGATCACGCTGAACCGCCCCGAGGTGCGCAACGCCATCACGCCAGACCAGCGCAACCGGGTCATCGACCTCCTCGAAGAGGCCAGCCGGTCCCTGGATGTGGGCGCGGTCGTCCTGACCGCCACCGGCAAGGGGTTCTGCACCGGCGCCGACCTGCGTGCCGGGCAGGCCGCGGCGCCCAAGCCCGAGGGGGCGCCCGAGCGCATCCTGGGCGACGCCGCACGGATGATCCGGCTCGGCGCGCAGCGCCTGGTCGCCGCCGTGCTCGACTGTGAGAAGCCGGTGGTGGCCGCCGTCAACGGCACCGCCGCCGGCATCGGTGCGCACCTGGCCTTCGCCTGCGACCTGGTGGTGGCGGCCGAGGAGGCCCGGTTCATCGAGGTCTTCGTGCGCCGGGGGATCTCCCCCGACGGGGGCGGCGCCTATCTGCTGCCCCGCCTGATCGGGATGCAGAAGGCGAAGGAGCTCGTCTTCTTCGGCGACGACCTCCCCGCCCCGGAGGCCGAGCGCCTCGGGCTCGTCAACCGGGTCGTCCCCCTCGACCAGCTCACGACCGCCGCCGCCGAGCTTGCCGGCCGGCTCGCTGCCGGGCCCACCAAGGCGATCGGGATGGCCAAGTGGCTGCTCAACCGCTCACTGGACTCGGACCGGCGCACGGCCTTAGACGAGGAGGCGTGGGCCCAGGAGATGGTGGTGGGCACCGCCGACGCCGCCGAGGGGCTGCGGGCCTTCGCCGAGCGCCGCGACCCGCGGTTCCGGGGGTTCTGAGCCATGGATCTCGATCTCTCCGACGACCAGGTCGAACTGCAGCAGGCGGTTCGGGCCGTCCTCGAGCGCGAGTGCCCGATCTCGTTCGTGCGCTCCGTGGTCGAGAAGGACGCCGGGACCGAGGACCTGTGGAGCACCATGGTGTCGCTCGACTGGCCGGCACTCGCGGCGGACCCGGTCGACGGCGGCCTGGGGCTCGGCACCGTGGAGCTGGCGGTGACGGCGGAGGAGCTCGGACGGGCGATCGCCCCCACGCCCCTGCTGGCCACCGCCTCGCAGTTCGTGCCGACCCTGCGGCTGGCGGGGGACGCGGCGCAGCGCACGCGCTTTCTGGGGGCCGTGGCCACCGAGGGGCTGGCGGGCACGCTGGCCGTGGCCGAGGGCGCGGGGCCCGTCGACCTCGCCAGCATCGCCACCATGGCCACGCCCGACGGCGAGGGGTACGTCCTCCAGGGGCGCAAGGACCACGTGTTCGACGCGGGCCGTGCCGAGGAGGTGGTGGTGGCCGCCCGCCTGCCGGGCACGAGCGGCGAGGCGGGCATCGGCCTGTTCGTCGTGCCGCGTTCGGCGACGAGGACCGAGCCGCTCGTCGCCCTCGACGCGTCGCGACGGCTCGGCGCCGTCCTCCTCGACGGGGTGCGCGTCGACCGCTCCCGCGTGCTGGGCGACCCGGCCACGCCGGGCCCCGCTGACGCGCTGGCCCGCACGCTCGACGTCGCCACCACCGTCCTGGCCGCCGAGATCGTGGGGACGTGCCAGGCGATCTTCGACACCGTCCACGCGTACGTCCAGGCCCGTGAGCAGTTCGGGGTGAAGATCGGCTCGTTCCAGGCCATCAAGCACAAGCTCGCCGACATGTACGTGGCGCTGGAGTCGGCCCGCACCACCACGTGGTTCGCGGCCGCCGCCATCGACGAGGACGACGAGCGCGCACCACTGGCGGCCGCCATGGCCAAGGCGAGCGCCGGCGACTGCCAACGCCTGCTGGCCAAGGAGGGGATCCAGACCCTCGGCGGTATCGGCTTCACCTGGGAGCACGACATGCACCTCTACGTGAAGCGGGCCAAGACCTCCGCCGCGCTCTTCGGGACCGCGGCGGAGCACCGGGCTCGGGTGGCAACCGCGGTCGGGCTCTAGGACGTGCGCCTGCTGCGCGCGGACCAGGGGAACGTGGAGGCCGAGCTGCGCGCGGGCGAAGGGTCGTAGGCGGCCGCGGGTCAGCGCCGGGGCAGCCCCAGGACGCGCTCGGCGATGATGTTGCGCTGGATCTCCGAGGTGCCCCCGGAGATGGTGACCGAGAACGACTGGAGCCACTGGATCACCCATGCCTCCTGGTCGCGGCGGATCGACGGCGCGTCGCGGCGGTCCCGGTCGATGCCGGCGGGCCCCAGGGCCTCCGCCATCTCCAGGGCCAGGCTCTGGCGGGTCTCGGAGCCGAGCAGCTTGAGCAGCATGTGCTCGGGTGCGGGCCGGCCCTTGGCGACCTTGGCGAACCCCCGGTACCCGAGGAGCTTCAGGGCCTGCACCCGCAGGTAGACGCGGGCCAGCGCGTCGCGCACGAGGGGGTCGTCGGCGGGCCGGCGTCCGCCGGGGAGCGGGGTCGTGGCGCTGGCCACGGCCATGGAGAACATGTGCTCGAGCAGGTTGGTGTCGCTGATCCAGAGCATCCCGCGCTCGTGGGCGAGCGAGCCCCCGGCGATGGACCAGCCGTGGTTGAGCTCGCCCACCAGGTTCTCGGCCGGGACCTCCACGTCGGTGAAGAAGACCTCGTTGAAGTCGGCGAAGTCCTTGTCCGTGAGCTCGGGCAGCGGGCGGATCTGGATCCCGGGTGAGCGCATGTCGATGACGAGCACGCTGATGCCGGCGTGCTTGGGCGCGTCGGGATCGGTCCGCACGAAGCAGAAGCAGTAGTCGGCGTCGTGCGCGCCCGAGGTCCACACCTTCTGCCCGTTGACGACGAAGTGGTCGCCGTCGCGCTCGGCCCGGGTGCGCAGGCCGGCCAGGTCGCTGCCGGCGTTGGGCTCGCTCATGCCGAGGCACCAGCTGACCTCGGCCCGCAGCGTAGGCAGGGCGTAGCGCTGCTTCTGCTCCTCGGTGCCGTGGTCGAGCAGCGACGGGGTCACGATGGACAGCCCCTGGGGGTTGCAGCTGCGCGGCACCCCGAGCGCGGCCAGCTCCTCGAAGAAGACCATCTGCTGGACCGGCGTGGCGTCGCGGCCGCCGTACTCGGGCGGCCAGCCCGGCACCAGCCACCCGTTGTCGAACAGGAGCCGCTGCCAGCGCCGGGCCCAGTCCGGGATGTGCGCGGAGGACCGGACCCGCTCGGCCCGCTCCTGCTCCGGCGGCAGGTTGGCCTCGACCCAGGCCCGCAGCTCGGCCCGGAACGCCTCGGTCTCCGCGTCGTAGTGCAGCTGCACGGGCGGATCGTAGCGGGCTGACGCCGGCGTCAGCCAAGGCCGCGCCGGCCCGTCCCCGTCCCGCGCCGCGGGCCCCGCTCCGGCGTGCTCAGCCCGGGCCGCGGGTGAGCAGCATGGAGCCGGCGAGCGGCCCGCCGCCGTTGGCGACGACCGCCACCTCCGGCCCGCCGGGGACCTGGCGCGCCCCGCCCTCGCCGCGCAGCTGCAGGCACGCCTCGTGCAAGAGACCGAAGCCGTGCAGCCGGCCGGCGGAGAGCTGGCCGCCGCTGGTGTTGAGGGGGACGACGCCGTCGAGGGCGACGTTCGCCCCGCCCTCGACGAAGGGTCCGCCCTCCCCCTTGCCGCAGAAGCCGAGCTCCTCCAGCCAGACCATGGCCAGGATGCTGAACCCGTCGTAGAGCTCGGCCACGTCGACGTCCGACGGGCGCAGGTCCGCCCGGGCCCACATGCTGGCGGCCGCGTCGCGGGCGGCCATGGTGGTCATGTCGTCGAACTGGTCCCAGCTGGGACGGCCCTGCAGGGCGGTGCCGATGGCGTGGACGTGGCAGGCCGGATTCGGCGCGTCGGGGGCGTAGTCCCGGTGCGACACCACCACGGCGGTGGACCCGTCGCAGGGCGCGTCGCAGTCGTAGAGGCACAGCGGGCTCGAGATCATCCGCACACCGAGGTAGTCCTCGAGGGTGAGCGGGTCGCGGTAGACGGCCTTGGGGTTGCCGGCCGCGTTGCGCCGCCCGTTGAGCGCGATCTGGCCGAGCTGGGCGCGGGTCAGGCCGTACTCGTGGACGCGCCGCTGGGCGATCATGGCCAGCCAGTTGGCCGCCGAGGCCGCCCCGAAGGGCAGCGACCACTGTAGGAAGCCGCCGAAGCGGGGCATCGACCCGCTCGGCGAGGGGCCGGCCCCGCCGATCCCCTGGCGCCCGCCGCTGCCCTGGACCGACCCCTCGGTCACGGTCCGGTAGACGAGGACGTGGCGGGCCAGCCCGGCGGCGACGGCCAGGCAGGCGGCGAAGACCGCCCGTGACTGCGCCGCCCCTTCCATGCCGCCGTCGTGCCAGTTGAGGCGCAGGCGGAGCGCGTCCTGGACCTCTGGCGTGCCGGGGCCGCCGAAGCCGGCGGGGCCGAAGCTGCCACCCGGGTAGGTGGCGAGCCCGTCGATGTCGTCCCGGGTGAGGCCGGCGTCCTCGATCGCGGCCAGGCAGGCCTCGATGGTCAGGTCGAGCTCGCCGCGCCCGAGCCGGCGCCCGATGGCGGACTGGCCGATGCCGGTGATCGCAGCGCGCCGCTCGAGGGGCTCCTCGCTCATCGGGCACCGCCGGCGGGGCGGAACAGCGGCAGCCAGACGTCGTCGTGGTGCTCGAAGGTCACCTCGACCTCCATGCCCACGAACACCTCCTCGGCCTCGCAGTCGACGATGTTGGTGGTGAGCCGGACGTCGTCCTGCTCGGCCACGGTGACGAGACCGACGACGTAGGGGTCCGCCCCCGGGAACCACTGCTGGTGGTTCACGGTGAAGGAGTGCACCGTGCCCCGCCCGCTCACCGGGGTGGCGGCCAAGGCCTCCTGCAGGCAGTAGGGACAGCGGGGGACCGGGGGGTGGACCAGCCGCTCGCAGGCCCCGCAGCGCAGGAACCGGAGCCTGCCGTCGGCACCCGAGGCCCAGAAGAAGCGATTGTCGTCGTCGAGGCGGGGGAGGAGCCGGATCGGGGGGCCGTTCGCGGTCACGGGCGGCATCGTAGCGATCCGTGCCCGCACCTGACGGGGGCGTCAGGGAACCGGGGTCGAAAGGCCCTTTCCCGGGGCCGGGTCCCGGGCGGAGACTGGCGGCAGCGGTCGTAGTGCAACGCGAGTCGGACCACGAAAGGACGAACGATGCCCGCCAGCGACTACCCCCTGTTGAGCGTCTTCTGGACGATGCTCCTGTTCTTCGGCTTCTTCCTCTTCCTGTGGATCTTCATCGTCGTGGTGATGGACGTGTTCCGCAGCCACGACATGGGCGGATGGGGGAAGGCGGGGTGGGTGATCTTCCTGATCATCCTCCCGGTGATCGGGATCATCGTGTACCTGATCGCCCGCGGCGGGAGCATGCACGAGCGGCAGGTGGCCCAGATGCGCCAGCAGGAACAGGAGTTCCGTTCCTACGTGCAGGAGACGGCGGGCGGTGGGGGCACGGCCGACGAGCTGGCCAAGCTGGCCGACCTGAAGGCGAAGGGCGTGATCAACGACGCGGAGTTCGCGGCCCAGAAGGCCAAGCTCCTGTCCTGAGCGACGATCCTCGGGGTCGGCGGTGACCGGGGTGGGGGCGAGGGGACCGGCGTGACCGTGGCCGCCTCCGAGCAGCGCCCCGGCCGCCTGCGCCGCACGTGGGACTGGGTGCGGTGGCCGGCGCCCCACGAGGGCCCGCTGTTCTCGCGCCGTGCCCAGGCGGCGAGCTACCTGGGGGCGTGGGGGCTCACCGGCGCGCACCTCGTCATCTGGATCCTGATCGCCGCCGGGGTGTTGACCGGGTTGGCGATCACGATCGGGGACTCCGTGCTCACCTTCGTGGCCACGTGCCTGCTGCTGTGGGTGATCATCACCACCCACCACCGCCTGCAGATCTCACACGGAGGCCGGACCCGCCACGTGGCCACGGCCTGGTGGATGGGGTGCTGGGATCCCGTGGGCCGGCTCGTGTGGCTGCCGGCCCGCCTGCCGACGGCGTGGCACGTGCTGCGCCGCGGCCCGCAGCCGGGTCCGGACGACGCGCCGGGCGAGCAGGCGGTGTCGCCGTGACGGTCGAGCAGCACGCCGCCGTCGCCGGGCCGGCTCCCGCTGCCGGCCGGCCCACCGGCGCGGGTGCTCCTGCCCCGGGAGGCGACGTGAGCCCCGGCCGGCGCACGCGGCGGACGGCGCTCAGGGCGCGCATCCGCGGGCTGGTGCGGGCCATCGACGCCGGGGACGACTCCACCGTCGAACAGGCGGTGCTCGACCTCAGCCGGTCGCGCCGGTGGCTCGCCCCGCTGGCACTGCTGGTGGGCGCCTTCACGATGCTCTTCCAGGCCGTGAAGCTGCTCGTGTCGAACTGGCGGCTCACCCTGGTCGAGATCCTGCCCGCCATGTGGATCTGGGTGGCGATGTTCGACCTGAAGCTGCACATGCTCCACGGCAAGTCGTTCCACGTGCTGCGCGGGCCGATCCTGATCCCGCTCATCGGCGTGGTCGCGCTGATCACCGCCGCCAGCTACTACCTCAACGCCGTGTTCGCCTTCGCCGTCGCCCGGCACGGCGCGCCCGACATCCGCCACGGCTTCGCAGTGGCGCGCCGCCACTGGCGGGTGATCGTGCTCTGGGGCTTCCTCGTCGGCGTCGCCCTCGGGGTGGCGACGCTGGTGTTCCCGCGCTGGAGCCGGTGGTGGTTCGCGATCACGCTCAGCATCGTCGTGGGCGTGATGATGTGGTCGTACGTCGCGGTCCCGTCCCGCCTGATCGGCGTGGCCCCGGCCAGCGGCTCGCGCCGCGACAAGCTGTCGGCTTCCGCCATCGCCGGGGTCGTGGGCGCCATCGTGTGCACCCCGCCGTACACCCTGGGGCGGATCGGCATCCTGATGCTCGGGACGCACTGGTTGTTCGTGCTCGGGGTGGTCCTGATCGCCGTGGGCGTCACGCTGCAGGCCGGCGCCACCGGCGCGGTCAAGGCCATCAAGATGAGCGCCAAGCTGGTCGTCGGGCGCGCACCGGCGCCGCAGGCGTAGCCCCGCTCAGGCCGGCGGGGCCCGCCAGTCGTCGCGCTCGGGCAGGGGGTGGCGGAACAGCCGGGCCGCGTTCTCGGCCGCCACCATGCGCAGCTCGCGTTCGTCGAGCGCGCCGTAGTTGCGGGCCAGGACGACCTGGGTGTCGGGCCATGTCGAGTCGGCGTGCGGGTAGTCGCTCTCGATCATGATGTGGTCGACGCCGATCCGCTCGCGCGACCCGACCATGGAGGGGTCGTCGATGGAGCAGAACCAGAAGTTGCGGCGCAGCACCTCGCTGGGCATGAGCGACGAGGGCCACGACGTCGACTCGATGCCCGACGCCGAGTGGGAGAGGACGTAGTCGACCCGGTCGAGGAGCATGGGCACCCACCCGAGGCCGCCCTCGGACATGGCGATGGCGAGGCGCGGGAACCGCAGCGGCACGCCGGACCAGAGCCACTCGGCCGCCGCCACCACGGCGTTGACGGAGAACAGCGTCGGGAGCAGCTCGAAGGGCGGGTCGGGCGAGGCCAGGGGCACCCAGGCCGAGGCGCCGGTGTGGAGGCAGACCACGGTGCCGGTCTCCTCGCACGCGGCGAAGAAGGGGTCAAAGGCCCCTGAGAAGATCGACGGCAGGCCGAGCTGGGCGGGGAACTCCGGGAAGCTCACGGCCTTGAACCCCCGGGCCGCGTTGGTCCGGATCTCGGCCGCGGCCAGCTCGACGTCGGCGAGCCACGCCAGCTGCAGCGGGATGATCCGCTCGGGATGGGTCCCGGCCCAGACCTCGATGTGCCAGTCGTTCCAGGCGCGCAGCGAGGCCAGGCCGAGCTCGGGGTCGGCCGAGCGGAAGAACACCGCCCCGCAGAACCCGGCCACCAGCGACGGGAAGCACAGCGACGCCCACACGCCGTTGAGGTCCATGTCGGCGACCCGGGCGCCGATGTCGAAGCAGCCGGGGCGCATCTCGTCGAAGCGCGAGGGCTCCATACTCCAGGACTCGCGGGGCCGGCCGACCACGGCGTTGAGGCCGACGTTCGGGTAGCGGCGGTCCTCGTAGAGCCAGTACTGGCTGCCGTCCTCGTCCTCGACGATGCGCGGCGCCCGCTCGGCCAGCGCGCCCGGCACGCGCCCCTCGAAGAGGTCGGGCGGCTCGATGAGGTGGTCGTCGACGGAGATCACCGGCACCAGGATCGGACGAGGCTCGGGATCGGGCAGGAGCGTGACCCGCGGCGCGGGCGGGGCCGGCGCGTCCGACCCGGCGTCGTCGCGGCTCATGCCCGATCCCCAGGGCCTGGTCATGCCGGGCGCAGGGCCGCCGCGCAGAAGGCCCACAGGTCGTCGGCCACCTGCATCGGGGGGTCCTCGATCTGGTGGCAGATGAGCGCGTGGAGGTGGGACAGCACCAGGTGGAACAGCGTCCGCGCATCGCGCTCGGGATCGCCGGCGCGCACCACCCCCACGCGCTGCGCGGCGCGCAGCTCGCCGGCGAACAGGTCGACCAGGCGGTCGGCAACGGCCACGGTGTCGAGCTCGGTGACCATCGGCTGGGGAAACTATCATCCCGGAGAACGGCGTTCTCCGACCGCAGCGGGGACGCCGCCGGGGACCGCCGGACGAGCCGGCGGGCGCTGGGACGCACTGCCGGGAGGGACCGTGGGCGACGCGATCGGACTGGTGATCGACGGGGGGACCGAAGCCGGGGAGGACGGCGCCTATCCGGTCCGCAATCCGGTCCGGCCGGCCGAGGTCGTGCTCGAGGCGCCGATCGCGTCGGCGGCGCAGCTCGACCGGGCCGTGGCCGCCGCCCGGCGCGCCCAGCCGGCATGGGCCGCCCTGGACTTCGCGGAGCGGGCCGAGCTCGTGTGCAAGGCCGCCGCGGCCGCCGGCGACGTGGTCATCACGTCGGATCTCGCGTCACTGCTCGTGCGCGAGCACGGCAAGGTGCTGTGGGAGGCGCAATTCGACTCGGGCACCATCGCCGGCATGGCGTCGGCCTTCGTGCCGCTGGCGGGCGACGTGCTCGCCGGGCGCGTGCTGCCGGGCCACGGCGGGCGCCGCACCTCGGTGGCGGCCGAGCCCCACGGGGTGGTCGCCGCCATCCTGCCGTTCAACTGGCCGGTGTCGGTGCTCGGCAACAAGCTGGTGCCGGCGCTGCTCATGGGCAACACGGTGGTGGTGAAGGCGCCGCCGACGTGCCCCGGCGCGGTCCTGGGCACCACCCGCGCCATCGCCGAGGCGCTGCCGGCGGGCGTGGTCAACGCCGTCAACGGCCCGGGCCCGGAGCTCGGCGCCGCCCTCGTGGGCCACCCCGGCATCGACATGGTGTCGTTCACCGGGGGACCGTCGACCGGCCGGGCGGTGATGGCCGGTGCGGCCGGGGGGCTCACGCCGCTCGTGCTCGAGCTCGGCGGCAACGACCCCGCCATCATCGCCCCCGACGTCGAGATCGACGACACCCTCGCCGACCGCGTAGTGGGCGCGGCGTTCATCACCAGCGGGCAGGTGTGCATGGCGATCAAGCGCCTGTACGTGCCCGCGGACAAGGTCGGCGCCATGGTCGACGCGCTCGTGGCCCGGGTCGGCCAGGAGGTCGTGGGCGACGGGCTCGCCCCGGAGACGACCATGGGGCCAGTGCACCTGGCCTCGGCCGTCACCCGCGTCGAGGGCATGATCGAGGACGCCCGCTCCCGGGGCGCCACCGTGCACCGACCCGCCGCCGTGCGCGACGAGGACGCGGGAGCCGGGGGATACCTGGTGTCGCCGGCGATCGTGGCGGGCGCCCCCGACGAGGCCTCGATCGTGCGCGACGAGCAGTTCGCGCCGGCCCTGCCGGTGCTCGGCTACCGCGACCTCGACGAGGCGCTGTCGCGGGCCAACGACACCGAGTTCGGGTTGTGCGCCTCGGTGTGGACCGCCGACGAGGAGCTGGCGGCGGCCACGGCGCGCCGGTTCGAGGCCGGCACCGTGTTCGTCAACGGGCACGGCACGGCCGTCATGGACCACCGCGCCCCCTTCGGCGGGTGGAAGCAGTCCGGCATCGGCCTCGAGCTCGGGCCCGAGGGCATGGCCGCCTTCACCCGGCCCAAGACGATCCTGGAGCTGCCCCCGCTGCACGCGGGCGACTGAGGGGAGCCGCCGTGTACGACCTCGTGATCAGGGGTGGCACCGTCCTCGACGGCACCGGCGCGCCCGGGCGCCGGGCCGACGTCGCCGTGGGCGACGGGCGGGTGCGTGCCGTCGCCGACGCCCCGCCCGGCAACGGCGCCGCCGAGCCGCTCGACGCCGCCGTGGAGATCGACGCCACGGGGCTGATGGTGGCCCCCGGCTTCGTGGACCTGCACACCCACTACGACGCGCAGCTCAGCTGGGACCCCCTGGCCACGCCGTCGCCGCTGCACGGCGTCACCACGGTGGTGGGGGGCAACTGCGGGTTCTCGCTCGCCCCGTGCGGGCCGGAGCACGCCGACTACGTGGCCAGGATGATGGCCCGGGTCGAGGGCATGCCCCTGGCGTCGCTCGAGCACCTCGACTGGTCGTGGACGTCCTTCGGCGACTGGCTCGGGCGCTTCGACGGGCGCATCGGCGTCAACGCCGGGTTCCTCGTCGGCCACTCGGCGCTGCGGCGCGCCGTCATGGGGGACGACGCGGTGGGGTCGGAGGCCACGCCCGAGCAGGTCGGGGCCATGGTCGCCCTGCTGCACCGCTCGCTCGAGGAGGGGGCGCTCGGCTTCTCGACGTC
>Ga0187780_10002039_pt1 | contig 15205 bp, 12 predicted proteins | sample 1015_Q2_SP10_20__FD_132429 | JGI IMG/M metagenome (GOLD analysis project Ga0187780, IMG submission 132429) | Tropical peat soil microbial communities from peatlands in Department of Meta, Colombia - 1015_Q2_SP10_20_MG | ecosystem: Environmental > Terrestrial > Soil > Wetlands > Peat | place... | reverse complement strand
GCACTGAGGTGGTAACCAAGATCAATGACCGCGAACTCGAAGGCTCCAAGCTCGACCAATCTCTCTGGTTGGTACGTATGTGAGAAAACGGCGTAGAGTACGAGCATTATGGGTGTGAAAAAGCAGACTGTCATGAACATTGGGAGCTTCGTCTCCATGCTCAGTTCCGACGCCGCAGCAAGGCCCCGGGATTCTTCGTCTCCGGCCGCGAACTCCCTTGCAATGGTCGTTGCCACATTCTGCAGCGCCGCTGTAGCTGAGTAGGAAGCTATTCCTCGGGAACACTCTGCGACTGCGGCGCCCACATTTGTCCCGAGCAGAATCCTTCTGCCCGCTTCTTTCACAGCAGCCTCGAGAGCCTGGTTCTTCGGTCTGATTAGCATGAATGTCTTTGACCTAGAGCCCGTGACCGTCAAACACGCCTGTGCCGAGGCAGAAAGGAGGAGCGACTCTCGGGCTTCGGCGACGCGCTGTTGGTCGAGGAACCGCCGGGGTGAAGACACAGCAACGTAAAAGACCAGCACAGCGATGACCAAGAGAGTCGCCATCTTCGCCTGCCCCAGCGCGTCCCCCGTGGCCAGCCCTACCACGATTCCCACAAGTGCAGAAGAGGCAAGCCCCAGGGCCACAATCCTCCAGATGCTGATACCGAACGCTTCGAGGGATGCAAACCTCATTGTGACACTCCCAAATCGGCAATTCTCCCGCGAGCGCGTTCGATTCTCAGCCCGAATTCCCTTGGCTCAATACCCTCCGGGGGAACGGGCCAGCCTTCACCTGCGACCTCCCGAAGCTTGAAATCGCGGTCCCTCAGGTAGAGCTCCTTCAGTTTCGGCGTGCCCCGGTCCTGAGTGACCTGGCAGATTCTCTGAACAAACCTTCCCTGCTTCAGTCTGTCCGGCCTGCTCATCTGTACCATCAGGCCCAAGTCCAGCAGACTCTGCTCTGAAATGTGATGCATGCTCACCCATCTACGAATTGCCTGCTCTACCGTCGAAGCATGGAATGTCTGCAGGCCCCTGGCTCCTGAGGCGAGAGCCTGAAAGAACGCCCGACTGTGCTCCTCGGATTGTATCTCGCTGAGGACGACAATGTCAGGGGATCGATGAAGGGCTTTGACTATCTCCGACTCCTTTGTCCGTCCTGTCCCGTAACCGCGATCAAAGGGGTCCACCTTCACTTTCATTTGATGGAACCCTCGCGCAAGCATGTCCCTCGTCTCCACCGCGTCCTCAATGTAGACACGACGAAGGCGCCTTTCGACCAATTCGTCAAGTGCGTTCAGAAGCGTAGTTTTTCCTGTGCCCGTTTCTCCAATGATTGTGACGTTCCCGCCAATCTCCAACCATCCGACGAGAGTGGCAGCCGCTTCCTGCGAGAGCACGTTGAAGTCTATGAGTCTATGCAGCGGTAGAGAGGTTACGTTCAACCTCCTGACGTCCAGGGCGAAGCGGTTAACAGAGACAGGCTCGAGATCGAGGGAGACGCGAAGTAACGCGCCTCCAATCACCAAATCGTTCTTGAGCGATGGGGTCTCAAAGTCCAGCGTGTAGCCGCTGAATGTGTCGAGATGCGTCCCAAGGGCTGTCCGCTCCCTTTCCGTAAGAGAGATTCCTGATTCGCACCTTCCGGCTACGGCGTGATCAAGGTAGACGGGTGTATCCTCCGAGTCGACAAAAAGTTCGGTCACATTATTGTCCTTCGCGAACGCGTAGATTCTTGACAGTCCGACGGCCTCGTACGCCGCCAGCTCAGAGAGATCCCTGATCTTGCCCTTCACTCCGGCAGCGGCAAGGCGTTCGGCAGACCGTTGCCGGAGCACCTCGATGAGCCTGCCGAATGTTAGAGGCTCCACCTCCGCCGGGTCGAGGCCGAGGGACGCTTCGTTTACTGCCGCTCTGAGCTTCAACGTCATGTCTACTGAGGTGCTACATCCAATCTCGTAGTACGGGATGCCTTCCCTTTCTCTAACGCGGTAACAGAAGGGGTAGCTCTCGCCGTCCCAGTCGTCCTGTGAATCCTGTCTGGGAAAAAGCTCGATCAGGAGAGGGGGCGGCTCGGCCCTGCGTCTTCTTTTTCTCGCAAGCCTAACGAAAAGGGGACCGAGGCCGAAACTCAAGCGTGTCCGTGCAACGATGCCCTGACGCCATAAAACGGCCAAGGTGGCTGCTTAAATTGGAACCGGGGCTCTAGTGTCAATGGCAGAGCTAATAGAATACGCCGTCGCACTCATGGCTTCCACGCTTCTTGTGGGCGGCTCAGTGGTCGTTTACAACTCGTTCATGTCGTACGAGGCTGGACTCCAACTCAGGGGAACCTTCTCCGTGGTAGCAGGGGTCGCTGAGAACGCACTCCTGAATGGGAGCGCAAAGTCGACAGTGCTTCTCCCCGAATCCACGATCGGATGCGATGGAGGAACGTTCTATGTCAGCTTGGGTTCCGGGACGATATCTCAGACTATCGCTGCCGGGTGTGACTTCCAGGCAAGAGTCAATCCTGGCGCGCACTTGCTCTCGTTCAGCACTTCGTCCGGAAAGCTCGAACTGGCGGTGAGGTAGTCTGCCCGCCTCTTCTATTGGGGCTCTCAACGCCTGGGGAGTGTACCTCATCGCGTCTGCCGCCCTGATAGCTGCGCTCGTGCCTCAGTTGGGGGGAGTAGCCCGAGACTCTAGGGAGGGGTCTGACTATAGGGTCGCCGACGGGATTCGTTCGGTTCTGGATTCCCTGCGCCCAGGTATCCTCGTCACCTTCTCTTTCGGTTCATGGTCGACGGGGGACTCGGCACGTCTCGACGGGCACGAAGTCATCCTGACCTACGGCAACGGGTCTGTTGTCTTTCAAACACGCTACGATCTACCTAACATCACAATTACACCCAGCGTCTCCTACCAAGTCTGGCTCGAAGGAAACCGAGTGGGTGTGAGCGAAGCTGGCTGAGGTGGAGGCATATGTCGACGTCGCAATCATGTACGCTATTCTAATCGGGCTCTTTCTGGTGGCACTTGCAATCCTCCTTCCGGAGCTCTATCTAAAATGAGGTACCTGGACTTGGCCATCGCCGCCCTAATTGGGACCTCGGCTATCGTTGGAGTTGCTGTCCTCTCTCCAGGGCAAGCAGACGTCGCCTCGGGTGGCCTTACAATGAAGTCTGAGCTGAGAGATGAGCTCCTCGCTGTCATCCAGCGGGAGGGAGTCACGTGGCTCATCCAGTCTTCGCCTCAAATGGTCTGCGCTCGCCTGCAGGAGCTGTCAAATTCCTCGGTCACGTTCTCGGGTGTGATCGGACCATACGGCTGCGGCCTCCTTCCACCAAGAGGGGCCACAGTTGCAACACTCGCTTTCTATTTGATGCCCTATCAAGTCGTGCTACAGGCATGGCCAAGCGCGCCGGCATAGGGGCGACTGTTGCCGCAGCCGTCATCTTCTCGATTGTACTAGCCTCGAGCTTCACGGTCTATCACGCCGCCCAGGAGGACGCCAGGCTGCATTCGATATCAAACGCCGCGGACGCCCTCGCAGACGAGGGCGCCGCCTTCGAAGGCGCGGGGGGCGCGAACATCCTCATGAAGGAACAAGCCTTCCTCGAATCGAGCATTCTCGACTGCACCTCCGCCCCAAGTACGGTTTCAGGTGAAATCAGCAGCCTGACGGACGTCCAGAGGTCAGCAAACCTGACAGTCGTCACATCGGCCAGCCCCACGCTGCGAGGGCCGGTTGCCGACAACCTCTCGATGCTCGCCCCTTTCGGAGGCTACGTCCGAGGCTTCTTGGACACCGCCCTACACGAAGAATCGAAAGGGAGCGAGAGCGCGCTGGGTGTGTCTTACGTCAGGAACGAGACGCACTACGTCAACTTGCCCGTAAGAATCGGGGACATGGCCGCAGATTGCGAACAGGCGCTTTCGGAGATTGAAGGCGTTGTTTCTTCCACCACTCTAACAAACTGCACAGCGCCCACTGTCTTTCCCTTGATTGATGCGGCCGCAGGAGGTCCCAACACGAAGGCAATGGCCTCAGGCTTCATTTTCGCGGTGGATTCCAAAATAGTGGGCGTGGCACCCTGTTCCGTGAAAGTGACCGTGACTGCCAGCGAAGCCAATGTCATGGGCCCTGAAGGCGCGTTCACAGTTGAGCTGCAAGACGAGGCGCTTGTTGACTTCGAGCAATGAACGCAGTCGCGGCCGGGGTGAAGATGCTTGCGCACTGCTCCCTGATCGTGTATTCCGCGGCATCCCCGCACTCGGCCAAGAGCCTCTGGGTCAGCCTCTTCCCCCTCGACTCTATGGTGGCAAGTGCCGCCTCCGCTGAGTATATTGCTGCTGCGGCCAGGGCAGAGGGCCGCCTACCACTCAACTCGTCAGGCCTTACTTCAGATAGGAGCTCCTTCGCAATTCCCCTTAGCGCGTTGAAGTAGCTTGTCTGAGAGGCGCCCTCAGATCTCAGTCTTTCGGATAGCCGGGTGTTCCACGATAGTCGCGCAAGCACCCGGGAGATGTAGTCCTCGGGCCGTCGGGGCAGGATCTTGATTGGCGATTCGAGCGCGAGCTGAATGAAGGATGAAGAGTTCACCCGCCTACCGAGAGCCGCATGGGCTGAGATGATCTCCCTCACGCTCACGGAGGTGACTCCTTCCACTCTGCAGGCGGCGACCAGCGAGAACGCTGACAGGGCCGCAAGGGTGACTCTGCGACGGCTTCGGCAGGTGGAAAGTACTGTCCTTGCCACCGCCGATGCTTCGTCCAATACCACCCTCGGGAGGAAAAGCTTCTCGCCAACCCTGCCGATTATCCTGTCACACGCCTCGCTAGGACCCTCGTCCCTGCCCGCGAAGTCGGATAGCGCCTTCAGGTACACGTATTTCGAGTTGGACCCAGCAAGGCCCCTCGACGCTCTCTCCTGTGGCGTAATCCCAATCGTCCCCATGAAACTCCCCAGCTGCGGTTTCAAGGGCCCGCGAGGCTTCGCAACCTTCGTGGGATAGGTGTCTTCGCACTGCTTTGATCTTACGCGCCCACACTTCGGACAGACCATCTCGTCGCCTCCATCAACGAAGCGGACGAGGCACTCGGGGCAGGAGCTCTCCAAGTCGAGGGCTTGCATCGTCCGCATGAAATTGCCCCTGTTCATCTCCCAGATGGGGCAAAATCATCCCGGATGCAGTACTAGGCCCGACAGCGAGAGGGTCGCTTCCTCCCGGGGAGGGAGGCCGCTTCCCGAAACTGAAGCCTCCGAACGGTTAAAAGCGCATGGCGGAGCCTTGCACGGGTCGCTTGAAAGGCATCCCTGGACTCCGAAAAGTCCGGGATTTCCATGCCCCGCCATCGAAAGACATCGTCTCGCTGCTCGAAGGAATGGGAAACGGCGGCGGGTTCATGGCAAAGAATCTCTTCGACGTGGCCGAAACCCTTGCCTCCATGTGCGACCGCGAGGGGTGCACTAAGTTCCTCTCCTTCCCGGCGGCGATAATGGCGACTGGAACAAGAGGCGTGATAATCGATATGGTCAGGGCTGGGATGGCGGACGTGATTGTCACCACCTGCGGGACCCTGGACCACGACATATGCCGGACCCTCGCCGATTACTATGAGGGGAGCTTCGAGTTGGACGACGTAAAACTCAGGCATGCGGGCTACCATCGCCTTGGGAACGTGCTTGTGCCGCTCGACAACTATGGTCCGCTCATCGAGAAACGGATGCAAGCCCTTCTAACTGGGGTCTACAACAGAGGCACCCGGTCGATGACCACCGAAGAGCTCAGCGCCGAGATTGGGAAGGACCTGGGGTCGTCGAAGTCGTTGCTCTACTGGGCCCAGAAGAAGCATGTCCCGGTTTTTGTCCCTGGGATTACCGACGGGGCAGTTGGCAGTCAGATCTGGTTATTCGCCGAGCGCCACCGCGATTTCAAGATTGACCTCATCGGAGACGAGAGGCGGCTCTCCGACATCACTTCGGAAGCGAAGGAGACCGGTGCCCTGGTCCTTGGAGGTGGGATCTCGAAGCACCACGTCATCTGGTGGAATCAGTACAGGGGCGGGCTCGATTGGGCTTGCTACGTCACCACAGCTTCGGAGTTTGATGGCTCGCTCAGCGGGGCCCACCTCAGGGAGGCGATATCCTGGGGTAAGGTCAAGGAGAAGGCGAAGCAGGCCAGCCTCTACGCAGAAGTAACCACAGTGCTCCCGCTCATCGTCTCCTACGTCATGACGAAACAGAAACGGCGTTCCGGTTAGATTTCCGTTCGGGAGAATCCTAATAAGTCCAATTTCGGGGCGCTTCATTGCTTGGCCCTAGATTACGCCTATGTGGCCCTCGGCCTTGCACTGGTTGCGCTCCTATATGCGGCAGTCCTATGGTCATACCTCAGACGCCAGAACCGCGGATCCGACAAGATGGTGGCGATATCCGACGCTGTCAGGGAAGGCGCGGGTGCGTTCCTCAGCCGTGAATACAGGGTAATAGCGCCAATCGCTGTAATCATTGTACTCCTGATTTTCGGGGGGATTGACTATCCCAATGGCACGGGGGGAGCCACCGCCGCAGGGTTCGCCATTGGGGCGACCCTTTCAGCGCTTGCCGGCTATATCGGAATGGCAGTGACCGTCAGAACCAGCTCGCGCACGGCCGAAGCGGCCAAGAGCGGGCTCGGCAGGGCTCTGACACTCTCCTTCAGAGGAGGGGGGGTCATGGGGATGACGGTCGTTGGGTTTGACCTCCTTGGCCTGACCGTCTTCTACCTGCTATTCGGGGGGAGCATAGTGAAGAACCCCGCCACCCTCGCGGGCCTCGGCTTCGGGGCGTCGCTCATCGCCATGTTCATGAGGGTCTCCGGTGGGATATACACCAAAGCTGCGGATGTCGGCGCGGACCTCGTCGGCAAGGTCGAGGCAGGCATACCGGAAGACGACCCGCGCAACCCGGCGGTGATCGCGGACAATGTGGGCGACAATGTTGGGGACTGTGCCGGAATGGGTGCCGACGTCTACGAGTCCTACGTGGTGACCGCTATAGCGGCCATGATACTCGGGGCCCTGATCTGGAACAACGGCGCGCCAGGAGCGGACATTCCCGCTTCGATAGTGGCCCTTATCGGCTCCAACCAACTGCTACTCTATCCTCTGATGCTTGGTTCCGCTGGAATAGTTGGCGCCATCTTCGGGGGGCTCTACATCCGCTCTTCGATCAAGTCGAATCCGCTGGGGGCGCTGAATATCGCCCTGATCATCGCCGCAGTGATTGCAGTGGTCCTTGACCTTGCGTTCGGACAGGTTCTATTCGGAAACGCTTCGATAAGCTACTACCTGCTCGCGAGTGCCATCATCGGCATCATAGTCGTCGTGGTGATTGAGAACGTCGCGAACTACTTTACCTCCTACAACTACAAGCCCGTGAGGCAGATAGCCGAATCCAGCAGCACTGGGGCGGCGACCAACTTCCTTGCTGGATACGCGACCGGCCTTCGCAGCACGGCGCCCTCCGCCCTCGTCCTCGTCATCGGGATTCTGTCCTCGTACTACCTTGGTTACAGCGGCTCCGGGGGGAGCGTCCTGATGGGCGTGTACAGCACGGCAATCGCGACAATGTCAATGCTGTCACTCACGGGGATTGTGATGTCGATTGACTCCTTCGGACCGATAACGGACAACGCGAACGGGATCGTGGAGATGGCAGGGCTTGATGAGTCAGTCAGGAAGGTGACAGACGAACTGGACGCCGTAGGGAACACCACCAAGGCGACCACGAAGGCGTTTGCCGTCATGTCTGCAGCACTAGCCGCGGTCTCCATATTCATGGCGTTCCAGAACGAAGTGACAAACATAATCACGAGCCCGAGCCACACCAACCTTCTCCAAACCTACGCGAAAGACCTGATAACGGTGAACGGGGTCACGACCCTGAACTTCTCGCTCTCGAACCCGGTTCTGGTTGTGGGTCTGTTCATTGGAGGGCTCCTCCCGTTCTTCTTCTCGAGCTTCCTCATCGGAGCTGTGCAGAGAGCTGCTTTCAAGATGGTCCTCGAGGTTAGGAGGCAGTTCAAGGAGATTCCGGGCATCATGGAGGGGACAGCCAAACCTGACTATGCGAAGTGCGTGGACATCAGCACCCAGGCAGCCATCCGGGAACTGGTGGCGCCCGCCACCCTGGCGGTCATCACGCCGCTCGTCGTGGGCTTCCTTCTCGGACCAATCGCGCTCGGAGGCCTGTTGATTGGGAGTGTCGTGTCAGGTGTGTTCATGGCCTACCTGATGACAAACAGCGGAGCGGCATGGGACAACGCGAAGAAATGGATTGAAACCGGGCAGCTGGGGGGGAAAAGGTCCCCTGCTCATCAGGCCGCTGTAATGGGAGACACGGTAGGAGACCCATTCAAGGACACCGCGGGCCCTGCGATCAACTCTCTGATCAAGGTCCTGAACACCATTTCGATAGTGTTCATCACTGCTATAGTGCTCTACGCTCTGTTCGTCTAAGTCCTGTACAGGCTTGGAAGGTGGGGAGGGGACTTCCTGCGGATTCTTTCCGCCTTCGAACCCCTGTGAATACGCTCACTGACGGTAGCCTCTGCAGGCGTACGCGTAACCGCTCCGCCACCCCACCGCAAGGTCGCCTCGACAGATACGATAGATAAGTGCTATATGCGGAACCCTGCGGATTTCAGCAAGCCGTTCCGAAAATGAGATTCACCTATCAAAGCTTATAACCGGACATTAGTGCGCCCGCAAACAGCGCGGCCTAATGCATTCGGGTTTCCTTACCGTTCCTCCTACTACTGCTACGTACGACTTTCTGGTCAATTGGTACCTGGTATCAGGAATCATAGCGGGAGGATTCGTGATTGGCCTCCTCCTCTTCTTTGCGGTCAAGTACAGGGCAAGGAAAGGGGGTCCCCCCGCGTCCAAGGGCCCGGAAAGCCTCTGGGTTGTCGTTGCTGTGGTACTGATAATGGGGAGCGTCCTTGCAGCCGCAGGCTATCAGAGCTTCGCGAGCACGACTAACATCGAGATACCCGCAGCATCCGACTCGGTGACAATCAAGGTGACAGGCTTCCAATGGGGTTGGAACTTCACATATCCGAACGGAAATTTTGCCATCGATAACCTGACGGTGCCTGCCGGCCAGGATGTCATCCTGAACATAACAAGCAAGGACGTCTACCACGAGTTTGGAATCCCAATGCTTGCGGTCAAGGAGGATGTCATTCCCGGGAAGGTGAACCAACTCTGGTTTGAAGTCCCCGATCCTGGTGTCCACGAGGACGCCATTCACTGCTTCCAACTCTGCGGAGTCGGACACGCCTTCATGATTGCCAATCTCACCGTCGTGAGCCAGGCCTCTTGGGAGGCCTGGATGGGTTCTGGGTGATTGATCTGGACACAGTTTCGTGGCTCCGCCGTTGGATAACAACGACCGATCACAAGGACATAGGCCTTCTGTACCTATTCACATCCCTCTACTTCGGGATGGCGGGTGGAGCCTTGGCCCTCCTCATGAGGGTCCAGCTCTCGGTCCCCAACAACAATTTCCTGAGCGCGCTCTACTATGACCAGGCGGTCACCATGCACGGCCTCATAATGATACTCTGGTTCCTCTCTCCGTTGGCAATCGCATTCTTCAACTACCTGGTCCCTCTCCAGATAGGGGCAAAGGACCTAGCATTCCCCAGACTCAATGCGCTAAGTTACTGGTTCTTCCTCAGCGGCGGCATCCTCGCGGTCACCAGCTTCTTCGTCCCTGGCGGAGCGGCCGCGTCCGGCTGGACGACATACCAGCCTCTCTCTTCCCCCTCCTTCCAGCCCGGCCCCGGACCCACGCTGGTTTACATCGGGCTTCTCCTCCTGGCGGTTTCCGTTACGCTCGGAAGTGTCAACATAATCACCACTATTCTTTGGATGCGGACCCGAGGGATGGGCTTCTCCAAGCTCCCCATGTTCACTTGGTTTGCACTCTTTACCACCGGGGCCATGCTCTACGCCTTTCCGACCCTGATTGCGGCTTTCGTCCTGAATGTGTCGGATCGGCTCCTGGGAACCGCTTTCTTCACAAGCCCCGCTATCCTCAGTGTCCCAGGGATCGACCCTTCAATACTGTGGGACAATCTTTTCTGGTTCTTCGGGCATCCCGAGGTCTACATCGTCCTCCTCCCCGCGTTCGGCGTAATTGCAAACATAATCCCAACATTCACGGGGAGGCCCATTGCAGGGAGGAACTGGATCATTATCTCCACCGCACTCGTCGTGCTTCCACTGAGCTTCGGAGTCTGGATGCATCACATGTTCCTCACTGGCATCCCACTGTCCCTGCAGGAGTCATTTGATGTATCAACCGAAGCCATTTCCATACCGTTTGGCATCATAATCATTTCATTCATCCTGTCGCTTGTCAAGGGGAGGATCCAGTTCAAGACACCTTTCCTATTCGTCATCGGGGCCGTTGTGCTCTTCATAATCGGGGGCATAATGGGGGTGTTCCTTTCCTCGCCGGTGCTCGACAGGGAATTCAACGGCTCCTATTTCGTTGTCTCCCACTTCCACTACGTGATGGTTGGAGCAACGATATTCGGCCTGATTGCCGCAATATACTACTGGCTGCCGCGGATGACTGGAAGAATGTACAACGAAACATTGGGGAAGGTCCACTTCGTCATCTCATTCATCGGTTTCAATGTCTTGTACGGCCCCATGAGCATCCTCTCAGACATGCCGAGACGTGTCTTCACCTACCCTAACACCGGGGATCTTGGGATCGTGAACGAAATCGCCACGGTTGGTTCCTTCATATTCGTGTTTGCCCAGGTGCTGCTTGCCTACAACGTCGTTCACACCTGGTTCCGGGGGCCTGCGTCCGGACCAAACCCATGGGGCTCAAGCGACCCGGAATGGACCACCGACGCTTCTGAAAGAACGCCCGCCTTCGACGCCGAAGCAGCTCCCGTGGGAGGTTGGATCGGGCAGCTCGCCTCCGCAGCTCCCGCCCCGGCCCACGGGGGCGCGCAGAATCCATCCGATGGTCATCCTGGCCACACCAGCGTGCGACCCTTCGCACTGGGCCTTGGATCCATGCTCTTCTTCCTGGGCGCCCCGTTCTATCCTTCTGCGTCAGGCGTCGCGGTGATGGTCGTGGGGGCCGCAGTCGCTCTCTACACGATGTTTTCTTGGGCCAAAGACGACCTGAGAGAGAGGTTCTCCATTCCTGACGAAGGGGAAGAAAGGTTCCCCTTCTCCGGCCTCCCTAAGATCAAACTTGGGATGTGGGTCTTCCTGTCATCCGAAGTCATTCTTTTCGGGAGCCTAATCGCTGCATACCTCTTCATTCGAGAGTCCGTCGTCGGGTGGCCGCTGGCTTCGTCGATTCACGACATCCCCCTCGGCACCGCGAACACGGTCATACTCCTGACGAGCGGATTCACCATGGCCATGGCCGTGCTATCGATCAGGAAAGGGAATCAGAGGGCACTGCTCCTTTGGCTTTCTGCGACCTTCGTGCTGGGATCAGTCTTTATGGGGATAAAACTCTCGGAGTGGTCCAACCTCGCCTCAGCGGGGTTCACAATTACTTCGTCTAACCCGATGTACCAGTTGGCCGCTAGCGCCTATTATTTCCTAGTCGGCCTCCACGGCGCCCACGTTACCGCAGGTCTGATAGTCATGGTATTTCTGATGAAGAAAACAGTTTCCGGTGCCTACACGAAGGACAACCACGGTGCGGTTGAGAATTTCGGGCTCTACTGGGCATTCGTTGACATAGTGTGGTGTTTCATTTTCCCGCTCTTCTACTTGCTATAAGGGTCTGAAACATGAAAAATACCGTCCTCGTCGCCGTCTGGCTGTACACCATCATGGCAGTCCTTGCTGAGGTCTACACGGCCCAGCATGTCTCCGATACGCTGACTGCCGCGTCAGCGGTCATCATTTTCGCCCTAAGCCAGGCAGCGGCTGTCGTTGTCTTCTATATGGACCTCAGGGACGAACCGGGTTCCCTCATCCTTATGGTCCTAATCCCAGTCATGTTCCTTGCTGGGCTTCTGGTATCAGTGGTGGCGTCACTGGGGTGAGCGATCTTGGAAGCTGAAGAGGAAACCTACTCCCCTCGGTGGATTCTGCTTGTGCTGGCAGGCGTGTCTTTGGTTGTCCTGGTGGGGGTCGCCGCGGCCCTGGCCGTCCCACTACAACCCCCCCTTGGGGGAGGGTCTTCCTGCGCATCGGGGGTCGCCTGCGTCAGCATGCCTAACGGCGCTGCGGTGCTAAATTTCACCCCCGATAGCATGACCGTCGTCATGGGGGAGAACAGCACCGTCCAGTGGACGAACCAGGACTCAGTCCAACACACCGTCGTAGTATGCCCTGTGGGGGGAGGGCAACTGTGTTCCCCATCAACGGCCGTGGCCAGCTCTTCATTCCTATCCCACGGTGACACATTCGAAGTGATCTTCAACGAGACAGGTGTCTATCATTACTACTGTTCCATACATCCGGGCACGATGAGAGGGACGATTACCGTGGTTGCTGGGAGTTCGTCAACCACTGAGTGACTTCCTTGAGCGTCGTTGCCTTGAGCCATCTGTCTACGAATCAAGCCCCGTCTTCATCCAGCGATTTGTCAGGCGTGGAAGAACGAAAGACTGAGGAGTTCTGATTGGACGACAAAGAAGCTGGCAACGTCTTCCCTGGCAACTGGGACGTTGTATCGGAGACTCTTCTAAGGACCTACGAGCTCTGGTTCCCTCAGAACTGGAGTCCCGTGGAACTCCCCTGGGACGAGTGCGACGCCAAGAACTTCTCTTCCGATGAGGCAGTCGCCCAGGCCTACTGGCTATCCAAGCTCGCTCTCTTCGAGAAGTCGGGGATAGGCGCCTTTGGTGCAGCAGCCGTGCAGGCCGCCACCCACAATTTCGAGGACCCGACCAAGAAGTTCCTCTCTGCCGTCGCCTTTGACGAGTGTAGACACGACGAGGTGTGCAGGCGCGCTTGTTCCCGAATCTGCCCCAATTTCCCCTACAGGTTCAAGCCTAGGTCCACCCTGGAGGAAAAGGCGCACAGGAACATAATGGCGCTCTACGAAAACGGGCATAGGTACTGGAGCGCCTTCAACCAGGCATGGGGGAAGTACCCTCTCGAGCTGATTTTCTCCAGCTTCTTTTTCGCCGAGATTGGAGCCCAGCTCATCTTCAGAGAAGTGGGGGAGCGCTCCGCCAACAAGGTCTACTCGACCGCGTTCCGTAACATCACCAGGGACGAGTCCCGCCACCTCACCGGGACTCTGGCCATGCTAGAGAGGCTGGCGGAAAGGATGTCCAACGACGAAAAGTCCATGATCTCTAGGCAGCTGAAGCACGGTTTCATCTATCTCTCCCCGCTGCTTTTCAGGCCAATGGAAGACTTCTGGAAGCTTCCGAGCGACTTCTTCGAGTACGATCAGAAGCTGGAGGAGCTTGCCGCGAAGTCAGGCCTGGGCGTTCCCAAAGTAGAGGACAGGTCCGAGGCATGGATGCAGGCGATAACACGCCACAGGTCAAAGATTGAGGAGCTGGGCATACCTGTCCCGGAGATAAAGGAGATAGGACTGGCCGGCCTCGAAGTCAACGTGAAGAAGGGGGACGAGATAATCGCCACCCCGCTCTAGTGGCGCCAGTGCTCTGCCGTTAGCAGAATAGGAACCAGAAACACCAGCGTCACCACGGCGCTCCAAAGCCAAGCCTGGGAGTATCCCAGCCACTCTACAACGAACGAGAACAAGATGGGAGGCATCACTGACCCGGTAAGGTGGATGCTGTTGACCCACGCTATCGCCAGCCCTTCGAACTCCTTGCCCGCCCGGTTCAGATCTCTCGCACCTGCGAACCCGAAAGTGTAGCCGAGTCCGCAGACAACACCAACGAAAACAGAGCACGCCACCGCTGCGTAAAGTAATGGAGCTGACCCCAGCACGAGGGCAGCGGCGCTACCTACGACCCCAAGGGCCATGGCACGCCTGTGCTTCTGGATCGAGTCGTAGAACCTTCCCGCCCATAGAGAGGTGAAGATAGGCACTACGGTTACCAACGAAGCCACGAGTCCTGCGACCGTCGCTGTGGCGGCATTGATGCTCAGGAGATAATAGATCATGAAACTCGAGACTATTGAGTTGCTCATGTCGAAACCAAGCATGCCAAGTCCCACCAGGATGAGTTGCTTGTCTCTGAGAATCGTCAGCAGTGGTCCTCTGTTCACGCTGGAGACGAGATCCACCTGGTCTCTTGGTACGAAGAGAAGCGTAAGCACTCCAGAGAGCACGCCGAGCCCACCGCTTACGGCGAGGCTCAACCTCCAACCTGTGGCCTCCGCGACGACCACCCATCCGAAGAGTGCGAGCGCGCCTCCCACATTGTAGGCGGAATTGTACAGGCCGACCCCCAAGCCAGACTTCCCGCCTCGCAGCAGCCTCGAGACTATGACGACTCCTGGTGCAAACACGAGCGCCATTCCTGCCCCAACGATGAAACGCAGAATCGCAACCTCTGGAATCGTTGCCATCACCGATGTCCCAAGAGCCGAGAGGGAGGAAAGGAAGACTCCCATCACTGACACCTTCTTCGGACCCCACTTGGCGACGAGTATGCCGCCGGGGACCTGCATTATGCCGATGCCCAGATAGAACGTTGCCGAGAGCGTCCCCAGGCCGGACACGCCGGCACCGAGGTCGGGGCCCATCAGGAAGAAGATCGCACCAACGTTCATCCAGTTGACGGCGTAGATGATTCGCGCGAATATCATTGACCAAAAGGCCTTCGAGTCCTGCACCGAGTCCAGCAAGCGATGTCATCGGCCGATTCCGTCAGTCTATAATCAATTGCCCCTAAGCGGAACCGCAGGGCTTGGTTTCTTACTTTCCTGGCGCCTCCTGCCCAAAAGCTCGCCCTTGGAGGTCAAATCGGCTTGGGTTGTTGGTCGAACAAGTCCCATGCTTCCCGTCGGACTTCCCTCGATTGGTCAATGCGGTATAAGCAGACGGTAGCCCCGACCAATCGCTGCCGATTCCAGAAGAATCAGGGGAGCCTGCACCTTGAGATACGGGCGCTTGAATCCCCAATCGCCCTCAAAACAGCTTCCGACCCGAGAAAGCCTCAATTTGAACCCCGTTAGCAGAGCTTAAATAGCAATCGCCTCTAATTCGGCGCGAGGCAACTCGCAGTGGTCACTGGCTACTGTGTCTACGAGAAGAAGAAGAATCG